>Ga0255182_1000517_pt1 | contig 24981 bp, 26 predicted proteins | sample Atl_UVDOM_RepA_8_FD_188420 | JGI IMG/M metagenome (GOLD analysis project Ga0255182, IMG submission 188420) | Freshwater microbial communities from Altamaha River, Georgia, United States - Atl_UVDOM_RepA_8d | ecosystem: Environmental > Aquatic > Freshwater > River | place: USA: Georgia...
AACATCGCCTGTCGAAGATCCCGTAAAACGCTATTGGCAATCCAGTTCATGGCGTAGACCGACAGAAAGGTCGACACGCCCCGCAACAGAAAGATCAGCAGTACCGCGGTGGGGACCCACCAGACCTGAAATGCGCTCGCTCCGGCAAAGCCGTTATCCAAGAGCGGCTTCAGTAACGCCGGAAACGCCGTCTCGGTGCCGGCCGTTACCAGCATGGCGAGGGCGGCAAAGGCAAAACCCGGCCAATAGGGCTTGGCGTAGGAAAGTAGGCGCCCATAAAGGCGAGCTGAAGTCATGGTCGGATTATTGTTTAGATAATCTGTCCCTATTTTTGTTATCTCCCAGAGACTGTTGCTTTGAGACGACACGGGCATCGGGAAAACCTGTGAATCAATGACTTACAGGGGCTTGTGCCTTGAGGGGGGCAAGCCCCCCGGGAGAAAATCCGGCAGACGGCTGATTTCAGCAGTCGCCCGGGAGGCCGCATGGCTGGCTGGGTGGTGATTTAACTAACTAGGAGAACATTTAATGAAGAAGCATCTGATTGCTGCTGCTGTGGCTGCTGCTGTTGCAGCTCCCGCTATGGCTCAGAACGTGACCATTTCCGGCGCACTCGACGCCTCCGTGGTTGCCATCCAGAAGGCAAATGCCGCTGGTAACAACGTATCGGGTTTTGTTGACAGCGCGATCGTTTCCTCTGTTTGGGGCCTCAAGGGTTCTGAGGATCTGGGCGGCGGTCTGAGAGCCATCTTCGATCTGCAGGGTGACGTCCAGACCAACAACGGCGGTATGAACCAGAACGGTATCTTCCGTCGCCAGGCGAACGTTGGTGTTGCTGGTGGCTTCGGTGAAGTTGCCCTCGGCGTGAAGACCAACCCCATCATTGCTACCAACGCAGCCCTGATGCCTGTTTCGGGTAACTCGGTTTCGACCGTTACTTCCCAGGCAATGAACTACGCCGACTTCTTTACGCGTAACGCTGTGACCTATACATCGCCCAACATGAGCGGCCTGCAGGTTCAGCTCCAGTATGGTTTCGATAACACCGCTTCCTCTACCACCACTGGCGGCCGTATGTACGCAGCAAGCGCTGCTTACACCACCGGCCCCCTGACCGTACGTGCAGCAATGCAAGATCGTAGCCAGAACGGTTCCACTTCTTCCTCCAACACTGGTTTTGAGAAGACTGGCTCCGTATTCGGCGCTTCCTACAAACTGGGTGATGTTACCCTGGCCGCTGCTGGCATCAAGAACGAGTACAACGCGGCCCTCAACGGTGCTAAGACTAAGATCGACGGTACGCAAATTGGTATCGGCTACCAGGCATCTGCTGCATGGCTGCTCGGCGCTTCCTACACCCAGGCTGAGTCCAGCAACCTGACAAACGTTCAGGCTCGTTACGCACTGAGCAAGCGGACCACCGCTTATGTTCAGTACGGCCGTGCTGACAACGATGCTAAGGGCACTGTGAACTTTGCTCCTACCGCCACCAACACCGGTAACGCTCCTGCTACCGTGCTGAATGGCTTTGCTGCCACCGCCGGCAAGACCCAGTCTTCCGTTGGTGTTGGCCTGATTCACTCGTTCTAATCCAACGCAGTCGCAAGACTGCTTGACTTAAAAACGATTAAAACCCGCTCTGGAAACAGGGCGGGTTTTTTATTTCCTGTTTATTGGGCTGCGACGCTTCGACGGCTGTGCAGTAGCGCGATATTCATCTCTGCGGAGAGCTCGGACGCGTAAAAGCGCTCGATCATCTCCACCGATGTTCGGGCATTTCTAGCAAGTGTGAGCAGATCAATTCCGCGACCATACAAGAGTCGAAAGGTAATAGCAGTATGTCGCAACGAGTAAAGGGTCCTTACTTGGCCACGCTTGCCAAGACGTAACTGAGATGCTTCTAGAACACGTCGGAAATGAAGGTCTAACAAAATCATCGCGGACTTTCGATTCTTCACTTCTGGGAGAAACACGTAGTCATCTGGCCCAGCGGTCCCCTGCTGCCGGGCAGCTTTCAACAATGACTCATAGATACTTACCGCTGGGCGCATAGAAATAATCTGCGTGGTATGCCGTTTTGACTCGGGTAACTCCATTCGGAGATAAAGATGTCGGCCCCGCACAATCTGGATATGTTTATGCTGCATCCAGCGTAGATCGGTAGGACGGATAAACGTATTCACCATGAACCGAATCAGATGTGGCATCGTAGGTAACAGGGGATAGTCTTTCGAAAAGAGACCTCCCGCCGTGTCCCGATGCGACTGCACTCGCATGGAGGGAGGCTCAAGAATTAGCCTCCTGGCGACCTGCCAGAGCCGCAGATATTCCTCCGGCCCGAAGCCGCCACGCGGTGCGCTATCCGAACTCAACCTGGACATTTGAGGAATAGCGTCAACCTGTTCCGCAAGATAAGCGTGATAAAACACACGTCGTAGCGAAGTCAGAATGAGGCGAATACTTGAGCGCTTTAACCCCCTGGCACAGAGCAGATCCACAAAAGCATTAATCGCAGCGAGATTGATTTCTGAAAGCCCAACTTCACCGAAATGGGGTACCAAATAATTTTTGACTCTGCCCGCAAATATTCGGCTTGAGGCCTCGGTTATCTCCCCAGTAGCGGCGCGGGCTGATTCACGGCGCACGGCATTGGCTGCAGCCCGCGAAAAGGTCACGGCTTCTTCTCCAGTGCGGGGGTGGACTCTCATAGAACGAGAGGCTACAACTGTCTCTGCCGAGAGATCTTGCTATTTTTTGCCATTGACACCACTAGACTTTATTGATCAAAAAAGCCCCTGATGTGGAGTCAGGGGCTTTTGGGTACAAATTACGCTACTGCCGAAGACAGCTTAGAAGGAGTGAATCACACCGAAACCGATGGACGACTGTGTCTTACCGGCGGTCGCGGCGTAACCATTCATGACCGTTGCGGGTGAGTTACCGGTATTGGTAGCGGTGGGCAAGAAATTAACCTTGCCAGCTGCGTCGTTATCCGCACGGCCGTACTGAACGTAAGCGGTGGTCCGCTTGCTCAGTGAGTAGCGCGCCTGAACGTTGGTCAGGTTGCTCGACTCAGCCTGGGTGTAGGAAGCGCCGAGCAGCCATGCAGCAGATGCCTGATAGCCGATACCAACTTGCGTACCGTCGATCTTGGTCTTAGCACCGTTCAGAGCAGTGTTGTACTCGTTCTTGATGCCAGCAGCGGCCAGGGTAACGTCACCCAGTTTGTAGGAAGCGCCGAATACGGAACCGGTCTTCTCAAAGCCAGCAGCGGTGTTACTCGCGTTAGCAGAAGAGGTCGAACCATTCTGGCTACGATCTTGCATTGCTGCACGCACGGTCAGGGGGCCGGTGGTGTAGGCAGCGCTGGCTGCGTACATGCGGCCGCCAGTGGCGGTGGCGGATGCGGTGTTGTCAAAGCCGTACTGCAGCTGAACACGGAGTCCATTCAGATCAGGCGATGCGTACGTCACTGCATTCTTCGTATAGAAGTCTGCATAGTTCATCGCCTGGGACGTAACGGTTGAAACGGAGTTGCCGGCAACGGGCATCAGTGCTGCGTTGGTAGCAATGATCGGGTTAACTTTCACGCCGAGGGCAATCTCACCGAAGCCACCAGCAACACCGACGTTAGCTGCTCGACGAAAAAGACCGTTTTGGTTTGTGCCACCGTTATTGGTCTGGATATCACCCTCGAGATCGAATATCGCTCTCAGGCCGCCACCGAGGTCTTCAGACCCGCGGAGGCCCCAGACTGAGGAAACGATCGCGCTGTCGACATAGCCAGTGACGTTGTTACCAGCGGCGTTTGCCTTCTGGATGGCCACAACGGAGCCGTCCAGATTACCTCTTACGGTCACGTTCTGAGCCATTGCGGGGGCTGCAACAGCAGCAGCCACAGCGGCAGCAATCAGATGCTTCTTCATTAAATGTTCTCCTAGAACATTTAATGATCGGGTATCGCCCTATACCCTCCGCCAGGGATTCAGAGATATCGAATCGACTACCTGGGCCAGCTCATGGACCACTGATTCAAAGCGTTCGAGTAGCTTTTCCGTGGGGCACACCAGGCGCAGGCGATTGTCTCGGGGGCCACGCTCAATCGATATCCAGCCTTCACGCAGCAAGGCGTTGAGGTGGTATCGCATGCCCATGTCGCTGTAGGGCAGGCTTCCAAATAGGGTTTTGATGCTCATTGGTCCCCCGCCACGGGCGTGATTGGAAAACAGCAGCAAGACTAGATCAAACGGAATGGACGAATTTCCAATGGGCAGGTTGTAGAGCACGCTGCGCCGAACTTGGACCATTAGCTCAGCGACCTGTAATTGCGGGGTTTTTTTCACGCTCCCAGGCTAGCGATCGAATATGACCCTGGTGTTACTTCTTCAACGCTGCCTAAGAAAAATATCTCTAGTTTTCGTGTACTTTCTTTTTTCCTGTAGGGGAAAAATGCAACAGGCGGGTCAGTCTTCAATCAACTCGTAGTCGTGGGTGATTTCAGCGGTCATGCCCAGCATCTTGGTGGCCGAGCAGTATTTGGTGTGCGACAGGTTGATTGCCCGCTCCACCAGGTTGGCCTTTAGGCCACGTCCATGGATTCGAAAATGAAGATGGATCTTGGTGAAGACCTTGGGGTCGGTCTCGGCCCGCTCTGAGCTGGTCTGAACTTCACAGGCCCGGATATCGAGCCCGCTTTTTCTCAGAATCAGCACAACATCGTAGGCATTACAGGCGGCTGAGCCCGCAAGGACGGTCTCCATGGGCCGTGGGCCCAGGTTTCTGCCCCCACCCTCTGGGGCGCCATCCATAACAAAGCTATGCCCAGAGCCGGTCTCGGCGATAAAGCTCATGGTCTCGGGCCCTGCCCAGCGGATTGTGCATTCCATGATACGAAAAACCCCTCTTTTAATGACTAAATATTCAGAAGTAATTGCAACGCAGCAAGAAACGGACTATTCTGAAGTCTGTCTCCTCCACCTCCTCCTTTGGTGGATTACGCCTCAGGCCGCAAGGCCTGGGGCTCTTTTTTTGATATTTCCCTTAAAAATCAGTATTCTAGAGGGCTTTCCCGAGTGCGGCAGGGGTGGCGTTAATCGCCAGCCGAATGGATGCACAGATGGGGCGTACCAACGGTTTTACCAACAGTGGTCTTCAATATGAAAACGTTTTCAGCAAAATCACATGAGGTGCAGCACGACTGGTTTGTCGTCGATGGCACCAACGCCGTACTCGGCCGTCTGGCTACAGAAATCGCACATCGTCTGCGTGGCAAGCACAAGGCTGAGTTCACGCCCCACGTGGATACTGGTGATTTCATCGTGGTGGTCAATGCCGACAAGATTCGTGTCACTGGCAACAAAGCCGATGACAAAAAATATTTCCGTCACTCCGGCTATCCCGGCGGTATTTCGGAGACCACATTTGCCAAGATGCAGGCTAAGTTTCCTGGCCGTGCGCTGGAGATTGCGGTCAAGGGCATGCTGCCCAAGGGCCCGCTGGGCTACGCCATGATCAAAAAGCTCAAGATCTATGCTGGTGATTCACATCCCCACACCGCCCAGCAGCCCAAGGCGCTGGCCATTCATTAATCACTGAAAGAACAACGTAACCATGGTCGGTGAATACAACTACGGAACCGGGCGCCGCAAAAGCTCTGTAGCCCGGGTCTTTATCAAAAACGGAAAAGGCAAGTTTCTGGTCAACGGTAAACCCCTTGATCAATACTTTGCCCGTGAGACTGGCCGCATGGTGGTGATGCAGCCACTGGTGCTTACCAATCACAACGGCACGTTCGACATCATGGTCAATGTCCATGGTGGCGGCGAAACAGGCCAGGCAGGTGCGGTTCGCCACGGCTTAACGCGTGCACTGATTGACTACGATGAGACATTAAAGCCCACGCTTTCCAAGGCAGGCTTGGTAACCCGCGACGCCCGAGAAGTCGAGCGTAAGAAAGTGGGTCTGCACAAGGCAAGAAAACGCAAGCAGTTCTCTAAGCGTTAATCGCCAAAGGAATGCACTGGGGCCAGAAACAAGGCCCCACAACAGACCCCTCCGAGAGTATTCTTCGAGGGGTTTTTTGTTTCACAGGACTAGCCATGATCAAAATCGGAATCGTTGGTGGCACGGGATACACCGGTGTGGAGCTCCTAAGGCTTTTGGCCCAGCACCCCCATGCAGAACTTGTGGCAATCACGAGCCGCAAAGAGGCAGGCTTATCGGTGGCCGATATGTTTCCGTCGCTGCGCACTCGGGTCAATCTCAAATTCACTGATCCTAGCGATGCGCCGTTAAAGCAGTGCGACGTTGTGTTTTTCGCAACACCCCATGGCGTTGCCATGGAGCAGGCGCGTGAACTGCTGAATGCCGGCGTTAAGGTCATTGATCTGGCTGCCGACTTTAGGCTTAAAGATGCAGCTGAATTTGAGCGCTGGTACAAAACTGCACATCAGTGCACCGATCTGCTCGCAGAGGCGGTCTATGGCCTGCCGGAAGTCAATCGAGAGGCGATTCGCGCTGCACGATTAATTGGACTGCCGGGCTGCTATCCCACCAGCGTGCAGCTTGGTCTGCTGCCGGTCTTAGAACATGGTGGCTTGGTCGACACCAGTAGCCTGATCGCGGACTGTAAGTCAGGGGTAAGCGGCGCTGGCCGCAAGGCTGAAGTGCCGATTCTGCTGGCAGAGGCAGGCGATAATTTCAAAGCCTATTCCGTGCCTGGCCATCGGCATTGGCCCGAGATTACCCAGGGGCTGAAGGCCATCGCCCAGCTTGCAGGTAAGGCCCAGGGGGCGAATGACCTGAAAATCGCCTTTGTCCCCCACCTAACCCCGATGATCCGTGGCATCCATTCCACACTCTATGCAAGGGTATTGGGCCACGCCCAGGGCTTTGATTTTCAAAGGCTCTACGAGCAGCGTTTTGCCTCGGAACCCTTTGTGGACGTGCTTCCCGCCGGCTCGCACCCCGAGACAAGGTCCGTCCGGGGGTCGAATTTTGTGCGGATCGCCCTGCATCGCCCCCCCGACAGTGATCTTCTCGTGATCCTCGTGGTGGAAGATAATTTGGTGAAAGGCGCCTCCGGCCAAGGAGTCCAGGTGATGAACATCATGTTCGGCCTGCCGGAAACCGCTGGGCTGAGCCAACTGCCGGTCATGCCCTAAGGGGGCAGCCTGCGATTTACAGAAAGGAAACTGTCATGAATGCTGCTGTTGAGAATGCTGATCTGGCCATGCCTGCCCCGTTAAATTTCACGGATGCGGCCGCGATGAAGGTCAAGACCCTGATCGAAGAGGAAGGAAATCCCGAGCTCAAACTCCGCGTGTTCGTTCAGGGTGGTGGATGTAGCGGTTTTCAGTACGGCTTCACGTTTGATGAAACCACCAATGAAGATGACACCGCGATGGAAAAAAACGGCGTCACGCTGCTGATTGACAGCATGAGCTACCAGTATCTGGTCGGCGCTGAGATTGATTACAAAGAAGACTTAGAGGGCTCACAGTTTGTGATCAAGAATCCTAATGCCACCACGACCTGTGGCTGCGGTTCAAGCTTTTCTGCCTAAACGATTAGCGAATAGTTAGATCAAAAAAGAGGGTGCTGGCTGTAAAGGCTAGCGCCCTTTTGTTTTTAGGCTGCCCTGCTTAATTAAAGTCAACAAGAAAAGAAGTCCCTGTGCGGTTGCAAGTAGGCCAAACAAAACAGAAATCAAAAAGGCGCTTTCTACCCCCACCCCAAGAGTTGAGAGGAAAAATAGGCTTGCGACTTCTCGCGAGCCAAACCCGCCAATCGATGCGGGCACCACCGCCCCAAGAAAAATACCGGCACACAACGCGGCGATCGCCAGTACATCAACATGCAGGCCCAACGCCCACATGCAAGCCAAAAATGCAGAGATGGTAAGCAGCTGGGATACCAGCGATATCCATGCAGTACGCAGCACCAATCGGCTCTGTGCCGCCCGAATTGGCAGTGGCACCAGTGGCCCAATTGCGATGCTCGCCATCGCCAAGAAATACAGTGCCTTTAATGCTGCGGGCGCCTGAAACGGGGACGCGCTCCAGGTCAACAATAGCGCCACCGTGGCCCATACAGAAAGCGCCCAAAAGCCGCTGACGCGATCCAGTAGCACGGTCTGGGCGGCCTGCAGTTTTGACATGCCCTGACGCACCAGGCCCGTGACACGCCAGATATCGCCTCCAATGATTCCGCCGGGCAGCACGGTATTAGCGGTCACACCCTGAAAGTAAATCCGAATCGCAGCAGAAATGCCGATGGACTGGCCCAATGCAGTGACGATGCGTCGCCAGCGTAGCGCGCAGGCCAGGTTTGCACATGTGGCCAAAACAAATGCCAGCCCAATCCACCACCAGTTTGCAGCAGCAAGGGCAGCGCGAAGCTTTTCACCATCAAGCTGAGTAAGAATGAATAACAGCAGGGCAAGCCCAAGCGCGGGCTTAACAATTCTTTTCAGGATGTTAGCCTTGAAGACGAAGAGGCCGAATCAGGCTTGACGAGATACTGTCTTCGGCCCTCGGGCTCATGGTAGATCCGCACCAGCAGCTCACCGATCAGTCCCGTTGCTAAGAGCTGCACACCCACCAGGGTCAACAGCACGCCCAGAAGCAGCAAGGGACGGCCGCCAATGTCCGCACCAAACAGAATTTTTTCGCCTGCAAGCCAGGCCAGAATGGCCAGCCCAATCGCAAGCATGCCAACCGCAACCCCACCAAAGGCATGAATTGGCCGATGCAGAAAACGCATGGTGAAACGAATCCACAGCAGATCAAGTAATACGCGAATCGTGCGATCGATGCCGTATTTCGAGACCCCGGCGGTGCGGGCCCGATGATTCACCGGGATCTCGACAATCTTGGCGCCCACTTCAACGGCCAAGGCAGGAATAAAACGATGCAGCTCGCCGTATAACCGAAGATTCTTGATAATCGATGCCCGATAGGCTTTTAGCGCGCAGCCATAGTCATGAAGCTGAACCTTGGTCACTTTAGAGATCAAGGCATTGGCCATCTGAGATGGAATTTTTCTAGAAATCGCTGCGTCCTGGCGGGCCTTGCGCCAGCCGCTCACGCAATCAATCGATGGATCACGCTCCAGAAGCTCAATCAGTTTGGGGATATCCGCAGGATCATTTTGCAGATCGCCATCTAGGGTGACGATGAAATCGCCCTGGGCATAATCAAAACCCGCCTGAAGGGCTGTGGACTGGCCATAGTTGCGAATCAGATAAATGCAACGCAGCCAGGGTGTCGAGGCCGCCGCCTCTTTCATTCGGGCCACGGTTGCATCCCGCGATCCGTCATCAATTAAAACCAGCTCAAAGCTCCAGCCTGTGGGTGCCAGCGCCTGGCCCACCTGCGCGATCAGGCCGTGGACATTGTCCTCTTCGTTGTAGACCGGGATAACGACCGAAATTTTTGGCACGGGCTGACCTGTAGATAAATCTTTAAGTGAAATGGGTATGTTGGGGACGTGATTTATCCCGGAAGTTTAGACAGAAATCGATTTGGCTGAATTGGTCGATATTTTGACAAGAATTCGGGCCACTAAGGCAGCTGTCAGGTAGACCAGGAAAAACGAAAAAACAATATCACTTAAGAAATGTGCGCCGACAGCGATCCGCGCAGCGCCAATTAGCCCCCCCACCAGCAGCCCCAGCCCCAGCCAGCGCCGGCCTCGGGCAACAAAGTGCAGCACCACAAAGGAAAATCCGGCAGCCGCATGGCCACTGGTAAATGAACAGTTTCGATCACATTGGTTGGAGACCACCCAGGCGGGCGTAAAAATCTTCTCACCACCAAATTCCTGGATCTGGCGCGGGCGGGCCCGATCCCAATGGTCTTTAAAGACTGCATTGACCACAACGGCAGGGCCAATGATCAGGCTAAAGGCCACAATCGCTGTCGATAAGAGTCGGCCATGGCGTTGAAAAGATCTTAAGACCAATAGCCCAATTGCGATGATCAGTACCCCGCGTGAGATGACATCGACCGCTTTAAACAGAAAATTAAGGGCGGGGTCTTCTTTGAGAAAAAATCCTTTGCCTGCCTCGGCGCCCGCGACGACCGCCGGGTCGGCATTGAAAAATATTCTGCTCACAGCAATATCAACTTCCGGAAATGCCACAAATAAAAATGCCAGTACGAGGCATATTCCGCCACCGAGCCAGAATGCTATTTTGGTTCGAGCACTGACCAGATCAAATAGGGTTGTCTTGGCCTGACGGTTCATCGCTGAATCCAGAAACCAAAAAGTTTATCCCGGGATGCGCCAAGCAAAATGCCTTCACCGAATCCATCAGCGGGAACTGCCTTCGGAAAGCCAGCTGCTGCCAATGCAGATAGCGCCGACTGTGTATCGGACTCGCCCACAAAAACTGCCAATAACCACTGGCCCGAATCTATCGACTGATCGGCCAGGTTATAAAACCAGGTGTAATGATTGCTACGGCGGTTCTGCGGATCCAAAGCGGCAATTGGGTGGCCGGTGTAGCCCTTGAGCGCAGCCAGAATTCTTCTATCCTGGGCGACCACAATTGCCTGTCTTTCGCGGGCAAGGGCATCAATCGACTGGGCTGCCTCGCGCCAGCCACGAAGCTGTTCTACGGCGCGGATTTTTGGCGCCGCCTGCTCGTGATATGAAAATTTCAGGCCATGGATTAAGACCAGCGTGACCACCAGGCCAAAGCCCACGGATAGCCAGAGAAATAACGGCCCCAGGCGGGCATTGATATCGAATCGATCCCGGGCTGCCCACAACTGGCCCACCACAATCGCAATTGATAGGTATGCAGGCGCTGCCCAATTGGCGTGGGCGCGGGACATGATCGCCTGCACCAGAATAAGGGCCAGCATGGGCAGAGCAAAAATTAAAAGTAGTTTGAACTGCCGTGTCTGTGCAAGCGAATCGCCCAGCATCATACGGGGAAGAAAGAGGAAAACTGCGATCAATGCAAAAGGGCCAAGCAAGAGAAACTGCGCCGCACTGAATTCAGCGAGTGAGCCAAGCGCCCCAGTTACAGACCAGACATGGGCAGAGGCGGCCTGCACCTGAGAGATCTCAAGATGATGGGCAAAGGTAGGAAAGTGGTGCTGTGCATTCCAGACCAGATTGGGTGAGAAGACTGCTGCCGCAGTTATCGCAGCGATCCATGGCCCCGGTGTCATCAATTGATGTCTGACTAAAACCGCAATCAAGGCGCTGATCACAAAAACGCCCATGGAGTATTTGGCGAGCAGTCCCAGGCCGACTGCTGCGCCACAGAGCATCCAAAATCCCAGACGATGACGGCCAAGGCCGCTACTGGGCCGCACATGGGAATGAATGCCTACCGCATAGACAAAACTCCAGAGCGCAAACGCCCAGCAGACCAAGAGCCAGGCATCCGTGGTGGCGAACAGAGAATAAAAACCGAATAGCGGAGATGTCAGCAGTAGCAGCGCAGTGACGCCTGCGGCTGCCTTGCTTTGAAAAAGCGCCCAGGACGTTGCCGCAGCGAAAAATGCAGCAAGCCCCAGGGCAATCGGCTGCAGCATGCGGGCACAGCCCTCGATGTGTATCACACCGCCCATTCCGAGAGCCTCGCAAGCTGCGCGATTTAAGCCCAACACCCAGGCAATCACGGGGGGCTTGGAGTAATAGCCAAAGGCAAGATCCCGCGACCAGCCCAGATACTGGGCCTCGTCTACCTGCAAGGGGAGTGGCGAAAAAAATCCAGACACCGACCGATAAACGATCAGTGCCAGCAGAGCAACAACAATCAGCGCGAGGGAAGTCCGGTGGGCGTTGGTCAAGGCCGTGTGCAGCCCTTCACGCTACTCGACCGCCTTGACCATGTCTTCAACCACTTTTTTCGCATCACCAAAGACCATCATGGTCTGGTTCATATAGAAGAGATCGTTGTCTAAGCCCGCATAGCCGGCGGCCATAGAACGCTTGTTCACGATCACGGTCTTGGCCTTATAGGCCTCCAGAATCGGCATGCCGAAGATGGGTGAGCCTGGTGTGCGGGCTGCGGGATTAACCACATCGTTTGCACCGAGCACCAGCACCACATCGGTCTGGCCGAATTCGGAGTTGATGTCTTCCATTTCGAAGACCTGGTCGTAGGGGACCTCGGCTTCGGCAAGCAGCACGTTCATGTGACCCGGCATACGGCCTGCCACTGGGTGAATTGCATATTTAACAGTGATGCCCTTGTGGGTGAGCTTTTCTGTGAGCTCTTTTAATGCGTGCTGTGCACGGGCAACCGCCAGTCCATAGCCCGGAACAATGATCACGGTCTCTGCATTGGTCAGCATGAAGGCAGCATCGTCCGGTGAGCCGCTTTTCACAGGACGCTGTTCGCTGCTGCCCGCTGCCACCGCACCGGCCTCACCACCAAAGCCACCCAGAATCACATTGAAAAATGAGCGGTTCATCGCCTTACACATGATGTAAGACAGGATCGCACCACTGGATCCCACCAAGGACCCCGCAATGATCAGCATGGAGTTATTCAGCGAAAAACCAATTCCTGCTGCTGCCCAGCCCGAATAGCTATTGAGCATCGAGACCACCACCGGCATATCCGCGCCGCCAATCGGAATGATGATCAGCACACCGAGCACAAAGGACAGCGCCAGCATGGCGAAAAATGCTGGCCAGCTCTCGGTGAACATGAAGTACAGGCCCAGTCCGACCGTGGCAATGCCCAGCACCAGGTTGACCATATGCTGGCCTGAAAACACGACCGGTGCACCCTGGAACAGACGAAACTTGTATTTGCCTGACAGCTTGCCAAATGCGATCACCGAGCCACTGAAGGTAATGGCACCAATTGCAGCACCCAGGAAAAGCTCAAGCCGGTTGCCGACGGGAATCGGGTCGCCCTTTTGCGTGATATTCAAGGCATAGGGTTCCGCAACCGCCGCAATCGCAATAAACACAGCCGACAGACCAATCATCGAGTGCATGAAGGCGACAAGCTCAGGCATCTTGGTCATCTCGACGCGCTTGGCCATGGTGGCGCCGATGACGCCACCCACCACCAGGCCGATCACCACGAGCATGAAGCCCTTGCCGAGATCGGCACTGCCGCCCATGACGGCCTCTGCCATAGTGGAGATAAGTCCAACAGTAGTGAACACGGCAATCGCCATGCCAGTCATGCCAAACACGTTGCCGCGAATGGATGTGGTCGGATGCGATAAGCCTTTTAAGGCCTGAATAAAACAAATCGAGGCCACCAGATACAGCAGAGTGACGGTATTCATAGAGAGGCTCAACATTTACGCAGCCTCCCTTTCAGCAGCAGGTGCTTTTTTGTCTTTTTTCTTAAACATTTCCAGCATCCGGCGCGTCACCAGAAAACCACCAAAGACATTCACTGCAGCCAAGGCCACCGCAAGCACGCCCATAGCCATGCCCAGGGTGGTCTCGGTAAGCGCTGCTGCCAGCATGGCGCCCACGATCACGATTGCCGAGATCGCATTGGTCACTGCCATCAGCGGCGTGTGCAAGGCTGGGGTGACATTCCAGACCACGTGATAGCCCACATAAATGGCCAGCACAAAAATGATCAGGTTAACTAGGGTTGGACTGATTGCTTCCATCGCATGACTCTCGTTGGGTTGGGCGTTTTTGTTTTTAGGTGCGCAGTACTGCGCCATCTTTGGTCACCAGGCATGCGGTGACGATGTCGTCGTCAGCCGGAATCGTGAAACCGCCTTCTTTGGTAATCACCAGTTTCATGAAGTCAAGAAGGTTGCGGGCATACAGCGCGCTGGCATCAGTGGGCACCAGGGCAGCGATATTGGGCTGGCCCACGAGAATCACACCGTGCTTGACCACCGTCTTGCCGAGTTCCGATAAGGGGCAGTTGCCGCCTTGCTCAACAGCCATATCCACAATCACCGAACCCGGCTTCATGGACTTCACCATGTCTTCAGTGATCAGGGTCGGCGCCTTGCGGCCCGGGATAAGCGCAGTGGAGATCACGATATCAGCAGCAGCAATGCGCTTGGCGACCTCGGCAGCCTGACGCTTCATCCAGGACTCTGGCATCGGACGCGCATAGCCGCCCACACCCTGGGCGATCTCGCGCTCTTCATCGGTCTCAAACGGTACATCGATAAATTTCGCGCCCAGTGATTCGATCTGCTCTTTCACAGCAGGGCGTACATCTGAGGCCTCGACGACAGCGCCCAGACGCTTGGCCGTGGCGATCGCCTGCAGTCCAGCAACACCTGCGCCCAGAATCACCACACGTGCTGCCTTCACCGTGCCGGCAGCGGTCATCAGCATGGGGAAGATCCGCGGATATGCGTCTGCGGCCAGCATCACGGCCTTATAGCCGGCAAGGTTGGCCTGTGACGACAGCACATCCAGGCTCTGGGCACGCGTGGTCCTTGGAGCTGCCTCCATCGCGAATGCGGTAAGCCCAGCGGCGGCGAGTCGATCCAGGCCTGCGCGATCAAAGGGATTGAGCATGCCGATGAGGACCGCACCCCGCTTCATCTGCTTGGCCTCGTCATCCGATGGAATACGGACCTTGAGCACCAGATCCGCACCGAGGGCATCGGCCTGGGACGCAATCTTGGCGCCCACGGCGGTATACGCCTCATCGGTGAAGTTGGCGCCAAGGCCTGCCCCTTGGGCGATGGCGACCTGATGGCCGGCGACAATAAATTTTTTCACCGTTTCAGGTGTGGCCGCCACACGGGTTTCGCCCGGCAACGACTCTTTAGGAATGCCAAGATGCATTCAACAATCTCCGTAGCATGCTGAGAATGAATATGGGCCTAAATGCTAACCGACAAACCAGTTTTGCGCGATGCAGCAGATAGAATCTTTCCCCATGAATCATCCCGTTTTGGACTGGAAAGCCGCGCTTCAAGGCCGCAACAAGGTTGTGGTCGGAATGTCAGGCGGCGTTGACTCATCTGTCACCGCCTGGCGTCTCAAAGAAGCGGGGCTTGAGGTCATCGGGATGTTCATGAAGAACTGGGAAGACGATGACGATGATGAGTACTGCTCGACCCGTCAGGATTTTCTGGATGCGGCGGCGGCCGCCGACGTCATCGGCATTGAACTACAGGCTGTAAATTTTGCAGCGGAGTATCGGGACCGGGTGTTTGCAGATTTTCTTCGCGAATACTCAGCCGGCCGAACGCCCAATCCCGATGTGCTGTGTAATGCCGAGATCAAATTCAAGGCATTTTTAGATCACGCGATGGCCGAAGGTGCGCAGTGCATCGCTACTGGGCACTATGCACAGATTCAGATTGATGAACACGGCCTCACGCAGCTGGTTCGGGCGGCTGATACCAGCAAAGACCAGACTTATTTTCTGCATCGGCTTAACCAAGATCAGCTTTCACGAACCATATTTCCAATTGGCGATCTGAAAAAAAGCGAGGTGCGCGAGATTGCACAGCGCATTGGTCTGCCGAATGCCGCAAAGCGCGACTCCACGGGCATATGTTTTATTGGCGAGCGGCCGTTTCGTGAGTTTCTTAATCGTTATCTGCCCAGTCAGCCGGGCCCCATCAAAACACCCGAGGGCCGCATGCTGGGTAAGCACATGGGCCTTGCCTTCTACACACTGGGCCAGCGCAAAGGGCTGGGCATTGGGGGGGATCGGAGCGGTGATGGCAGCCCCTGGTATGTGCTGGATAAAGATCTTGCGCGCAACACATTGGTGGTGGCACAGGGCCATGACCATCCCACACTGATGTCACATGGTCTGCATGCGATTGATGCAAGCTGGGTGTCTGGCAGTCCACCCGCAGATGCATCGGATCTTTCTGCAAAGACCCGCTATCGGCAGTCCGATGGGATCTGCCACATCCAATCGAAGGATGCTGAGTTTGATCTCGCGTTTGATGAGGCCCAGTGGGCCGTGACACCAGGACAGTCGGCAGTACTTTATCGCGGGCCGATCTGCCTTGGCGGAGGAATTATTTCGGCTCGGTCGACTTAAACGATTCGCGCTGCATCAGTTTTTCGTAGTGGCCGCGCAGATTGGGATAGGTCTTCTGCCAGTTGTTTTCAGGAAAACGGAAGGCCAGATAGCCCAAGGCTGAGCCCACAGCGATATCCGCAAGCGAGAAGCTGCGGCCATAACACCAGGGATTTTTTCCCAGGCTGCGCGACATCGAGGCCAGCACCGCATCGACCTTGCGGGCCTGGCGGGTGATCCAGTTCTGGGATTTTTCACCCTCAGGGCGGCGGCCCTCGAGCAACATGGCAATAGCAGCATCCTGCATGCCATCGGCCAGGGTCTCCCATACCTTGACTTCGGTGCGCTCACGGCCGGTTTCCGGGATCAGGCGCTGAATCGGTGCCCGTGAATCCAGGTATTCAACAATCACGCGTGAGTCGTAGATACAGGTCTCATCATCAAGCACCAGGACGGGCACCTTGCCCAAAGGATTCGACAGTTCGATATCGGTGGCCGGCGACCAGACATCATTGAGCACAAATTCGCACTCCATCTTTTTTTCGGCAAGGACAATGCGCACCTTACGAACGTAGGGGCTGGAGTGGGAACCAATAAGTTTCATGTCTGAGCTTCGGCCGATGTGGGGTGCAAAGTATAGAATGACTATCGTGAAACCTCTAACCGCGCTCTCCCCACTTGACGGACGCTACAGCAGCAAGCTTGATGCGCTGCGACCCCTGCTGTCTGAATTCGGCTTTATGAAACACCGGGTCCAGGTGGAAGTCGCATGGCTAGTGGGGTTATCTGATTTGGGACTTGCCGAGCTCGCGCCGTTCAGCAGTCAGGCCCGTGCACAGCTGCTGCAGTGGGTGGATGGATTTTCTGAATCCGATGCAGAGCGCATCAAGGCAATTGAAGCCACCACCAATCACGATGTTAAAGCGGTGGAGTATTGGCTCAAAGAAAAAGCAGTCGCTGCTACCGCGCTGCCCGAGCTTGCCAAGGCAACCGAATTTATTCACTTTGCCTGTACATCCGAAGATATCAATAACACCTCGCATGCGTTGATGCTGCGTGAGTCACGCCGCCAGGTGTTGCTGCCTGCCATGCAGGCATTGATTGATCGGCTCGCTGCATTAATTGAACTGAGTGCCGCAACACCGATGCTCTCGCGTACCCATGGCCAGACGGCATCGCCCACCACGCTGGGTAAAGAACTTGCCAATGTGCGTCAGCGCCTGCGTATCGCACGCGATGTATTTATCGCAATTCAGCCGCGGGCAAAAATGAATGGCGCCGTGGGCAACTACAACGCCCATATCGCAGCCGCTCCGAATATTGACTGGCCCGGGTTTTCGCAGCGTGTCATAGAAGGCCTTGGACTTGAATTTGCAAGCCACACGATTCAGATCGAACCCCACGATTGGATGGGCCAGTATCTGGATGCGATCGCACGATTTAATGCGATCGTGCTGGATCTGTCTCGCGATCTCTGGGGCTATATCTCGCTGGGGTACTTCAGCCAAAAGCTCAAGGCGGGCGAAGTGGGCTCTTCCACCATGCCGCACAAGGTCAATCCGATTGATTTTGAAAATGCCGAAGGCAATCTCGGAATTGCCAATGCCCTGCTGCGGCACTTAAGCGACAAGCTGCCCGTATCGCGCTGGCAGCGGGACCTGACCGACTCCACGGTGCTGCGTAATCTGGGGGTGGCCCTGGGCCACAGCCTGCTGGCCTATGACGCGGCGCTTAAGGGCCTGGGCAAGCTGGAAATCAACCACGGACGGCTTGCCGCCGACCTGGACAGCGCCTGGGAGGTCTTAGCCGAGCCCATCCAGACCGTGATGCGCCGATATGGGCTTCCACAGCCCTATGAGCAGCTCAAGGCCCTGACCCGTGGCCAGGGCATGACTGAGGCCACCATGCGCCAATTTATTGGGTCTCTGGCCCTGCCTAAGGCCGACCAGGACCGTCTCCTGGCCCTGACGCCAGGGACTTATGTGGGCCTGGCGGAGCGGCTGGCCAAAGAGGAGCTAGCGGCGAAGTAGTGCGTTCGGCGAGGGCTATCGTGTTGGCCCCGCCCGGCCTTCTGGCCTAGGTAGCCTGAGGAATTGCCGGAGGGCACGGCTCCGCCTAAAATCTGACTATTCTAGTCAGAATGGAGACAGACATGAATCAATGGCAACTGCAGACCGCAAAAGCCCGTATGTCTGAACTGGTCAAAAAAGCCCAACGCCAACCCCAGGAAATCACATTGCACGGCAAGGCGGTTGTCGTCGTGCTCTCGCGGTTGGAGTACGAGCGCTTATCGCGCCAGCATCAATCGCTCGCAGAATTTATTCGACATTCACCCTTGTATGGTCTTGAGGACATGGATTTCTCGAGAGATAAAAGCCCCGTTCGAGAGGTGAACCTCTGAACTATCTTGTCGATACCAATGTCATCTCAGAGCTCAAACGCAAGCGGCCTGAGCCCAGCGTGCTCGACTGGATCTCAGAGCGGCCCGCAACATCGCTTTACCTGAGCGTCATCAGCCTGGGAGAGATCCGCAAAGGTGTTGAATCAGTAACCGATGTTCGTAAAAAATCCCAGCTGCTTGATTGGCTCGAGATTGATCTCTGCAATTTCTTTGCGGAACGTATTTTGCCGATTGACGCTATTGCGGCAGACCGTTGGGGAGTTCTGCTTGCGAAAGCCAAACGTCCAGTTCCAGCTATTGACTCGCTGCTCGCAGCAACCGCAAGTGCCCATAATCTGACGCTCGTTACAAGAAATACCAAGGATCTCTCTGGGCTTGAGGTGTCAATGCTCAATCCCTGGCCGAATAATTAAATCAATTCAGCTCACCTCGATAACACGAAGTTGAATTGCTACGCAGTAGTTTTGACCAGAGAGGCGGCCGCCTTTGCCCGCTCACGGGCCTGATCGGCGTCCTTGCCGCTGGCCAAGGCCACACCCATTCGCCGCTTTTTAAAGGACTCTGGCTTGCCGAAAAGTCGGATCTCGGTCCCATGAATCCGAAGGGCCTCATCGACGCCGACAAACCCGATGCCCTTGGCATCCATACCGCCATAGATCACAGCCGAGGCACCCGGATTACGCAGGGTGGTATCCACCGGCAGGCCGAGAATGGCGCGGGCATGCAGCTCGAATTCATTTTGGGCCTGGGTGGCCATCGTAACCATGCCGGTGTCGTGCGGCCTGGGGCTGACCTCGGAGAACCAGACCTGATCGCCTTTCACAAAAAGCTCGACACCAAAAATTCCCAGGCCACCCAGATTCGATGTCACCGCCAGCGCAATCTCGCGGGCGCGCTCAAGCGCCTGATCCGACATGGCCTGCGGCTGCCAGGATTCCACATAGTCGCCATCAACCTGAATATGTCCGATCGGTGCGCAGAAATGGGTCTCCACGCTGCCGTCGGGTCCCAGCGCACGCACCGTGAGCTGGGTGATTTCAAAATCAAAATCAATCGACGATTCAATAATGACCCGCGCATTGGCCACACGGCCAGCCGACTGGGCATAGTCCCATGCCGGCTGGACATCGGCAGCGCCCTTTAGACGAGACTGGCCCTTGCCGGAAGAAGACATGACAGGCTTTACGAAACAGGGATAGCCCAGCTCAGTACAGGCTTGCTGAAGCTCCGCAAGATTAGATGCAAATCGATAGTTCGATGTGGGCAGCTTGAGTTCCTCTGCCGCAAGCCGTCGAATGCCTTCGCGATTCATAGTGAGAAATGCCGCACGTGCTGTGGGAATCACCGTCACGGTGCCAGCCTGCTCCAGTTCGACAAGTGCAGGTGTAGCAATTGCCTCAATCTCGGGCACCACCAGGCTTGGCCGCTCTTTCTCAATCAAGGCTTTCAGTGCCCGTGGATCAGTCATATCAATGACATGGGCCCGATGCGCCACCTGTTGGGCAGGCGCATCGGCATAGCGATCTACAGCAATCACTTCAACGCCCATGCGTTGTAAGGCGATCACCACCTCTTTGCCAAGCTCACCGGCGCCCAGCAGCATTACCCGCGTGGCATTGGGTGCAAGCGGCGTACCGATCATTACTGAACCTTTCCGATGCGCTTGACCACTTCAGCAAGTTTTTTTGCATCGGTATCGACATAGCGCTGAAAGTCAGAGGCATCCAAGAACTGAATCGGACTGCCGCTATTGCTGATGATCTGTTTTACTTTTTCATCATTGGCCGCCTGACGTGCCGCATCACGCAGCTTGGCCACGACGTCATCGGGTGTTCCAGCGGGAACGAAGATGCCAGACCACTGGGCAAACTCGGCAGGAATACCAAGCTCTTTAAAGCTCGGCACATCGGGAAGGGCAGCAAGCCGGCCCTCGCCCCAATGGGCCAGAGCACGGACCTTACCGGATTTGATGTGGCTCACAATCGACGCGGGGCCTGTAGCCAGTGCATCCACCTGGCCGCCTAAGAGGCCAATGACTGCAGGGCCCGCACCGGTGTAGGGGATATGGGTGATCGAAAATTTCTCTGCGGCTTTAAGCTGCTCCATCGGCACATGCATCGTGCCGTAATTGCCAGAGGACCCATAGTTAAATTTGGTAGGGTTCTTGCGCATGTCTGCCACAAAGTCTTTATAGGTCTTCCATGGTGTCTCGCTACGCACGACCAGTACCGTGGGGTCTGCAGTAATACGGGCAATGGGCTTTAGCTGATTGAGTTCATACGAAGGTGCTTTGCCCAGAATTCGATCGGCCTCGGGGATGACCGAAACGGAGGACAAGGCCATCAGCACGGTGTAGCCATCGGGCTTGGCCTTGGCAACATGCGAGAAACCAATTCCGCCGCCAGCGCCAGCGCGGTTTTCCACCACAACACTCTGCTTTAAGGCCCGGCTCATCGCGTCTGCAATCGGGCGGCCTACGGTATCGGCCACACCACCTGGCGGAAAGGGCACGACCATGGTGATCGCGCGCGACGGATAGGCATCTTGGGCTACCGCACTGCCAAATGAGAAGGTGGCGGCTGCTACCAGGGCTAATGATTTGAGTGAAGTTATTATTGATAAGCGCTTCAACATCGGGGGTTCTCCTGAGTCATGGCCAATACAAACTAAAAAATAAATCCGCGCTTGGCCTAAAATCGCGACTTTCCATCACACGGCTCACCATCATGAAATTCGCCGCATTTAAGACCAACGCTGCTTCTAACGAAATTCTAGTCGGCATTGTCTCCGAGGATGGGCAATCCATCGAGGAACTGGCCTTTGATTCAGCGCAGGCCGCCACCGGCGTTGCCGCCGTTGTCCAGGCCCAGGCCCAAGGCCGCCCCCTCCCCTCGCCCGGCAGCCGACATGCCATGGCCAGTGTCAAACTGCTCGCGCCCTTTCCCCGTCCCGCGCGCAACATCCTATGTGTGGGGAAGAATTATTTTGACCACGCCAAGGAATTCGCCCAGAGCGGCTTTGACAGTAGCGCCAAGCCGGGCGATGACATCCCGACTGACCCCATATTTTTCACCAAGGTGCCCGAGTCAGTGATTGCCACCGGCGATCCGATCGTAATCCCCAAGGGGGTATCCGAGGCCATCGACTACGAGGCGGAGCTTGCTGTGATCATTGGTAAAAAAGGCAAGGGCATCTCTGAGTCCGATGCAATGTCCTATGTCTGGGGCTACACCATCGTCAACGATGTCACTGCCCGTGACTGGCAAAACCGCCACAAGCAGTGGTTTATGGGAAAAAGTTTTGACACCTTCTGCCCGATGGGACCCTGGGCAGTGACCAAGGACTCCTGCAAAGGTGAGAACACCGCGGTGCGCTGTTTTGTAAACGGTGAGCGCCGACAGAATGCGGTCACCACCGATCTGATTTTCAAGATTCCGCAATTAATCGCCACGGTATCCGCAGGGATCACCCTGTATCCAGGCGACATCATCGCTACCGGCACACCGGTTGGGGTGGGCATTGGCTTTAAGCCACCGAAATATCTGAAGTCTGGCGATCGCGTGCGTGTCGAAATTGACGGCATCGGTGCGATCGAAAATCCGGTCGTATAAAACAAAAGGGGCGACGGATATCTGTCCGTCGCCCCATCTGAAGCTGTAAATCCCCGGCTGTGAATCAGGGCGTATAGACCTCGGGCTCGTCGTCTTTTTTCTTGGCGGGTTTGACGAGATCTTCGCGCTTAATCCCCAGCCACATGGTGATGGGGGCCATCACCAGCACCGACGAATAAATGCCGAACACGATACCAATCGTGAGCGCCAAGGCGAAATAAAAGAGCACCGGGCCACCGAAGATCAGCATCGCCAAGACCATGGTCTCGGTGGTGCCGTGGGTAATAACGGTGCGGCTCATAGTGCTGGTAATCGCGTTGTCGATGACCTCGGCCACGGTGGCCTTGCGCATCTTGCGAAAGTTCTCGCGGATTCGATCGGCTACCACCACCGATTCGTTTACCGAGTAACCCAATACCGCCAGGATCGCCGCCAGCACAGACAGCGAAAACTCCCACTGAAAGGCAGCGAAAAATCCAATAATGATCACCACATCGTGCAGGTTGGCGATGATGGCGGCGACCGCAAATTTCCACTCAAAGCGAATCGCCAGGTAGATCATGATGCCCACCACCACAAACAGCAGGGCAAGGGCACCATCAGTGGCGAGCTCTTCACCCACCTGGGGGCCGACAAATTCAACACGGCGCAGCTCGACTCCGGGTGTTGCGGCTTTTAACGCCGACATCACCTTGTCGCTTTGTTCGCTGGTGGCCTTGGCGGCCGCTTTTTCATCCCCACCAGACTGATTCGCCCGCAGCGGCAGCCGGATCAGCAGGTCCCGCGAGGTGCCAAAGTTTTGCACCTGGGCATCGGCATAGCCTAAGTCTTCAACAATTTTTCTGACCTGGGTGAGCGGAGCTGACTGGGGATACGAGACCTCCATGACTGTGCCGCCGGTAAATTCGATTGAAAAGTGTAGGCCACGAATGGCAATAAAGGCGACTGCAGCAATAAAAGTAATCAACGAGATCGCATTGAAAATCAATGCATGCCGCATAAAGGGGATGTCTTTTCTGATTCGGAAAAATTCCATATCGCTTCCCCTTACTTGCCGGCTGTGGGCGGAATCCAGATCTGGCCCACTGAGAGCTTGGCCAGTTTCTTTTTACCGCCGTACCAGAGATTAACCAGACCGCGCGAGAAGAACACCGCCGAAAAGATCGAGGTCAGAATGCCCAGACAGTGAACCACTGCAAAGCCGCGGACCGGGCCCGAGCCAAACACCAAGAGGGCAACACCCGCAATCAGTGTGGTGACGTTTGAATCAAGAATCGTGGCCCAGGCACGATCGTAGCCTTGCTGAATTGCGGTCTGGGGGCTGGCCCCGCTGCGCAGCTCTTCTCGCACGCGCTCATTAATCAGCACGTTGGCATCAACCGCCATACCAAGGGTCAGCGCAATTGCCGCAATTCCAGGCAGTGTAAGCGTGGCCTGAAGCAACGACAGCATCGCAAAGAGCAAGAGTAAGTTGACTGAAAGTGCCGCCACCGAGAACACACCAAAGAGCATGTAGTAGGCGATCATGAATAACGCCACAGCAATAAAGCCGTAGAGCGTGGAGTTGAAACCTTTTGCGATGTTGTCTGCGCCCAGACTTGGTCCGATGGTGCGCTCTTCAATGATCTCCATCGGTGCAGCAAGCGAGCCGGCACGCAGCAGCAGCGCAACATCTGCGGCCTCTGTGGTGCTCATACGGCCCGAGATCTGCACCCGGCCACCCGGAATTTCACTGCGAATTACGGGCGCAGTCACCACTTCGCCTTTACCTTTTTCTACCAGCAGGATGGCCATCCGGCGTCCAATACTCTCGCGGGTGACATCGCGAAAGACCCGCGCACCCTTGGCATCTAAGGTGAGATGCACTGCAGGCTCACCCGGATTCTGAGAATCAAAACCGGCCTGGGCATCGGTCAGGCTGTCGCCGGTCAGAATCACCTCACGCCGCAGTAATAGCGGCCCGCCACCTCGCTCGGTAAAGACCTCCAGGCCCGCAGGTATGCGGCCGGAGGCCAGGCTATTGAGCGCCTCGAGGCTGTCTTCGACCATCCGTATCTCAAGGGTGGCGGTGCGGCCAAGAATGTCTTTTGCTTTCGCAGTGTCTTGTACACCAGGCAGCTGGACCACAATGCGCTCAGGGCCCTGCTGCTGAATCACCGGCTCGGCAACCCCAAGCTCATTCACACGATTCGATAGCGTGGTGATGTTTTGTTTAAGCGCGTAATCCCGGACCCGTTTTTCTGTCTCCGGCCGCATGCTGCCCACCAAGGCAAGTTCACCACCGATAGACACTTCAACCCAGTTGAGATCGGGAATCTGGGTGCTCAGAACATCGCGGGATTTTTGCCGGGTCTCCTGCTCACGAAAGCGAATCTCAATGCCTTGGCTGCCGCGGGTGATACCCGCATGGCGAAGGTTTTTATCGCGTAGCAGGGTGCGGGTATCGGTCACCAGCACATCCATCCGCTTTGAAATCGCTGCAGGCATATCGACCTGCAACAGAAAATGTACGCCACCACGCAGATCTAAGCCCAGGTACATGGGCAGGGCACGCATCGCAGAAAGCCAGTTCGGTGAACTGGACACCAGGTTTAACGCGACAATGAATCGCGGATCCTGGGGGTTACTGTTTAATGCCTTTTCGATGGCATCGCGGGCTTTTAGCTGGGTGTCGGTATCGGCCAGACGCACACGAACGCTTGTGCCTTCAAAAGAAGAGGGCTCCGCTGACAGCCCCGCCACCTGCAAGGCACGGTCCACACGCTGGGCGATCTCCTGATCGACTTTCACTGTGGACTTGGCACTGGAGACCTGGACTGCAGGCGCCTCGCCAAAGAAATTCGGCAGGGTGTAGAGCAGGCCAAACGCCAAGGCGACCACCATCACGATGGCACGCCAGATCGGAAGCTTGTTCACTACTTAGATGCTCTTAATCGTGCCCTTGGGCAGCAGGGTCTGAATGGCCTGCTTTTGGATATGAATATTCACCGACGACTCACTGCCGACATCAA
>Ga0255182_1000518_pt1 | contig 24960 bp, 26 predicted proteins | sample Atl_UVDOM_RepA_8_FD_188420 | JGI IMG/M metagenome (GOLD analysis project Ga0255182, IMG submission 188420) | Freshwater microbial communities from Altamaha River, Georgia, United States - Atl_UVDOM_RepA_8d | ecosystem: Environmental > Aquatic > Freshwater > River | place: USA: Georgia...
GGCGAACCGCCGGACGTCGTCCTCGGCGAACCCGAGGTGTCGATGCCCCATCGACTGCTGGAACGCGGTGCGGTCGTGGCGCACCATGTCGACCACGAGCAGTGCCCCGCCGTCGGCCAGCCCGGGGCGGATCGCCCGCAGCATCGCGGCGGGATCGTCGGCATGGTGGAACACCAGCATCACCACGCCCATCGTCGCCTCGCCGACCTCGATGGGCGGCGACAGCAGGTCGCCGCGGCGGAACTCGACGTTCGCGAATCGCGACAAGCGCTTCCTCGCGGACGCGAGCATGGCGGGCTCGCGGTCCACGGCGATGACTCGACCAACGACCGGCGCCAGCCACTCCGACGCCTCGCCCGTACCGCAGCCGTAGTCCACCGCGACGGCGTCCGGCGGCAGCAGTCCGAGCAGGGCCTCGGGCACGAAGCCGTCGCCGAAGAGTTCGCGACGCAACGCATCCCAGTCGCCCCCCAGGCGGCCGAAGAAGGTGCGGCTGTCGATGCGGCGCTCCGCGAGCACCTCGGTGAGCCGCGCGTCGTCCTCGGCAAAGCGATCTCCGGCCCCGAGATGCTCGAGCGCCATGGTCCACAACTGCCGCATCGGCGCATCCAGGTCGCCGCCGCGCATCCGGTACAGGCTCTGCGTGCCCTCGGCACGCTTGGTCACCCATCCCTGCGCGTGAAGCGGCTTGAGATGGCGGCTCACCGTGCTCTGCGGCAGTTGCAGCGCGCGCGACAGTTCGCCGACGCCGAGTTCCTCGCGCTCCACGAGCCGCATCAGGCGGACACGCGCCGCATCGGCGAGCGTGTCCAGCCACTCCTGCCACGCCGCCCGCGATGGATCGGACGGACCGGGCATCGGCTCAGGGCCCGAGCGGAAGCGCGGTGTCCTTGCCCTCGGCCACGCCGCGATCGCGGAGGGCCTGCTGCACCCTCGGATCCTCGGGCGCGATGCCGTACGCCTGACGGAGGCGGCGAACTCCCTCGGCGTCGCGGCCGAATCGGAAGCACAGCGTCGCGTCGCGCATGTAGGGCTCGATGGAAGCGCGCTGGCCGGGCAGCGGCTCGTTCACCTTGATGGCATCCACCGCGGCGGTGGCCGCGGTGTCCGGGTCACCGGCCTCCTCGGCGATGCGGCTCATGGCCAGGTACGCGCGCCACGAGCGGAAGTCCTTGCCGAAGGCGCGCAGCACCTGATAGGCATCCTTCACGTCCTTCTGCTGCGCCATGCAATCGGCGAGCGCGGCCACGATCTCCTCGTTCGCCGGCTGCAACCGGTAGGCGCGGTCGAGCGACCGTCGCGCATCGTCGAGCTTGCCCTGCCCGAGCATCGCGCGACCGTAGGCGAACTGGCCGCGCCAGTCGCCCGGATCGCGCTCGACCACCGGCGCGACCGCCTTGGCGGCTTCCTCGTACTGGCCGTACTTGAGGCGATCGTCGGCCTCGCGGGCGCGCGCCTCGTTGCTCGTGGCGTTGCATCCGGAGGCCGCAAGCACGGCCGCGGATGCCACCCCGGGCACGGCAAGGCGAAGGATGGTGGCGATCGGGTTCAAGCGTCCCTGCGTGGATCGGTGGTGCATGTGCCCTCCTGGCAACGGCTGCGCCGCGGACGACGTCCGACGGTCATGGGATGATATCGCCATGCCAGAGGCCCCGCTCCCCTTCGAACCACTGGCGGCGGCCTCGACCGAGTGGCTCCCGGCCGCGGTCATCCATCACGACACGGGGTCGGGATGCCACCACGACCTGTTGCTCGCCACCCGCCGGCCCGAGGGCCCGGATGACCGAGCATGCGCCACCTGGCGCGTCGCGTCCGACCCGCGGTCGCTCGCGCCCGGCCATGCCGCCGACGTGGCCGCGATCGCCCCGCACCGCGCGCTGTACCTGCAGCTGGCCGGGCCTCGGGTGCTTGACCGCAACCGGGGCATCGTCTCGCCCACCGACACCGGGCAATGGCGACACGCGGGTGGGGGCCGCGTCGAGATCACCTGGACGAGCACTGGCACAGCCACCTATGCGCTGGAGGCGGCGCCCGCGACCCGAATTCGGAGGATCGAACGATGACCATCGATGGACTGATCGCCGCCGCACTGCTCGGCGTCCTCGGCGGCGGATGCCTGGTGCTGACGCTCTTGACGCTGCCGGGCAACTGGCTGCTGCTCCTGGTGGCGGCCGTGGCGCAGTGGTGGTCCACGAGAGACGGCGGCGCGGGATTGTTCTCGTGGTGGACCCTGGGCGGCGCGTTCGTGCTCTGCATCGTCGGCGAGGTACTGGAGACCGCGATGAGCGCGGCCGGCGCGTCGGCGGGCGGCGCGCGCGGCCGCGGCGCGTGGGGCGCCATCGCGGGGTCGCTGGTCGGCGCACTGGTCGGGACGGTGCTGCTCGCGTTCATCCCGCTCGCCGGGACGCTGCTCGGCGCGCTGGCCGGCGCCGCGATCGGCGCGTTCGTGGGCGAACTCACCTATGGCGATCGACCCGCGACGGCGCTCGTCAAGCCGGCTGCCGGTGCGGCGGCGGGCCGAATGGCCGGGCTGGCGGTCAAGCTCGGCGTGGGGGCCCTGCTCTGGACGCTCCTGGTGGGAGCTGCGCTGTGGCCGTGACCACCGCGTCGCCGACCGCGGAAAGCGCCGCCAGCGCGTCCTGCAGCCGCCACTCCTGACGCTCGCGCTCGCCGGTGGTGTTGCTGATGGCGCGGATCTCGATCGCCGGGATGCCCGCACGGCGCGCCGCGTGCACCACGGCCGCCCCTTCCATGGCCTCGCAGAGCGCCGCGGTCCGGCGCACCACCTCGGACGCGGCGCGGTCGGTGCCGGAGCAGGTGGCCACCGTGGCCACGGGGCCGACATGGCCGAGCGGCGCGAACATCGCCAGCAGGCCCGGGTCGACCGGCACTCGATTTGCCGGGAAGTCCCCGAGGGCAAATCCCAGGCCCTCCATGCCCATGAATCCACCGGGCAGCTCGATCCCCTCTTCGACGTAGACGCACTCGGACGCGACCACGCGATCCCCGATCGACAGCCCCGAACCCGGCAGCGCGCCCGCGATGCCCGCACCCACCACCGCGATGAACGGCCGGCCTTCGGCATCGGCGCGCGCCAGGTGCTCCGCCACGCACGCCGCGGCGTTGGTGCGGCCGATCCCCGCCACGGCCACGGTGACCTGCGAATCGCTCAGGCAGCGTTCGCCGAGCGCGCGACGCTCGGCATCCACCGCCACCACCACCAGCGTCCGTGCAGGGGTCACGGCAAGGGACGGAGGATGGAGGCGAGGTCCGCCATCGCCGCCGCACGCTGCTCGCCGCTCGCGAGGTCCTTCAGCTGGACCTGGCCCGTGGACGCCTCGGGCCCGAGGATCACCGCGAAGCGCGCACGCTGCCGCGACGCATCCGCGAGCAGCTTGCCCACGTTGCGGGTGGCCTTGTAGCTGTGACGCACGTGGAAACCGTCACCCCGGAGCCGCGCAACCAGCCGGGGCAATTCCGCCTCGGCCGCGGGATCGCCGGCGGAGATGACGAAGGCGTCCGGACGAGGCAGGAGCTCCGTGCCGTCCTTCGGCAGGAGCCCGCGGTCGGCCAGCACCAGGCCGAGCACCACGTCGCCCATGCCGAAGCCGATGGCGGGAGTGCGCGGACCGCCGAAGAGCTCGACCAGCCCGTCGTAGCGCCCGCCGCCCGCGATCGCTCGCTCGGCGCCGGAGGCCTCATGCACCTCGAAGACGGTGCCCGTGTAGTAGGCGAGCCCGCGCACGATGCCGAGGTCGAACTCGCACCACTCGCCGAGGCCCGCGGCCAGCAGCGCTTCGCGCAGCGACGCGAGTTCCGCAAGGCCGTCGGTGCCGATCCCGGCGGCTTGCGCGAGCGCGCCAAGGTCAGCGGTGGCCGGCACGCGCGTGCGCACCACCGCCTCGAACCGCGCCAAGGCGTCGGTGGCCAGGCCGAGCGCCGCGGCGCGCACCGAGAAGTCCTCGGGCGTCATCTTGTCGCGGCGGTCGAGCAGCTCGAACGCCGCCGCGACCGACGGCTCGGGAACGCCGAGCGCCGTCACCACGCGCGCGGCCGCCACTCGGTGGCTCACCCTCACGCGAACGTCGCCGGGCCCGAGCCCGAGCCGCGACAGCGCCGACACCGCCACGCCGATCACCTCGGCGTCGACGGCCGGACCCTCGGCGCCGAGCAGGTCCACGTTCCACTGGAAGAACTCGCGCAGGCGGCCGCGCTGGGGGCGCTCGGCACGGAAGAAGTTGGGCACCGCGAACCACTTGACCGGCATCGGCAACTGGGCCGCGCGGGCCGCCACCATGCGCGCCAGGGTCGGGGTGAACTCCGGCCGCAGCGCGTAGTCGTCGGAGCCGCCGGCGCGGCGGAAGCTGAAGAGCTCGCTGACGATGCCGTCGCCGCTCTTGGCCGTGTACAGCCCGAGGTGTTCGAAGGTGGGCCCGTCCACCTCGTCGTAGCCGAAGGCAACGCTCGCCTCCCGCCATGCGGACTCGATGCGGCGGCGAACCGCCATCTCCGCGGGGTAGAAGTCACGGGTCCCCTTGGGCGACTGGAAGCGCATCAATTCCTCTGGGCGCGGATCAGGATCGCGCACGGCAGGCCGGCCAAGAGCCACGTGACCGTGCCGTCCACGAACAGCGCGATCGAGTAGGCGTCGGGCAGGTGGAAGAAGTTCCACAGCACGCCGTGCGACCCGAGCATCGCGAAGCCGGTCGCCAGGAACACCAGCGCCAGTCGCTCGCGCAACCGCGCACCGAACTTGGCGGCCACCGCCACGATCGCCGCCAGCAAGGACGTGGCGAACAGCTCGATGGCGAATCCGCGCGCCAGCACGGTCGGCGACATCGGGTCCACGCCCTCGCGCCGGACGATCGCCATCACCAGCGGGCCCTTGCGGTGCTCGGCAAGGAACGCGTCCATGGCGATGGTGGATTGCTGCTCGGTCATGCCCGCCGTCTCCGGGGGCGACGGGTGGTAGTACGCGCCGTCGGCGTCCACCGCGCCGGCGATGCGCGCCGCGACGTCCGATCCGCCCGGCATGGGCCGGATGGCCCCGTCGTACATGCCGGAGGTCCACGAGACGGCGCCCCACGCGAACGCGAGGACCGTGCCGACCAGGATCGCAAGGAGCATGCGCATGGGCATGCCCGGGAGGCTACACGCGCACCGGGCGCCGGGAGCGCGCGCAGCGCACCGCGGCGTCGAGGACGCACTGCGTCTTCCATGCATCCTCGAAGTCGGGGATCGCCACCTGGGGCCGGCCGCCGCCGAGCACGGTCACGACGTCCGCCGCCTGGCTGACGAACCCGTGCTCGTAGCCCAGGACGTGCGCGGCCGGCCAGTAGTTGCCGGCGTAGGGATGCGACGGATCGGTGCACATGATCCGGGTCCAGCCGCGCATCCGCTCCGGGAGCGCGTGATCCCACCACTCGAGCTCGTTCATGCGCTCGAAGTTGAAACGCAGGCTCCCCTTCTCGCCGTTCACCTCGATCGCGTTGCGGTTCTGGTTTCCCGTGGCGAGCCGGGTGGCCTCGAAGCTCGCCGTTGCCCCGCCCGAGAGCCTCGCGAGGAACAGCACCGCGTCGTCCACCGTGCTCTTGGCGGTGCGCCGACGCCGCCCGCGCGGCGCGGCGCGCGCGGCGGCGGCCGAGGAGGCGTCGACCACCTCGCGCTCCGTGACGAAGGTCTCCTCCATGGCACCGACGACCTCGGTGATCTCCTCGCCGGTCACGAAGCGCGCCATGTCCACCAGATGGGCGTTGAGGTCGCCATGGGCGCCGCTGCCGGCCAGCTTCCCCTGGAATCTCCAGAGCAATGGCGTGTCGGGGCCGCCCCAGTCCTGGAGATACGACGCGCGCACGTGGAACAGGCGTCCCAGCCGGCCCTCGGCCACCAGTCGATGGGCGAACGCCACCGCCGGGCATCGGCGGTAGTTGAACCAGACGAAGGTCCGCACGCCCTTGCGCGCGGCCTTCCGGGCGGCATCGCGCATGGCGCGCGCGTCGTCCAAGGTCCCGGCGAGGGGCTTCTCGCACGCCACGTGCCGGCCCGCCTCCAGGGCGGCGATGGAGATCTCCGCGTGCAGGTGGTTGGGCGTGCAATTGTCCACCAGGCCGACTTGGGGATCGTCCAGCAGGTCGCGCCAGTCGTCGGTGCAGCAGTCCCAGCCCCACCGCTGCGAGAACGTCGCCACGTCGGCGGTGTCGCGCCCGGCCACGGCGCGCATCCGCACGTCCATGGGCAGGTCGAAGAAGCGGGGAGCGCTCATCCAGGCGTTGCTGTGCGCCTTCCCCATGAACTTGGTGCCCACCAGTCCGATGCCGAGGGTCTTGCGGGTCTTTGCCATTGGAATTTCCGTATCCTACGGGGCACCATGGACAACCACGGTTCCACCGCCGACGCCCGATCGATCGACGCACGACTCACCCGGCTCGAGGCCGAGCTCGACCGCGCACGCGGCGACTCGCGCCGCTGGCGGCGCGCCGCCGTGACATGCGTCGTGCTGCTCGGTGCCGGCACGCTCCTGGCCGCGGTGCAGGACTCGCCCGTCGTCGACGTCATCCGCACCCGACGGCTCGAAGTGCTCGGCGCGGACAACAAGGTGATGGTGCTCGCCCATGCCGGCGAGACCGGGGGCCAGGTCGACGTGTGGGCCCGCGGCGGCGCGAACACCGTGCGCCTGGCGTCCGCGGCGGACGGGGGCGACCTCACGCTCTGGAACAACGAGGGCAAGACCATCGCGGGCATGTTCGCGACCGGGCTGGGCGGGCGCATCGAGATCGGCGACGCCGAGGGCACGCCGTTGGCGACCTTCGCTCGCGGAGCGGACGGTGGCGCGATGGTGCTGCACGGCGCGGGTGCCGAGGCCGCCACGCTGCGCGCCGAGGCCGGCGCCGCCGGCGCCGTCCTGTCGATGAGCCGCGCGGGCGGCGAGATCGGCATGATGGCCGGCGTCGCGCAGGGCGCGGCCGTGCTCTCGATGCGCAACAACGCGGGCAAGGAAGTGCTGTACGGCGGTGCCGCCGCCGATCAGTCGGGCGTGCTCCGGCTCGCCGACGCCGAGGGCGACGAGTCCGCCTCGCTCGTGACCGCGGCCGGCGGCGCGCTTGCCCTCAAGGACGGCGCCGGCGCCATGGTGGCCTCGCTCGCGAGCCGCGGCGCCGGGAAGGGCGCGGCGTTCGAGATCCTCAACGGCGCGGGCGCCGGCGTGCTGACCGCCGATGTCGGCGAGGACGGCGGCGGACGCCTGATGGTGGGCACGGCCACGGGCCTGCCGGCCTTCGGCGCGGAAGCGAAGGGACAGTCCGGAGTGGCGGGGCTCTACTCGCAGGAACGGCGGGTGGTCGCCATCGGCGCGGGTCGCGCCGGCGGGCTGTTCAACCTGCTCGACCTGGCGGGACAGCCGATCGTGGTGGCCGGCGCGGCCTCCGACGGCGACGGTGGCGCGGTCAGCGTCCGCAACACGTCCGGCATGCAGGTCGGCCGCCTCGGGGTGGACGCGACGGGCAACGGCGAGCTGAGCGTCTACAACGCGAACAACACCGTGAAGTCGGTGGTGCAGCCCAAGTCCGACGGCCAGTGATCGCCGCGATACCCCCCTACACTGCATCGCCCATGACCACCGCCACGGCCACCGCCCTTGCCCGAGTCCAGGTCGAGGAGATCCTCCCCGCGACGCCCACGCTCCCGACCCGCGTGCGCGTGACCGTGCCGGGGACCTCGTACCGGCTTGACCTCGTGCTCGATGGCGATGCGGCGTCGATGGCCCACCGCGTCGGCAAGCGGGCATCCGGCGTGATCCGGGGCCGGGCGCTGCGCGCCTGGCAGGCGACGGCCGGTGGCTGCTTCATCGAGCCCGTCTGGGGCACCCCCCGCATCGTGCAGGGGCGGATCCTCGCGATCGACGTGCAGGCGAACGCCGCGCTCCTGGACCTGGCGGTCCCGGCGTGGATCGCCATCGAGCCATCGCAGGCCGTCGGCCAGTGGCAGACGGGCGACATGCTCAACTTCTACGTCGAGAGCGGGGCGAGCTTCACGCCGACCGCGTGAGGCGCTCGGCGGGACGCATCGCCAGGAAATTCGCCAGGAGCGCCGGGCCGTCCACCGTGAGGAAGCTCTCCGGGTGGAACTGCACGCCCTCCATCGGGGCGGCGCCCGCCGGGGCCTTCCACCGCAGTCCCATGACCTCGCCGCGCTCGGTGCGCGCCGAGACCTCGAAGTCCGCGCCCACGGTGGCGGGGTCCACCACCAGCGAGTGGTACCGGGTGGCGACGAACGGGTTCGGCAGCCCCGCGAAGACCCCGCGCCCGTCATGCAGCACCGGGCTCGTCTTGCCATGCACCGGGACATCGTTGCGACGCACGGTCATGCCGTGGCAGTCGCCGATCGCCTGGTGGCCGAGGCACACCCCGAGGCACGGGATGCGCCCGCGGAAGTGCGTCAGCAGCGCGCGGCTGATGCCGCTCTCGGCGGGCGTGCACGGGCCGGGAGAAATCACGAGGTGCGTCGGATGCAGTCGCTCCGCACCGGCGACATCGATCGCGTCGTTGCGCACCACCTCGATCGGCAGGGCCGGGGCGATCTCGGCGAACCGCTGCACGAGGTTCCAGGTGAACGAGTCGTAGTTGTCGATCAGGAGCAGCACGGAAGGCCGAGTCTAGCCCCGCCGATCACGCCGCCTCCGCGCGCGTCCCGGCGATTCCGTCCGGCGTCACCAGGAACAGGTCGGCGCAGATCGGGTACGGCAAGCGCGAATACTCCTGCTCCGCGCGCGCGCGCAGCCGGCTGACGAACGGCTCGGGATCGCCGGTCATGGCCAGGAACATGTCCCGCGCCGGCGCGGCCACGTAGAAGGTCCGGCCGAGCTGGGCACTGAGCCGCTCGTGCAGGTCGCCCATGAGCAGCCGCGCCGCGTCGTAGCCGTCGTGCATGCTGATGATCGCCGCCCGCCCGCCCTCGTTCGAGCGGATCACCTGGACATCGAGGTTCGGCGCGTACCGCGAGAGGTTGGCGCGGGCGATCTCCTCGAGGTCCTCGGCGGTGACGCCCCAGCGGATCATCTGTTCGGTGCCGATCGAGACCGTGTAGTGGGGCATGTCCATCACGAACACGATCACGGTGTCGTTCACCCACGGGACGTGCGCCACCTGCTCGCGGTCGAGCGTGCGGAAGATGCTCCCCGGCTGGATGCGGGGCATGATCCGGCTGCGGGCGACGGCGAACGGGATGTCCAGGGACGCCAGTTGGTCGCCCTCGAGGACGCGGTCGACGTGGTGCTCGACCGTGCGCTGCCAGTCCTCGGGAGCGCGCTGGACGGTCCGCCAGAGGTTCTCGAGGCCCATGTGCCTGCCATCGATGGTGATCACCAGCGTGGCCGCCAGCTCGATCGACCGCGACGCGTGGCGGGCCCGGGCCACCTGCAGGACGGCCAGGCTGAATTCCTCGGGGGTCTCGGGAAGGTCGGGGGACTGCGCCATGCGGGTGCTCCAGGCAAGAGAAGTCGGGGCGCCCCCGGATCCGGCCGGCGGGCCGGGCCCGCACGACAGCCGTTCGTGAGGGGCGGTCCGCGGAAATGTCGGATACGGGACCCGGTGGGTGAAGCCGCAATCAAGTAATTTCAAGTTCAGGAGCGCACTCGCGTTCCGGCTGCGCAGCCTGCGCAGCCCCCACGTCCCGCGACCCGCCCACATGCACGACGTCCTCCCCGCGTTCTTCGCCCGCCCGGGTCATCGATTCTTGGTCATTGCCGGCCCGTGCATCCTGGAGGCCCCGGAGGTCAACGAGCGGATCGGCACGACCGTCCGCGATGCCTGCGGCGCGCTCGGCTTCGACTACGTCTTCAAGGCCAGCTTCGACAAGGCCAACCGGTCGAGCATCCGCGGCGCCCGCGGCCCCGGTATGGAGGCCGGCCTCGCCGAGCTCGCCAGGCTCCGCGACCGCCTCGGCGTGCCGGTGACCACCGACATCCACGAACCCGGCCAAGCCGCCCCGGCCGCTGCCGCGGTCGACCTGCTGCAGGTGCCGGCGTTCCTGTGCCGCCAGACCGACCTGCTTGCCGCGGCGGCGGCCACCGGGCTGCCCGTCAACGTCAAGAAGGGCCAGTTCATGGCGCCGGAGGAGATGCGGAACGTGCTCGCCAAGCTGGCGGAGGGCGGATGCCGGATGCCCATGCTCACGGAGCGCGGGACCTTCTTCGGCTACCACCGGCTGGTGAACGACTTCATCGGCCTCGGTGACATGATGGAACTCGGTGCGCCCGTGTGCTTCGACGCGACGCACTCCACGCAGCTGCCCGGCGGCGCGGGCACGGCCACCGCCGGACGACCCGAACGCTGCGGGCTCCTGGCACGTGCCGCGGTCGCCGCGGGCGTGCCGGCGATCTTCCTGGAATGCCACCCGGAGCCGGCGCGATCCGGCAGCGATGCCGCCACCGTGCAACCCCTGGACCAGGTGCCTGCCCTGCTCGGGACGCTCGCGCGCATCCGGGACGCCGTACGGGCGTAGCCACCTAGAATCACGCCCTCATGGCCGCGCCCTTCCGACCCTGCGACCGATGCGCCAAGCCGGCGGTGGTCCACAACACGGTGATCGTGAACGGGAAGGTGACCGAGCTTCACCTGTGCGAGGAGCACGCCGCCGCGGCGGGGATCGTGGTGCCGGCGGCCGTGCCGATCAACGCATTGCTCGGTCAACTGGCGCAGGTGGGCGCTGCCCGCAGTGCCGGCCCGGCGTGCACGCAGTGCGGCCAGACCTTCGCGGACTTCAAGAACACCGGCCTGCTCGGGTGCCCGGCGTGCTACGAGGCCTTCGCGGCCACCGTGTCGCCCACCATCGCCCGTTCGCAGGGGGGCGCCACGCAGCACGTGGGGCGGGCGCCCGCGCGAAACGGTGCCGAGGTGCCGCGCAGCGCGCTGCTGGCGAAGCTCAACCGGGAGCTCGACGAGGCGCTGGCCACGGAGCAGTACGAGCGCGCCGCGCGCCTGCGAGACCGCATCCGCGACATGCGCCCGCGGGCCGGCGGTGCCGAGGAAGGAACGCCTCAGTGAGCGGCTCGGCTCCCGAGCCGCTGCGCCCGACCGACGACAGCGACGTGGTCATGAGCTGCCGCGTGCGCCTGGCGCGCAACCTCGCGGGCTTCCCGTTCGTCGGGCGCGCCACGCACCCGCAGCGACGCGAAGTGCTCGAGTCGGTCCGCGCCGCCGCCGGGACCGATGAAGCCTCCTTGGGCTTGCAGGCGAGTGACCGCGCCGTGCCGTCGCCGCTGGCGTGGGTCGACATGCCCTCGCTGCCGCGCCGCGACCGGCAGCTTCTCTTCGAGCGCCACTTGGTGTCCAAGCAGTTCGCCGAGGGCGATTCGCCCCGGGCCGTGGCGATCACGCCGGACGAACGCTTCTCGATGATGGTCAACGAGGAGGACCACGTCCGGCTGCAGGTGCTGCGGCCGGGCAATGCGCTTCGCGATGCGTTCGCGTCGGCGCTCCGCGTGGACGACGCGCTGGGTGGCCGGCTGGATTTCGCGTTCCATCCGCGTTGGGGTTACCTCACCGCCTGCCCCACCAACGTGGGCTGCGGCATCCGCGTGGGGGTGATGGTGCACCTGCGCGCCCTGCGCGTCACCAACGAGATCGAGAAGGTCAAGCGTGCCGCCAAGGAGCTGCACCTGGCCGTACGGGGCTTCCACGGCGAGGGCACCGATGCCACCGGCGACTGGTTCCAGGTCTCGAACCAACGGACGCTGGGCGTCACCGAGGAAGAGGTCCTCGAGTCCATCGCGGGCCGGATCATGCCCGCGCTCGTCACCTGGGAGCGCGAGGCGCGGCGGGTGCTCCTCGACCGGCAGCGACTGCTGCTCGAGGACCGGGTCTTCCGCGGGCTCGCGCTGCTGCGTTCGGCACGGCTCCTGGGCCTTGACGAGGCCGTCAAGCAACTGTCGACGGTGCGCCTGGGGGTGTGCGTGGGACTGGTGCCGGACGTGGCGCTCGAGACGCTGAATCGACTGACGATCCAGGCCCAGCCCGCGCACCTGCGCGCGGCCGACCCGTCCATCGACGGCGACGATGACGAACGCGCCGCCCGGGCGCGCGCGGTGCGGGCCGCGCTCGGGGGCTGAACGGCGTTCACCGCGTGCGGGCCCGGCGTCAGCCGCGGGCGCCTTGGGCGTGGGCCTGGGTCTCGGCCCACCCGGCGAAGTCGAAGTCCTTCTCGGAGATCCCTCCTGCATCATGCGTGCTGAGCAGGAGGGACACGCGCGAATAGCGCACCGTGATGTCCGGATGGTGCTGGACGCGCTCGGCCTCGGCGGCCACGGCATCGACGAACCGCATCGAGTGGACGAACCCGGGGAACTCCCACGTGCGCTCGATGGCGTCCCCGTGGCGGGCCCACCGGGGCATCGCGGACAGCCGCTGGTCCACTTCCTCGTCGGACAACTTCATCATCCGTCCGAGGATACCGTGCCGCACGTGGGAATCGACCGCACGCGACCGCGCTCACGGCTGGCACCGTCGCCGACGGGGCCGCTCCACGTGGGCAATGCCGCGACGTTCCTCGTGAACTGGGCGCTGGCCCGAAACCTGGGATGGGAACTCGTGCTCCGCATCGAGGACCTGGACGCCGAACGCACGCGTGCCGCGGGCGAGGTCGGCATCGAGGAGGACCTCCACTGGCTCGGCATCGACCACGACGGTCCGGCCGAGCGGCAATCGCAACGGATGCCGGCGTACGTCGATGCCATGCAGCGACTTGCCGCGCAGGGGCTGGTGTACCGGAGTCCCCTGTCGCGCGCGGAGGTTCGGGAGGCCACTCGCGCACTGGGCGCGCCCCACGCCGACGACGGCCATCGCCCGTTCCCCGCGGCGCTGCGACCGCCGCATGGCGCGGATTGGGCCTTTGCCGACCCCGCGAGCAACCACCGGCTTCGCACCGACCCGGGCGAGGAGGTCATCGACGATCGCGTCGCGGGAGAGCACCGGATCGATCCGTCACGGACCGAGGGCGACTGCATCGTGTGGACGAAGGCGGGCGTGCCCGCCTACCAGCTGGCCGTGACCGTGGATGACGCGATGCAGGGCGTCACCGACGTGGTGCGCGGTGACGACCTGCTGCCGTCGGCCGCGATCCAGGCACGAGTCCATCGCGCGCTCGGTGGCGCCCCCCCGACGTGGTGGCACCTGCCGTTGGTCATGGACCACTCGGGCGCACGGCTCGCGAAGCGCCACGGCGGCCGATCGCTGCGCGGGCTCCGTGAGGCGGGTGCGGATCCCGGGCGCCTGCGCGGCCTGGTGCGATGGTGGATCACCGGTGAACGGGAGGCACGTCCCTGCACCGCCGCGGAGTTCCGCCACGCCATCGACGCACCTATCCTGCGGGAATGGCATCGAAGATCCCGCACCGCGCCACCGACCCTGTGCGAGCGAGCGCTCGGCTGGCTGGAGGGCTGCGCGCCGGCTCCCGCGCGGCCGTCCTGACGCTTGCGGCGGCCGCACTCGCCGCGTGCGAGGCACCGGTCGTGGACGGCGGCGCGTGGAAGACCACCATCAAGGGCCAGCCCTTCACGCTCACCGTGTCGTCCAGCGACCCCACGCGCCAGCGCGGGCTCGGCGGCGTCACCGAGATCCCGGTGGACGGTGGCATGGCATTCGCCTTCCCCGACGCCCAGCTCCGCGGTTTCTGGATGAAGGACTGCGTGATCGACATGGACATCGTCTACCTCGATCCGCTCGGCTACGTGACCGCCGTGCACACCATGCGCAAGGAACCCCCTCGGTTCGAGGGCGAACCCCAGCAGTACTACGAGGCGCGGCTGCCGCGCTACTCCAGCCTGCTGCCAGCGCAGTTCGCGATCGAGCTGCGCGCCGGGCGCGCGACCGAGCTCGGCATCCGCACGCAAGATCGGCTCGAGGTGGATCTCGAGGTCCTCCGGGCGGCGGTCCGATGAGCGAGGCACGCGTGTGGGTCGCGCACACGGCAAGCGCGCATGACCGAGCGGCGCGCGTCGCCGCCGCCGTGCCGGCGGGCGTCGGCGGCGGCATCATGGGTGCCGCGATCGCGCTTACCGAGCTCGGGGAACGGGGCATCACGCCCGATGCGGCGGCGGTGGTGGTGGTGCTGGCCCCTGGCGACGCCCCCGAGGGGCTGTCGGCGGTGCTCGATGCGGCCGAGGAGGCGCGCGTGGCCACGCTGGTCCTGGCGCCCGCCGGGGCGAACGGCCGGCCCGATCCGCGCGGCGGCGCCGTGGAGCCGTGGGACGCCGACGACGCCACCGTGACCGCGGTGCTCCGGGGCATGATCTCCCGCCAGCGCGACGTCATGCGCCTGGTCGGCGAACTGGCCGTCGCCACGCGCTTCAACGGGGGGCTGCGCGGCGAGGTGGCGCGAATGCAGGACGAACTGCAGCTGGCCGCCCAGGTCCAGCGCGAGTTCCTGCCGCGCGAGTTCCCGTCGATGCGCGATTTCGGGGTGGGCGTGTTCTGGCGACCCGCAAGCTGGGTGTCCGGGGACGTGTACGACGTGGTTCGGCTCGACGAGCGTCACCTCGGCGTGTTCCTGGCCGACGCCGTAGGCCATGGCGTCCCTGCGGCGCTGCTGACGATGGTGATCTGCCGGGGCCTGCCCGCGAAGGACATCGGGCGCGGCACCTACCGCATCGTGCCGCCGTCGGAGGCCCTCGCCCGGATCAACACGGAGATGGTCGCGCACCAAGGGAGCACGACCCGCTTCGCCACCGCGATCTACGCCGTGATCGACACCGACACCGGAGAAGTGCGCCTGGCGAGCGCCGGGCACCCTGCCCCGGCGGTGATCCGCGCCGACGGCACCATGGAGCTGATCGAGAGCGAGGGTGGGCTGCTCGGCGTGTTCGACGGCGAGGAGTACCCCGAAGTCCGGTTCACCCTCGGGTCCGGCGACCGGCTGCTGCTCCACTCCGATGGGTTCGAGCAGGCCTTCCCGGGCGATCCGTCCGGCGATCGCCGCGCGCGCTTGCCTTCGAAGCGCTACCTCGACGAGTTTGCCGCCGTCCGTGCCGCCCCGGACGCGGCCGCGCTGGTCGAACAAGTCGGTCGTCGCATCGACATGCAGTTCGGCAGCGTGCACCAGGCGGACGACGTCACGCTGCTGGTGGTGGAGCGAACCCGCGCAAGAGGCATCGCCGGATGATGCTCGCGCTGGGGGGTGCGCCGATCGAACCCGCCGCGGCGCTGGGCCTGCTGGCGATCACCGTGGTCTTGAGCGTCCTGTGCCTGGCGGTGTGGCGGAGCCAGAGCCGGTTCGTTCGGCTCCTTCGGGACGTGCCCACGGTGCCGGTGCGGGGCGTCTTCGTCGGGCTCACCGAGACCGCGGGCACCGTCGAGCGGACCGACCCGCTGTCGGCGGGGCTCACGGGCACCGCGTGCGTGCAGCACGCGTGGAGCGTCGCCGAGCACTGGCGGCGGACCGAGACGTACCGGGATTCCAAGGGCAAGACGCGCCAGCGGACGGTCCACGGTCGCGACGTGGTGGCCTCCGGCGGCGGCTCCTGCGACTTCTGGTTGGTGGACCCGACGGGCCGAATCGTGGTGCGCGCCGCCGGCGCGTCGTGGACGAACGTCTCCACGCTGTCCCGGTCGGTGGGGCGCGCCGACCCGCTCTACTCGAGCAAGGCGCCCGACCGCACGGTCCGCGGCAGCACCGGCATCCGCACGTTCTCGGAGTCCGCCGTCCCGGTGGGTTCCCAAGTGTGGATCATGGGCAACGCGCGCATCGGTGCGCAAGGCGATGCGCTCGAGATCGGGTCCGGGGGCGAGGAGGGCATCTTCATGGTGTCCATGAAGGGCGAGTCCTCGCACCGTGGCTGCGCGAGCGTGGGCGGCGTGCTCGCCCTGCTGGCCGGATTCCCGTTGGCCGGGGCGGGCGCGGCGGCCGTGGTCGCATCGGTCGTCGACGGACGGTCGGACCTGCCCCCCGAGGCCGCCGCCGGGATCGGGGCGGCGATCGGGGCGACCGCGTACGCGATGGTGGCCACGGTCATCTGGGCGCTGATGGTCCGCAACGGCGCGGTCCGGGTCCGCCAGCGATGGGAGCGCTCGGCCAGCCTGGTGGACGTCGAGTTGCGGCGGCGAGCGGACCTCGTGCCGGGCTTGGTGGCCGTCACGCGCGGCTTGGCCGTGCACGAGCGCACCGTGCAGCAGGCGGTGGCGGAGCTTCGTCGCGGCGCCGCCTCGGACGGGGTGTTCCGCGTGCTGGCGGAGCGCTACCCCGTGCTCGTCGCCGACGCCGCGTTCCTGCGCCTGCAGCAGGAGCTCTCGGAAACCGAGTCACGCATCGCGCAGTCCCGCACGTTCGAGATCGAAAGCCGTGTCCGCCTGGTCGAACGCCTGTCTACCTTCCCGGAGGGGCTGGTGGCGCGCATTATGGGCGTGGCGAAGCCGCCGCCAGCGCTCGACGAACCCGCTCGGCCACCATCTTCGCCAGCACGTCGGACTCCAGGTTGACGCTGGTGCCGGCCACGCGGTCGCGCAGCGTGGTCTTGGCGAGCGTGGCGGGGATCAGCGCCACCTCGAACCACCCGTCGCCGACACGCGCGAGGGTGAGGCTCACGCCGTCCACCGCGATGCTGCCGCGCTCGACGGCATGCTCCATGATCGTCTCGGGCGCCGCGACGCGCGTGCGCCACTCCCCGCCGTCGGTGCCGACGGCGAGCACCGTGCCGACGCCGTCCACGTGACCCTGCACGATGTGCCCGCCCATCAGCGTGGCGGCGGTGGCGGCGTGCTCGAGGTTCACCGCGTCGCCCGCACGCAGCGTGCCGATGGTGGTCAGCGCCAGGGTCTGCGGAACCACGTCGAACCGAAGCGGTTCCGCGGCTCCCGGCGTCCCCACCACCGTGAGGCAGCAGCCGTTGACGCTGATCGAGTCCCCGTCGCGCGGTGAGTGGGCCCATTCGCAGGGATCGATCTCCACGCGAGCGCCCCACGCCTCCGCGCGGATGGACGCGACCCGACCTTGGTGCTCGACGATGCCGGTGAACATGCGTGGTGCCGGAGGGTGGCGTCAGTACGCGCGCACCACCGTGGCGCCGGGATAGTAGGTCGCCAGGATCTCCTCGGCGCTGCGGCCGGCCTTGGCGTGACCCTCGGCGCCGAACTGGCACATCCCCACCCCGTGACCGTACCCGCTGCCCTCGAACTCGATCCGTTCCCCGACGACGCGGGCCGCACGAATGTGGCTGCTCGGCAAGCGATGCTTCGGGACGGGCGATCCCGCCGGGGCGTAGTTGAGCGCACGGCGGAAGTCCTCGGCGCGCAGCTCGAGCGCGGCGCCCGCCGGACCGATCACGGTCAGCATCACCGGCCGCCCGGCGGCGTTGCTGCCCGACACGCGGATGGACTCGATGCGCCGCAAGCCGACCATGGCCTCGAGCGGCGCGCCCGGCGCGGGCTCCGGAAGCGAGGGATCGGCCTCCGGGGGGAGCATCGGGTTGGCCGCTGCGTCTCGGGCCTGCCGGGCACGCAGCTGGTCGCCGGCCCACCGGCGCAGGCGCTCGCATGCCTCCGCATTGGTGAACGAGTCGGTCCAGCTGCGCTTGGGGGCGGCGGCGCAGCCCGTGCAGGCGCGGCCGGCCACCGAGCCCGCCATCAGGGGCGGGATGCCATGGTTCGGGTTGTTGGTCAGGCTCTCGATGGCGCTCGCCGGGGTTCCGCCGCAGGTGCTCGAGTAGTACGCAGGAACGACGCGGCCGTCGTGCACGAGCAGCATGCCGCGCGTGGCCGCGGCGGCCTGGCGCGCCTTGGGATTCCGAGTCTCGCCGATCCACGCCTGGCTCGCCTCGCCCGCCACCAGGTCGTAGTGCCTGACCCGCGCCCAGTGGGCATGCTCGCTGACCGTGAAGCTCCGCGCCGCGATCGCCTGCGCGCGATAGGTCTCGGGCGCGAACGTCTCGTAGAGTTCCTGCGCAAGGACGCCGGGCAAGTAGCGCTCGAGCGGAACGGCCACCACCACGTCGACGGCGAGCGGTGCATCGGTCACGGGCACCAGGCGGACGTCGCCCGGCCAGTCGCGACCATCGAAGGCGATGATCTCCGGGGATCCCGGAGGCGCCGCGAACTCAAGCGTCCCGCGGAGCGAGACGTCCCACGCCCGCGACTGCTTCGAGCCGACGGCCTCGGTGACGCGCCAGCCGGCAGCCGTCGGCTTGGCCTCCACCGGGCATGCAACGGGTCGAGGAGGCAGGCCCGCGCCCTGCATGCGCAGCGATCCGGAGGAGTGCGACAGCCGCACCGCAGGCGCGGGACCGCGCAGCGCCGCGACGCGGACGCGGACGTCCGGTTCCGTCGAAGGGACCGGCGGACGCTCGGTGAAGGTGGCGCGGCGCGGTGCGGGGGCAGGTTCCGGCGCCGGTGCGGGCGCAGGCGCGGGCGCGGGAATGGCCGCAGGAGCGCTGGGCGCCGGGGCGGGCCGCGCGGCCGGCTCGCGGCGCGGCGCCGAGGAGCAACCGTGAATCACCAGTGCGGCGCCCAACATCGACCAGACCGCCGAGGCGGCCAGGTCGGAGCATCGGAAACTGCCCGCGGATCCGCCCATTCCTTCCTTGGATCGGCATGCCCCCGCGTCCTGCGGGAGTTTTGCGGCGACGAGGCCCGGCAATCACTCGATGATGCGCAGCGACAGGCCCAGGTCGGCCAGCTTGCGCTTGATCTCGTCGAGCGAGTTCTGGCCGAAGTTCTTGACGCCCATCAGCTCGGCCTCGGTGCGTGCCGCCAGCTCGCCGATGGTCTGCACCGTCAGGTTCTGCAGCGCGCGCCGCGCACGAACCGAGAGCTCCAGCGTGGACACCGCGCGATTCAGGATCGACGGGTCCACCTGCTCGGCCAGGCGATCGATGTACTCCTTGGCGGCACGGGCCACGAAGCCCTGGTCCAGGCCCTGACCCAGGCGCAGGCCGCGCTGGGCGAGCATCGCCTCGATCTCCTGCAGGCTGGTCTCGCCGAAGTTCTTGTAGGACAGGAGCTCCGCCTTCGTGATCATCAGCAGGTCACGCAGGGTGCGGATGTTCATCTTCTTCAGGCAGTTGCGGCTGCGCACGCTCAGCTCGAAGTCGGTCACCGGCGTGTCCAGCTCGGCGACGCGGCGCGATTCCTCGCCTTCGACCGCCTCGTCGTACACGGCGGACTTGCCGGCCTGGACGTCGCGCATGAAGAGGCGCGCGCGGAGGTGGTCGGGCTGGGCATCGAGCACCTTCCGAAGGCAACGCTCGGCCTGGTGCATCTCGCCGCGGTCCTCATGCAGCACCGCGAGGTTCACCAGCGCGTTGACCGGCGGCTCCGGCTGGGCGCAGACCTCGTGATAGAGGGCCAGGGCCTCTTCTTCCTCGCCGACCAGGTCGAGCATGTACGCCAGGCGGAACATCGCCTCGGTGGTCGGATCGGCATCGACGGCGGCGCGGTACTGCGTGATCGCGCCGAGGCGGTCGCCGGCCTCTTCGCACTGGCGGCCCTTGGTCATCCGCTCGGCGGCGGCGCGGGGATCGCGGGTGGACGGGGTACCGATGACCGTGTCGAGGCCGGTGGTGGACATGCTGCGTGGCTCCTTGAAAGTGGGCGGCCGTGCGGCACGCCGGACGCACCAGTGTAGCGGTGGCCGCCGTGTTCTCCCATGCCCGGCGGACCGCGTTATCCGCCCTCTGCCGTGCTGGCCCGCGCCGCGGCATGCGCGGCCTCGCGGGCGTGCTCTTGCTCGGGGGTCTCGAGGATCCGCATCGAACGCCACGACCCACCCCGCCACCGGACGAGCATCAGGCCGCCGAACAGCACGATGTACCCTCCTGCCGCCAACCACGGGCCGAGCGGCCCGAGCGACGGGGCCCAGGCGACCAAGGCCCAGCCGCCCCCGACGATGATCGACCAGCTGAGGGCCACCGTGACGACGCTGGGCCACAAGGTGTCTCCGGCGCCGCGCAAGGCCCCGAGCAGCACGATCCCCATGGCATCGAACACTTGGAATAGCGCGGCCGCCACCAGCATCGATGCCCCGATCCGGACGACCTCGGCGGCCACCTCGGGGTCGGTGTTGGCGCCATTGGCGAAGAGCGCCACCATCGGCTCCCGGAAGACGAGCATCCCTGCCCCGCACGCGCCCATGTACGCCATGGCCATCCAGAGCGCGGTGCGTACCCGGGCCTCGGCCACGTCCGGGCGCCCCGCGCCCATGTACCGCCCGACCAGGCTGGTGACCGCGATGCTGAAGCCGACCGCCGGCATGAACGAGAGGTGCATGTAGCGAAGGGACGCCCACCCGGCGCCGAGGGCGACTTCGCCGAACTGCCCCACCAGCACGCTCATGAAGATGGCCCACGTGACCAGCTCGCTGACGTTCTGCATCGAGGCCGGGATGCCGAGCCGAAGCAGGTCACGCACGGCGGCCGCGTCGAAGCACCACGCGGCGCGGATCCCGAAGCGCCGGTCCATCGCCGGACCGAGGAAGATCGCCAACGGGATGACCGCCTCGACCGCGGTGCCCGCCACCGTCGCCACCGCGGCGCCGGCCACGCCGAGCGCGGGCATTCCGGGAACGCCCGGCAGCCCGAGCTGCGGGAGGCCATCCGCACCGAAGATCAGCGCGTAGTTGAGCAGCAGGTTGACGGCGTTCCCCGCCAACGCGGCCACCGTGACCACGCGCGGTCGCTGGATGCCGAAGAAGAAGTTGTTGAGCGCCTTGCCGACGGTCACCACCACGCCGCCCCAGAGCAGGATCGATGCGTAGCCGACCTCGAGCTCGGTAATGCGCTCACCGTGGCCCATCAGGCCGAAGAGCCACGGAAGCGTCAGCGAGAACGGCAGCAGCAGCGCCACCCACGACAGCACGGCCACCCAGAGGCCGGCCCACCCGTACCGGGCCACCTCGTGCGGGCGCCCCGCACCGAGCGCCTGGCTGACGAACGTGTTGACCAGGCCCATGACGCCGATCACGATGGCCACCACGGACCACGACCACACCCCCCCGTTGCCCTGCGCGGCCAGTTCCACGGGACCCAACTGCGCCACCATCACGGCGTCGACGAACTGCATCACCGTGTACGACACCATCGTCAGCACGGTCGGCCACGCCAGGCCCCAGACCTCGCGGACCGCCGCCGCTCCGGTGGGCGGCGCGACGGTCATGCCGCCGCGGCGATCCGCTTGGAATCCAGCCGTTCCTTGGACGGAAGGCGGATGTTGCTGACCAACCCCAGGGCGGCCAGCGAGCGGATCGTGATCCAGCTGATGTCGAACTGCCACCACTGCAGGCCGTGCCGGGCGCTCGCCGGGAACGCGTGGTGGTTGTTGTGCCAGCCCTCGCCCATGGCCAGGATGCCCATCGCCGGGTTGTTGCGGCTGTGGTCACCCGAGCGATACGTCTGCCAACCCCAGATGTGGCACACGGAGTTGACGCTCCAGGTGGCGTGGTGCACCAGGAACATCCGCACCACGCCGCCCCACAGGAAGCCGAGCAGCACGCCCGTCCACGACTGCGTCACCAACCCGCCGATGGCCGCGGGGATCGCGAACCCCAGGAACACCCACAACGGGAAGAGGCGCGAGATCGCCTGCGCCCGCGGATCGGCGGCGATGTCGGGCGCGTAGCGAGCGACGCTGCCCTTGAGCTCGGGGCTGAACAGCCACCCGATGTGAGCGTGACAGAAGGAGCGGATCCAGCCGATCACGCCCTTCTCGCGGCCGGCGTGCGGTGAATGCGGGTCCTCGTCGTGGTCGGAGTGCTGGTGGTGGCGACGGTGCGTGGTGGCCCACCAGAGCAGCGGGCCCTGCACCGCCATCGAGCCAAGCACGCCGAACGTCCACGCCACGGGTGCGGAGGCTTCGAAGGACTTGTGCGTATAGAGTCGGTGGTAGCCGATGGTGATCCCCATCGCGGTCAGGACGTACCCCGCGACCAAGAGCACCAAGTACACCCAGTTGAACGCGCCGCCCCACGCGTACCACATGCAGACGCCCAGGCCGATGGGAGGAAGGACCACCGCCAGGAGGGTCAGGAGCTTGACGCGGGTCGCGACGGGCTGGCCGTCGTCGTGGTGGTGACCGGGGGCATGCATGCGGCAGGCAACTCCGTGAGGCGCGGCGGTGGCGCGAGTGTGAAGACCGGACGCGCAACGGGCACGCCGAGCGTGGAAGCGTAGCCCCAAGCCACCTCATCGGGGGTCAAGGAACCCGCGGATCCCCGTCATCCGCGAAGATTCAGACTTCCGTGAACTGCATGTCCGACGCCTGCTGGAACGACAGGTCCGGTACGTGCACCTCGGATCCGAACCGCTCGAGGCCCGGGATCAGCGCCATCTCGCCGCGGAGCACCGCGGCGTTCACCGCCGACGCGCGCCGGCCCTCGAACCCGGAGCGGAGGTCCGAGGCGACCTGGCACTCGGGCATGCAGAAGTCGATGGGCTCGATCGCGCGCATGAAGGCCTGCAACCGTCCCTTGACGTTCTCGAAGCACCCGGCCTTCTCGACCCACGTGGCCGCCGGCAGCACGCACTCGGCCATCGCGCACAAGGGGTTCTCCAGCGTGTCCAGCACCACCAACGGGGTCCCGGATGCGGCATCACGCAGGTCCGGCGTGACCCAGTCGCTCGGGTAGTTGCCGGTGATCACGGCGGCACCCAGCCGTCGCCCGCGCAGCGCCGCCGTGAAACCGGCCGCATCGTGCACCGCGCCGCCGCCGCGCCGCGCCGAGAGCGCCTCGAGCACGCGGCGCACGCCTCGGGCATTGGGCGCCTTCTCGGCGTACATGGTGAACCCGCCCTTGAACGTCCGGTCCTCGCCGACCACCGGCACCGGGCCCACGGCGAGTTCCGCGGCGGGGTCGAGGGCGAGCACCCACCGGGCGAGCTCGAAGGCGTCCTCGCACGAGAGCATCGGGCTGACCATGAGCCCCAGCCGGCCCCCGCCGTTGACGGCGCCCGCGAGCGTGCCCTGGGCCTTTGCCCGCGCCGCCTTCCACGCCTGCGCGGCGTCCGCCTGCGCGAACGGCTCGAGCCCGCGCACGCGGGGCATACGGATGCGCGCGTCGGAATGCACGTGCTTCCACGACTTGCGCACCTCGTCGGTGATCCACCAGGTGTTCACGTCCATGTTGGTGCGCGGCTTGAAGCGATGCACCTTGCCGTCGTTGTGCTCGACGAACAGGTTGTCGCCGCTGCACGTGAGGCCGTCCACCGAGGGCGTCTTGGTGAGGAACCACACGCGCTGCTGGAACAGGAAGTCCTTGTCGAGGAGCGCCCCGACGGGGCAGAGGTCGACGACGTTGCCCGCGAGCGGATTGTCCAGCGGCTTGCCCGGGAAGACGTCGATCATCTCGCGATCGCCGCGTCCGTCGACCATCAGTTCGTCGGTGCCCGTCACCTCGCGCGTGAACCGCACGCAGCGCGTGCACATGATGCACCGATCGCTGTAGAGGAGGATGTCCGGACCGATGTCCTTCTTCGGGTTCTTGACCTTCTCCTCGAGGAACCGGCTCTGGCCGCGCCCGTACTCGTGGGAGTAGTCCTGCAGGTAGCACTCGCCGGCCTTGTCGCACACCGGGCAATCGACCGGGTGGTTGATGAGCAGGAGCTCCATCACCGACTTCTGGTTCGCGATGGAGCGCGGGCTGTCGGTGTAGACCACCATCCCGTCGGTGCAGTCGGTCTGGCAGGTCGGCTTGAGCTGCGGCATCGGCTCGAGCGCCCCGGTCTTGGGGTTCGGGGCCCACACCTCGGCGAGGCAGATCCGGCAGCTGGCCGGGATCGACATCGACGGGTGGTAGCAGTAGTGCGGGATCTCCACGTCGTGGCGGAGCGCCACCTGGAGGACCTTCTCGCCCTTCTCGAAGCCGTACGCCTTGCCGTTGATGGTGACCTGCGCCATGGGAGGGCACAAGTGTAGTCCCCGCCCACCTGCGGCGCACCCGGCCCGGAGCTAGCCCTCGCCCGACACCGTCTCGCAGTCGAGGATCGCCTCGCCGTCCCTGAACTCCGCGCCCATGACGCGGAGCGCACGGCCATCGCCGAGCCGTGTCCCGAGCGGCAGCGGGCGGGCGAGCTCGGGCACGAACCATCCCCCGACGCTTCCCGCGAACGGCACCGGAAGGCTGCCGACCGAGGTGCCCGTGGCGCGCAGCGTCGCGGGGGCACCATCCGTGCCGGCGTCGATGGTCCACCGGGTGACCACGACGAAGCCGTTCCACTCGGCCGCCAACGCGAACCCGTCGGCATCGCACGCCGCCTGAACGTGCCGGACGCCATCGGGCCACGGCAGGCTGCGGTCGTGCTCGAGCCACTGCGGCAGCCGCGCGCCCAGCCACGCGTTCACGTCGTCGGCGCGCACCCGGACGGCCCACGCCTGCGCGCCCGGGCCGCGCACGCGCGTCGTCTCCGCGGCGATCCCCTGCTCGAGCGCGCGCGCCACGTCCAGCGCACCCGGGGCGTCGCGGGCGACGGGCGCCCACCAGCCCGGCGCCCGGCGCGCGAGCGCCACCGCGCCCGCCGCGACTGCGGCCGCGAGGAGCAGCCCCAGGAACACCTTGCGGGGCACGGGCATGCGCGCGACCGGGGATTCCGCGCTCACGCCGTGAACCGCCGGACCACGAGCGAGTCGTTCTGCCCGCCGAAGCCGAAGTTGTTCGACACGCAGACGTCGACCGGGAGCCGGCGCGCGGCGTTCGGCACGTAGTCCAGGTCGAGCTCCGGATCCGGCACCTTCAGGTTCCGGGTCGGGGGCACCATGCCGTCGCGGATCGCGAGCACGCAGGTGATGAACTCCACGCTTCCGGCGGCGGCGATCAGGTGCCCCATCATGCTCTTGATGGAACTCATGGGGATCTCCCGCGCCAACTCGCCGAAGACCCTCTTCACGGCCTTGGTCTCGATGGAGTCGTTCTCCTTGGTGCCGGTGCCGTGCGCACTGACGTACTGGATCGGCGGGCGACCCTGCGCGTCGCGCGCATGCGGATCGATCCCGGCCT
>Ga0255182_1000519_pt1 | contig 24938 bp, 30 predicted proteins | sample Atl_UVDOM_RepA_8_FD_188420 | JGI IMG/M metagenome (GOLD analysis project Ga0255182, IMG submission 188420) | Freshwater microbial communities from Altamaha River, Georgia, United States - Atl_UVDOM_RepA_8d | ecosystem: Environmental > Aquatic > Freshwater > River | place: USA: Georgia...
CTGTTGTCAAAGCAGGGCTCACAGGCCTAGGCTCCGGACCTAACTTGTCCCCATTTGGGACAGAAAGGAAAAGATAATGGGTATGATAGATGGAACATCTGCAGTGGATACAAACTTTGCGTATGCACTAACATTGCAGAATGAGCGTAAGGTTAGCTTGGTTGATGTTGCAACCAAGCTGATGAATTTTAAGGTCCAGAGCCATGATCAAAAAGCGGGTTCCTATGAGCTGACAAATTCGGCAAATGAATTGTTCTGCATTCGACCGAATGCTGAGGGTTTGCAGGTTGGTAGTTATGCTTTTGGCTACAGCAGCCGGTCGCGTGATATGAACACGGTCCGCTTTGTTAAAGAACATCTTGGTCATAAAACCGATCTTGAAGCTATTGCTTTCATCAATAGCAACATTGGTAAGCTGACTTCGGCTCAGCCGGTATAAAAAACAGGTTTCTCCGTAGGGGTGGGTAAATCTGGCCCATGTCCCTCACGGGGGAGCTGATAAAGATAAAAGCAAAAATATAAAAAACAAAATCAGAACAGGCAGGAGGATCTTATGGGCAAACATCATCACGAGACAGACGAGAACAGCCGCGCCGCGCATGGGGCGCTATTGTGCGTGTCATTCACCGGGCCGGATGATCTGGTCGATCCCAAAAAGCTGCATACATTTCAGCAGGCCTTTCCGTTTGTGGAATGGTCGGTGCTGGTGTGTCCGTCCATGACCGGGCAACCGCATTATCCCAAGCGCCGCTGGATCCATAATTTTATCGAGCAGGTGCCGGGCCGCAAATGCCTGCATATCTGCGAGAGCAATATTCACGACTTTATTGATGGCGAAAAATCCATCACCGATCTGGCGCAGTCTTTCAACCGCGTGCAGCTCAATTTCTGGCAGCGCCGCGATCCGGTAGATGCCCGCGCTGTCGATGCCGCCGCGCGTGCGTTCGGTAAGCCGGTGATTGTGCCCTACAATCCCGGCAACAAGGACGTGGTCGATCAGATGACTGCGCCCAATATCCAATATCTCTATGACCTATCGGGCGGCACCGGCAAAGAGGCTGAGAAATGGCCCGATCTGGCCGTGGGCCGCAAATGCGGGCAGGCAGGCGGGCTGCATGCCGGCAATATCACCCGGCATTGGCCAGCGCTGGTGGCGTCGGCCAAGGGGCAGCCGTTCTGGCTGTGCCTTGAAAATGGCCTGCGTGACAAAGTCTCTGGTGAATTCAGCTTTGACCGGGCCAAGGATATGGCTACCAAAGTGGCTGATCTGGCGGGGCTTAAGGTTCGGCGCGACTTTCTCCACAATCTTTGATTTTATCTGGTTTTGGGCTATACCTGCGGCATTCATTTGCCAAAACAGGGTATAGCCCAACAGGTAACAGACATGGCCGGACATTCACAATTTGCCAATATCATGCACCGCAAGGGTCGTCAGGACGCCAAGCGGGCCAAAATGTTCAACAAGCTCGTGCGCGAAATCATGGTCGCCGCCAAGCAGGGGCAGCCTGACCCCGCTTTTAACCCGCGCTTGCGCTCGGCTATCGCTGCCGCCAAAGCGCAGAGCGTGCCACGCGATCGTATTGAGCGCGCCATCAAACCAAGTGATGCTGAAAACAAACAGTATGATGAACTGCGCTTTGAGGGCTTTGGCCCGGGCCGTGTGGCCATCATCGTGGAAGCGCTGACAGATAACCGCAATCGCACCGCGCCGGAAATGCGCACGCTCTTTTCCAAGAGTGGCGGCACGCTCGGTGAGCAGGGCTCGGTCGGGTTCATGTTCCAGCGGGTGGGGCAAATTCTCTATCCGCTGAGCGTGGGCAGCGCCGATGCTGTGCTGGAAGCCGCCATTGAAGCGGGCGCGCAGGACGCCAGTGCGGATGAAACGCAACATATCATCATCACGGCACCGGATGATCTGGGCGCGGTCAGTGCCGCACTTGAAGCCAAGTTTGGTGATCCGTCCGAGAGCAAGCTGATCTATCAGCCCACCACCACCACCGCGCTCGACCTTGAAGGCGCCAGATCGCTCATGGCGTTTCTGGAAGCGTTGGAAGATCATGATGACGTGCAGAATGTGTACGGCAATTATGAAATTCCGGACGACGTCGCCGCCCAGTTGGGAGAGTGAGTATGAGCACGCGCCGGATCTTCTCTGCTCTGGCGCGGCTCAATCTCCATCTGGCGGTGCAAGCCATGGCCGAGCAGGGCGTCTATGTGCTGGTTGTTGATGGCAGCACCGGCCCCTCAGTGCAGGACTTAACCGATGAAATGCGGGCTTTAGAAGTTAACAAACTTCCGCCGCAGCCATCTAAATCGGCTAAATTCTCTCACGATTCCAATCGTCAGCAGCACCGCGTTCAGCAGCGCCGCCATCAGCAGCTGGCCCGCCAAAAATCGCGCTACCGCTCGCGCTAGCCAAATGCTAGCTTGCCGCAACGATAGGCATAAAACAGGACTGGTTGGGTCACATGAAAAATTCAAAATTGCAGAAGTTGTTTAGCAAGGCGTCAACCGAACGTCAGCAGGCTGTGCTGGTTTTCATGGCGCATCGTCTGGCCCGTTATGGTGAGCCGGTTGGGCAGGGGCGTGTGCGTATCAAACGCGGCGGCCTTGACATTATCAGTCAAGCCATCACGGCGCCTGATGCGGCGACCGCCCGGTTTCTTGAAATCAGCACTGCCATTACCCACCATAACAAGCCGGTGTTCTCGGGCACGGTGCGGTATCGCTTTAATCAGCGCGGCAAGGTTGAGCTGGAAGGTCAGGTCATCGGCCCGGTGCAGCAGCGCAGTGGGACATGGGCCGAGGCTTTGTTGACCGAACATGACAAGCTTGTGCCCATGTGGCAGCAGCGCGGCCGCCTGCAGCAGGTATTAGCCCATCGCACAGGTCGTCAAACTGGGCGTCAAACAGGCCATCAAACTGGGCCTCAGGTATGAAATTACTGCAAGCCGCCGCTTATCAATTTTCCTCGGATGAGGGCAAGGCACAGATGATCGCGCAGTGGGCCGCGCGCCTGCTGCTTGGGCGCGGCTATCTTCAAGGCCAAGTGGGCAATCTGCAGGATAGTGACTTTCTTGTTCAGCGTCATCGCCGGGCCATGCTGGGCGAGTTACAGATTGAGGCGCGGGAACATGCCACCTACAATTATAAGGGCACGCAGCAGGTAGCCGAGCAGATAGACCTGACCATCAAACATAAAGGTCAGCCGGTGTTTAATTATGTCTGGGATGGCCAGCGCCCAATGAGCAACACCCCGCGCCTGATCAGCCAGCCCGTTACCAGCGGGCGCTGCAAGCTTCATGTGCATGGCGACTGGGTGGAGGATTTGTATGCCCAGCTCGCGGCCCGCAACACCAAGCCGCCTTTGCTGTTTCGTCCCTAAGGGCGTTCGCGTGTCTGCCTGAATATTCTTGATTTGTTCTCAAACTCGGCTAGGCTGGGTTCATGAGAATTCTCGGCCTTGACCCCGGCCTCACGCATACTGGCTGGGGCGTAATTGATCGCGATGGCAGCCGTTTGGTGCATGTGGCCAGCGGGCGTATCAGCCCCAAGGCCAGCTTGCCCATGGCGCAGCGTTTGGCCGTGCTGGATGTGGCGCTGGCTCAAATCATTGCGGAATACAGGCCCGCCACCGCCGCCGTGGAAGAAACCTTTGTGAACAAAAATCCGCTCTCGGCCCTTAAGCTCGGTCAGGCGCGTGGGGTGGCATTGCTGGCGCCCGCCCGCTTTGGGTTAGAGGTGGGGGAATATGCCGCCAACCTCATTAAAAAGAGTGTGGTGGGTAACGGCCATGCCGAGAAAGATCAGGTCGCCATGATGGTGCGGGTGCTGCTGGGCCAGCAGGTACAGTTTGGCTCGCCGGACGCGGCGGACGCGCTGGCCGTGGCCATCTGTCATGCACATCATGCTCATGTGAGGGAGCTAAGCCATGTTCGCTAAACTCAAAGGTATTCTTGATAGCACGCATGAGGACAGCGCTATTATCGATGTAGGCGGCGTGGGCTATCTGGTGGCGGCCTCGCGCGCCACGCTTGCGCGACTGGGGCCGGTGGGTGGGCATGTCAGCGTGCTGATCGATACCCATGTGCGGGAAGATAAAATCGCCCTCTACGCCTTTGCCAGCGCCAGTGAACAGGAATGGTTCCGCCAGCTTTATTCTGTGCAGGGCGTAGGGCCCAAGGTGGCGCTGTCCATTCTCTCGGCTCTGCCGCCGGATAGTCTGGCCACCGCCATTGCCGCCGGGGATGCTAAAATCCTCACGCGGGCTGACGGTGTGGGGCCCAAGCTCGCCACCCGTATTGTGAGTGAGCTCAAGGGCAAAGTCGGCCAGATCGGGCTTGATACCCCCATGCCCGCCACCAGTGGCAGCGTTGTTGCGGCGGTGCCGTCGGGTGCGGCGGCAGATGCAGTATCGGCGCTGATCAATCTGGGCTATGGCCGCAGTGAAGCGTTTAGCGCGGTCGCCGGGGCCAAGCAGCAGCTGGGCGCAGAGGCTGATGTTTCGGCGCTGATCCGCGCTGGTCTGAAGGAGTTGTCTGCCTGATGTCTGACCGTATCGTTTCCCCCCTTGATCAGCTGGAGAGTGACGGCAGCGTGCGCCCGCTCAAGCTGATGGAATTTGTCGGGCAGAAGGCGCTCAAGCAAAACCTCTCGGTGTTTATTGAGGCTGCCAAGAAGCGCGGTGAGGCGCTGGACCATGTGCTGTTCTTCGGCCCGCCCGGCCTTGGCAAAACCACGCTCGCGCAGATTGTGGCCAAGGAGCTGGGCGTCAATTTCCGCGCGACCTCCGGCCCGGTGATCGCCAAGGCGGGGGATCTGGCTGCCATTCTCACCAACCTCCAGCCGAATGATGTGCTGTTCATCGACGAAATCCATCGCCTTAATCCGGCGGTGGAGGAAATTCTCTATCCCGCCATGGAAGACCGCCAGCTCGATCTAGTGATTGGCGAGGGCCCCGCTGCCCGCTCGGTGCGGATTGACCTGCCGCCGTTTACACTGGTTGGCGCTACTACCCGCTCGGGCCTGATTACGCGCCCGTTGCGGGAGCGGTTTGGCATTCCCCTGCGCTTGCAGTTCTACGAGCCGGATGAGCTGGCCAGCATCGTGACCCGGCAGGCCGGGCTGTTTGGTATCGCGCTGGCGCCCGATGGCGCGCTTGAAATTGCTCGCCGCTCACGCGGTACGCCGCGCATTGCCGGGCGGCTCTTGCGCCGCGTGCGGGACTTTGCGCTGGTGGATGGCCATGCAGTTGTCACGGCCGCAGCGGCTGATGCTGCCCTGCTGCGCCTTGAGGTGGATGCGCGCGGCTTTGACGCGATGGACCGCAAATATCTCGCCTGTCTGGCTGACCATTATGGCGGCGGCCCCGCTGGGGTCGACACGCTGGCCGCTGCGCTGGCCGAGCAGCGCGACGTGCTGGAAGAAGTGATCGAGCCTTATCTGATCCAACAAGGCCTGCTGCAGCGCACCCCGCGCGGCCGCATGCTGACCGAAGCGGGCTGGCGCTATCTCGACCGCGCCATTCCCGCCACCATGCAAAAGCAGCTGGCCATGATGGGTGATGAGGGTGGGGATGAGTAACTTTTTTGAGAGTTGTCTATGTCTGAGATAATCGCTAACGCTTGGCTTAATTTTTCACAGAGTTCTGGGATTGAGGACTTGCCTAGGCGCTTGGCTCCCCGTGATTTTGATAAGAGGGCTCGTAATATTTTATTTAGTCCTGTTTATTCATGGTTTATGTCAAAAGGTACGATAAATACTAACGGGTATTATTATTCTGCAGATGACCATGTTGATATGGTTATAGAAACGTACTTTGTGTTTGTAATGGGGTTGCAGCCCGAGCAGACTGACGAATATAAGAGAAAATCGATTCACATTTTCAAGGCGATCTTTGAAAGTCAAAAGTGGAACGAGGTGCTTGATCTGATATCTTTTCTAACAACTCATACAGACTTGCCGGATAAATTGAGGAGGTTTTTTATTGCAGAATATAAAAAGGCATTCCTACATGCGCGAGTTGCGTATTTTATGACGAATGATGGAAGAATTCAGCCAATTATATCAGAAGTTGAAGCTAATACAGCGATATCTGCACTGGATATATCTCATACACCCAAATTTAATTTGGCGCGTAACCATCTTTTAGATGCTGGTGCATGTATCGATCAGGCGAACTATGTTGATTCTGTCAGAGAAAGTATTCATGCAGTCGAGGCTGTTGGGCGTGTGCTCCTGCAAAAAGAGTCAGCTAAAGTTAGCGACTTGATTAAATGGTGTATTAAAGAAGGGTACATCAATGACCAGCTGAGGGAGGCTTTGAATAAAATAAATTCGTTTGCTGATGCTCATGCAAGGCATTCTGCAAAGACAGAATCTGAAATTGATTTGCATGAAGCAGCATTTATGTACGGTTGCTGCGCTTCTTTTGTTACTCTGCTAATTAATAAGTCTGTTTCTCGTGAATGAGATGATTCTTTATATCCAAAGATGATACTGGTGCGATGCTTGTTTTAACGGGTATGGGCAAGGATGAGGAAAAGATTATAATAGCGGCATGATGCTCTTGCGTTATTCCCATCCTTACTTCCAGTCTAACTCCACGTCGTATTTCCCGCCGCGCACAGCCCTTCAGCGTTTCTTTGTGGCTGGCGCGGTTGCTATGGCCGCCCTGTTACTGCAACCGCAGGCCGGGCAGGCGGCTGATGTGCGCTATATCCCGCCGCGCGGGGCGGGGCAGCCAGCGCAGATCGTGCTGCGTGATGTGATTGTGTCCGGTGATTCAGCGCGCATGGCGCAAGCCTTGGCACAGGCACCTGCGGGCAGCCGGATTGAGGTCTGGATGGACTCCCGGGGCGGTGATGTAGATGAAGGCATGGCGCTGGGCCGCCTGTTCCGTCAGTACCGCGTCAGCACCTATCATCATGATTGCCAATCTTCCTGCCTCTATGCGTTTTTAGGCGGGGTCGAGCGGCATTCACCCGCCGATGGCCGCTATATTCTGGGCATTCACCGCCCGTCGCTGGCCGATGCTTATGTGGCGCAGCCTTCCGCCTTCGGCGCGCAGATGATGGGCATGTTCAAGGATTATACCGTCAGCATGTTGGGCACCAGCGGCTTTTATGACCTGATGATGCAGGTACCGTTTGCCAATCCCCGGCCCATGACGCATACCGAGCTTGCCAGCCTGGGCGTCGTCACCGTTTTTGACCGCTAACACGAGAGAGCCATGAGCCTTCACCATTTTACCACGCGGGTCTATCTGGAAGATGTCGATGCGGGCGGCATTGTCTATCACGCCAATCACCTCAAATATGCCGAGCGCGCCCGCACTGAAATGATCGCCGCCAGCGGTCTGCGCCACGCGCAGGTGATGGAGCAGGGTGCGGCCATTGTGGTCAAAGCGCTGAAGATTGATTATCTGGCCCCGCTACGGCTGGAGCAGGAAGTGGTGGTAAAATCCCGCGTGCTGAGCATGGGGAATGCCAGCTGCGTGCTGGAACAGGAGATTTGCCGGGGCGCGGATGTGTGCGCCCGGCTGGAAGTGGTCTTGGTTCATACAATTGGCGGTAAGCCAGTGCGTTGGAGCGATGCACTGCGTCAGGCGCTCGCCTAGTTTTATCATCGTTCTCTAATCAGATTGGAAAGGTTCATCATGCCCTCGTTACGCGCCCATTACGAAACTCATCGCATCACCCGTGTGGGCTGGCTGCGCGCCACGGTATTGGGGGCGAATGACGGCTTGGTCTCTACCGCCAGCCTGATTGTGGGTGTGGCTGCTGCTACGCCGCAGACCCATGCCATTCTGGTGGCGGGCATTGCCGGTCTGGTGGCCGGGGCCATGTCGATGGCGGCGGGGGAATATGTGTCGGTCTGCTCGCAGTATGATGCCGAGCAGGCAGATCTGGCCAAGGAGCGCCGCGAGCTGGCCGAGCTACCTGCCGCCGAGCTGGAGGAGCTGACCGGTATTTATATCGCCCGTGGCCTTACGCCGGAGCTGGCCGCCCAGGTGGCGCAGCAACTCACCGCCAAGGATGCGCTGGCCGCTCACGCGCAGGACGAACTGGGCATTGTGGAGCATATGGCTGCGCAGCCGCTGCAGGCGGCCGTGGCGTCGGCCCTGTCATTCACTGCCGGGGCCATCTTGCCGTTACTGGCGGTTTTCCCGCTGGCGCCGGAAAATGTTGGTGTGGGGGTAACGGCTCTCACGCTGGTTTTGCTGGCTGGGTTGGGCGGTTTGGGCGCGCATTTGGGCGGGGCGCCGCTAGGACCCGCCATCCGCCGCGTGACCTTCTGGGGCGCCATGGCCTTGGCCTTTACCGCCCTGATTGGGCATTTGTTTGGCACCGTGGCTGGTTAACATAAGGGCAGGGGCGAATCCTGCGGCAATCGGCGCGGTAAAAAACCCCGGTATGCATATTGAGTAGACGGCGCGAATCTCACATATTGCCCCGGTTATTCAGCCGTGGGGATTTTCATGACTTCGACCGCCCAAAGCCTTGGCACCAATTCTGCCGTTATTGATACTGCCCAGCTGGGCACTGGCATGGGACACGATGTGTCTCCGCTGGGCCTGTTCCTGCAGGCCGATTTTATTGTGCAGTCGGTTATGGTGCTGCTGTTGCTGGCCTCCATCTGGTGCTGGACGGTGGTGTTTGAAAAGGCCTGGCGCCTCAAGCAGCTGCGCGCCAAGGCTGACCGCTTTGAAGATGACTTCTGGAACGAAGCTTCACTCGATAGTCTGTATGACCGCGTGGGCGCCAACCCGCCCGATCCTATGGCGGCGGTGTTTGCAGCCGGCATGAAGGAATGGCGTAGCTCCACCACCACCTTGCGCAGCGCGCATGTGCCGGCTACTGGCTTGAAGGAACGCGTTGAACGCGTCATGCAGGTGACGCTGGGCCGCGAGATGGCTGAGCTTGAACGCGACATGATCTTTCTCGCCACGCTGGGCTCGGCCGCGCCGTTCATCGGCCTGTTCGGGACTGTGTGGGGCATCATGAACAGCTTTACCGCCATTGCCGGTTCGCAAAGCACCTCGCTGGCTGTGGTTGCGCCGGGTATTGCCGAAGCGCTGTTCGCCACCGCCATCGGTCTGGTTGCCGCTATTCCGGCGGTTATTTTCTATAACAAGTTCTCCACCGACATTGGCCGCTATGGCCAGCGCCTGCAGGACTTTGCCGATCAGTTTTCTACCATTCTGTCGCGTCGTCTCGACGAGCGCGCGTAAGGGGAGGCCAGCATGGCAGGTGGTCTGCAAGGCCGTAAAGGACGGGGCGAGCGTTATGCCCCCAAGGCCGAAATCAACGTAACGCCGATGGTGGACGTGATGCTGGTGCTGCTGGTGATCTTCATGGTCACTGCGCCGATGCTGACGGTGGGGGTGCCGGTTGAGCTGCCCAAGACCAACGCGCCCGCCATTCCCGATGACCGCACGCCGGTTGAAGTGTCGGTCAAGAAGGACGGCACCATCTATGTGCAGGAAAAAGAAGTGACGCTGGACAATCTGGTGCCGCTGCTCATGGCAGTCACCGACAGCAATCCAGATACCCGCATTTTTGTGCGCGGTGATGCCGGTCTCACCTATGGCCAGATGATGCAGGTGATGGGCAACATCACCGCGTCCGGCTTCAAGAAGGTGGCGCTGGTGGCGTTGCCGCCGGGCCCGTCGGCTCAGAAGTAGGCATGGGATGAAGCTGCGCGAGCATCCGCTCATCACGTCGCTGGCTCTGCACATTCTAGTGCTGCTGCTGGTGATTTTCGGTCTGCCGAATTTCGGCAAGGTCGAGATGATGGCGGCTGCGCCGGTGCCGGTTGAAATCGTCAATCCGGATCAGGTGGCTTCTGCCCCGCAGCGCCAGCATACCCCGCGTGCCGCGCCCACACCGCCCAAGCCCGCGCCCGAACCACCGCCGCCGCCACCCCCCGCGCCGGAGCCGCCGCCACCGCCACCGGTGCCGGATGACATTCCCGTGCCGACGCCCGAGCCGCCCAAGCCGCAGCCCGAGCCACCCAAACCGACCGAGCAGCCGCAGCCCCCCAAGCCGCGCGTGCGTCCCACGCCGCCCAAGCCGCAGACCCCGCCCAAGCCGGTGCAGCAGCAACAGCAGCAGCCCAAGCCGCGCAATAACCAGTTTGCCAATCTGCTCAACAATCTCGCTAACGAGAAGGATGACGACCAGCCGCCGCAGGAAGGCGCGCCGGACAGCCCGGTTGACCAGTCGCCCAATCTGTCCAGTGTCCTCAATTCCAGCGAGATGGACGCCGTCCGTCAGCAGGTGATGGGTTGCTGGCTGGAGCCGACCGGCCTGAAGGAAGGCGCCAACCTGATTGTTGAAGTGCAGGTGGAGGTTAACCGCGACCGCACCGTGCGCTCGGCCAAGGTTGTGAATAATGGCCGCATGTATTCCGATCCGTTCTATCGTACGCTGGGCGAAAGCGCGGTGCGTGCGCTGTATAATCCGCGCTGCTCGCCTTTACAGCTGCCGCCGGACAAGTATAGTACCTGGCGTTCCATTACCTTCCGCTTCTCACCTGGGGGCATTAACTAAATGCGTCGTTTTCTTCTCGCTCTAGCGTTTTGCCTTGTTGCACCGGTTGCCGCGCGCGCCGAGCTGGTGATTGACATCAATCAGGGTGTGACCGAGCCCATGCCCATCGCCGTCAATGCGCTGGTGGGAGATGGGGATGACGGCCGGGTGGGCCGTGATATCGCCCGCGTGGTCTCGGCCGATCTGGAGCGCTCGGGCCTGTTCCGTCCGCTCGATCCGCGCTCGTTCCTGCAAACGCCGGAAGATGCCGCCAACAATCCGCGCTTTCCCGATTGGCGCGCCATTAACGCGACCGCGCTGGTAACTGGCCGTGTGACCAAGCAGTCTGATGGCCGTCTGCGGGTGGAGTTCCGCCTGTGGGACGTGTTTGCCCAGCAGCAGCTGGTAGGCTTGGCGTTCCAGACCACGACGGATAATTGGCGCCGCATTTCCCACATCATTGCCGATGCCATTTACAAGCGCATTACCGGTGAAGAGGGCTATTTTGATACCCGCATTGTGTATGTGGCGGAAAGCGGCCCCATGAACAAGCGCACCAAGCGTCTGGCCATTATGGATCAGGATGGCGAAAACCACGCTTATCTGACCGATGGTCGCGTGCTGGTTCTCACGCCGCGCTTCTCGCCGGCCATGCACCAGATCACCTATCTGGCCTATTACAACAACAAGCCGCGCGTCTATCTGTTTGATGTGGATAGCGGCCGTCAGGAAGTGCTGGGTGACTTCCCCGGCATGACCTTTGCCCCGCGCTTCTCGCCCGATGGCAGCAAGGTCATCATGAGCCTGGCCAAGGACGGTAACACCGATATTTACAGCATGGACCTGCGCTCGCGCCGCTCCACCCGCCTGACTGCAGACGGCTCGATCGAAACCGCGCCCAGCTATGCGCCGGATGGTCAGCGCATTGCCTTTGAATCTGACCGCTCGGGCAGCCAGCAGATTTATGTGATGGGGGCGGATGGCTCCTCGCCGCAGCGCATCAGCTTCGGTCAGGGCCGTTATGCCTCGCCGGTCTGGTCGCCGCGTGGTGACTTGATTGCCTTCACCAAGATGTTGGGCGGCACCTTCTATATTGGCGTCATGCGTCCGGATGGCAGTGGTGAGCGTTTGCTGACCCAGGGCTATCTGGTGGACGGTGCCACCTGGGCGCCCAATGGCCGCGTGGTCATCTTCTATCGTGAAACGCCGAGCGGTAACGACCGTGACCCGCGCCTGCTCAGCATCGACATTACCGGCCGCAATGAGCGCATCGTGCCCACGCCGGGCGATGCCTCAGACCCGGCTTGGTCGCCGTTGCTGCCTTAAGACGGGCCGATAAGGCTAAATTTTCAGCGAAAGGGGTTGCACTGCGGCCCCTTTTGTTTTTATGCCTGTAATTTAGGCGTTTTACCCAGCGGTAAGTGGATTGTGGCGCTAAAAACGCACTGTTGCGCGCATGTGACTCTGGCGGTGGATTTGCCGCTTTGCCCCCCCGAGACAAAATTGCATCTTGCTGTCGCAGGCTTATTCCCATATTCCCGGCATATGTCCTGCGCGCTCGGCTTTGAGTGGCGTTTTTCTTTTGTTCCTGAAGGGGTAACTCACATGCGTAACAAGATTCTTTCTCTGGCTTTCGCCGCTCTGCTGCTGGCTGGCTGTTCGTCGACCGGTTCGGGTGATGCCGATGGTATGGGTGGCGCTGGCGCCGCCGTTCCGGGCACCCAGGCTGACCTGGTTCAGAACGTTGGCGACCGCGTATTCTTCGCTCTCGACAGCTCGACCCTGACCCCGGAAGGCCGTGCGATCCTCGATCGTCAGGCTGAGTGGATGGCCAAGTACAGCGCTGTTAAGCTGTCGGTTGAAGGTCACTGCGACGAGCGCGGCACCCGCGAGTACAACCTTGCTCTGGGTGAGCGTCGTGCAACCGCCGTTCGCAACTACCTGGTTGCCAAGGGTGTAGCTGCATCGCGTCTGTCGACCATCAGCTACGGCAAGGAACGTCCGGAAGCTCTGGGCAGCAACGAAGAGTCGTGGGCACGTAACCGCCGCGGCGTTTCGGTTGTTCAGTAAGCTTAGCGCTTAACTGCTAAAACGGCGCCGGGTTGAGTGATCAACCCGGCGCTTGTTTTTTGTCCCGCGCTGTCGCAAGGTGCAGTCATGAAAAAGATACTCGCTTCCTCCTCCCGTTTTGTCCTGTTCGCGCTGCTGGTGGCGCCGCTGCCATTCTCGGTATCGTCGGCGGCCTATGCGCAAGGCGTCAGTCAGGATTATGTGAATATTCTTGAAGGCCGCATTCAGGCGCTGGAAGATCAGGTCAAGACGCTGACCAATCAGGTTGAGCAGTCGCAATATCAGGCCCGTTCTGCGCAGGAGCGTCTCGCCCGCGTGGAAGAGGATATGAACACCCGCTTCCGCATGCTCGAAGACAAGGTATCGTCAGCGCCGCCTGCTGCAGCGCCCGACAATATGGCGGCTACCGCCGGTGGGCCGGTCTCGCTCACGGCTGAAGGGACGGCGCGCGCCAATCCGGATGCGCAGCGTCTGGGCCAGCTCACCAGCGGGGATGCGCCGGTGATGCCGGACGACCCCAATGTGGCCTATGATCAGGCCTTCCAGAAGATCCGCGGCGGAGATTACGAAGCGGCCGAGAGCGCGCTGCGTGCCTTCCTGCAGAAGTGGCCGAACAACGAGCTGTCGAGCAATGCCAGTTACTGGCTGGGTGAGACCTTCTATGTGCGCGGCGATTATCCCAGCGCGGCCAAAGCTTTTGCCGAGGGCTATCAGGCCTATCCCAAGGGCGCCAAGGCGGAAGACACCATGCTCAAGCTGGGGCTGACCCTCTCGCTGCTTAACCGCAAGAGCGATGCCTGTGTGACCTTTGGCCAGTTGCTGAATGACTTTCCGCGCATGGGCAGCACCAATCGCCGCCGGGTAGAGCAGGAGCAGGCCCAGCTGAACTGCAGCAGCTCGTCGGCCGCGCCAGCTTCTACGTCAGGCTCTACCGGTGGCACCCGCGTCAACAACCGCCGCACCAGCACCAACCGCTAAGGCGCTGGCGTCTATACTGGCTGCGCGGTTGCACGCGTGGTCGTTGGACGTAAGTGGCGTTGCTGTTGCGCTTTCTGGCGGGCCGGATTCTCTGGCGCTAGCCGCTTTGTTGGCGCAAGTGCATCCGCAGACCATCGCCCTGATTGTCGATCATGGCTTGCGGCCTGAATCTGCAGCCGAGGCCCGGCACGCCGCCGTGCAGGCACAGGCGTTGGGGCTAACCACACATATTCTCAACTGGGTGGGGGAGAAGCCCGCCACCGGCATTCTCGCTGCGGCCCGGCAGGCGCGCTATGACCTGCTGCTGGGCTTTTGCCGCACGCATAACATCAACAGCCTCTGCCTGGCTCATCATGCGAACGATCAGGCCGAAACTGCCCAGCTACGCGCGCAGCGCCACAGCGGTTGGCGCGGCCTGGCGGGCATGCCCTATCTCACCCGGCGCGGGCCGGTAGCGCTGGTGCGCCCATTGCTTGATTGCAGCAAGGCGCAGTTGATCGCCGTCTGTGATGAATTGGGCTTGGCCTATGTGACGGACCCCAGCAACCTCAACCCCAAATACAGCCGGGCGCAGCTACGCCTGTCCGGCGTTGCACCGTATGACCCGGCCCCCGCACGGGCGCGCCAGCAGGAAATTGGCCAGCTGCGGGCTTTGGCTGGTCAGCTTTACACAATTGATAGTGTGGGCGGCTATGCCCACCTGCAGCCGGGCTGGCTGACGCATGAACTGGCCGCGCCGCTGCTGCGCGACCTGTTGGTGCTGATCGGGCAGGGGGCGCATCCGCCCGCGCCGGCGGCGCTGACACAGGCTTTGAGCTGGCTTCAATCCGGCCGCACCGGACTGACCCTGGCCGGGTGCCGCCTGCGTCAACATGCTCAAGGACAGGGGGGCTGCCTGATTGCGCGGGAGCCAGCCGCCATCACGCCGCGCCTGTTGCCTGTTGGGGCGCATAATATTTGGTGGGATCAGCGCTGGGAGATTGAGCTGCGCAACGTATATGAGGTGGAGTTGGCCCCGCTTGGTGCTGGCAGTTGGCATCACTTACCGCAGACGGACTGGCTGCATGAGTTGCCGGGTATGGCGCGGGCGGCGCTGCCGGCGGTTTGGCACGGCGGGCAGGTCGAATCGGTGTTAAAAGGAAAATGGCAACCAAATCAACAGCCTTGGTCGCAGATCTTCACAATTGATTAAGTCAATTTGTCCAGTTGTCCCGTTACGGTTAGCACTTATTTAATAGGGATAATGGTTATGCTGTAAGTTGCCCCTATGTGGGCGGAGAGGTTTGACAGGTCCATGAATAACGTTGGCAAAAATGTGCTGCTCTGGCTGATGATCATCGTGCTGATGATCTCGCTGCTCAATCTGTTTCAGAGCCCGCAGTCCAATGTCAAAGGCGCGGTGGGTGCACAGGCGCTCAGCTATTCCGAGTTTCTTGACAAGGTGCAGGCCAGCGGCGTGAGCCAGGTCACCATTCAGGGCGATACCGTGCGCGGCACCCTGAAGGATGGCGATGCGCCCTTTGCCACTATCGTCCCGGAAGGCGCCAATTCCACGCTGGTTGACCAGCTGCGCACCGCCGGCGTCAAGATTACGGCGCAGCAGCCGTCTGAAGGCAAGGCCAGCTTTATGGAATATTTCCTGGCCTGGTTCCCTATGCTGCTGTTCATCGGCATCTGGATTTTCTTCATGCGCCAGATGCAAAGCTCCAACGGCAAGGCCATGGGCTTTGGCAAATCGCGCGCCAAGCTGCTGACTGAAAAGTCCGGCCGCATCACCTTTGATGACGTTGCCGGTATTGATGAAGCCAAGGACGAGCTGCAGGAAGTGGTGGAGTTCCTCAAGGACCCGCACAAGTTCCAGCGTCTGGGTGGCAAGATTCCCAAGGGTGTGCTGCTGGTTGGCCCGCCGGGTACCGGTAAGACCCTGACCGCGCGTGCGGTTGCGGGTGAGGCCAATGTGCCGTTCTTCACCATCTCCGGTTCCGACTTTGTCGAAATGTTCGTGGGTGTGGGTGCCAGCCGCGTGCGCGACATGTTTGAGCAGGCCAAGAAGAATGCCCCCTGTATTGTCTTCATCGACGAAATTGACGCGGTGGGCCGCCATCGTGGTGCGGGTCTGGGCGGCGGTAACGACGAGCGCGAGCAGACCCTTAACCAGCTGCTGGTTGAGATGGACGGCTTTGAAGCCAATGAAGGCGTTATCCTGATTGCCGCCACCAACCGTCCGGACGTGCTGGACCCGGCGCTGCTGCGCCCGGGCCGTTTTGACCGTCAGGTGGTTGTGCCCAATCCGGATATTGCGGGCCGTGAAAAGATCCTGCGCGTCCATATGCGCAAGGTGCCGCTGGCGGCTGATGTGGATGCCCGCATCATTGCGCGCGGGACGCCGGGTTTTTCTGGTGCTGACCTGTCCAATCTGGTCAATGAAGCCGCGCTGATGGCTGCACGTGCCAATAAAAAGGCCGTGAGCATGGCCGAGTTTGAGGCCGCCAAGGACAAGGTGATGATGGGCAGTGAGCGCCGCTCCATGGTCATGACCGATCAGGAGAAGAAGCTGACCGCCTATCACGAAGCCGGCCATGCCGTGGCCGCGCTGCACATGGCGGATAGTGACCCCATCCATAAGGCGACCATCATTCCGCGCGGTCGTGCGCTGGGTATGGTCATGCGCCTGCCGGAAGGTGACCGTATCTCGGTCTCGCGTGACAAGCTCAAGGCCGACCTTGTGGTGGCTATGGGTGGCCGTATCGCCGAAGAGATGATCTTTGGTTATGGCAAGGTCACCACCGGTGCTTCGGGCGACATCAACATGGCCACCAACATGGCCCGCAAGATGGTGACCGAATGGGGTATGTCCGACAAGTTGGGGCCGCTGCGCTATTCCAGCAATGAGGAACATGTTTTCCTCGGTCACTCGGTCGCCCAGCAGAAGAACATTTCGGAAGAGACCGCCAAGCTGGTCGATGCCGAGACCAAGGCGATTGTCGAGGAAGCTTACAAGAATTGTGAGCAGATCCTGACCCAGTACAAGGATGAGCTGGAAATCGTTGCGCAAGGCCTGCTGGAATACGAAACCCTCTCGGGTGACGAAATCAAGGCGCTGCTGCGCGGTGAAAAGCCCGACCGCAGCGATGGCGCTGAAGCGCCCAAGCCCACAGTGTCGGCGGTACCGCCTGCTGCCCGGCCCACCGGGCGGGTGGGCTCGGTGCCCAGCAGTGGCGGCATTACGCCGGAAGCTGCAGGCTGATCAAGACAAGCACCCCGGAGTAAAATCCGGGGTGTTTTCTTTTGGGGGAATTCTATTGCTCTCATAGGGCCGCTTTATGGGCGGCTTAAAATCCGGCCGGATTTGTCCATTTGTCATCAAGGCCCGTTTGGGCTAGTTTAGCCTTATTCAGCCGTGAGGTTTTATCGTGGTTTTTGGTCGTCGCGTCGAAGTTGTTCCCGGTCAGCTGTTCCGCAAGCTGGACAGCACGGGCTATGTGTTTGAGGTCATGTCGGTGCGGGGCGACCCCATGGGTGCCACACATGTGCAAATGCGCCGCCGGGATGAACCTAATACCCGCCGTACGCTGGCCGCGTCTGTTTTGCTCGACCCCAACGAGTTTGAGCAACTCGCCGAAACCGGCAGTAAAGAGTAAGCCCAGATCGCGGGTCTGTCAGCGTGTGATCTGTACTTAACAGCTAGACCTCAGAACTACGGTAAAGCAGCACGCCATTTTCCTCAAAACTCTGCAACTGGCCTTGCCCAACCAGATGGTTGGCATGGGCGGCAGCTTCGCCAATGGCAAACATGATCTGGTGACTATCGAGGTCCGCCTTGAACATATGCGCCATCAGCTCGGCCACGCTGCGCGCCTGCGGCTGGCAGAACAGCCGGACTTGTTCCAGTCGCTCGGCATGATGTTGCAGCAGCTGGTCGATACGCAAATGCAGGTTGCGGAAGGGAATGCCATGGCTGGGCAGCACCAGCGTATCGGCCGGAAGTGTGCGCAGCACTGCCAGACTGGCCAGATAGATCCGCAGCGGGTCCGCATCCGCATCAAAGAATGACGTGCTGATATTGGGGCTGATGAAGGGCAATACCTGATCGCCCGCAATCAGGATCTTGGCGTCAGCGCTATATAAACACACATGGTCGGGCGAATGGCCGCCAAAGGTCATCACCTGCCAGTCATGCGCGCCAATCTTCAGTCCATCACCGTGGTGCAGCGTGTGCAGGCTGGGCGGCAGCGGGCTGACATTGCGCGCATAATGATTGCCATAGTCGCGCATGCGCTGCACTTCGCTGTCCGGCAGGCCAAAGCGCTGATAGAAGCGGCCGATGGTTTCCAGATAAACCGTCTCGGGCAGCAGGCTGATCATGCGGCCATAGCTCCACTCGGTCAGGCTGGCATACAGCGGAATACCATAGTGTTCAGTCAGCCAGCCGGCGCAGCCTATGTGGTCAGGGTGGTAGTGGGTGGCAATCACGCGGCTGGGCTGGTGAGGGGCGGGAAGAGCGCTCGCCTGTGGGTTGAACAGTGCCTGCCAGGTCTGCCGGGTCGACTCGTTATGAATACCGGTATCAATGATCGCCCAGCCGGAATCTTCCCTGATTAGCCAAAGGTTTACGTGATTGAGGCGGAAGGGCAATTGCAGCCGTAGCCAGTACAGATCCGGCGCAATCGGGGTCAGGCTGCCGGGGGCGGGCGCCTCAGGCAGTAACAAATTCAGCGGAGAGGGCCTTGCCCTGAGGTGAGCATCCATATATATACCCTGCACAAATTACGGCCCGGTGGGAAGATTCTTTTAACGAATCAACTCCATATAACCGGAACGTAACTTGCTGAAGGAGGGCCCATGGCCACCACTACCAAGAGCGTGCTCATCGAAATCGGTGAAGAAGCTGCTGGCGTTCTCGTTGAGACCGCCAATGGCTACGTGTTTCACGTTGTGCATCCGCGCCTCATGTCCCTGCATGGGGTTGAGTTCAAGTCGGTTGCCGCTGCTCAGCAGGCAGCGCGTGACGGTCTGAAAGTTGCCAAGGCAGGCTGATTGAGCGGGTGAGCGGATCTGGTTAAGACCGCTTAACTGCTTGCTGCGTTGGTGGTGCTAAGTGCCATCTGGTCGGCTTTTACAGATGGCGCGCTGCAGCATCTAATTTGCTCGACCTCGCGGATCGAGCCATGGTGTAATTTTCACATGGCTGCAGAAGGTCTTTCTCCCAGACTTGCGGTAACATTCTCCGATATTCGGGCCGCGCAGGCACGTCTGGATGGGCAAGCTGTTACAACACCGCTGCTGGAATCTGCCGAGCTCAATGCCCAGTGTCAGGGCCGCGTTTTTCTCAAATGCGAAAATTTGCAGGTCGGCGGCGCCTTCAAGTTCAGGGGTGCATATAACCGTCTGGCTGCACTCAGTACGGACGAGCGCGCGCGTGGCGTGGTCGCCGCCTCAACCGGTAATCACGCGCAGGGCATAGGCCATGCCGCGCAGCGGTTGGGCATTAAAGCCTGCATTGTCATGCCGCAGGACGCCCCGCAGGTGAAGCTGGATAACACCCGCGCCTTGGGCTGTGAGGTTATTACATTTGATCGCACCAAGCAGGACCGCGACACGCTGGCCCGGCAGGTGGCGGCCGAGCGGGGCTGTGTGTTTGTGCATCCTTATGATGATCCATGGGTGATTGCCGGGCAGGGTACCATCGGGCTGGAGCTGGCGGCGCAGGCGCCGGTGCGGCTTGATGATGTGCTGATCTGCTGTGGTGGCGGTGGGCTGACTGCAGGCATTACGGTTGCGCTCCGGCAGCTGCAGCCGCATGTGCAAATCCATGCGGTGGAGCCGCTGGGCTATGACGATACTGTGCGCTCCCTCATCAGCGGTCAGCGGGAGCGGATAGCCCCGGATGCCCGCTCAATCTGTGATGCAATATCAACCCTCGCGCCTGGCGAGCTCACCTTTCCCATACTGCAGCAATATGGTGTGCGCGGTATTACCGTGACGGATGATGAGGTGCGCGCTGCTGTGCATTATGCCTTTGCCCGCTTGCGTCTGGTGGTCGAGCCGGGCGGGGCGGTGGCGCTGGCTGCCATCCTCAGTGGCCGCTTTGCGGTGGCCGGGCGGCATGTGGCTATTTTGCTTAGTGGCGGGAATGTTGATGCTACAACCTATGCCCAAATCATATCCGGGCATAAATAGGTGTTGCCTATAGGGCAGCGCTGTGGCTAGCTAGCGACCATGCTGCGCACGATTTCAAAATTGTTTACCGCTTTCTGGCCGCTTGGCCTGTTCGCGTTTTTTGTTTTGATCGTGCTGTCCTTCACCAATATCGAGCCGGAGCAGATTGCGCAGATTTTTGGCGCCGTAGTTATTGGCTGCGCGGCGCTGGCGTGGCTAATTGTGGATTGGGTCAAGCCGTCCGAGGATCGGGTCAAGTCAGCCCTGCGCGAGATGAGCGAGCTGCTGGCCCCCTATGAAGGCATGAAGCTCAAGGACATGCCGCCCGAAATTCAGGCCGAGGTGCATCGCCGACTCGGCTGGGGTCCTGAATCGGTTAAGAAGCCGGTTCAAGAGCTTGGGCAAAAAACTGCGCCTGATTCGCCGCAGCAGGCCTGATTTACCAATATAATCCGGGTTTTTGTTCTATGTCGGTTGCGCATTGCCCGCGCTGCCAAGCTGTGTCAAAACGGCAGCATGAAGATGCGTCCACCTTTGGGCTTTCTGTTGCGCCCTGTGCTGGCTGCTGCGTTTCTGTTCGCAGCCGTCATACCGGCGCGTGCGCAAACAGCCGAAGGCTTTACCGCGTTCAAACAACAGATCCGGCAAGAGGCTGTAGCGGCTGGGCTGAACCCGGCCAAGGTCGATGCCGAGTTGGCGTCAGTTGCGTTTGACCCGTCCGTGATCCGGCTGGATAACAAACAGCCCGAACACACCATTACCTTTGCTGAGTATTATCAGAACATCCTCAAGGGTGACCGTGTCAGCACCGGTGTGACCATGATGCAGCGTTATTGCCGCCCGCTGGAGCTGATTGAAAAGCGCACGGGCGTGCCGGCTGAATATATTGTGGCGCTGTGGGGCAGCGAGACCAATTATGGCCGCGTCAAAGGCAATAAGGACGTGCTGCAATCCGTCATCAATCTCGCTTATGCGGGTAAGCCCGGTCGTTTTATCGATCGCCGCAAGATGTTCCGTGAGGCATCGCTGGCCACGCTCAATCTGCTGGCCAGTGGCCGCTATGCCCGTTCTTCGCTGCGTGGCTCGTATGCCGGGGCCTTTGGCAATCATCAGTTTATGGCGCAGACCTTTCTGCGTGCCGCGATTGATGGCGATGGCGATGGCCGCGCCGATATCATCAATAATCCGATCGATAGCTTTGCTTCAGCGGCCAATCTGCTCACGCAAGATGGCTGGCAGCCGGGCCGGGCCTGGGGGCGGGAGGTTGCTTATCCCACCCATATTCCGGCTGATCAGTTGGGCGTCGAGCACAAGCAGCCGCTGTCCTATTGGCGCGCGCAGGGCATTCGCCTGAAAGATGGCGGCGAGTTGCCGCTGGCCGATGAAGTGGAGCAGCAGGTTTCACTCGTCATTCCTGACCAGTCGGTGCGCCGGGCCTTTCTGTTTTATGCCAATGCGCAGGCGCTGTGGCGCTGGAATAATTCCAGCTGGTTCGTCATCATGTCCAACACCATTGCCACGCGCCTGTCTGCCGGTGCCGGGGCTGATTGCAAACGGAGCCCGTCACCATGAAGCGTCTTCTGCTTACTGTTCTGCTTTTGGCGTTACCGGGCTGTTCCTATCTGGGGCTGGGGGCGCAGGCTGTTAAAAACACCATGCCGGAAGGTCAGCAACTGGGCACCTTTAAGGTGGGTAATCCCTACCAAATTCAAGGCACCTGGTATTATCCGCAGGAAAGCTACAGCTATGATGAAACCGGCATCGCCAGCTGGTATGGCCCCGGCTTTCATGGTGGCCGGACTGCCAATGGCGAGCGTTACAGTCAGCACGAGATGACTGCCGCGCACCGCACCTTGCAGATGCCCAGCTTTGTGCGGGTGACCAATCTGTCCAACGGGCGGTCGGTCGTCGTGCGTGTGAATGATCGCGGCCCGTTTGCCAAGGGGCGTATCATTGATGTGTCCTCGCAGGCGGCTGATCTGCTTGGCTTTAAGGCCAACGGCACCGCGCGCGTGCGTGTGCAGGTGTTGCCGGAGGCCAGCCGTCAGGTGGCGCAAGCGGCGCGTGAAGGGCGTAACTGGCATGGGGATCTGCCGGATGAACAGATTGCTAGCGCTACGGCGCCGCAATTGCCGCCCGCCGCCAGCCCGCAGACGGCCAGCTATTTGCCGCCGCCGACAGCCGATGCCTCTTCCAGTGGCATGGCTAGTGCACCGCGCCCGTATGAGATTGACGGCCAGCCGGTCCCGGCTCACACCATCGGCGGCAATTACTATCCCGACCCGGTCGTCACCCAGCGTGCGGTACCGGAGAAAACCTCGCTCTATATTCAGGCCGGTTCCTTCTCTGACATGGCCAATGCCCAGAAACTCATCCGCACTTTGGGGGCCGATGCGCGCGCCTATGTCGCACAGGCGCAGGTACGGGGAACAGTGTATCACCGGGTACGGGTTGGGCCGTTTTCCTCTGTGCCCGAGGCCGACCGTGCGCTTAGCCGTATCAGTGCCAAAGCCCCGGATGCCCGCATTATTGTTGAGTAAAATACTAGGTAGCCATAACAAGGACACATGATGAAGACCACACTGATTGCCGCTTCCCTTCTTCTGTTGCCGCTGTCTGCGCAGGCGCAAATGGCGTCAGCGCCCGCGCCGGTTGCTGCCTCTGCGGCACCGGTTTCAGCCCTGAGTGTGCCGGAGAGCATTGCGCGCGAAGCCATCCTGATTGATCTGAACACCGGCACCGTGCTGTACGAAAAGAATGCCGACCAGCGCACGCCAACCGCTTCCATGAGCAAGACCATGACCGCCTATATGGTGTTTGACGCGCTCAAGAGCGGCCGCATCACGCTTGAAACCAAGGTGCCCATCAGCGAGCGCGCCTGGCGCATGCAGGGCTCCAAGACCTTTGTTGAGCTTGGCAATCAGGTCAAGGTGGATGACCTCATTCAGGGCATGCTGGTGCAGTCCGGCAATGACGCGACCGTCGCACTGGCCGAAGCTGTTGGGGGCACGGAAGACGGCTTTGCCGCCATGGCCACGCAGCGCGCGCATCAGCTGGGCATGAAGAATAGCAACTTTGCCAATGCCACCGGCTGGCCTGACCCCAACCATTATTCAACCGTGCGCGACCTGTCCATTCTGGCGCAGCATATCATTCAGGACTTCCCGGAATATTATCATTACTTCTCGCAGCGCGAATTTACCTATCACGGCATTCGCCAGCAGAACCGTGACCCGCTGCTGTCCATGAATATGGGCGCGGACGGTCTCAAGACCGGTCATACTGAGGAAAACGGTTTTGGTTTGATTGCCTCAGCCGTGCAGAATGGCCGCCGCTTGCTGCTGGTGGTCAATGGCCTGAATACGGACAAAGAGCGCGCAGATGAAGCTGCCCGCCTGATGCTATGGGGCTTTAACAGCACCACCGCTTATCCGGTGCTCAAGGCGGGTCAGGTGGTGGATGATGCCGCCATCTGGCTGGGCAGTGCCGCCAGCGTGCCGCTGGTTGCGCAGAATGATGTGACCATCTCCATGCTGCGGGAAACCCAGAGCAATCTGAAAGCCGAGGTGATTTTGAATGAGCCGGTTCCGGCCCCGGTTACTGCCGGGCAGGAGCTGGGCAAGCTGCGTGTGACAGCGCCAGGAATGGAGCCGCATGAATATCCGCTCTATGCCAAGAACGATGTGGCCGCGCTGGGCTTTATGGGTCAGCTGCGCGCCAAGGCGCATCACTTCATTTTTGGTGAGTAAGGACGGTAGGCATGACGCAGCCCGGCAAATTCATCTCGTTTGAAGGCGGCGAGGGCTGCGGCAAGACCACCCAGCTCAAGCGGCTGGGGCAGTGGCTGCGTGATAAAGGCACAGAGGTTGTCACCACGCGGGAGCTGGGCGGTACGCCTGGCGCCGAGATGTTGCGCCCGGTTGTGCAGAGCGGCGATGTTGACCGCTGGGACGCCACCAGCGAAGCGCTCATCATCTATGCCGGTCGGCGCGATCATACCAATCGCCTCATCAAGCCATCGCTGGCGGCGGGCAAGTGGGTGCTCTCGGATCGCTATTTTGATACCTCGCACATCTATCAAGGCATCAACCGCGATAATCTGGCGGCTGTTCTGCAAATCCAGCAGATTGCTATTGGCGATTTCAAGCCGGATCTGACCTTGGTATTTGATATGGACCCCGTGAAGGGGTTAGAGCGCGCCATGGCTGACGCCGCCACGCGCCCGGTGGATAACACCCGGTTTGAGCGGATGGGGCTGGATTTTCATCTCAAGAGCCGGGAAGGCTTTTTGCAGATCGTGCGGGACAATCCGGACCGCTGTGTGCTGATCGATGCGACGGGTACACTTGAGCAGGTCGAGCAGCGCGTGCAGGCCGCCGTCACCCAGAAGTTCGGTCTATGAGTTTAACGCCCCGCACCAATCCCGACCTGGTCGGCCATGCGGCGGCTGAAACAGCTTTGCTGCAGGCGTGGCGGTCGGGCCGTCTGCATCATGCCTGGCTTATCACTGGGGCACAGGGCATTGGCAAGGCTACCTTGGCCTGGCGCTTTGCCCGTTTTCTGCTGGCGCATGGTTTAGCCCCTGCGCCGGTAAGCCAGGCGGCTACTGACAATTTATATCTATCGCCCGAGCATTCCATTTTCCGGCGCGTGGTGGCCGGCGGCCATGCCGACATCATCGATATCGCGCCCAATGAAAAAGGCAATCTGGGTGTTGATGAAGTGCGCAAGATTGAGCCGCTATTCCGCCGCTCGGCGGCTGAAGGCGGCTGGCGCATTGCCATCATTGAAGATGCCGACGCCATGACCGAGCCCGCGCAGAACGCGCTGCTCAAAATTCTGGAAGAGCCGCCGCCCGGTGCCATTCTGCTGCTGACCGCACAGGTTGCCGGGCGCTTGCTGCCCACCATCCGCTCACGCGTGCGCACCTTGCATTTAGAGCCGCTGCCAGCAGCTGACCTCGCCGCCATGCTGGAGAAGGAGCTGCCCACGCTTACCGCCCCCGCGCGGGCGGAGCTGGCCGCGCTGGCTGGGGGCTCCATCGGGCAGGCACTGGCGCTCAGTGCGGCTGAGGGCGTGCAGGCCTACCGCGAATTGCTGGTGCTGATTGATGAAATTCATACCTTGCCCGCCCAGCCGCTGCTGGATTATGCCGAAAAACTGGGCCGTAAGGGCGGCGAGGCAGCCTATGCCGTGATT
>Ga0255182_1000520_pt1 | contig 24912 bp, 18 predicted proteins | sample Atl_UVDOM_RepA_8_FD_188420 | JGI IMG/M metagenome (GOLD analysis project Ga0255182, IMG submission 188420) | Freshwater microbial communities from Altamaha River, Georgia, United States - Atl_UVDOM_RepA_8d | ecosystem: Environmental > Aquatic > Freshwater > River | place: USA: Georgia...
CCGAAGCGCAGTGGATCCAGACCCAGTTGGGTGACACCCTCACGGGTGGCCTGGTCACGGTCACGCCCGGCGGGGTCGGCCAGGACAAGGCCATCGTGTTCCTGGGCGGGCCGACCGCGCCGATCCCGGTCTACCCCGGCAGCGGCAAGCCCACCGAGATCCGCGTCTTCTACAACGGCCTGGCCGCCGCCACGCCCGAGGAAGAAGCAGCCCTGAGCTCGGTGCTGTCCATCATCGAAGACCAGCGTCGCGCCCGCTTCGAAGAAACCGTGCGCACCGAGAACGTGTCGTCCCGGTTGCGCTCGGGTGTGATCGCCGAAGTCGGCTCCGGTCGTCCGGCCACAGAAGGGGGTGAATCGATCCGTCCGCCGGCATCGTGCTCGCCGGCGCCGGGCTCGCTCAGCTGTCAGTGATGCAACAGGGGATTTCGGACCCAGCACCTTTCAGGGTACAAATGCAGTCGAACCCTCGAACATCGTGACCGGACACCGCATGGCCCGCACCCCCTCCCGTCTTGCCGTCCAGCAGCGCCGCCGGCGACTGCTGGGCTGGCCCCTGGCCGCTGGCGCGCTCTCCAGCGTGTCGCCGTCCCTGCTGGCGCAGGGCTACCTGATGAGCAAGGTCAGCGCCGAACCCGGCAGCCAGCAGACCCGCATGGCCTTGCTGATCGGCAACCGTGAATACCCCAACCCCTTCGACCTGCCCCCGGTGCACAAGAACGTGCGCGACCTCAAGGACGCGCTGGAGCGTCGGGGATTCACCGTCAGCACCGCGGTCGACCTGCCGCCGGCCAAGCTCAGGCAGGCCATTCAGGCCTTTGCCCAGACCGCTGCGACCGCGCCCCCGGACGCCCTGGTGCTGTTCTACTTCACCGGGCACGGCCTGCAGGTCGATGCCGAGAACCTGATGCTCGGCGCCGGCGCCAACCCCTCCGACAAGGAGCCCGTGCTGGTGGACAGCAGCCTGTTGTTCAAACGCGACCTGATGGACAACCTGCCCCGCCGCTCCACCGGCCTGACGGTGGCCGTGATCGACGCCTGTCGCACCAACTTGCGGGCGGCCCTCAAGGCCAACGACGGTTTCAACCAGGTCGAAGCCCCGCTGGGCTGCCTGATCGCGTTCTCGACCGGTGCCGGCAAGCCCGCCATCGCGCCATCGGTCGAAACGCAGAACACCTTCTACACCGCCTCGCTGGTCAAGGTGCTCAATTCGGCGTCGGACGACATCACCTTTTCCGACATGTTCCGGCTGGTCAAGCTCGATGTACAAAACACCATGCTCAACCACCCGGTGCCGGCCATCCGTCAGATGGCGCAGTTCCCCTTCATCGCCGAGAACACGCGCGTGCGCATGCGCCTGTCGCCGCGCGCGGCCATGGCCGACGAACCCGTGAAGTTCGGCACCGCCGACGAAGGCAGCCTGTGGCGCGAACTCGAGGCCTGCGCCTGGCCCGCCGACGTCGTCAAGCTCGCGGGCGACTACCTGCAGCGCTACCCCAAGAGCTCGCTCGCCGGCAGTGCCGAAGTGGCGCGCGAAGGCGCGGGCGACGCGGCCAAGGCCATGCAGCGCAACGACGTGCGCCTGTTTCGCAGCGCGTTCTTCCCCAAGGGGGACAATGCGAGCCTGATGCAGGAAGTGCGCAAGGCGGCCCGCGGCGACAAGGACGCGGCCGCGCGGATCGCCCGCATGTACCGCTACGGCGACGGTGTGCCTGCCGACATCAACCGCTTTGAAGGCTGGATGCAGTTCGCCGCCGCCCTGGGCAACGGGATCGCCTCGTACGAACTGGCCATCCACTACCGCAACCAGGACCAGCCGCTGCTGGCGTCGCAGTTCGAAGCGCGCGCGCGCGAACTCGGCTACACGCCGCCGCCCACGCTGGACCACTCCCGCAAGTGAACGGGCGTCCCGATGCCCGCCCCTTACACCACCCACCACCGAGCCCCATGACCTGGACCAACAAAGTCATCTGGACCGAGGGCATGTTCCTGCAGCCCCAGCACTTCCAGCAGCATGACCGCCACCTGGAGCAGCAACTGCGGGACCGCCTGCAGGCGCTCACCCCCTACGGCTGGGGCTTCTCGGCCCTGACCCTGGACGAAGCCGCCCTGAACCTGGGCAAGCTGGCCCTCAGTTCGGCCCAGGGCCTGCTGCCGGACGGCACGGCCTTCTCGCTGCCCGGCAACGACGCCGCCCCGGCCGCCTTCGACGTGCCGGTCGATGTGCGCAACGAACTCGTCGTGCTGGCCATCACCCTGCAGCGGCCAGGCGTCATCGACACCGATGCCGAAGAACAGGGCGGCTCGCTGGGCACGCGCTACAAGGCCATCGAAGTCGAAGTGGGCGACAGCAACACCAACGCTGACCGCGATGCCGTGCTGCAGATCGGCCGACTCAACCTGCGGCTGATGCTGGCCCGCGACGCCGTCGAAGGCTATGCCACGGTGGGTGTGGCGCGCATCATCGAGCGCCGCGCCGACAACAAGGTCGTGCTCGACCCCAACTATGTGCCGCCGATGCTGCATGCGCGCGGCCATGTCATCCTCGATGGGTACGTGCGCGAACTCTATGGTCTGCTCCACCAGCGCGGCGAAGCCCTTGGCGCCCGCCTGGCCCAACCCGGCCGCAGCGGCACCGGCGAAATCGCCGACTTCCTGCTGCTGGAGACCGTCAACCGCAACGAGCCGCTGTTCGCCCACCTGCAGTCCGTTTCCGTCCTGCACCCGGAGCGCCTGTACAGCGCCTGCCTGACCCTGGCCGGTGACCTGTCGACCTTCCGCGAGCGCCGTCGGCCCACCATCTACCCCGAGTACAACCACGACGATCTGGCCCGCACCTTCCGCCCGGTGATCGACGACCTGCGACAGTCGCTGTCGATGGTGCTCGAGCAGACCGCGATCCCGATCGAACTGCAGGACCGCAAGTACGGCGTGCGGGTGGCGCTCATCCCCGACGTGGAGTTGCAGCGGCACGCCCAGTTCGTGCTCGCGGTGGCGGCGCAGATGCCCGGCGAAGCCCTGCGCGGACGCTTCCCCACGCAGGTCAAGATCGGTCCGGTCGAACGCATCCGCGACCTGGTGAACCTGCAACTGCCCGGCGTGACCCTGCGTCCGCTGCCGGTGGCTCCGCGCCAGATCCCCTACCACGCCGGCTTCAACTACTTCGAACTGGAAACCCGCAACAACGAACTGTGGAAGCAGCTCGAATCGTCTGGCGGTCTGGCCATGCACATCGCTGGCGAGTTCCCCGGGCTGGAGCTGGAGTTCTGGGCCATCCGCGCCTGACCGCATCCCGGCGGGGGCCTCCATGACGCCCTCCGCCTGAGCCCGAGGCGTCCACGCCCCAGGCCGGTCGATACGCATTGCAAGAAAGTCTCGTCATGAGCGATCAAGACCCGTTTGCCGCGTTCGAATCCGAACGCACAGTGATCAAACCCAATGCCGGGCGCGCCCGCGCCGGTGGCGCCGGGGGCGCGGGTGCGGCCGGCGGTGGTGGGGGCGGCTTTGGCGGTGGTGGCAGTGGCGGCGGCGGGGGCTTTGGTGGCGGCCCGGGTGGCCCGGGCGGCACCCCTCCTGGTGGCCCGGCTGGCGGTGGCCGTGAGGCCCCGCTGGCCATCGACGCGCTGATGACGGCCAGCCTGAACCCGCTGGTGTCGGCCGCCATGCCCCTGTTGACCACGGCGCCGCGCATCCGGCACATGGTGCAGCACCCCAACCCGGCGGGCCTGAAGGACGCGCTGTCGGAGGGCATCCGCAAGTTCGAGAACCAGGCGCGGGCCGACGGCCTGCCCAACGAACAGATCATTGCGGCCCGCTACGTGCTGTGCACGCTGCTCGATGAATCCGCCGCCAGCACCCCCTGGGGCGGCTCGGGCGTGTGGTCGGCACAGAGCCTGCTCGTGCAGTTCCACAACGAGACCTGGGGCGGCGAAAAAGTCTTCCAGCTGATGTCCAAGCTGGCCGAGAACATCCCCAACAACCGCAACCTGCTCGAACTGATGTACGTCGTGCTGGCCTTCGGATTCGAAGGCCGCTATCGCGTGCTCGACAACGGCCGCGCCCAGCTCGAATCCGTGCGCCAGCGGCTGGCTCAGCTGCTCAAACAGGGTCGCCCAGAGCCCGACAAGGCCCTGTCGCCGCGCTGGAAGGGCGAGGAGGCCGGCGCCACCCGCCTGCGCGACGGCATCCCGATGTGGGTGATGGCCGCATTCGCCGGCCTGCTGCTGCTGGGCGTGTACGTGGCCTTCCGCTTCAGCATCAACAGCCATTCCGACCCGGTCTTCGGTGCCTTGCAGGCCCTGCAGGCCAAGGCCGGCAGCATGGCGGCCGCCACCCCGCCGCCGGCCGAGCGCCCCCGTCTGGCCGGCCTGCTCAAGCCCGAGATCGACGCCGGCCTGGTCAACGTGCAGGACCTGGCCGACCGCTCCATCATCACCATCAAGGGTGACGGTTTCTTCGAACCCGGCAGTGCCGAGATCGCCGACAAAGTGTTGCCACTGCTGGTGCGCATCGAAGCGGCCTTGCAACCCATCCCCGGGACCATCCTGATCACGGGCCACACCGACAACCAGCCCATCCGGTCGTTGCGCTACCCCTCGAACTGGCACCTGTCGCAAGACCGCGCCAACGCCGTGCGCGAAGTGCTGGCCGCCAACCTGCCCGCCGACCGCATGCGCGCCGAAGGCCGCGCCGATGCCGAATCGGTGGCCGACAACAGCACGCCGGAAGGTCGCGCCAAGAACCGCCGCGTGGAAATCACGCTGTTCGTGCAACAACAGCAGCCCGGCAAGTGACCCATCATGAAGAAAGTCCTTTCCCTCCTCCTGCACCCCATCACGCTGGGCGTCTTCGGCGTGCTGGCGCTGTCGGCCATCGTCTGGTGGGTAGGTCCCATCATCGCCTTCGGCGACAGCAAACCTTTCGAAGCCACCTGGGTGCGGCTGACGATCATTGGCGTGATGTTCGGCATCCTCCTGCTGAGCGCTGGCATCAGCGTGTGGCGACGCAAGCGCGCCAATGCCGCCCTGCTCGAGGGCATGGCCCAGAAGGGCCCCTCCAAGGCCGACAAGGAAGCCGCCACGCTGGACGAGCGCTTCACCGAAGCGGTCAAGGTGCTGCAGCAATCGGGTGACGGCAAGAAGTCGATCTTCCAGAAGGGTCAGTCGCTCTACGAGCTGCCCTGGTACATCTTCATCGGCGCGCCCGGTTCCGGCAAGACCACGGCCCTGCTCAACGCGGGCCTGACTTTCCCCCTGGCTGAAAAGCTCGGCCAGGCCAATGTGCGTGGCGTGGGCGGCACCCGCAACTGCGACTGGTGGTTCACCGACGAGGCCGTGCTCATCGACACGGCCGGCCGCTACACCACCCAGGAATCCGACTCCGACGTCGATGCCCGCGCGTGGGACACCTTCCTGGGCCTGCTCAAGAAGAACCGCCCGCGCCGCCCACTCAACGGCGTGCTGCTGACCATCAACGTGCAGGACCTGCTGCAGCAGAGCCCGCCGGACCGCAAGGAACACGCGGCCAAGCTGCGCGCCCGCATCCAGGAGCTCCACGACAAGCTCGGCGTGCGTCCCCCCGTGTACGTGCTGCTGACCAAGAGCGACCTGATCGCTGGCTTCAACGAGACCTTCGGCGGGATGGGCAAGGAGGACCGCGACCAGGTCTGGGGCTTCACCTTCCCGTACGACCCCGATGGTCAGGACGACCCGCTGCGCGAATTCCAGTCGGAATACGCGGCCCTCGAAAAGCGCGTGCGCGAGCGCCTGCTCGAGCGCATGGAATCCGAAACCGAGGTGCTCAAACGGGCCGCCATCTTTGCGTTCCCGCAGCAGTTCGCCGGCCTCAAAGGCCTGCTGGGCGGCTTCCTGGAGCAGGTCTTCAGTGGCGGCGGCTCGCTCGAAGAGCGCCCCATCCTGCGCGGCGTGTACTTCACCAGCGGCACGCAGGAAGGCACGCCCATCGACCGCGTGCTCGGTGCGCTCGCCCGCACCTTCGGGGTCGAGCGGCGGCTGACGGCACCAGCCGGCGCCCGCGGCAAGAGCTTCTTCCTGCACCGACTGCTCAAGGAGGTGGTCTTTGCCGAGCAAGGGCTGGTCGGCGAAAACCGGGCCGTCGAGGCCCGTCGGCGCAAGCTGCGACTGCTGGCCACCATCGGCATCGCCGTCTTCAGCGTGGCGCTCATTGCCGCCTGGACGCTGAGTTTCGTGCGCAACCGCGCCTACGTGGCCGACGTGAACGCTCGGCTGCCCGAACTCAAACAGCTGGTCGACGCCCTGCCGCCGGCCACCAACAGCGACGTGGCGCCGCTGCCGGCGGTGCTGGGGCCGGTGCGCGCCGCCGCGACACCGAACGGGTTCACGCTGGACGACGTGCCGTTGTCCTACGGCTTCGGGCTGTTCCAGGGTCGCAAGCTCGACGCAGCGGCCGAGCAGGCTCACGGCCGCCTGCTGGAACAGGCCATGATGCCCCGGGTCGCCCGCCGGCTGGAAGAGCGCCTGCGCGCCGTGAACCAGAACAACCTGGAGCTGGCGTACGAGGCCCTCAAGGGGTACCTGATGCTCTACACCCCGGACCAGTTCGACCCGGCGTCGGTCAAGGCCTGGGTGACGCTCGACTGGGACATGAACCTGCAGCGCAGCCTCACGCCCGAGCAGCGTGAAGCCCTCGAAAAGGCGCTCGACTCGATGCTGGCGCGGGGTGCACCGCAACCGTCCGTGCCCATGGACAAGGAGCTCGTCGCCCAGGTGCGCGACATGCTGGCCGCCTACCCGCTGGAATACCGCGTGTTCAGCCGCCTCAAGCGCCAGAACCTGGGCGCCGACCTGGCCGAGTTCTCGGTGGCCAGCGCCGCCGGCCCGAATGCGGCCCAGGTGTTCGAACGCGAGAGCGGCCAGCCGCTCACCAAGGGCATCCCGGGCCTGTTCAGTCGCGAGGGCTACCACAAGCACTTCAAGGACTCGGTCAACGACGTGGTCAACCAGCTCGCCCGTGAAGAAAGCTGGGTGCTGGGCACCCAATCGTCGGGCCTGGGCTCCATGAAGGACCAGGCCCTGGGCAAGGACACCGAAATGTCCAACCGGGTGCGCCGCCTCTACCTTGAGGAATACATCAAGGTCTGGGATGCCTACCTGGCCGATGTCCGCCTGGTCAAGCTCGGCGGCCTGGACCGCAGCCTGCAGGTGGCCCGCGTGCTGTCGGCCCCCGACTCTCCCCTGGCCAACTACCTGCGCGCCGTGGCTCGCGAGACCAAGCTGGTGCAGCCCAAGGACCCGAGCACGCGGCCCGACGGCAGCACCGTGCTGGGGCAGCTGGACCAGAAGGCCGACAAGGCCCGCCGCGAGATGGCCGCCCTCACCGGCGGCGATGCCCAGCCGGCCCCCACCGGCGGCAGCAGCGGCCCGGTGGAACAGGTCGTGGATGACCACTTCGCCCACATCCACCGACTGGTCGAAGGCACGCCGCCGCCCATCGACGACGTGCTCAAGATGTTCAACGAGGTGTACGTGCAGCTCGCCGCCGTCGACGCCGCCCAGAAGAGCAAGGCGCCGCCGCCCGCCGGCGGCGGTGGCGGCGGTGGTGCCGCGCTGAAGGCGGCCGCCGGCCTGCAGCCCGAGCCGATCAAGTCGATGCTCGAATCGCTGGCCGATGCCGGCGCCTCGCAGAGCCGTGTGGCCGAACGGCAGGGTCTGACGGCCGAGCTCAAGCCGGTCTACGACTTCTGCGCCCGCGCGATCGCCGGCCGCTACCCGTTCGCGCCAGGCTCCAAGGCCGACGTGCTGCCCGACGACTTCTCGCAGATGTTCGGCGTGGGCGGCATGATGGACGACTTCTACCAGCGGCGACTGGCCACCCTGGTCGACACCGGCACCAACCCGTGGAGCTTCAAGCCCTTGCCCGACGGCAGCAAGCCGGCCGGCGGAGCCGCGCTGGCCGACTTCCAGCGGGCCGCCCGCATCAAGGACGTGTTCTTCCGCAGCGGTGGCCGCACCCCGGCCTTCCGCGTGGACGTGCGCGCCCTGGAGCTCAACGACGGCCTCAAGGAGCTCAGCCTCGACATCGATGGCCAGGTGATCAAGTTCGTGCCCGGCAACACCACGGCCGCCACCATCCAGTGGCCGCCCGTGCGCCTGGCGTCGCAGGTGCGCGTGAGCACCGTGCCCGCCAGCACCCCGCAGGTGTTCGAAGGCACATGGGCGCTGTTCCGCCTGTTCGACCGCTTCGAAGTGCTGCCCTCGGCGCAGAGCGAACGATTCCAGGTGGTCATGAACCTCGATGGCAAGCGCGCCCGGCTGGAGGTGATCGCCAGCAGCGCCTTCAACCCGTTCCGCCTGCGCGAGATGCAGCAGTTCCGTTGCCCGGGGGCCCTGTGATCGACACGGCCTCGAACGCCCCCGGCTGGTACGGCAAGCTGCCGTCCACCGGGGATTTCGCCTCACGCCGACTGCCCCACGAGCTCATCGAGCCCTGGGACCACTGGTTGGCCGAGGAGATCGGCGAGCTGCGCCAGAGCCGGCCGGACACCTGGCTGGCCGCCTACCTGGACAGCCCAACCTGGCGCTTCGTCCTGGGGGCCGGCGTGCTGGGTGCCGCCCAGGCCCTGCCGCTGGCCGGCGTGCTGATGCCCTCGGTCGACCGCGTGGGACGCTACTTCCCGCTGACCATCATGGCGCCGCTCAGCGGCTTGCCGCACGACACCCAGCAGGCCGACCGCTTGCTGGCCTGGCTGCACGCCCTCGACGACCTGGCGGCCGATGCCCTGCAAGACGACTGGCCCATCGACGAGCTCGAAAGCGCACTGGCTCGCCTGAGCACGCCCGAGTGGGACCGCATCGACCCGGCCTTCGGCGCCCCGCTGAACCGCCTGGCCCAGGGCGAGGCCCGGCTGGTGGAGCTGCCGCTGCCGGTGGCCCGCGCCGACATGGCCGCCAGCCTGGGCGCCGCCCTCTGGAGCTGGGGCCTGCAGTGCGCGCCCCAAGGGGTGCTGGCCAAGGCCCTAGCCCCGGGCCTGAGTTGGTGGTGGTGTGACCCGCCCGGCGACGACCGCCCTCGCCGCAGCCTGCTGGCCCGCGGTCTGCCCAGCGGCGACGACTTCGCCCAGCTGCTGGGGTCTGACGACCACACGCCCATGGCCTTCGCCGGGGACCTCGGCGATACTGCGCCATCCGATCACCCTGCCCCTGACGCCCGATGAGCAGTGACCCGTTTTCGAATGCACCACCGGACGACGACAACGACCGGACGGTGATCCGCCCGACCCCACGCCCTGCGCCAGGCGGGCCGCCGCCCGGCATCTCGGCCGGGCCCTCGCCCACCACCCTGCCCCCCGGCCAGACCACCCCCACGGGCACCCCGACCGCGACCGGCGGCGCCCGGGTCGAACACAGCGCCGTCCTGCCCATCGGCACCTACCTGGGCGAATTCGAGATCACCGACCTGGTGGGCCAAGGGGGCTTCGGCATCGTCTACCTGGCCTGGGACCACTCGCTGGAGCGCCGCGTGGCGCTCAAGGAATACATGCCGTCGGCCCTGGCCATGCGCACCGAAGGCATGACCGTGCAGGTCAAGGCCGCGCGCCACCAGGAGGCGTTCGAAGCGGGCCTGCGCAGCTTCGTGAACGAAGCCAAGCTGCTGGCCCAGTTCGACCACCCGTCGATGGTGAAGGTGTATCGCTTCTGGGAGGCCAACAGCACCGCCTACATGGTCATGCCCTTCTACGAAGGCGAGACCCTCAAGGACACCCTGGCCAGCATGGGCACGCCGCCCGATGAGGCCTGGCTGACGGCCATCCTCGCGCCGCTCACTGAAGCCCTCCAGACCCTGCACGACCAGCAGTGCTACCACCGCGACATCGCGCCGGACAACATCATCTTGCTCAAGGGCTCGGGCAAGCCCCTGCTGCTCGACTTCGGCGCCGCACGCCGCGTCATCGGCGACATGACGCAAGCCCTCACCGTGATCCTGAAGGCCGGCTATGCGCCGGTGGAACAGTACGCCGAAGTGCCGGGCATGGTCCAGGGGCCCTGGACCGACGTCTACGCCCTGGCCGCCTGCGTCTACTACTGCATCCATGGCAAGACGCCGCCGGCCTCGGTCGGGCGACTGGTCAACGACAGCTACGTGCCGCTGGCGCAATCGGCGGCCGGCAAGTACAGCGAACGCTTCCTCTCGGCCATCGACCGCGCGCTGGTCGTCAAGCCCGAAGAGCGCATCCAGACCATGGCCGATCTGCGCGACGCGCTGGTCGGCCCGGGCTACGTGGCCCCCACGGTCATGCCCATGCCCCATGGGGGCGACGCGCGGCCCAAGGCCGGCGCCACCGGTGCGCGCAAGACGGACAGCCACGGCGCCAAGACCGCAGCGGCCGCCGCCACCGGGGACGGTGGCACCAACAAGCTGCCGCTGATCATCGGCGGCGCGGTCGTCGCCCTGGCGGCCGTGGGCGGCGTGGGCTATGCGCTCTTCGGCGGCGCGCCCACCAGTGCGCCCACCGTCAGCGCGGCGGCCTCGGCTGCCAGCGTGGCGGCAACCGCCGCCACACCTCCAGTGGTTGCCGCCCCCACCGGCGACGACAACGGGCCACCCACCGAACCGTTCGATCCGGTCCGCGAACTCGACCACATCGTCAAGCACGGCTCGGCCGGCTTCACCGTTGAAGCCACCGCGGCCAAGCCCCGCTTCCAGATCGGCAAGGACCGCCTGGCGTTCTCGTTCACGTCGTCCAAGCCGGGCTACGCCTATGTGCTGCTGGTCAGCACCGACGGCACCTTCATGAAGCTGTTCCCCAACCGGATGGCCCAGCACAACCGCATCGAAGCGGGCGAACACATCAACCTGCCGCACAGCACCTGGCCCATGGACGTCGCAGGGCCGCCCGGCACCGACCATTTCGTGGTGATCGTGTCGACCAACCCCCGTGACTTCTCGGGTGTGGGCGAGCGATCGGACGGCGGCTTCGTCGAGTTCCCGCGCGAGCAGGCCGAGGCGGCCTACATGGCGCACCGGGGCCCGGGCTCGGCCTTTGCCGGCAAGGCCGTCTGCAGCAACGGCGGCGCCTGTTCCGACGACTACGGTGCAGCCACGTTCACCCTGGAAGAATTCGAGTGAGGATTTGATGAGCACAGACTGGACCCCAAATTTCGGTACCCTCGATCGCACCGCCCCGACCTGGGCGCCCAAGCGCCCGGTGCGCATCGCGATCCTGGGCGACTTCAGTGCCCGAGCCTGCGCGGGCCGGCTCGACACCGGGGCCGATCTGGCCCGACGCAAGCCCATCGCGGTCGAATTCGACTCGCTGGAAGACGCCCTGGCTCGACTGGACGTGCAGTTGCAGCTCCCGATGGGTGAGCACGGCAGCGTCGAGCTCCGCATCCCCGACCTGGACGCCTTCCACCCCGACCAGCTCTACCGCGACCTCGACGTCTTCAGCCACCTGGGCGGACTGCGCAAGCAGCTCAACAACACCGCCACCTTCGCCAAGGCAGCGGCCCAGGTGCAGGCCTGGGCCGGCGGCAACACCCCCAAGGTGTCGCGCTCCAGCCGACGCAGCAAGGCCCGGGGTGCCAGCCCGGCCATCGATGGCAAGCTGAGCGACTTCGCGCGCCTGACCGGCCTGCCCAGCGTGGCCGACACGGCCGCCACCTCGGTCGACAACCTGGTGCGCGGCATCGTCGCGCCCTTCATCGTGGCCGCACCGAATCCGCAGAAGGATGCCCTGGTGGCCGCCGTGGACCAGGGCCTGTCGGACGCCATGCGGGCCGTGCTGCACCATGCCGATTTTCAGAACCTCGAGTCGCTGTGGCGAGGGCTCGATCTCGTGCTGCGCCGGCTCGAAACGGGGCCGATGCTGCAGGTCCACCTGATCGATGTGAGCGCCGAAGAGCTGGCCGCCGACCTGAGCGCCCACGACGACCTGGCCGACACGGCCCTGTACCAGTGGCTGGTGGACCAACCGGCGCAGGACAAGAACGGCGGCTATGCGCTGGCCTGCGGCCTCTTCCACTTCGAAGCCACCCCGCCGCACGTGGAGCTGCTGGGCCGCATCGCCCAGATCGCGCAACACGCGGCTGCCCCCTTCGTCACCGGCATGGGCACCGACGGTCTGACCGACCGGCGCAAGCCACCCCACCCCCTCGTGGCCGAGGCCCTGCAGGCCCTGCAATCGCTGCCGGCCGCCAGCCACCTCAGCCTCATGGCGCCGCGCTTCATGCTGCGGCACCCCTACGGCAAACGCACCGACCCCATCAGCGTCTTCGACTTTGAGGAATTCACACCCGAGGCCGGCCTGCGCGGCATGCTCTGGGGCCACCCGGCCCTGCTGGCGGCCATCGCCTTCGCGGGCCCTGGCGGTCTGGGCATCGACGACCTGCCCTTCTATCACTTCAAGGATGCGCACGGCGACACGATCGCCCTGCCCTGCACCGAGCGCCTCGTCCAGACCGACGCGGCCACGGCCCTGAAGGATTGGGGTATCACCCCAGTGCTGGCCCACAAGGGGGCCCCGGAAGTGCGACTGGCCGGTCTCGACGCTGTGACCGGACGCCCCCTGGGCCAGGCCGGCGGCGCCCCGGCGCGCCAGCGGGTCAGCATCGACACCCGCGTCACCACCGGCACGGGCGCGGTGCGTGGCACGGGCATGACCGTGAGTGCGCGCTTCCAGGCGCCTGCCGCAACGCCCGAGGCATCACCGCGCAGCCAGGCCCCCGCAGCAGCCGCCCCGGAAAGCGCCGACACCCACACCGCCGATGACGATCTCGACGCCCTGCTCGCCAGCCTGGACAGCGGTGGCAGCGACACCCCAGCCAGCGACAGCGGCGACGCCGGCGGTGGCGACACGGGCAGCGGTGACGCCGAACTCGACGCCCTGCTCGCCAGCCTGGGCGGCAGCGACGAACCCGCGGCCAGCGACAGCGCTGCGAGCGACGACGATGGCATGGACCCGGAACTGGCCGCTTTGTTGGCCTCACTGGAATGAGAACGACGATGAGCTTCTGGAACCCCCTTCGCACCCTGACGACCGGTCTGATCCTGAGCGCGGGCCTGTGGGTGTCGGCCCTGGCGACGCCGGCCGCCCCCGCCCAGGGCACAGCAGCTGCATCGGCTCCAGCCACCGCGGTGGTCCAGCCCCTGGGCACCGGCAGCGACGGCGTCATGCGCGTGGCCGTCAAACCGGCCAAGCCCTTTGCTTTCGAGGAAAACGGCCAATGGCGCGGCTACAGCATCGAACTCTGGACCGCGATCGCCCAAAAGAACAAGTGGCAATTCGAATGGGTCCCCATTGAAACCGTGCCTCAGACGCTGCAAGCCTTGCAGGACAAGCAGGTCGAGGTGGGCGTGGGCGCCCTGAGCATCACCGAGGACCGCGAGAAAATCCTCGACTTCAGCCACCCTTTCTTTGAGTCCGGCCTGCAGATCATCACCCCTGCCGCAACGGCTGGATCCATCCTGGTCGCGCTGGACGGCCTGATGTCGGCCCCGGTGCTGGGCGGCATCTCCGGCCTGCTGCTGGCCCTGGTCCTGGTGTCGTGGCTGCTGTGGTACCTCGAGCGCAAGCGCAACGAGGAGAGCTTCCCGGTGCCGGCCGTCGAGGGCATGAAGGAGGCCGTCTGGTGGTCCACCAACGTGCTGATCGCCGGCGGCTGCGAGAACAAGGCCCCGGTGGGCACGCCAGGGCGCATCGTCGCGGTGGTGTGGATGCTCGGCGGCATCGCGTTCACGTCGTACATCACGGCCGTGTTCACCTCGACCCTCACAGTGTCGCGCCTGCACACCGAAGTGCGCAGCACCGACGACCTCAAGGGCCAGCTGGTGGCCACGATCGAAGGCAGCTCCAGCGACGTCTTTCTGAGCAAGGAAGGCATCCCGCTGGAAGGCCATGAAACGCTCGAATCGGCCATGGACGCCCTGGTGGCTGGCGAGGTCAAGGCCGTGGTCTACGACGCGCCCATGCTGCGCTACTGGATGACCACCCACATCAAGGAGTCGGGCAAGCTCACCCTGGCTGGCGACACCTTCGCACGCCAGCATTACGGTTTTGCCCTGCCCATGGGCAGCGACAAGCGCAAGCAGATCAACGAAGCGCTGTTGGAACTTCGGGCCTCGGGCTTCCTCGAAGAGCTCGAGACCCGCTGGTTCGGCTCGAGCCGAGACCAGCAAGGCTCTTGACGATTCGCAAGGGTCACCTCAGCATCTGCACGCTACAGTGAACATTCTTCGCCTACAGGAGCACACCCCATGAGCCGCACTTTCCTGAACACCCGCCCCCAGGTCGCCTGGCTGGCGGCCCTTGGCCTGGCGGCAGGCGCGTTGCTGAGCGGCCCGACCGCCGCCCAGTCCCCCGCCACCGACACGACCGCCGAAGCGACCGCCACGACGGCGCCCGAAGGCCAGGTCGACGTCGGGTCCACCGTGCCCAGCGTGGCCTCGGTCAAGGAAGGCCTGTTCCCCGACGACGCCTGCAAGGAGCTTGAGGCCCAGGGCTTCAAGTGCATGGGCTTCAAGCCCGCCATCAAGTATTCGCTGCCCGCCTCGTCGTTCTCGCTGGGCTCCGCGGTCCTGCCGCCGCTGTTGCGCCAGCAACTCGACGTGTTTGCCGAGGTGCTGCGCGGCAAGAAGGGCAATGGCCGACAGGTCAAGATCATCGGCCACGCCGACGCCTCGGGCTCGCAGGCGGGCAACCTGGCGCTCTCGCAGCGCCGTGCTGAATCGGTGCGCAAGTACCTGGTGTCCAAGGGGGCGGACCCGGCCATGCTGATGGCCACGGGCGTGGGCTCGGCCCAACCCAAGAACAAGGCCAACCCCTTCGCCGGCGAGAACCGCCGCGTCGAGATCGGTCGCGCACAGCCTCCCAGCAAGTAAGCGGCACCGGCGGCCGCCTGGCCCCCTCTGATTCGAGGGATGGCAAGGCGCGCCGCACTCCCTAGACTCTGGGCTCCCGATGCGACACAAAAAGTCTATGATTCGGGTATCACTCGTTCAGGAGCCTCAGATCATGCGCACCCCCTCCCGTACCTCGGGCCTCGACGCCCTGCGTCACCGTTGGACCGCCGTCGGCCTGCTGGCCGTGGCGCTGGGTGGCGCACCGCTGCTGGCTTCGGCCGAAGACACGCCTTCGGTCGTGGACCCCAATGCCGCCGCAGCCGACGTGGGCAATGCCATCCCCGACGTCGAATCCGTCAAGGAAGGCCTGTTCCCTGAAGACCAGTGCAAGGAGCTCGAAGCCGCCGGCTTCAAGTGCATGGGCTTCAAGCCCGCCATCAAGTATTCGCTGCCGGCCTCGTCGTTCGCCCTGGGCTCGTCGGTGGTGCCCGAACTGCTCAAGCGCCAGCTGGACGTGTTCGCCGAGGTGCTGCGCGGCAAGAAGGGCAATGGTCGCGAAGTCAAGATCGTCGGTCACGCCGATGCCTCGGGCTCGCAACAAGGCAACCTCAGCCTGTCGCAGCGCCGTGCCGAATCGGTGCGCGCCTACCTCATCAGCAAGGGTGCCGACCCGGCCATGCTGACGGCCGTGGGCCTGGGCTCCGCCGCCCCCAAGAACAAGTCCGACCCGTTTTCGCCTGAAAACCGCCGCGTCGAGATCGGCCGCGCCAAGTAAGCCCCCCTGGCATTGCGCTCGCCCGCCGAGCGCGCTCCCGGACGCGCACCCACCTCACGGTCGGTGCGCGTTGGCGTTTCAGAGGCCGTCCTGCAGCGCCCACACCGTCAGGGCGCTGAAGTTGTCATGGTTGGGCTTGTGGGCGGCATTGCGCAGCACGAGCGCCTCCAGGGTGTTCAACCAGGCCCGGGGGTCGGCCGACTGCATCAAGGTGTCCTGCAAGGTGGCTTCGTCCACGTATTCCCACAAGCCGTCGGTGCACAGCAGGAACACATCGCCCGGGGCGATCAGCCAGGCATCGGGGCTCACCCCGATGCTCAGGTCTTCTTCGCGCGAGCCGAGGGCACACAGCAGCTCGCTGCGCTGGGCATGGGTGCGCATCTGGTCGTGGCGCAGCAGGCCGGCATCCACCAGGGACTGCACCACGCTGTGGTCCTTGGTCTGGCTGCGCAACTGGCCACGCCGAAACACGTACAGGCGCGAGTCACCCACATGCCCCCACAGGGCAGACTGGGTGTCGAGATCGATGAACAGGGACACCACCGTGCTGTGCATGTGGGCCTGCTTGCCCCCCATCTGCTGCTGATCCTGGATCAGGCGGTTGGTCGACAGCAGGGTCTCGTAGACGCCGGCCGGGCCATTGATGGGGCTGTGCATGCACCGCTCGATGATGTGGCGCACGGCCATCTTGGAAGCGATGTCGCCGCCACCGTGCCCCCCTGCCCCATCGGCCACCACACAGCACAGCTGGTGGTCGGAGTTCCAGTGCCCGCAGGCGTCTTCGTTGTAATTGCGCCCGCCCTGGCGGGAGAAGATGGCCAGGTCCAGCTGGATCTGGGCTGGCGCGGTGTACACGGTGTCGATGAATCCGTTGGACATGGTGTCGCGCCTCAGGCGTCCCGTTGCAATTGATCGATCTGTTCCTCGTAGGCCCGCAGGAACTCCTTGCCGAACAGCTCGTGGAAGTCGTCACTGGCCTCGGCCGAAATGTGCCCGTACAGCTCGGTGAAGACGTCCCACATCTTGGCCTTGCGTGACGACGGCAGCAGGGTCGACAGCATCGATTTCTGGGTGAGCTTGCCCTCGAGCACCGCCGGGTCGAAACGCTTGAGCACCCCCTCCAGCGCCGCCCGCATGCCGGCCACGAAGGCGTACTGGTGGGCGCGCAGGTCGTCGTAGGCATCGCGCATGGCCGGCGCCGGCGGCATGAAACCGCGTGCCGGCGGGCTCAGCAGGTGGTTGAGCGCGACTTCGACCGACGGCGAAAACTTCAGCGGGTTGTTCTCCTTGGCCACGATCATGGTGACCTCGGCCCGCACCTCGCGCTTGAGCGCCGCCCGGGCCACCAGCAGCTCGACCGTGCCCTTGGTGGCCTCATGCACAAGCTGTCCCAGCAGCTTCATGAATTCGGGGGTCAGTGTCTGCATCTGCAGGGTGGGCATCTCCAGCCCCTCGCGCAGGGCCGCGATCAAGGCGGCCTGGTCGGCGGCCACGGCCGGGTTGGTCGGCACGCTCGCGGCGATCGGTCCGGGTGGCGGCGGCGCCATGGGTGCCGCCATGGGTGCCGCAATCGGTGCGGCCGTGGGCGCCGCAGCAGGCACCGCCGCGGGGGCGAGAACGGCCGGGGCAGCCACCGCGGGAGCCGGGCCCCCCACCGGCGCCGGTGCAGCGGGCGCGCCCAGACCGGCCAGACCGAGCGGATCGCTCGCGCCGGCTGCCGGTGGGCTCATCGTGCCCCAGCTGTCAAAGTCGCCCAAGGCGGGGGCCGCGGCGGGCGCGGGAGAGGACACGGGCACGGAGGGCGGCGTCACCGGGGCCCCCGCCGCCGGTGTCGCGCTGCGCGGCCGGATCACGGTGCGCCCTTCCTGCGCCCCTTCGTCCCACGACAGGACCGCGCCGCGCGGGTTGTCTGCAGGCGCCGCCATCGGCGCCACCGGCGGCGTGGGCGCCTGGGCGGGAGCCGACACCTTCAGCGGCGCTTCCATGAAGGGCTGGTTGAGCGCCGACACGTCGTCGGGTGCGGCCGTGGCCAGGCCCGCATTGACCGTGTTGAGCGAACGCATCGGGTCGACGTGGTTGGCCATGTTGGGCGCCACCGAGGCGGGCGCCAGGATGGAGTTGGCCAGCGGGTCGCCCCCCGACGATCCGAGCCCGAACATGGCATCGATGGACGAGGCCGTGTTGGCCTTGCCGCCGGCCATGTCACCCAGATCGGGGATCAGCGGCGCGGCGGCCCCGCCGCCCTGCTCCAGCCCGAAGTTGCCACCCTGTCCCAGCGAGCGGGCCAGGTCCTGGGGCTTGGGTGCTGCGACCGGATCGGGCGCAAATGGGTCCCAGTCGTCGGGGATGGCCATGCCCCCCGCCGCGGGTGAGGGCGCGGCAGGGGCCGCGCCGAATCCGCCGGCTGCGGGTGCCCCGCCGCCCTGAGGCCGACCGCCGAACCCGAAAGGGTCGGCCGCAGGCGCTGCACCCGCACCGCCACCAAAGCCGAAGGCCGCCAGTGGATCGGCCGCCGCACCAGACGTGGGCATCCCTCCGCCCGCAGGGGGTCGCGGGGCCTGGGGAGGGGGCGCCGCGAAGGCCATGCCCCCCAGGTCGGCGAAAGGGTCACTGGCCGACGTCATCGCAGCGTGGCCCGCCGCGCCCATCTGGGTGACCGCATCCACCTTGATCGCATAACCGCCGATCTGCAGCTGATCGCCGGCCTGCAAGGGGGCCTCGACCCCGTTGCCCAACGGGCGGCCATTGACCAGCACGGGATTGCTGCCCCGGTCGACGATGGCATACCCCCCGTTGCGGAACACCACCTGCGCGTGCACCCGCGAGATGGCCCGCTCCGGGTCGGGCAGCACCAGCTGGTTGGAGTCGGCGCGCCCGATGGAGCCGCCGAGCTCGTCGAACTGGGCCGACAGGGCCTGGGGCATCGGCGCCCCGTTGTAGGTTTGAACGATCAGCTTGATCACGATTTCGGTTCCATCTTGTGTCGTCGCGGGCCGTGGTTCAGCGCAGGATGTACAGGTTGCCTTCGACCTGGGCCAGACGCAAGGGCCAGGCCACACGCGTCTTGAGGGGGTCCGAGCCGGGTGCGGTCTTGAGCGCCGGCTCGCCTTTGGGCGTGAGGACTTCGACCAGGCGCCCACCGGCCAGCGGACGCAACACCAGGGCGTCGGGCTCTGGGGGCTCGACGGTGGCCAGCAGCCCCGCCTCGAAACACTGCTGCAGGTGATCGCGCACCCCCTGGTTCCAGGCCGCCGTGGTACTTTGGTAGGCGTGTGCCAGCTCCTCGGAGCGCAAGCGCGCCAATTGCAGGAAGTTATCGGCCAGCCCGGTCTGGAAGTCGACGGCCAGCGACTGCAACAACTCCAGCACCTGGCGCGTCAGCGCCGGACCCGTCTGGATGACCGGGGCATCGAGCCAGCGCCAGCGCGGGAAATTCACCGGCAGCTCGACGTCCTTGAAGAACTCGAACGGCCATTCATGTTTCTCGTTCACGCCGGGCGACCAGGCCATCTGGGCGAGCACGCGGGCGTTGGGGTCGGCGGGCGACTGGCCGGCATGGCACAGCGCCAGGGTCAGTTGCACGGAGAGGTCTCCGCGGCTGCGACGGGGCAGCACCGGCGGCAGCTCGCCGCTGACCGACTGCACGCCGGCCACGAAACTGAGCCGGTTGCGCCCGGACACCAGGTACTCGTGGACGGGCAGGGTCACCGCCCCGCCGTCCTGGCCGGTGCGCGCCACCGGCAGGCCGTTGAGGGCCGCTTCGACCGGGCATCCGCGGGACCACACCCGCAACATCATCAGACGGTCCATGCTGCTGCTCTGCCCACCTTCAGGGGATCATCTCGGTCAGTTGGCCCGCGAAGGTCACGGTGATCACGCCGCCCCACATGCAGTTGAGCGTCGACACATTGTCGAGCGCCGGAAACTGGTTGAGCATGACGGTCGCGGCCCCCGGCACCCAGGGCGCCGGTGTCACCGGGATGCAGGGCATGGGAGTCAACACGCCCAGCGCGGCGGCCGTGGCGGCCGCCACCGTGGGGTTGGACGGGCTGGTGCACAAGCCGAAGGGGCGGATGTTGACAAAGGGGACATGGTCCATGATGTTGGCCGCCGGCTGGTTGCTCGTCATCATGCGGTGCAGCGGCAGCACGCCCAGCATGCTGGGCGCCAGGCCGAAGGAGCACATCAGCGCAGCGTTGTTGCAGACGTGTTGAGGCATGTTCGTTCTCTCCGGTCTTGAAGGCCGCGTCAGCCGGCACACCAGTCGAGCAAGGTGGTCTCAGGCCACAGGGGCTGCTCGACCACCGTGTGCCCTCGCATCGGATCCATCACCCGAACGGCCAGCAGAGCGGCTTCGAGCTTGAGGCTGCAGTACCAGGCCCAGCCCTGTCCATCGGCGCGGGGCCGCAATCCGGCCTCGCCGACCAGGGCGCCCAGCTGGCTGCCCGGCGCTTCACACAGCACCGCACCACCGGGTTGCGCCAGGCTGTCCAGTTCCAGCGAGAACGGGAAGCGCCAGGTGGTCTTGACGCCCGCCAGCACCGCCGCCAGGTCTTCGTCGGCCGATTCGTGCAGCACGTCGGCGTGAAGCGGCGCCTGACCCTGCGCATGCAGCCGAATGCGCGCCAGCGCCCCCAGCGGCCTGAGCTCGCCCGCCACGTCCAGCTGCGCCGCGCACGCCATCAGGCGCACGATGCCCTGGGCGCGCAGGAAGGCGATGCTGGCGCCTTCGGCCATCTGCTCGCGCATGCCCCAGGTCCAGGCCCAGCTGCCGTGCATGAGTTGCGGTGTCAGGTCGATGCGCGCGCCCTGCAACACCTCGGCCTTCAGCAGGGCTTCGTGCCAGGCCTGCACGCCGTGCACGGCCGCCTGCGCCAGCGCCATCCAGGCAGGCTCCCAGCCCGAGCCCGGGGTCACCGGCTGGCCATCGCGTTCGAAACGCACCACCGGTGGGGCCGCCTGCTCCTGGGCCCGCGTGTCGGGCCAGTGCCAGGATGGCTGTGCGCCCGCCTTGAGCTCCAGCAAGGTCTGGGTCGCGGGATAGACGGCGATGTGGGCCTCCTGCTTGCCCACCGGCGCGCCGTAACGGCGGACCTCACAGGTCTGAGCAGACAGCATGATGCGATCGGGCACGGGCAGCGCACACAGCCCGGCTTCGCCCAGCAGGCGCACGACGGGCTGCCCAGGCTTGGGCGCGCTGCCCGCCGACGGCCTGGCGGCTGCCGCGAGCGCCTTGGGGGCCCAGTGGAGCGCCCATTTGCGCTGCCGGGCGGTGGGGCCCGTGTAGATCTCGCCCCCCGTGGGCATCATGGCCTCCAGGCGCGGATGGACATGCTCGTCGCACACCGAATCGGTGACCAGCCGCACATGCAGCCAGGCCTTGTGCGCACTGCCCGCCGGGCTCGCCAACATGACCATGGAGGCCGGCTGTGGCGCTTCGCCCGGCGGCCTGGGACGGTCCACGGTGTGCCGCTGCGCCGGCACGCTCACGGGGGCCAGGGCCACCTGCAGGCCCGACGCCGACCATGCCATGCGGTATTCCTGTCGCCACGGCTGGTCGCTGATGGCGACATCAAAGGTCGACAGGTCGCACGCGGGCCGCACCGTGGGCACCGGATCGACATGCCGGTCCAGCCAGGGCGCGCAATCGGGGCTGCGGGTCAGGCCGACCAGGGCTTCGTCGGCCGCGTCGTAATCCTCCGGACTGACACCGAACTGCCCGCCACGGGCCAGCGCCTCTTCGGTCTGCAAGGACATCTGCTCGATCCGTGTGCGCGCACCCATGCGCCTGTCGCGCAAGATGGCCTGCGCCCACTCGAAACCCGGCTTGTCTTCAAACGCGGGCCCCCAGACGCACCACAGGTTCACGTAGCGCGCCTGCAGATCGGGTACGTCGATCCCATGCCGCTGGGCTTGGGCCAGCGCGGCCTCGACGAATGCCGCCTTGCGCTCCCCCAGCTTGGCGCTCAACTGGGGCCACACGGTGGCCAGTCGCTCGGCCAGCGCCTGGGACAGGCGGGCACGCTCGGCGCCCTCCAGCCAGTCCATCTGCTCGGGATTCAGCTTCAACATGATCGGTGCTTCGGGTCCATCAGGCGGTCTCGGCGGGCAGACACTGTCTCGCGTCCACCACCACATCGCCGGCACTCAAGGTCAGCCAGGTCCACACATCCCGGCGGATGGCGACCCAGGTTCTCAGGGGACCAAAGGCCTCGCTGAGTTGCCCCGCCGTCAACCGGGGCAGCAAGGCCGTCCACAGCTCGGGGTCGTACCAGACCAGCTCGCGGGCCTGCCCCGAGGGCCCTTCGACCTCGGACAGGTGGCGCCCCAGTTCACGCACCTGCAGCAGCGACGCCGGCCCCACGCCCACCACCCCCCAGCTGCCCAGATCGACCCCGGCCTTGCCCAGCAACCAATCGGTGAAGGGCGAGTCCATCGACAGCTCCACGACATAGGGGGCCACAGCCGCTCGTGCCGGCGGCTGGGCGCCTCGCCACAGGGTGTCCGCACCGAGCACATCGGCCGCCGCCAGTCGGGCCGCCAGGTCGGGAACGCGCCCGCCGTCGATCACGGCAAAGACGCGCGCGCCGGACTCGGACCAGAGCATGGCCTTGAGTTGTTCAAAGGACTGGCGAGTCATGTCGGGACGTTGAATACTTCACAGGCAAACAGGACAGTTGCGGTCAGTTCAGCTGACGGTGGAACCCCACACGCGCCAGGCAGTCGGGCTGGCGCTGAACGAATCCGAAGGTCAACGCACCCCAGGGGCGTGCAACGCGCCACACCTCGAATTCATCCAGCGAGCGGCCTCGCGCGGGCTGGATCAGTGCCAGTTCGCCCACCTGTCGGCGTACATCGCTCAAAGTCAGGCAGGAACCATCGACCTCCAAGGTCAGGGCGCTGTGACCCTCAAAGCGCAAGGCGGGCGACTTCAGCATCAATCGGACGGCTCGCACCCGGCCCTCCAAGACGCTTGGGATGGCGAGGGCTTGAAAGTGTGCATAGGCGCCATCGTTCGCCTCGGCAACCAGCGATATTTCGAGGGCCTCTTGCGCACTCGTCACGGTCAGGGGCATGCGGGCCTCCAGACGTCCAATCAGGTGCCACAAGGACGGCACGGACGCCTCCGATGCGGTCGAGCCTGAGCCCGGTTGTGCCATGAGCGCCCCCGGGCAGACAAGCAGTGCGCACAGTCCAAGCTGCGCGTGTGTCTGAAGGCCATCGCAGATCCAGCGCCACATCGACGTCATCGCGCCGGAACCGGCTTGGACGCGCCCACGGAGGTGTAGCTGCCGTCGGCCGCGTTGAAGAAGGAATCCTCCAGCTCAACCGCTCGGGCCTCGGTGCGGCTGATCAGGCAATCTTCGGGCTCGCTGCGAAAGGCCCATCGGCAGTCAAGATCCCGGTAGCGGATCCACTGTCGCTGAGCCTCCTTCAGCAGCTTCTGGTCGGCCGGGGTCATCGATGCCAGCACGCGGCGGTAGGCCTGGTTCAATCGGAGGTCGGCGGCCTTCAACTCGAGCGCGCGGGTGTCGCCCTGGACGGCACCCGCGGATGACATCCACGACGCCAGCGCCAACGCAAGGCCCGCACAGGTCAACAACGGCTTGTTCATGGTCTGGTCCTTGATCCGCTCGGCTCACAACCCGAGCATCTTGAGTGCCCGCGTGCGTTCATCGACAAACCGGCCGTTGACGATGCTCATGAGCTGCTGCTTCTCGCCGGGTTTGGTCAATCCGTCGGCCACGGCCTTGACGTAGGCGCTGCGCTCGTCGTAGATCGAGTTGACCAGCGTCGATGCAAAGGCGGGATCGGTGGGCGACACCTTCGACGTGGCCGCGTTGACGGCATTGGTGACGATCTTGCGCGCGCCCCCGTGCTGCACTGACGTCGACCAGACGGCATCCTTGACGGCGCCAGGCATCGCATTGACATCCACGCCCGTTTTCTTGAGCACCTGGGCGACCACCGGATCGTAGTGGGTTCGCTTGATGAAATCATGCTGGGCCGCGTAGAAGGCATCGGGTTGTGCGGCCGCGATCTCCTTCCACTTGGCACCGAAAGCGCCGGGCTGGGAGGGATCGAGGCCGGTGAATTCCTTCGCCCACGGCGCGCCTTCCTTGTTGAGGAACTGCTGCACCACGCCCTTGGTGGACGACATCTGGTAGGCCCCGTACGAGATGCCCCCGGGATCGTTCTTGCCAGACGACACGACCGCCGCAGCTTCCCGATACTGCTCTGGGGTCTTGCCCGTCTCGTACTGCATCGACAGCCCACCCAGAGGCTGCGGGGACGTGGTCGAGGCGGTCTTGGCGGCCACAGGCACACGGGTGCTCGCCGCAGCCGGCGCGCGCAGGGGTTGCGAGTTGGACGACTTGGCCGCAGGCGGTGAATTCGTCGACTTGGCCGCAGGTGACGAATTCGACGACTTGGCCGCCGGCGATGAACTCGCCGATTTGGCCGCAGGTTGCGAATTGGATGTCTTCGCTGCGGGTTGGGAATTCGACGTCTTGGCCGCCGCCGACTTGCGCGACAGCGGGTCCTTGACGGCCGTGGGCTTGGTCGGGGCTTCAGGCTTCGACGGCTTGGCCGGGTTCGCGGCACTGGCCGAACCGCCGCCTCCACCGCCATTGATGTTGACCATCGGCGCATCGATGCTGATCGTGCCCGGACCGATCACGATGGTGCCGGCGCCGGCCTTGAGCGTGATCGACATGCCCGACTCGATGGTCAGGCTCATGCCGGCCTTGATGTGCATGCTCATGCCGGCTTCGGTCTTGACGTCCATGCCGGCCTTGATGTCGAGCGCCTGGGCCGTCTTGATGCCCCCCTTGCCGCCCGATTCGAGCGCAAAGTCGCCGCCGGCATTGATGTTGATCACCCCCCCGGCGTCGTGCAGGTGGTCGCCGCCGGCCGTCACGTGGTAGTCGGACGCCACCTTGATCTTGGCCTTGCCGCCGATGGTCTGCTCGAGATCGGTCCCGATGTCTTCCTGGCGCTTCTTGGCCACCGCGATGTACTGATCGTTCTTGATCGTGTCGTGGTCGTTGTTTTCGACCTCGCGATGGAAATCCTTCTGCGCCTGCAGCCAGATGTATTCCTCGCCCGGCTTGTCGCAAAACCGCAGCTCGTTGGCCATGTCACCGTCGGTCTTGCCCATGGACCGCGACAGGATGCTGGTCGTGTGGCTGTTGGCCGGCAGGTCGTACGGCGGCATGAAGGACGCGTTGTACACGCGCCCCGTGATGAGCGGCTGGTCAGGGTCGCCTTCGAGAAAGCTCACGACCACTTCGTCGCCCACGCGCGGGATGTTGATGAAGC
>Ga0255182_1000524_pt1 | contig 24852 bp, 30 predicted proteins | sample Atl_UVDOM_RepA_8_FD_188420 | JGI IMG/M metagenome (GOLD analysis project Ga0255182, IMG submission 188420) | Freshwater microbial communities from Altamaha River, Georgia, United States - Atl_UVDOM_RepA_8d | ecosystem: Environmental > Aquatic > Freshwater > River | place: USA: Georgia...
CTTGGATGACGTTGTAAACATCGTCGCGGCTATTTAGCAGCAGGTTGCAGCTAAACCGTGGCTCTTGCCCTCCTTTGCCGTTGCTAACAAGCGCATTGCAATACTGACTGATTGAGTAGAAGTCATACCGATCCAAGCTGCTGGCAGGCACGGATGCGCCATAGCGGGTATTGGTAAGCAAATCCCACAAGCACCAAGCCGGGTCATTGCACCAGGTAGCTGCGCCAAACGTTCCATCCCAAACGCCGGAGTAAGTTACACGTCCTAGATATGTTGTGGTGTCAACAGTGGCGTTAGATGGAAGCTGAACTTTGATGCCACGCAACAGATATTTCCGGGTTGGAATGTTGCTGAACTGGCGAGCATCAAAACGCAAATACGCCAGTGCGCTGTTGGGGTAGCGCAGTTTTTCGTCAATGATTTCTGTGTAGCTTTGCCAGTAAGTTTCGTTCTGAGTACGAGCGGTGGATGCGTCTGCGCTTGTGCGAACAACTTTGATGTCTACAGGAAACGCACCATTCAACGTGATCACATAGTCACGCTGGTAGCGGTTGCTGGTTTTGCCGCTGATCGTGTCAGTAGCAACTGTGTTGTAACCGCCGCCGTTGTACTGAACTTGGATTTCAAGGCTGACGGAAGAACCAACGATGTCGCCGTTCTCAAGAAATACCTGCAGGGCAGGCACCATCACAGTGATACGAACGCGATCTACGTCAGAGTCGCTAATTGAACGAACGACTGGGACGGCATTGGTGACTTCAACGTTTACAGCCGTCTCGCTTTCTGTCCCAGCAAGATTGGTGATATAACTCTGCGCCTGTGTGCCAGTGCGGGTGATGATCGTGTAGCCCTCAAAATTTGGATTGCCGCCCGAATCCAAAACAGGGGTGTCATCAAGGAATATGCCTTGGTTGCCGTTTTCAATGCCGTCAATTTCTCCTTCGCTAAGGAGATCCAGCACGGTTGCGTACTGAACGGACTGGAGTGAGTCGTCGGCTTCGACAGGCGTCCGGCTTCCACCGCCACCTCCACCACCGCCGCCGCCTTTACCGCCACCACCACCGCCGCCGCCGCCGCCAGCACCCGCAATGCCAAGACCCAGACCGGCGTTATGGACACGAATGCCGTTAGCAATGAACGTGTGATGACCTTCAACGGTCAGGTTGTAGACCGTGCCAGTACCCAGATCCTCCTTGCCGACAATCGGGCGGAGGTGGTTGTTCCAGTCAACAAGGCAATCGTCTGAGCCGAGCGTCCCAATTTCGACGAAGGCGTTGAACTGGTTGAGAACCCAGTGGTTTGGTGTGGCATCAAGATGATCACCGCCCCAGAGCCGATACCGAACGACCCTTTCGTCCGCGTGCTCGTGGACCTTCAGGATCTTGGCGCTGTGAACTGTGCCCTGGTCGTCAAAACTCAGGACATAATCGTCCGCCTTTAATTCGTCGATGCGGCGACGGCCATCAGGCGTGGCAACAAGGGTGTGACCTAGAAAGCAGCCGCCACCGCCACCACCGCCACCAGCACCAACGATCCGTGTCATTTCAGTTGATCCACGTCAAGGCCGCTGGAGAGAACGGCTGATCCAACGTAGGCGCGACCGTAAACAATCGGCACCGGCAAGCCTTGTTTTGCTGTGTTGACGATGCCAGAAAAACTGAACGATTCAAACTTGGACGCTTCCCTGCCGCGTTCTGTTGCAAAGGAAGTTTGGGATTGAGTAGGTGATGGAGAGATCGCTTGAGCGATGCCGCCAACAATCAAGGAAAGACCAATAAAACCAATAGCGCTTGCTGCTGCGCCACCAATCAAACCTGCTCCAGCGGCACTGCCCAAACCTGCACCCAAACCCAAGAAGCCGCCAGCAGCGGGACCGGCAATAATTGCAAGGGCTACAAGACCGATACCAGCCAAGATTTGACCACCACCGCCTCCGCCACCAGCACCAGTCAGTACGGGGGTAATGCTGAAGACTTCACGCTCACTCCAAGGCAGTACCAGTGGGGCTGCGTTTTCGTTGGTAACTTTTTCCTTGCTGATAGTTACGCGATAGCCAACTCCGTCTTGCTCGCTATCAATTAACCACTGAGTTAGCCATGGAAAATTTACACACAACGCCTTAAGTGCTTGCGCTGGGGTGTCGGCTTCAAATTCAAAACGGCACTGTCCCAGCTTTTTGCGGAGTGCGCCGTAGACCTTAACGACTTTCATGCCGTAGAGCCTTGGCAGTGCTCTTCAAATAATAACCGCCGTATATGTCCCTGCTACTGAGTCGGCCTTGCATGTGGTGCAGAATCAGCTGATCGCCCAAGTACACCGCCGCGTGGTTTGGCAGCGGGGATTCCAGCTGCATCAAAATTGCGTCCCCGTACTGCAGTTCCTCCAAGGGGATCGGGTAAAAGCCCTCGCTTGCAAAATTGTCTAGGTATAAATTCTCGCCGTTCAGCCAGAAACGGTCACGACGGTCGTAGTCGCGCAGATTCAGTCCAAATTCGCGGTTGTACCAGTCGCGGCACAGCGTGTAGCAATCCACCACGCCAAATACAAATTCCCGCCCGACATACGGAAGCTCGAAGCCGTCAGGCTCGCAATATCCCCACTGCTCGGTCTGCGGATTAACAATGTGCCAGGGCAGAGCTGATTTTTCGCAGGCAACGCGATCAGCCTGTGATGGGGCAGGATTGCTCTTTGGATGGCTGTGGATAACGGCAATGATCTCGCCTTTTTCCTCCACTGCTACATAATCCGCCGGGTCCAGCACAAAATGCTCGTCGGGCGTTTCCGCCATGTTGCGGCAGGGGAAATACCGCTTGCGACCTTTGACAACTGCAACCAGACCGACGGATTCCTGAGGGAAGCATTCTTTGGCGTGCTCCAATGCTGCGTTTTTGATCGAATCGCTCAGTTTCATCAGAACAGTCCGGCACTAGGGAAGGAGCCAAAAGGCAGCTCGGCGGTTTCACCGAAGCGCAATTTGCAGGAGCCAAGCCGCTTGCCGCATTGGTCTTGCGCCAGTGTTGCCACAACGTTGTCGTTGGCGTCCCAGTAGTTGCTGCCTGTATAGCCGCATTCGGTACTGCGGTATTTCCACTGACAGATGTTTGCAATGATCTGGCGCTTGGGAAGCATCACGCCGGGCAGGTCAAACTTGCTGGCAAGCTCGAAGCTGACAGAATCGCGGGATTCGTTGGCTTTGCGGTCCACATACCAGATCTCGTCTGGGAATTTGGCGTGAGGGTCAGCCGCCGCTTCGCCGTCTAGGTATTTTTTCAGTGTGCGAATACGCTTCACTGTTGCGCCACCCAGATCGTTGCCCGCAGTGGTGGCATTCACCAGCAGCAAAAGGGTTGTGATGGTGCCATCCAAGTTGGCGACCGTCAGCGTTGGCCGGGGCAGCGTGCCCGTGTTGGTGTAATCGAAGCCTTCAGCCTGTATTGGTAGGCGTGTGTAGCTGTTGCCGTTCCAAGTGATGTTGCCGGTGACATTTGCGTTGACGCCGTTATGCCAGCGGTACACATCGCTGCTGCCATGAAGTGAACTGTCCAAATGCAGCTCGAAGAGTTCGATGACCGCGCTGGGGGCTAATGCGGCAAGTTCTTCGTAGACACTTGAAATTGCAGTCCAGACAACCGTGTTATCGGTGACGGTGCTGCCAATGTCGGTGCCCCAAGTTGGTTCGCTGGCGGCTGATGTACCGGCAGTGGTACAGCGGAAAACTAAGCCGCTGGCCTGCAGCGCAGAAGCGCGAACAATATCGCCAACGACATAGGCGGTAGCACTAGCCCAGGCTGCGTATGCCATTAGGGTTCAAATACCTGCCGGAAAGTTACGTCGATACGGCTGCGCTGGTGGTCATACATCTCACGAGTCCAGCTGGGGCAGATCCACTTGTAAGACGATGCCGTGTCCGGCGGGCTCCAGTCAAAACTTGCGGAATCGGCAGCGCGAGCGTTTAGGAAGGTCTCAATAGTGTCCGCGTCAGTATCCGTGACGTTAAAGGTCAGTCGCCATTCCTTCGGGTTTTGATTGAGGCCATAAGTCAGGCGTTGCTGGTAGCCGTCGCCAAATTGCACCGTGCGAACAGCTGGATTGCTGGTCTTGCTGGCGCTGTAAACAGGGTCGAAATCAGGGAAAGTAGCCATCAGACTCCAGCGAGTAGACCGCCAGGACGTTTTTGCTTGATCAGTTCTTGCTGAACCGCAAGACCGATTGCCTTACCGAGTTGGTTGGCACCTTGTTCGTTGCCCTCCACACTACTGCCGCTGGCATCGACGTTCACCGTCACACTGGTGGCCCCGCCTGCACCAAGCTGATTGTTGGGGACAATCGTGCCCGAACGGCCTGGGACGAATAGTTCAGGACCACGCTCGCCAACCATGTAGGGAGTTCCGCCTGCAACGGAACCTCCTGTAGCCTTACCTTTTAATCCACCTGTGAGGAATGAGAAAAAGCCTATTCCGTCCGTACCTGCCAGGCTCTGTAAACCCGCATTAAGAAATACTTTCGAGAGACTGATTAAAGTTTGCCGTAGCGCACTATTCCAGTCAAGAGTGCCTGTTATTAGTTCCCCTAGTACATCTGTAACAGCACGCCCTGTAGCATTAAGCGCGTCTGTCATAGCCTGAACACCTGCTGTATTCTTTTCCCATGTTATTTCTGCAGCATCTACTTCATTTAATTTGTTTGTTAGTACCGTGATTTCTTGATTTAGTTCGGCCACCCTATCTTTGAAATCCGTCAACTGCTCAGGGTCAAAGGCCTCTGGTTTTGCTAGTTGCTGTGTAAGTACGTCCAATTCCTGGAAACGAGGACCTAAAATATCTTGGCGTCTTTCCGCTTGAGTAATAGTAAGCTGCTCCAATGGAGTCTTAAATTCAGGTTTTTGTACTCCGCGAATTTGCTCTTCAAAAGCAAACACTCGTTGTTCTTTCCGCAGCGCTTTTTCGAGTTTTAACGCTTCGTACCGTCTAGCCAGAGATAGTTTTTCTAGCTCGGCTTCTTCCTTCAAGTTTTTTAGACGTAAATCGAAAAGTTTTACTGTTTCCGTAACGGTGCCATTTCTCTGTGCATCTATTAGTGCTGCACTGCGTTCGATTTCCAGCGAATTAAACTCAAGACGTGTACGAGCGTCAATAAGGTTGTACCTGTCGTACATACCGTTTAATTGACCTTTCTCAAGCTCTGAAGCACGGATAGTTAGCTCCAGTAGTTGCTTGTGTTCTTCCGTAATAGCGGCTCCTACTTGTAAACGATTAGATTGGATTTGAAGACGTCTTTCTTCAGCAGCAAGGCTTAATTGATTTAACTCGGCTTGGTACGCAGCATCAGCTTGCGCATCTCTACGCTTACGTTCTTCTAGCGTAATTCCTTCGTCCAAAGCTCTTAAATTTTTCTTCTGTTGTATTTCTTTCTCAAGGGAAGCAATGTATTTTTGCTGATTTTGATAACGTTCAAACTCTTTTGTACTGTTTATACCTGCTAAGAGAGCCTGAGCCTGCGCTAGTTGCGTTTGTTTTTTAGATAACTCCTCCGCATCTCTTGCTTGATCTGTAATATCCGGTTGGACACCTCCACGTTGTCCGGGGCCGTACAGTAGATCTGATAAACCTGCTGTAAATTGTGCGTACACTGAATATATCTGAAGGCCTAATTCTTTGAGCTTTTTGATAAGTTTATCTGTGGCTTTTCCGTTTCGTTCTAAGGCGTCCACACCTTCAGTGCCTAGTACACTAACCAACTGTGCTTTGGCCAACGCAGCTGCACGGGCAGTCTGTCCGGACTGCTGCAATCCTGATATAAGTCTTTTTAGACGTGGGTCAAGCCTACCTACAGCCTGTTCCAGGTAACCTACTGCGTCACCGTCTTCCCTAAGCGACGCGGCAAACTCTTTAGCTGAAGCGGCGCTTTTATCGAAAACTGTACCAAGTGCGCTCAGACCAATTTGAAGTCCAAAGCCTCCTGGTCCGCCTCCTGCAGCCAGAGCCCCTGCAGCACCGCCGACAATCGAACCGGCTCCTCCTCCGAAAAGTAGGGGAAAGCCGGCTCCTAGAAGAAGATCTTCTTGGAGGCGCTGGCGCCTTTCCTCTAACTGTTTGCGCTGTTTAAGTCTATTATTTAATTCCTCTTGTATGCGTACTGCCCTAGCGTCTAAGATTGCTTGCTTTTGTTTTTCTTGCGTTATTTTTTGCTCCTCGTAGTATTGACGACGCGCTAAATCAGCCTCCAAAGAATCAAGTTCAGTTGTAGGACCAATCGCTAAACCTTGTTGTTGACGAGCATCCTGCATCAACTGGTTCAGACGCCGTTCTAGTTCCTCTGTCTGAGCACTAGCTTGTGCGAGAGCGTTTGCAAAGTTTTTTACGTCAGCAGTCTGAGCCGAAAAACCGCCTTTCTTTATAGCTACATTGCGTAAAACTGTCTGAAAAACTTCAGCTTGTTGTGCTGCTCCTTGGAGAGTATTACTAAACTTTGCCGTTCCGTTTGTAGCTTCTCTGGCAAAGTTTTTTATGGGTTCAAATGCAATTCGAAGTTTATCTCCCAGTTTGCCTGCACCAGGGGCGAGTAGATTAAAAGACTTGTTTAGATCCTGCGTTAAACGATTTAGTTGCCCAATAGCAGCTGTGACTTTTGTAAGACGGTCTGTGCCGACAACGTTCAGATTTATTACGGCTGAATAACTGGCCACGGCCCTGGCACGGTTCTGTTTAACCAGTTTACGCACGAAAAAGCCGCCGGGGTTAGCGGCGGCGTTTGGCCTTCTCGATCTCCTTTTCCTGGTCCTCGTTCAGAATCTGAAAATAGGCGCTCCAGCCGAGGATTTCCTCGGCGGTCATGGTGGTGCGAACTTGTGTAAGGGTTAGTCCCAGTTCTTTGGCGATGCCGAATTGCAGTAGGAGCCAGTTGTCCTTACGGAGTTCGGCACTCAGGATTTTGGGTCGATTGCCCCGGTTTCGTCGTCCGTCAGGATTGCCAGCATCAGGGCTTGCAGGTCTTTGTCCTTGACCTCGTTTTTGAGCACATCAATCTCGCCAGCGTTGAAGAGGCGGATGCCGTTTTCGTCGAGGGCTTTGTTGATCAGTAGTTGCAGGGCAAAGGCGTTGGCGTCGTCGGATTTGGCTTGTTTTTGAGCGCGTTCACGCTCCGCCATCGTCAGAGGAGTCACCCACATTTCAAAAACGCTGCCGTCGGATAGTTCGACGGTCTTTTTACTGGGCTCCAGGTTGGCCGCCTTGCGGAGGCGTTCGATGGCGCTCAATGCTGCGGGAGCAGGCATGTGATTTCAGTTTGGTCTGGTACTACTGTAGCGGACTAGAAGAAATAAAAAACCCCGGCGGTGAGGCCGGGGTCGGGTCTTCGTCCGTACTGATTATCAGGACTTGCTGAGGTCGAAGGTGGGTGCTTCGCTGGGACGGAAGTTGATGGCAACGCTTTGGCCGTCGTCCGGGTTCACGCTCAGGCTGGCGGAAGTCACGATCACGGGAACGGTGATCGAACGGCTGAGTGCTTCACTCACGGCGCCGCCGCTGCTGATCCGGTCGATGTACAACTTCATCGTGGCACCAGACTGCGAACGCTGGATCACGTCCTCAATCATCCGGCTGGACAGGTTGGTGGCGTCATCGGTGGTGTACACCGTGGCGGAACCAGAGCCGTCGGCGAAGCCGGTGATATAGGTGCGGAAAGGTGCGTACTGACCAATCGTTTGACCGATGGTCGTAACGTCGATTTCCGAACGGGTGATCTCGAAGCTCCAGTCGCGGACGGAGCCGACGACTGCGGGAGCAGCGTATGCAACCTTGAAGGCGTTGGGCGAAACGGCAGTGCCGTCATCCGTGATTGCAATCACCGTGCCACCTGCAGTAGCGGACACCTGCAGCACACCAGTGCTGGCGGTGTACGCAATCACGTAGTAGGTGGTGCCGGAGGTGATACCAGCAGGCAGAGTGCCGGTGCCGGCAGCGCCAGTGGTGGTATCGACCACGCTGAATTTCACGGGGTCGCCAACTTTGAAGCCCAGATAGGCTTCAATGGTGATTTCGTCGTCGGCAACATCGACGGCGGATTCACCGAAGGTTGCGCTGGTGCCAGCGGGAGAGTAGTACAGGGCGCCGGAGGTGCCCGAAAGGACGGTGGCCATAGGAAGTACCTACGAATGAACTACGCGGGCACTGCCCGGCTTAATACAGGTTAGCGCCAGTAACTTCCCTTAAGAAATAACTTGCGCTTTGAAGCCGGCTTCAATTCGTGAAATAAAGAACGGCGTAAAAGCACGGCGAGACTGCTGGTCCGGTGAAGTTCCAGCGAAATCAGGGCTAAAACTGGGGCCGCTGATGCCGTCGAGGCGCATGTACACGCCTGAATTAGCTTTTGAGGTGTTATTGATGGTGTTAAGGGTGGTAAATGCTGTGTTTACAAGTGTTTGATTGCGGGCAGGACCCTTGCCTTTGGGCGTGTAGGTGCGGATGACAATCGTGCCACGCACCATGTCGTGGCTTGTAGTCAAAGTAGGTTCAGTGGTTAGGCCGAATTGAATGTTGATGTGGACGAACTCCTCGCTACTGTCAGCGTCGTCGTTGAAGACGTTGTCGAAATAGACCGGGACAGCGGGGTCGAGATCGTTATACGCGCTCAGTAACGAAGCCTCAAGAGCAGCACGGATACTTTGGTAATTCATGCACCAAAACCTCTTGCACGACCGAAACCTTGACGGATTCCTTTAGCAAGATCTCTGTCTAAGGTACCCCCCAAATTGTAGTTGGTCCACCAGTTAAGAGGTGCAGTGCTGATTGCCAAGCCCTCACCCGCACCGACCTGTCCGCGGCGTTGTCCATACCTGATACCTTCATTTACAGGCTCTTTAATCGGACGCGTTTTTTGTCGAATAAAGACACCGTCAACTAAATCCATAGCTTCATCCGCGTAACTAGCCCCATTGACTATCTGATATAAAGTTCCGGCTGTAAAACGTGTCTTTGGTACGTTTCGCTTTGTATACCTATAAATACTGCCCGATCCTCTAGGGCCTCCAACAGCTGCGCCTTTAGGTAAGGCGTACCAGGCAGATGAAAATTCTCCTGTGTACGCTGGTCCCGCTTGGGCTAAACCGTTCATTATCTGTACACAAGCCTCCTGCGCTGCTGTAATCGTGGCGGCTTCAATATCCTTTACAAGGAACTTGATGTCACGGGCCATTATTGGGGCCTCAGAAGGATGGTGTGCAGGATTGCGTGTTCTCCACGGGCAGTCTTGCAGCTGATGATGCGGCCGGTCTTGGTGACGCTGTTTTCGGTGTACTGAATCCGATCCCGCACGCTAGGGACGTACTTACCGAGTTCGGCGTTACCGATGATGACTTTGAGGTCGTTTGTCTGGTAAAAACTCTCGAACTCTTCGGGATTTGCTTGGAAAATCAAGGCGCGAACAGTGACGCTTGTGTCAGCTCCAGAGACTTCACCTGTGGTGGTGTTATATGTCGGTGAGGTGTTGGCTTTTAAGTAGGTAACGTCCTGACCCCATTGCGCCAAAAGCGGGGCAGGTAGTCCGGCAAATGTGGAATCGACGAGGCTCATATCAACCTCTCACGACGCGGACTTGGTAGCCGCCGCTGCCACCAAGGCAGTAGGCGCCCAAATAAGACTGGAGCCAGGGATATACGTCGAAAATGTTGTTGATCGTTCCAACGGCTTGGGAGGTTTGGCTGTACTTGACTTGAAGGTCGCCCAGTTTGACTTCGTCGTAGAGGCCGGTGGTGCCGGTGTTGCCCGTGACGGCGTCGGTGTCGTTGGCTAATGCACGTGCCAGCTCGTAGGTGGCGTATTTGATGTCGGCGGGGATGGTGCTACAAGTCAGCTCCACCTGATCGACTTGGTAGTTGTTGCGGGGCCATTTCAAGGCTTGACCGCTATCGCAGCGGTCGCCGTAAAAATTCAGGCTGTCGATCCAGCGGGTGGCGGAAATCAGTGCGCGGTTCTTTGCGTCGTCAGTCTTGTCGGTCCAAGTGGTCGAACTTGGGACTGTTTCGAAGTACGTGTTTGCCTCGGCCAGCGTCACATAGCTGTTAGCGGAGGCGCTACTCAATGTGGCGTTGATCGTGGCGGCCACAACTACTACACATACTTTCTCGCAGTGTAGCGCCAATAAAAAAGCCCCACCGAAGTGGGGCCGTTTCCTCTCGATCTGATTATCAGATGGTGGAGGTGTCGAGGGGGCTGTTGACGGTGAGCTGAACCATGGGGATCAGGTCGATGTCGTAGGTGGCGCTCCAGTTGCCCGAGGTGGCCAGGGTGGCGTTGGTCGGGTTGTCGTTGGCGGAGGTCCACTTGGTGCCCATCACGTGATAGGCAGAGTGGTAGTCCACCGAGAGCACGTCCTGCTTGGACAGGATGTTGCGGTCGGCTTCGATGCGGAGGTCCTGCTGTACGCCTTCCAGGATGGTGCCACCCTTGGTCAGATAGCAGTAGAACTCACGCTGGTGGCCGGCGGTGCCAGGAGCCACGGTGTTGACGGCGGGATCCATGATCACGCGCAGACCGGCAAATTCGCCGATGCTGCGGGCGCCAACGCCCACGCCGCCACCACCCCAAACCACGGAGCCGGAAGCGGCCAGTGCGGAGGTGGAGAAGGTCAGCAGGCCAACCTGATACAGGTAGAAGCCAACGGAGGGGTGGACAACCAGGGTGTCCAGTTCGTCGCCGCGCTCACCCAGCAGGGCGCGGGCACGTGCCACAGCAGCGCCAGTCAGGAAGTTGGCTTCTGCGCCGCCGGAAGCAGCAGCAACACCCAGGTCGAGGGCGTTAGCAGACAGTGCCGAACCGAACAGACCGGACAGCTGGCTGAACAGACGGGCGCTGTTCAGTTTGTTGATGGCGTCGGCCAGCTGGTTGCGGATGTGCAGCATGGGGTCTTCCCCAGCGGCGAGCATCGCAACGTCGTCCACTGCATACGCGAAACCGCGATGGCAGATGGTGGCGATTTGGGTGCCGGTGCCGATCTTCTGGGGGGTCAGGTAGCCAGCGGTGCTGGTGCCCCAGGTAGCGGTGCCGTCCATGATCTCCTCGGTGGGAGACACGGGGTTGAACTCGGGCACCTGGATGCGGGTGCCGCCTTCGCGGGCATCCAGCAGGCTGTTGCGGACGACAGCGCCGCTCTTGATGAACAGGCTGCGCTCTTTGATCGCCTCAGACACATAGGTGCTGAGGTTATTGCGCTTGACGATGTCCGCCAGAAGGACACCGCCGGAATAATTCTGAAATGGTGCGGCCACTTCAAACTCCAGAAAGGGGTGGGTTGGGGTTCAAGTCACAGACTTGAGGTGGTGTCCCACGGGGACTTAGCGACCCGCTTCTCTCTTCAGCACAGCTGCGAGATCAGGATCGCTGGCTTCCAAGGCCATTTGCCTCGTTAGGTTAATACTACCTTCCTTCCATGGGTTAGCCATTCCAGGCGCAATCGTGGAGTTGGGAGTGGGTTTTGCACCCATTCCAGCTGCACTGCTTGGCTTGAAATGATGCTCGAATCCAGAACCGGGGTTCTTGAGATTGGAAAGGTAGGCGTTAATGTCTTGCTCAACACCGCCGTTCAAAACAACAACGCTGCCGCTGTCATTCTTGCGGAGGTTGTTTTGCAATAGCTGCAACATCTGCTCGGCGTTGATAGCTCCAGCCTGGCTGATGGCAGCAAGGGCGCTGGTTTTCATTGCGGCAGTCTCGTTTGAGGTGCGCAAATCCTCCAGCTGGCGGTTTAACTCCGCGATTTGTAGGTCTTTTTCCTGGGCGGTTTTGTTGGCTTCCTCCCAGAGATCTTTCCATTGGCCTTGGTCTTCCAGCGTTTTCTTGCGCTGGTCGTCCTGCTTCTTGTAGACCTCGTCGAGTTTGGCCTTGATGCCTTGGAATTTTTCCTCGGCTTCGACCGCTTGATTCTTCAACGCAGCAATCTGACTTTCGTACTCAGCTTTTAGCTGGGCTGATTGGTCAGGTTGGGGAGCGGTGTCGGCTCCAGCCACGGGCTGGGTAGGAGTTTCCACGGGAAATTCCTGGATGACTTGCTCTTCCATACTCAAAATTCAGTTTCGGGGGTTTCGGGGGTCTCAAGCACAGACTCTTTGGTCTTGCGCTTGCGGGGTTCGGGAGCAGGCTCCGGGGCGGGCTTGTCTTTCTCGTACAAGTTCTCAGCACGAAGCTCTACAAGTTCCCACTTGTAGGTGCCGTCTGGCTGTAGAACTTTGTCAAGGTGCTTGTCCATGACAAAGGAAAAGAGTGCAGTATTACTCTACTGCACTACACGGATTCGTCCTCTTGCTCCTCTTGTTCGGGGCTTTCCAGTAGTTCTTCCTCGGCGGTGGATTCGGAGGCGGTAGGAAGAATTTCGCCTTGGACCAGGATTTGGCGGAATTCGTCGCGGTCCAGTACGCCTTGGCCGAAGAGTGCAGTTAGTGCGGTGATGTCTTGGCCGATCAGACGGTCGATGTCGAAGTCGCGGCTGATCTTGACTTCTGGGGGCTCCAGCTGCAGGTAACTGGCGGCCAGATTGAAGGCGCCTTGCAGGGTTTGCTCTAGGTCCATGGAGACCATCGACAGCATGGAGTTGGTGTCTACGCGGTCGAGACGGCGGGCGTCGGCAGACTCAGCCACGAATTTCTGCTGGCTCAGAGTGCTGATGCCCAGCGTGGCCATCTGTTGCTGCAGTTCGCGGATTTCGTTGCTTTGGGCTTCAAATGCGCTCGAAGCAGGTTCCACGTAGTAGACCTTGTTGCCCGGCTGGGTGGCAATGGCGTAGTTCACGCTTACTGCCATGTCCTTGGTCTGGTCGTCCCAGCCCTCAAGGACAAGCATCGGCTGGGATGCAATGTGGAGGCTGTGGATTAGGTCGGCTTGGCGCTGGAAGTGGGCCAGGTTCAAATAGGCGATGTCCAGCAGCGGGGGCTTGCTGGTCATCGTGTCGGTCTTGTTTGAGTACAGCGTCACCAGGGGGATTTCACCCAGGCTGTAGTCGCCCGACTCCACCAAGTCGTAGTCGGAGGTGCTGGTGGTGGCGTCGAAGGCGTTGGGATAAGGGAAGCCGCCGACTTGCTCTTTCTTGGTTTCGGTTTGGCGGTAGATGCGGTATCGACCGGGTTCGATGACACGGACTTGGTCGTACACTTTTTCGCCGAACTCGCCGTCGGGTAGCACTGCCTTTTCGGCGATTCTTACCTGAACCAGGTTTCCGTAATTCACTTCGCGGTCCAAACGCCAGCCGTAGATGTTGCTGGGGTCGATCTCGATCCAGTAGGGGCGGCGGTTTAGGGCGCGTTCTTCGGCAAGGCTGCGGGCACCAGTTGGTGCGGGGAAATCAACCAGGGTGTGGCTGTGGCCGTAGGTCAAGGCGCAGATCAGACTGCGGCGGGCATACTCGTCCAGATCGGAACCGCAGCCGTCAACGTTCTTGGAGAAGACCTCGCTCCAGTAGGGGTCGCCGGTCAGTGTGATGGGTTTGCGCAGGATCAAACCGGCGGCGGCGCGGATCAGACGCTGCGTGTAAGGCGAGAAGACGGCGCGGTTGACTCGTGCGAGGTAGGCCGTGTAGTCCTCGCGGGGTTCTAGGGGGAGGAAGGCTTCGCTGTTCTCGCGGAGATACTCGGTGCCGAGCGTTACGGCTTTCATTATTTCCCAGCCCTTCATCTGCTCCATCACGGCGGCGGTGCGCGTGAAGGGGTTGTCAGTGCCGCCCATGTAGGTGGAACTGACGAGATGGGTGCGGATGCGGCCGGGGACTGCGTAAGTCATTTAGTCACCATTTGGTGCGGTCAGCCCAGTAGGCAGCCGACATCTTTCCTTTTTTAATGTTAGCTGCATGGCGTGCTTTGAAGGATTCACGCCGTTTCTTATCCGCGTCGGACTCTCCAGTGCGCTTGGGGCTGCCGCTGACGCCCTGCTGGCCGAAACGGATTAGTTTTACTTCGTCGCCCTCTTTTGCGAGAACTACGTGTGATTTAGTGGGGTGTTTTGGGGTGCGCTTGGGTTTGTTGTAGCCGTCAAATTTCTCGCCTCGGTATTCAATCGTCATCTTCTTCCTCCTCTTCGATGGGGATTAGGACTTCGACGCCTTGCGCCAGCTTAGAGACGAAGGCGCCGAGGATTGCGGGTTCGTTTGGGGTGGCAAATACAAATGTGGCGGTGGTTGTGCCCTCCTCGGCGTCAATTTCGATGTGGACGCAACCGCCGCTGACTGTTTCGATCATTAGCCGTGATACGCAACAGCAACAATCGGAACAACACTAGGCGTGCCAGAGCTGATGGAAGCAATACGCATACGCACTTTGTTTGCGGGTTTGCCGGTATAAAAATAGGCGTATTGGCCGTTGGAGTTGATAGTTTTGCTGCTATCTAGCTCGAACCAGGTGTTGCCGCCGTTGTAGTTGGCCTCGAAGGACAGTGTGAAGTTGGCGCCGCCTGTTACGACGGCGGCGAAGGTAAATTCGCTGCTGTCGGCGTGGACTTCGAAGGTTTGATTTACCGCAGTTAGTGGGGTGGACTGGTGGTGTTCCACCAGGTTGGTGCCGCGTGAGATGGTGAGAGCCATTACTTCCTCCGTTTTTTGGCGGTCTTGGCCGCTTCTTTGAAGGCTTTGGCAGTTGGGGCGCCGGGAGTGCCGGGTTTACGCATTTTTTCGCCCGAGCCAGCCTCAATGCGCTTGCGCTTGGCGGCGATATTTGCGTATAAACCCTTCTTTTTGGCGGCCATAACTACTTTTTCCTCTTGGAGGCGGCTTTTTTCGCTTTGCGGGCTGTCTCGTAAGCAATAGCAGCTGCCTGCTTTTGGTCATAGCCCTCTTTCACCAGCATCCGAATGTTTTCGGAGATGGTTTTTTGGGAATAACCGCGCTTAAGAGGCATGGCACCAGCGATTTTCTGCAGTCTAGGTGTCTTAATACAGGCGATAGGAGGTTTGGCCGAGGACGCCGTGCTTTGCCAAGTTGAATTGTTGGAGACACATGTAGCCAAAGGCGTCGAAGGCGTGGTCAACGCCAAGGTTTTTGTTGGGTAAACCTGTGCCGGGGGCGTAGGTCAGGGTGCGCAGAGACTTGATTAGCTCCTTGCAGCGCGGGTGGATGAAGGTGCGGCGGGCTCCAGTTGCATCGAGGAGGGCGGTGTTGACGCAAGTGATCTTGTCGCGGATTTTCCAGGGGGCTTTGGGGCTGGAGACGTTGAAGCCGCTGCGGCGCAGGATGTTGTGGTCGGTTAGACCCACGCCGCTGGTTTTGCGGGCGCCACCCGTAGGGTCTGGGCAAGCAATGATTCGACGCTCCACGCCGAAACGGCGGGTGACTTCTTCCGCGAAATCCCAGGTGGTGGCACCACCAGTCAGCATGATTTCGTCGAAGACGTAGAGGGTGTCGTCTTTGCGGACGGCGCAGATGCCTGACATCGGGTCCACGTTGAAGTCCACTCCAAGCAGGACGGGGAGGACGCTGATGTCTTCGGCTTCGGTGCTTATGTTTTCGTCGCTGAAGCTGACTGCCACTAGGCCCGAAAGATTTTCGAAGCTGGCTTCAAATTCTTGGCGGAATGTGCGGGCGTCGAGTTGGCCTCGGGCGGCTTCGATTTCTTCCGGGGGGACGTTGTCGCCGTCAATCGTTGTGAATTGCCAGCGGCTCCAGTCGGAATCGCCGCTGTCGGCGTATTGCCAAAGTTCGTAGAACCAGCTAGCCGTGCCGTCCGGCGTGGAAATGAACAGTGCCCAGCCCTGTTTGTCCGCTAAAGCGGGGCGGATCACCTCGAACCAGACTTCGCTGGACATGAAGGCGGCTTCGTCCAACACCACGCCAGCCAAACTGCGGCCGCGCAATGCCATTGCGTTTTCAGTGCCCTTCAGTTCGATCGTCGAGCCGTTCACCAGCTCGATCTTCAGGTCCGTTTCGTTCTTCGACTTGATCCAGGCTTTCGGGACCAGCTTTTTCATCACCTTCCAGGCAATGTCTTTCGCCATCCGGTATGTAGGGGCGGCATAAAAGAATGTTTCGCCCGGCCTTTCGATCGCCCCACGCAGCAATTCGATACACGACAGGTAGCTTTTTCCGAAACGTCTACCCGCTACTAGCACTCTGAAGCGCTTGCGGCTGCTGAATACCTGCCCTTGTGCGTATCTCAGGTTCAGCGTTCCAGCTGCTTGGGTCATTCTGTAGTAGACGGGTACCTTCTAGGGTATTACAGGATTTTGAACCCCTCCCCCTGTGTGACAGAAGAAGGAATTGGGGTTATATCAGTAGGTTCCTAGGGCTACGACCCACGCGCACAGAACCGCAACCCTCCCCCCGGTGGTGGCCAGGGGTCAGGCTCGGCGGTGGTGCTGTGTGACTCAGCAGCGGCGATCGGCGAGCAGTGCGCCAGCGCCAGCAGCGAGCAGGGCTAGCGAGACGGCCGGAGCGGTAGAGCAAGCGGCCAGCGCCAGCAGAGAGAAGGAGGCAGCTTTGAGCATGGGGTGGTTTCCCTTGGTGTGCTCTTAGTGTATAACAGCAGAGGCCAGGGAACAGGCCTACTGTTACACTTCGCAAGGTGGCAGCGGCAACGGCTCCAGCCGGTAGGGGTCCGGCCTGCAACGGCTACTTGGGGGTAGTGGTTCAGGTGTACTAGCCCGGCTGCCGCTTGTCGTCGATCTCCACTCGCAGCAACGGTGCTGCGCTGGCTTCGGTGATCGGATCCAGCTCGCCCGCTGCTCTTCCGAGCGAATCGAGCAGGTGGCAGGCCACCTGGTAATTCCCTTTCCGGACGGCCTTCGAGAGGAGGCTGAGTCTGTTTGCGGTGATGATGTTCAATAATTCCGCTCTGTCTTCACTTCTCTCCTTGCTCAGAAGCTCCATGGCCTTTTTGATGTCTTCATGTGCTGTACGAAGACTTATGTTGAACTTCTTAGAGGCTTCTAAGGCGCGACTGTGCCGAGTGTCACCACGAAGAAGCAGGGCGTAGGCGTAATTCACCCGCTCCTCAATCTTCGACTGGCTGCTAGGTCCGCCACGCCACCGCTTCGACTCGTCATTCCCTACGGTCGTCGGCTTCTCTACTTCCTGGCCGTCAACTTCTGGCACTGAGAGTCACAAACTCGATGGCCCCATGCTAACCTCTGCGCTCTCACATTTCGCAGCAAAAAGCCCGGCAACTAGGCCGGGCCGTGTGATCGGTGGGCTCCAGCTCAGACGCTACGGAACACAGCCCACTGGCAGCCGTTGATCCGCTGCAGCCAGAAGCCATCGCCTAACTCCAGCTCGCGCCAGGCTTCCTCCCAGTCAATGCAAGTGTGCGGCCACTGCGCCGTGGCTTGGATCAGGCCGGTGTCTTCCGCCAGCTGCGCGGCAAACTCTGCGCCAGCCTCTGCCTCGTTGTAGCCTTCGGCCTCGCCTTGGTAGGCGTCTTCATAGTTGTCTGTATCGACGCCGGAAGCCAGCAGATCCCGCACCACTGCGGCCACGGCCTCGGGGTCAGAATCGGAAGCGAAGCCGCAGTGCTCCAGCAGATCGGCCCAGTCCTGATCCAGCCAGAAGCCGAAGCAAGCGCCGTCCCCTTCCTGGCTGCCAAAGTGGAAACCGTCGGGAGCGAACTCCTCCAAGATCTCGCGCATCTTGTCTACGTACTGGGCAGCCGTCTCCTCGTCCCAGTCCGCTTCCTTGGCATCAGGACCGGCGATCTGCTCCAGTTGCTGAGTCAGTGTGGGCTGGTTTGCTGCGAAGGGTGAACCGTCGTAGCGGCAACGGTGAACCTGCTCCAGTGCTTCCCAGTATTTAACGAGCAGGTGCTCAGTCTTCAGGGTGTCGCAGCTGACGATCCAAGGGAAACGCGCCAGTGCTTCGGTGGTGTAAGTGGTCATGGTTTGAGCCTTGGTTAGGTTTGCTCTTGTGAAACAATACAGCCAGCACGCGCCAGCCGTCAAGCGCCAGGGTTGCCGCTGGCGTCAAGATCAAGCCGGAGCGCCATGCCTGCAGCCGCAAAGGTGCCTGCCTGGTGCCAGCGCGTGATCGCCCAATCAGCGAACAGCTGTGCATCGCACAAGCGGTCAAAGGTGCTGGACTCCAGCCAGCTGACCTCAACCGTGCCTTGATACTTACCGGAGCGGCGGATCCACTGATCGCGTGCCAGCACCTTAAAAGTGGGTAGGTCGTGGCGGGACTCGGGCAGCTGTTCCACACTCAGCCACGCGGTACGGATGTACTCAGCCTCAGGTTCGCGGTTGCTGCGATGCCAAACCGTCTCGGATTCCAGCGAGACAAGGCCGCCGCAGTGCTGAACGTCGCCCCAGCAGGCCGTTTCACGCTTAACGGTGTCGATGGTCATGGGATCGTTTCCCTAGGTGACTGACGCCAGTCTGCCATCAGCTCCAGCCCTAAGCCCTGGTCTTGTTACACTTAGCAACCTGGCTGGCAGGGTTGCGCGGCCGTGGTAATGTTGCACACGAGCCCTACCCGAGGCCATGCTTACAAGTTCCAAGGAAAGAAAACAGAACCGCGACGCTGAACGCGAAGCCGCTCGACGCCTGAAGATCGAGTGGGCAGATAAGCTCTGGCTGGCACAGAATCACCCGGTCGATGATGCCGTGCTGGCTTGGCTGGCTGAGCATCGCGGCGAGGCCAGCAAGATCGGCTCCAGCCGCTGGAACCTGGAGACACTGCCGGCACTCCATAAAAGGCAGCAGCAACTGCGGCAGGCCGCAGCGTTCCAGGCTGTCCTAGATCGCGCCAGCGTCAGCCGTCAGACCCTCACCGCTGAGCAGGTTCTGGCCGCCGGCGGTTTTCCACAGATTCCACAAGATCCGCTGGGGAAAACGGAAAACGCCGCGCAACCTGTGCGAGGCGCCAGCCGAGCACGCCGCGCAAATGCCGGCAAGCGCCAACCCTCCCGCAAGGTAACCAAATGAGACGCACTGTGCTCCTCTGGCTGGCGTGCTGCCTTAGCGCTCCAGCCGATGCCCGCCAGGTAACCGCCACGGTTTATGACCCGTGGTTCCATGGCCGACCGACCTATTGCGGCCAGACGTACCAGCATTGGGGAATCAGTGCGGCTCACCCCTGGCTCCCTTGCGGGACACGGCTGCAGATCACGCACCAAGGCCGTCGGCTGACTGTTCCAGTCACAGATAGGTGTGACTGCGGTTCGGTGGATCTATCGGCCGGGGCTGCTCACCGCTTAGGTGTCCCACTCGATGGGATCGCCACCGTCCGGCTGCAGGAACTCTGAAGCTCCAGCCCTGCCCTTGTGGTGGGGCTTCTCAGTCCTTCCGGGTGAGATTCTTGCGTCTCACACTGATACTGTCCCGCACGGTGCCATCGGGTTCCCGGTCACCAAGGAGTACCGCCAGGCCGTAGAGACCGATCAGCGCACCAGCAAGAATCAGCATTGCTCCAGCCATCGCTATGAATGGCGATTTTCTTACACACTATGAATGGAATTTAGGCGGTATGAATGGCTTTTTGTGCAGGTGCCAATGAATGGCGCTCCAGTCATGAATGGGTTTTCAGGCTGTTTTGTCGAGGGCGTCAGCCCGAGACGGGATCTCTAAGTTCTCGAAATACGTCACCACTCGCGCCAGGAATGAATCTTCGGCTTCGATAAGTTCGTCCTGTGACATGTAATGCACGTTGGGCTTGCCGCAGCGGCGTGCCAACACGATGGCTGCTCCAGTCGGTTCTAGGCCGGTGAGGTACTTGAGGCCTAGGGAGTAGGCACCACACTGGTCGATGTATGAATGGCCTTTGGGGAGGCGATCCTCGTCGTTGGTTTTGCGTCCCACGCTGGTCTTCCAGTCCGCTAGCACCAGCGCGTTGTTTTTCATGCCCACCAGGGCGTCACAGGTTCCAGCAAAACCGGCCGGGTGGTGAATGGAAAATTCCGAGGCGAAAACCTCGGTCACATTCTCGGCGATCCAGTCCGAGAGACCTCGGGCGTAGCCGGCTGCGCTCCAGCCAACTCGGGGGACGTTTGGGCGGACTCGCTTGAGTGCCCATTGGGTGATGGGGGCTGGGATTCGCGCCAGTCCCTGTTCGTCCCAGCGAATGGCGTTGCGCTTGTTTGCAGTGGATCGCGCCAGCTGCATGGAGGTTTTCAGTAGATACTCCGCCTGAGAGTGGGCCATGTTCCCTCTCGTGGCGGCAATGTTGCGTTGTTGCGTGGCTTCAATCGGTCCCAGGCGAGCTTCCCAACGCTCCAGCCCGGTTTTATCGCTGGTTTCCTTCAGGATGTGTGTAACAGAATGATAGATCTGTCCTTTTTGGTCTCGGTAGACCCGGAACGGGCCTGAATTGTCTTGCTCCAGCCTCCATTTCCTTAGTCCAGCCAAGGTGTCTTGTGTGTTGGAAGGCATGAAGATACTTTTTCCCGATTTTAATTTACACGAGAAAATTCCCCGTGCAACTCCAGAGCGGCTTTTTTGTAGGCCTCGTATGCCTCAGCTTTTGTGCTGTAACCCCCGAGGGCACGTACCTGCCTGTTTCCGGTGCAGATGCGGGCGTAGTACCTGCCGTCCACTTCGACGTAACCCTGTGCCAGGCGATTGAAGTTGTTTTGCGTGCGTGTGCAAGTTCGCAAGTTCCAAAAACAGTTGTTGTCTCTGTCGGAATCGATGTGGTCAATGTCGAGTTGCCCGGGATCGTTACCTGTAACCCAGACATACACCAGTCGGTGCGCGTAGTAACGAGTGCGATCTATGGACCCGTGTCGGTAGCCCTTAGGACCTACTGCCCCAAAGCAGGTGCCCGGCATGACACGCCCCCCACGAATACGGCGCACCAGTTGCCCTGTAAGCGGCCTGTATTCAAACAGCTCCCACAGCTCTTCCGCAGCTGGTAAGGGCTTGTATGCTTTCGCCATCGCCTATTTCGGGTAGGTGGTCGGGGGCAGGGTGTTGCAAGCACCGCTGCCCCACAATCTTACCGGCTTAAGCAGGCTTGAAAGGGTTGGCTCCGTCGATCAAACGCTTGATGTCGAAACCTTCAGCCTTTGCCTCCAGCCAAGCCGCATCAATGTGTTCCTGGACTCCCTTTTTACGAGGAACAGGGCGGAGTTGATACTCAGTCGTAAGACCCGAGCCCTTCTTGCTGAGGCTGAAGTCCCACGCCAGCAAGTCTTCGTAGTCCTCCATTTGACTGATTTGATCCAGCTCTTTGAGGATGGACTTCTGGGTCAGAGACAGCACTTGTACCCGACCGCTGTCATACGAATAAACGGGAACAGCTATGGCAAATTTGATGTCAACAGTGCCAGGACCGCCTCGGCCTTCGCGGGCTTCATAGTCGCCTAATTCTGCGTTGATGTCCTCAATAGTGGGCTCGTGCAGAAAGCGAAACGGTTTTGACGACGCACCGTCAGAAGCCCACAACTCGTAGAACTCCAGAGGCTCGTCACTGAGAAGGGCGAAGCGGACGGAGCCACCATCGGCGAGCTTGGAAACTTGGAGGTAGCCGCCGCCGGTGCCGGAGCTGGAAACGGTTGCTGATGCTTGCTTTGAAAGGAAACCCATGGTCGTGTAGGTGTCTGGTGTGGTCGCCCTGGGGGCAACGTGTAAAACACTAACACGCCTTGACAAGTCTGGCTACATTGAGAAAACGCCCCTGCAGTGGCTAACTGCAAGGGCGTGTCTAAACATTCTCGTGTGAGACTCTAACATGAGCACTAGGAAAGTGCTGGACTTGCTGGCGTTCGTGCGCCAGCTGCCTACTGGTGTCGCCTACGCACCGATCTACGTCAAGGATCAGGCGATCCAGTCCGGGAAACTCTCAAAAGGCAAGACGCCGCTTGAAAAGTCGCACCACCAGGTGATGGGGCCGGCGGATGTTGCGCTCCAGATCGAGCGGAAGCCTGAGGTGTTTCAGGCGGTGGGGGCGTTCACCGGGCCTCGCAGCGCGGGACTCGTGATTCTCGACGTGGATCGCAATCTCGCCCGTCTCAAAAAGAAGTGGGGCGAGTCGCTTGAGGGTGCTCCAGTCGTTACTTCGACCAAGGCCAATGCGGCGAAGTACCTCTTCCGCGTCCCTGAGGCCCTGTGGGGCGAGGTAAAGGGTTTTGGGCTGTCGGATACCGGGGCGGGCTACGAGGTCCTCTGGGGCCGTCAGGGGGTCATCTACGGGGCTTATCCGGGCTCCAGTGATGGGAAGGCTCCAGCTGGTGAGTACGGCTTTGAGGGGGATCTGGAGGCCATTCCTGAGGCGCCGGACTGGCTGATCGCTGAGATGCGTGATGCGGCCGGTAAAGAGGTTCAGGACGGGGGCTTCATCAAGAACCGGAAGGCTCTGGATTTCTCGGATCGAGACCCAGCTGAAGTGGCTGAGATCATCCAGTCGGCACTGAAGGTGATTCCGGGCCAGGGGAATGGCAGCCGGGATCACTGGGTGAAGGTGGGGATGGCGATCCACTCAGAACTGCCGACTGACCTCGGGTTAACGCTGTGGTCCGCGTGGTCTGCAGAAGACCCAGAATTTTCACAGGATTGGGCTGATGGCAATCCCTGTGAGGAGGTTTGGAAGTCCTTCCGCAAGGGGCCGGTGAGCCTGGGGTCGCTGTTCTGGCTGGCGGATCAGCAGATGCCCGGCCGCATGTGGCTGTCGGAAGATCTGCGAAAGGTGGTGGCCGAAGCAGAGCAGGACAGAGTCCAGCGTTTTATCTCAGTTGGCCTTTCTCATAAAGAGATCATTGCCCGCGCCGAAAAGGCGATGTTGCTGGAGGATCCTTCCGAGGTCCAGCACACGCTCCACGAGATCGCAATGGAAGCCCGTTACAGGGATTCCAGTGCTGTTTCGCGCCTGCTAATTGCTCACCGAGAGTTCAAGCGTGGGGCGCAAGGCGGCAGTCTCCGCGAGCTGTTGGAAGCCGACGTATCTCCCATCGAGTACTTGATCCCTGAGTTGCTGCCTAAGCCGGGCACTCTGCTGTTGCACGGTCGTGGCGGTTGTGGCAAGACCATGGCTGCCTTGACCATCGCAAAGCACATTGCACGCGGCACACCGTTCAGTGTGCGTGGAGCCGACGTACCAGTTGACCAAGGAACCGTGCTGTGGCTTAACGGCGATCAAAACAGCCGAAGGATCCGTAAGCAGTTCGAGGATCTCGATTTTGTTGCAGACGATCCGGTGCAGATCGAGAACAAGGTCTCGATGCTTTGGTACGACTGGTTCATCAAGGCTGTCGAGAAGCACCAGCCGAAGTTGGTGGTGTGGGACTCGGTGACGGCTTGTATGCGCGGTTGTGCGTACGACCAGAACAAGGCTGAGTACGCCGAACCGATGTACTGGTACAGCTCTGAAAACGGCGAGAGCTTCCCGGCCACCACGATCGTCTTCATTCACCACGCCAACAAGGAAGGCGGCTTCCGGGGCACAACAGCCTTGGAGGATGCCGTGGACATCAGCATGGCAATCCGTAGACCCGAGAAAAAAGAGCTGGAGTATCTCGGTGCCGGCTCCAGGCTCATCACTATCACAAAGAGCCGTGAGGGCAATGAAGGCAAGCAACTCAAGTTGACCCAGCAGGACGACCTGAGCTTCACGCTGGCCGACGTTGAGACCCCTGAAGACCAGAGCCAGCCCGCATCTGTGGTGGACCGTGTCTTGGTGCGTCTGCGGGAGAGTCCCAAACCTCTGTCTCGGACCCAGCTCAACGCTGATCCTTTGTGTGGAGGCAAGGTCGATGCCATCCGCAAAGCCTTGGAGCGCTTGGAGGACAGGGGACTGATCCGCTCCATTGGAGAGGGTCGCTCCAAGCAGTACGAAGCAGTACTCGCACGCGCGGGGGGCCTGGACAAGACTGTCCAAAAACGGGAAAAAGACAGTGCTGGAGCTGGATCTGGTGCCCGGACAAAACTGGACAAGCCTGAAGTTGTCCAGGTTTTGGGAGCTGAAGAGGCCATAACAGCCAAAACCGGACAAACCCGGACAGATCTGGACAAGTCCGAGGTCTTGTCCGCTTCAGTTTCCTTGCAGCGCAGTGCTTCTGGCCAAACTGGACAAGAAAGTGGGGCGCTCTTCACGCGCGAGGATCCTGATGCCGGCACCAAGCGCACCGAAGAGGAGCTGGAGCAGTTACGCCGTCAGGCCGACATCTGGAGCTAATCTCAACGCACGGCAAAGGGAGGGGCAGCCACCCCTCCCAATGCGTCGCCGCTCCAGCGGCCGCATCGCCCCGTCCACCTACGTCCGGAGCTTGCTCCGATAAATCTATGGCACAACTGCCTTTCGAACAGTCCCCGGACAACTGGGGGAGCTGGTACTTAGCACCAAACTTAAAACTTAAGTGTTCAAAAGACACCGCTATTGTTCTGGATATAGATGAGTTCAATAGCACCGCAGATATACTTGGTCACATCTTTGTTGTAGTAACAGTTAGCTGTAAAGTACAAAATCCTCTAGGGGCATCGGACATAGCTTGTGCCATGTATGCCGTAAAGGAGATTTTAAAATTTAACGACGTAAATATCAGAGAGAATGTAAAATTTAACGGTTTTAAATGCGCAAAAAGGTATTACACTCACGTAGTAAATAAAAGAAACGTACCTAATACCTTGCGTATGTCTATATTTGTACGCGATAAATTTAAATGCGTTTACTGTGGTTTAAGTGCCAAAGACGGGGCCATTCTTAACGTCGATCACATCTTACCTATATCTAAAGGCGGGTCTAATGAGTCGCATAACCTTCAAACTTTATGTAGAACATGTAATAACGGAAAAGCTGATCGCATAATGCCGGACGATGTACCGTCGCCCAGTGGTCAACCCGCCTAACTTTTTCCTAGGGCTGCTCCGGGTTGCCGGGTGGCTGTTTTGGAGAGATCCCGTGGCTAAGCCGGAACCACCCCAGCCGAAGCGTCCCAGGAAGCCGACCCTGGGATACACGGTTGGG
>Ga0255182_1000525_pt1 | contig 24815 bp, 26 predicted proteins | sample Atl_UVDOM_RepA_8_FD_188420 | JGI IMG/M metagenome (GOLD analysis project Ga0255182, IMG submission 188420) | Freshwater microbial communities from Altamaha River, Georgia, United States - Atl_UVDOM_RepA_8d | ecosystem: Environmental > Aquatic > Freshwater > River | place: USA: Georgia...
GCGCAAAAAGCCCGGGGTGTTGATGCGCCCCTGGGGCCGGTAGATGGCATTGCCATCGCCGCCGACTTTCTTGACATGGCATTCGACACATTTGCTTTCGGCGATGAGCTTGGCGCCCAGGGCCAGATCGGCGCCCTTGAAAATCTCGGGCTGGGCCTGGGCACTGGCGGCCCCCAGCAAGGCCAGCATCAGCGTGTGTTGGATCCGCATGACAGACTCCTGATGGTGATAAAAAAGCCGCTCACCAGAACACCGGTGAGCGGCGAAGGGAAAGACGCGTAGACCTCGCGAACTTTCAAACCCATAAAGGAAGGCAGAGGGGCCCGCAGGCCCGGCGTCACTTGGCGCCAGCCAGAATCCACTGCGCCAGGGTCAGGGCATCGGCATCGCTCAGGGCGGCCTGGGCGGGCATGGGCACCGGGCCCCACTTGCCCGAACCGCCGGCCTTGATGCTCTTGGCCAATGCAGCGGCATCCATCTTGCCGCTGTACTTCTTGGCCACGTCCTGATAGGACGGGCCGACCAGTTTCTTGTCCACCGCGTGGCAGGCCATGCAGGCGTTCTTCTGGGCCAGCGCCGTGTTGGCGAAGGCGGGGGTCGAAACCGCGGCCGTCAGGGCGATGGCGATCGACAGGACTTTCATGAGGACTCCTTGGTAAGAAAAATATAACCAGACGCTAATCTAATCGAAGACCGCGCGGTCACGATGCTACAGGGATTCAAAAAGAATCAGGGATTTCACCGATGGATGGCCGTGAATTGCAGGCCCCTGCAAGCCTCAGCGGGCCGAAGGCGGCACCACAGGCCAGCCACGCCGCGCCCACTCGCTCATGCCCCCCTGCACATACCGCACATGGGCATAACCCTGCTCCATCAGCGGGCCGAGGGTGGCCTTGGAACGGTTCTGGGTGTTGCAGATCAGGTACACCGGTTTGTCGGGCGAACGCGGGATTTCAGCCAGTCGCTGGCCCAGCTGGCTCATCGGCAGCAGTTGCGCGCCGGCAGCCACACCGGTGGCATGCTCCTTGGGCTCACGGATGTCGATCAGCACCACCCGGCCGGCCTCGTGGTCGGCCCGGGCCTGATCCAGACTGACCTGGGGCAGCTCGGGCCCCTGCGAACACGCCCCCAGCCCGACCAGAAGAAGCGGAGCCCACCAACGCCAATGCTGCATGCACAACCTTTCAAAGCGCCTGCCCGCCGGGGTCAGGCAAAATAAGTGTTCGCGAATATAAAGGATTTTTCGAAAGGCCTGCCATGAACGGATTTCAAGACCCCCTGAAGACCTGGAACCAGCGCTTTGCGCAGGACGACTACCTGTTTGGCCAGAGCCCCAACCAGTATCTCGTGCAGCAGGCCGTGCACCTGCGACCCGGCCGCGCGTTGGCGGTGGCCGATGGCGAAGGCCGCAACGGCGTCTGGCTGGCCGAGCAGGGCCTGGCGGTCGATGCCTTTGACTTCTCGCCGGTGGCGCTCGACAAGGCGCGCGCCCTGGCGCAGGTGCGTGCTGTCCAGGTCAACTGGGTCTGCAGCGACTGGCAGGGCTTTGACTGGCAGCCCGCCGCCTGGGACAACGTGGTGGCGATCTTCATCCAGTTCGCCGCACCGGCCGAACGCGAGCAGCTCTTTGCACGCATGCACGCCAGCCTCAAGCCCGGCGGCACGCTGGTGATCCAGGGCTATGGCCACGAACAGCTGCGCTACAACACCGGTGGCCCCGGCAAGCGTGAGCACCTCTACGACGAAGCCCTGCTGGTGCAGGCCTTTGCCGGCTACGAGGTGCTGGACCTGCGCACTTACGAAGCGGACCTGGCTGAAGGCAGCGGCCACCACGGCCGCTCGGCGCTGGTGGGCCTGACGGCGCGCAAGCCGGGCTGAGCGCAGCGCAGACCGTCAGACAGGGCGGCGCGCCATCAAGGGCCAGAGCCAGACCGCCACCGCAATGCCGGCGCCGGCCGCCATGGCCAGCCAGTTGGCCCAGTCGACCCAGTAGCCAAAGTTGCCGAACGAAGACAGGGTCAGCGAGGGCAGGGCCAGGCCCACGGCGATGGCCACCACCGCCGCGATCGCCAGCAGGCGGAACGGCGAGACCGAGGTGAGCGCCTTGCGGTTGGCCGCCATCACCGCCAGCCAGACGGCCAGCAGGATCAGCAGCGCCGGCCACAGGCCCAGCGCGATTTCATAAACGATGTTCAGGGCAAGCCAGATTTCGTACATGGTGTTCTCCTGCGGTCAGACCCGGCCCTTGAGCACGGCCATGTAGGCCGGCTTGAGCATGGCGTATTTCATGAGCCAGGCGAAGTAGCTCTCCTGCAGCGGCTCGATCATCGGCAGCGAAGGGACCAGCTTGCCCTCGTAGTCGAACTCGATCAGCATGGCCGCGCCCTCGCGCACGATCAGCGGGCAGGAGGTGTAGCCGTCGAACTTCTGGCCCGGCTCGCGACCGGCGATCACATCCACCAGGTGCTGCGCCACCAGGGGTGCAGCCTTCTTGACCGTGGCGGCCGTCTTGCCGCGCGGCGTGCCGTTGATGTCGCCGATGCCGAACACATTTTTGTAGCGGCGGTGCTGCAGCGTGTCCTTGTCGACTTCGAGCCAGCCGCCGGCGGCAAAGCCGCCCTCCTTCCAGGCCAGGTCGGAGTTCTTGACCACATCGGGTGCGCGCATGGGTGGCGCCACGTGCAGGAAGTCATACGGCACCACGGTCGTCGCCCCTTCGGGCGAAACAAAGGTGGCCTTGCGAGCGCCAATGTCCACCGCCTGGAGTTTTTGCGTGTACTCGATGCCGATGCCCAGGTCCTGCCAGCGGTCGACCACGTTGTCGTTGACCGTCTTGACGCCAAACACATTGCCCACGGCCGAATAGAAGGTCACCTTGGACTTGTCGAGCGTGCCGGCCTGCGCCAGACGGTCGCGCAGCATGAAGGTCATCTTGAGCGGCGCGCCCGCGCACTTGATCGGTGTGGCCGGCAAGGTCATCACCGCGTTGCCGCCCTTCTGGCGGAAAGCGTCCATGGCCTGCCAGGTCGCCACCGCGGCTTCGGGGCTGGGGTAGACACTGGCCAGGCCGTTCTGGCCGATGGCCGAGACGTCCATGCCCTCGATCAGGCCCCAGTCCTGATGGGTGCCGGTGGCCACCACCAGGTAGTCGTAGGGCACGCGCTGCCCGCTGCTGGTGACCACGGCATTGCCGGCCGGGTCGAACTCGGCCACCATGGCCTGGATCCATTCAACACCCGATGGCTGCAGGTCGGCGTTGCGGTCGCGCACCTTGCTCACCGGCCACACGCCCGTGGCCACCAGGGTGTAGCCTGGCTGGTAGTTGTGTTCCTGCTTCTGGTCAATGATGGTGATGCGCGCCCCGTCGAGCAGTTTCGTCAGGCGCGTGGCCACGGCCAGACCACCCAGGCCGCTGCCGGCGACCACGATGCGGGCCTGGGTCTTCAGGCGTGCGGCCTGCGCCGCAGGGCTGGCCGTTGCAGACAGGGCCGCTACAGCGCCCGCACCGGCGGTGCCCAGCAGCCAGCGGCGACGGTTGAGTTCAGGCATGGGGGGCATGGGGTCTCCTTCATGTTCTGGATGACAAGACCTCCATGGTGCGCATATTGGCGTTTGCAGCCTTGATCCAGATCAAGCACCTGTCCCTGCTGGTAAGTTCAGATGTACAGGAATGATCTCGCAGCGCAGACACCAGATGCTGGACCTGACCCTGCACAATCCTGACTTTGGACCCTCAAGACGACCATGACTGCCTTTTTCGCTTTCGGCCAGCAACGCCCTGAATTCGCCGTGCCGGTGCTCAACGAACGCGCTGTGCGCGCTGCGGCCGGCCTGCTGTTCCTGCTGGCGATGATCGCGTTCATGAACGCCTGGCTGACCGGCAACTTTGCCCCGACCCGGGTTTTTGTGGTCGGCTTTCTGATCGACTTTGGCCTGCGTCTGGGGGTCAACCCGCGCTACGCCCCCAGCCTGGTGATTGGCCAGTGGCTGGTGCGCCACCAGCAGCCCGAATGGACCGGTGCCCCGCAAAAGCGCTTTGCCTGGAGCATCGGCCTGCTGCTGGCGCTGACCATGCTCTACCTGGTGGTCATCCAGGGCGTGGTCGGGCCGATCAACCTGCTGGTGTGTGGCCTGTGCCTGTTGCTGCTCTTCTTCGAGAGCGCCTTTGGCATCTGCATGGGCTGCTGGCTGTACAACCGCTGGCGGCCCGAGCAGGCCCAGCTGTGCCCCGGTGGCGCCTGCGACTACACCCCGGACCCGCAGGACCGGCTGGGCGCCGGCCAGTTGCTGGCCGTGTTGCTGTTTGCCGGTGTGATGGTGCTTGCAGCACCGGGACTGGCCGGCAAGGGGGCGACGATGCACCGTCCGGTTTCTGCGACTGGCGGCGACGCGGCCGGCCCAGCCGTCGACCCGGCTGAAGAAGCCCGCTGCAGGGTGCCCGATTTCGCCAAGGCCATCGGCCATGAAGACAAATGGAAGCTGCACAACAACTGCCCATGAGCCGCGGCCCGGCGCTCATTTCCAGCGCCAGCGCTCCATCAGGCGCTGGTCTCGGGCCATCTGGGCCTCGACCGAGTCCTGCGGCAGCTGGCGCAGACAGTCCTCCAGCGCCTGGGGGTCCAGCGTCTGCCGGGCTTCGGGGACTTGTCGCACCGCCGGCGATCGGCCGTCCCAGGCAAAGGGGTTGCGAAACGCCGGCGGGTCGGGCTTGCAGTCGTTCTGGTAGCTCGGCGGCCCGTCGACCGCAAAAGGGGTGAAGGCGATGGTGCGTTCAAACACCAGCGGCTGGCCCGTGGGCGTCGGTGGCGACGGCGGCATGGCCTCGACCGCCTGGCGGGCCAGCTGCTCGGCGCGATCGGACGTGCTCCAGAGGGTCTGCAGCCGCGCGAGCGTGCCGTCGGGCGCGATTTCCACCCGAAAACGCACCATGCCCTGGTCCGGACCTTCGACCGCTGTGCCCATCATGCTGCGCACCTGCTGGCCCCAGCTGTGGCGGTAAGCCTTGCTGTTCTTGAGCGTGTACCGGGCCGCAAAGGCCCACTCCTCGGCGGTGGGCGCGGGTGGCGCCGGCATCGAGGCGGGCGCCCGGGGCGCTTCGATCGCCACGGCCGGCGGCACTTGCAGGGGGGCTGGCAACAGGTCCTCTGGCGAGAGGTCCTCTGGCGAGGGGTCCTCTGCCGCGCGCGGCAGCCCCTCGGGCGCAGGGGTGGGGACCGGGATAAGTGTCGCCGGTTCCAGGGCGGGTTCAGGGTCCAGCAATTGCAGCACCACCGTCTGCGGACGGGCTGGCGGCACCCCGTGGGGCAGGTCCCACACCCCCAGCCAGGCCATCGTCAGCACCGCCGCATGCAGCGTCAGCGTCATGCCGATGGCGATCAGATGGAGGCGAGGGTTCGGGGGCATGGCAATCGGGCAGCCGGCGATTATCGCGCCCACAACAATGGCCGCGTGTCCAGGACAGCCTGCAAGGCAAAGGCCCTGCAGCGCGAGTCCTGGGTGCCTTCAACCCGCTCACACAACCTTCTTTTCACTTCACAAACAAGGACCCCCATGCCACTACAACACCGCTGGCCGCTGGCCATCACCCTCACCCTGGGCCTGCTGGCCCTGCCCCCTCTGGCCCACGCCGATGCCAAGGCGGTCGCCATTGACGAAATGGAAGGCTATCTGGAGTTTGTGGACTACGGCGGCGGCGTGATCTTTGCCGAGCAGATCCCCCGGGCCGAATGGCCCAACTTCTTCATCATCGATGCCCGCGAACCCGCGCAGTTCGCCAAGGCGCACATTCCCGGCGCCGTCAACATCGACTGGCGGCAGGTGCTGGCCAAGCGCAACAGCATCCCCAAAAACAGGCCGGTCCTCATTTACTGCAACACCGGCTCCCTGTCGGCACAGGCCGGTTTCGCCCTGCGGGTGGCCGGCTGGGACAACGTGAAGATCCTGCAGGGCGGCCTGCAGGACTGGCAGGCCAAAGGTGGTTTCGACGCTGCCAGCCGGGCCGCCCGTGCCGTCCGGCACTGACGCCAGGCAAGCCCCCCCCCGCCCGCCTGGCAAGACCCGCCTGGGGCGCCTGGGACCGTTGCGGCACTGCAACCGGTCCGCGCCCTGCAGCGTGGCGGCCACAGTGATATCAATCAATCTGCATAAGTTGATATTGCTCAACATTCTGGCGCCTCCTGCTCCCTAAACTGAAGCCATGGTTAAGAGAAAGGAGCCCATCATGAAACTGAAAACCCTCGCCGCCACCCTGATCGCCATGGCCGGCATCACCCTCGCCAACACGGCCCTGGCCCAACAGGACCAGTTCCGCGCCCTGTACGCCCCGATCGCACCGCCCAAGGCCGTGGACCTGGGCAAGGTCGAACTGGGCAAGAAGCTGTACTTTGATCCGCGTCTGTCCAAGTCGGGCTTCATTTCCTGCAACTCCTGCCACAACCTCAGCCGTGGCGGTTCGGACAACATCCCGACCTCCATCGGCGACAAGTGGCAGCAAGGCCCGATCAACTCGCCCACGGTGCTCAACTCCAGCCTGAACCTGGCGCAGTTCTGGGACGGCCGTGCCGCCGACCTCAAGGCCCAGGCCGGTGGCCCGATCGCCAACCCGGGCGAGATGGCCTTCAGCCACACCCTGGCCATCGACATGCTGGCCTCGATCCCGGCCTATGTGCGCGAGTTCAAGATGGTCTTTGGCAAGGACAAGATCGACATCGACCAGGTGACCGATGCAATTGCCGAGTTCGAGAAGACCCTGGTCACGCCCAACTCGCGTTTTGACCAGTGGCTGCTGGGCAAGAGCGAAGCCCTGACCAGGGACGAGCTGGCCGGCTACAAGCTCTTCAACGAGAGCGGCTGCGTGGCCTGCCATAACGGCCCCAACCTGGGCGGCAACTCCTTCCAGAAAATGGGCGTGGTCGAGGCCTACAAGGGCAATGACAAGGTCACAGGCCGGGCCGCCGTGACCGGCAAGGACGCCGACCGCTTCAACTTCAAGGTGCCGACCCTGCGTAACGTGGAAATGACCTACCCCTACTTCCACGACGGCGCCGCCAACACCCTGACCGAAGCCGTGGACACCATGGGTCGCCTGCAGCTGGGCAAGACCTTCACCAAGGCTGAAAACCAGCAGATCGTGGCCTTCCTCAAGACGCTGACCGGCGATCAGCCCATGTTCACCATGCCGATCCTGCCGCCTTCGGCCGACAGCACGCCGCGTCCGACCCCGTTCAAGTGATCGGCCGCCAGGGGAGCGGGACACTGGCCCGCCCCCTGCCGGATCGAGCGCCCGATGCAGCCCGCCTGATGGCGGGCTTTTTGCTGCGCGCACACAACTTGCGCAAGATCAAGTCCGGCATGCCGGGCCGGGCGCACAATCCATCATCGATGACTGATATAAAAACTTCAGGAAAGCGCCCATGAAAGGCTTCTCCTTCGGACACTTGCCCGGCCTGCTGCGCACACTGGCGATGCTGTCCATGACCCTGCTGGGGCACAGCGCCATGGCCCAGACCGACATCCTGCCCCTGGTGCGGGCGCAATGCGCCGTCTGCCATGGCGAGCGCGGCGAGAGCGCCCACCCCGAGTTTCCGCAGCTGGCGGGCCAGCATGCGGTCTACCTGCGCAAGCAGCTGCAGGACTTCCAGAGCGGCGCCCGCAGCCACGAAGCCATGAACAGCATTGCCCGCAGCCTCAGTGCAGCGCAGGTGCAGCAGCTGGCCGATCACTTTGCGCGCCAGCTCGCGCAGCCGCAAGCAGCCGATGACGAGCTGCTGGTGCAGCTGGGCCGCTACATCTACGAGCGCGGCAACCTCTACAACCAGGTGCCGGCCTGCAAGTCCTGCCACAGCAGCACCGGCGTGGGCAATGAACGCATGCCGCGCCTGGCCGGTCAGCACCCGCGCTACATCGAGACCCAGCTGCGGCGCTTCCAGTCGCGACAGCGCCACAACGATTCGGGCGCCATGGCCTTTGTCACCCAGGGCCTGAGCGAGCTGGAACTGCGCGGCGTCTCGGCCTATGTCGCCACCCTGGACCCGGTGGTGCGCCCCGCGGCCACGCGGCGCAAAACCCCATGAAGAACTTCAGGCCCAAGACCATGAACCTGTCCCTGCCCCTGTGGCGCCAGCTGCTGCTGGCCACCGCCCTGCTCAGCCCGCTGATGGGCAGCGCCCTCGAAGCCGAGAAAGTGCCCGAAAACAAGCGCACCGCGCTGGGCCTGTACCTCACCGCCCGCGAAGCCGCCGAACTCAAGGCCGCTCAAGGCCCGGCCGTGCTGTTTGTCGATGTGCGCAGCAAGGCCGAGGCCACCTTTCTGGGCATGGCCCACGATGTCGACGCCCTGATCCCTTACCAGGACTTCAGCGGCGAGACCGCCCCCTGGGACGCCAAGGCCGGCACCTACGCGCTCGAATCCAACCTGGACTTTCTGCCCATGCTCGAAAAAGCCCTGCAGGCACGCCAGCTCGGCAAGGACAGCCCCATCATCCTGATGTGCCGTTCGGGCACACGCAGCGCCACCGCCGTGACCCTGCTGGCCCGCTACGGTTTCAGCAAGGTCTACACCGTGGTCGACGGCTACGAAGGCGATGTGGCCAAGGACGGCCCGCGTGCCGGCCAGCGCGTGCTCAACGGCTGGCGCAACGAAGGCCTGCCCTGGAGCTACAAGCTCAGCGCCGGCAAGGTGCCCCAAAACTGAGACGGATTCTGGCCCGCTGATCCATCCGGGTTTGCCCTGTCTGTGCGCCTGAACACCGGCTTTTCGGCGCCTGTTCACGCAATAACCGTGTTTGAAAAAAGCAATCGCAAATCCGGACTGCTTTGCCTAAACTGCATGTTCCTTGTTTTTTTCAACCACAGGAGGCACTCATGTCCAGTCCCGGAAAATGTCCCGTCATGCACGGCGCCCGCACCACGCCCAGCAAACAGTCGAACGCTGACTGGTGGCCGAACCAGCTGAACCTGGCGATCCTGCACCAGCACCAGCCGGTGTCCAACCCCATGGGCGCCGACTACGACTACCGCAAGGAGTTCAAGAAGCTCGACTACGCCGCCCTGAAAAAAGACCTGGCCGCGCTGATGACGCAGAGCCAAGACTGGTGGCCTGCCGACTACGGCCACTACGGCGGTCTGTTCATTCGCCTGGCCTGGCACGCCGCTGGCACCTACCGCACGGCTGACGGCCGCGGTGGCGCCAACACCGGCAACCAGCGCTTTGCCCCGATCAACAGCTGGCCCGACAACGGCAACCTGGACAAGGGCCGCCGCCTGCTGTGGCCGATCAAGAAAAAATACGGCAACAAGATTTCTTGGGCCGACCTGTTTGTGCTGTGCGGCAACGTGGCCATGGAAACCATGGGCTTCAAGACCTTTGGTTTTGGTGGCGGCCGCGCCGACATCTGGGCCCCGGAAGAAGACGTGTACTGGGGCGCTGAAAAAGAGTGGCTGGCCACCAGCGACAAACCCAACAGCCGCTACACCGGCAACCGCGAACTGGAGAACCCGCTGGCCGCCGTGCAGATGGGCCTGATCTATGTGAACCCGCAAGGCCCGGACGGCAAGCCCGACCCGGTGGCCTCGGGCAAGGACGTGCGCGAGACCTTTGCGCGCATGGCCATGAACGACTACGAAACCGTGGCCCTGGTGGCCGGCGGCCACACCTTTGGCAAGATGCACGGCGCGGGCGATGCGGCCCTGGTCGGCCCCGAGCCCGAAGGCGCGCCCATGCACGAAATGGGCTTTGGCTGGATCAACAAACACGGCACCGGCAAGGGCGCCGACACCACCACCAGCGGCTTTGAAGGCGCCTGGAAACCCAACCCCACCCAGTGGGACATGGGCTACCTGAAGGTGCTGTTCAAGTACGAGTGGGAGCAGATGACCACGGCGGCCGGCGCCATCCAGTGGCGCGCCAAAAACGTCGAGCCCGAGGACATGGTGGTCGACGCGCACGACCCCAACAAGAAGCACCCGCCCTTCATGACCACGGCCGACTTGTCGCTGCGCTTTGACCCGGCCTACGAGAAGATTTCGCGCCACTTCCTGGCCAACCCGGACGAGTTCGCCGACGCGTATGCCCGCGCCTGGTTCAAGCTGACCCACCGCGACATGGGACCGAAGGCCAACTACCTGGGCCCAGAAGTGCCGGCCGAAGACCTGATTTGGCAAGACCCGGTGCCGGCGGTGAACCACCCGCTCATCGACGCCAATGACATCGCCGAGCTCAAGACCCGCATTCTGGCCAGCGGCCTGAGCGTGAGCGAGCTGGTGGGCGCGGCTTGGGCATCGGCCAGCACCTTCCGTGGCTCGGACAAACGCGGTGGCGCCAACGGTGCCCGTGTGCGCCTGGCGCCGCAGAAGGATTGGGAAGCCAACCAGCCGGCCCAACTGGCCAAGGTGCTGGCGGTGCTCGAAGAAGTGCAGCGCGGCTTCAACAGCGCGGCTACCGGTGGCAAGAAGGTGTCGCTGGCCGACCTGATTGTGTTGGGTGGCTGCGCGGCGGTGGAAGCCGCTGCCAAGGCCGCTGGCCACAGCGTGACCGTGCCCTTCACCCCCGGCCGCACAGACGCCAGCGCTGAGCAGACCGACGCCGAATCGTTTGCGGTGCTGGAGCCGGTGGCCGATGGCTTCCGCAACTACCAGAAGAAGTCCTACCGCATGCGCGCCGAGGAACTGCTGGTCGACAAGGCACAACTGCTGGGCTTGTCCGCACCCGAGATGACGGTGCTGGTGGGTGGCCTGCGGGTGTTGGGCGCCAACACCGGTGGCGCCAAGCACGGTGTGTTCACCGGCCGCGTGGGTCAGCTGACCAACGACTTCTTTGTCAACCTCACCGACATGGGCGTGGCCTGGGCCCCGACCGATGCCAGCGAGGAAACCTTTGAAGGCCGCGACCGCAAGACCGGCGCCGTGAAATGGACCGGCACCCGCGTGGACCTGGTGTTCGGCTCGAACTCGCAGCTGCGCGCCATCAGCGAGGTGTACGCCCAGGACGACAACGCGGGCAAGTTCGCCCAAGACTTTGTCGCCGCCTGGAACAAGGTCATGAACGCCGACCGCTTCGACCTGCTCGGTTGATCACCGGTCAGGCGCTGGCCTGAACCCGCCCACGCCACGGCGTGGGTTCAACCCCCGGTTGCAGCAACCGCTGCACCGGGGGTTTTTTATTGAGGCTTACAAGACAAAGTTGCGCCAACCGCCGATGTTGTAGACCGGCGCGTAACCGTGCTTGCGCAGCAGCATTCGCGCCATGCCGCTGCGGGTGCCACTGGCGCAACCCAACACCACCGGCTTGTCGCGCGGGATTTCAGCCAGGCGGCTGCCCAGCGCATCGAGCGGAATGTTGACGGTGCCCGGCGCACTGCCGGCCGCGAACTCGGCGACCGATCGCACGTCGAGCAGTGTGGCCCCTTGCGCCATGAGCTGCGGCAGCATGGCGCGCACGCGTCGGCCGCGCCACCACTTGTAGCCGAACCAGGCGGCCACGGCCAGCAAGGGCCAGTACTGTTGAAAAAAGTCCATGCGAGGGCTCGTCCTTGGGATCAGGGGTTGGCTTCGAAATCGGTGAAGACGCGGTTCATGTTGGCGCGGTGCAGTTCCTCAAAGTTTTGCAGATGGAAAAAGGCCGCCGGGCGGGCATGCCGGGCCAGCGTCTCGTCCATCGGCTCCATGTTGCGCGCCGCCGCCCCGACCTGTTCGATCAGAAAACGGTAGTAGTCACCGGTCTCCTTTTGGGCCTGCGCCAGATCGGTCACCCGGCCGTGCCCGGGCACGATGCGCCGCGGCTGCAGGGCCTTCAGACGCTCGAAAGCGGCCTGCGCCTTGCGCACGCTGGACTGCGGCAACACCCCGAGCAGACGATCCACATAGACCAGATCGCCGGTGAAGGTGATGCCGTGCTCGGGCAGGTGGATCATGGTGTCGCCGGGGTAATGGGCGCTGGTGTCCAGCCATTGCAGCTGCACACCGTCGATCTGCAGCGAGACCTGCGCGCCCGTGTGCTGCACCTGCGCAACCAGGGCCTGCGTGCCGTTCATCTGCGCGCCCACAAAACGCTGCATCCCGGCCAGCTGCGCCGAGGCCACCGCCTGCTGGGTGCGCGCCGTGGCGGCCAGCGCCTGCAGCTCGGCCCCCTGCCCGGCAAAGTAGGCATTGCCCAGCCAGCGGTGGTCCTGCGAGCCCGTATTGAGGACCCAGCGCACCGGCTTGTCCGTCACCGCCTGCACGGCCTTGTGCAGCAGGGCCGCGCTGTAGGCACTGGCACCGCTGTCGATCAGGATCACACCGGTTCGGCCAATGACAAAGCCGTAGTTGGCGTTCAGCCCGGCATTGGCCTGACTGCGCTGGCCCAGCGGCCCGACGATGGCGTACACCGGCCCTGCAACCTGCTCAGCCCGCGGACTGTAGACCGGCTCGGTGGCAGCGGCCGGGCCGGCCCACAGGCCAAGCCCTGGCGCCAGCAAGAGGGCCGACACCAGCCTCCGCGCGGCCCCCGCGCTCCACAAGCACCAACGGCCAAAGGCCCGGGACAGATGTTTCATGACGGCAGCTCCAGTGTTAAATCAATGGACACGAATATAACGGCTTGCCGATCATTGCCAACGATCAGGTCTGGTTTGGTGGTCCACGCTAGCGGTACAGCACCTGCGCCAGCGCCACGATGGCGACGATGCACACCAAATTCAGGGCCAGGCCGCAGCGCATCATGGTCGCCTGGGGCAGCAGGCCGGTGCCGTAGACAATGGCATTGGGCGGCGTGGCCACCGGCAGCATGAAGGCACACGACGCCGACACCGCAATCGCGGCCGCAAACAGGGCCGGTGGCAAGCCCAGGGCCGTGGCCACGCCGACAAAGATCGGCACCAGCAGGGCCGCCGAGGCGGTGTTGCTCACCAGCTCGGTCAGGAACACCACAAACGCCACCACCGCCAGCAGCAGGAGCAAGGGCGAGGCGCCCTCCAGCAGCGCCGTCAGACCGCCGGCCAGGTACTGGCTGGCGCCACTGCTGGCCATGACGGCACTGAGCGTAAGGCCGCCGCCAAAGAGCAGCAGCACGCCCCACTGGGTGCGTTGCTCGACGCCGGGCCAGTCGATCACCCCGGTGGCCACCAGCGCCACGATGGCCGCCAGGGCCACCACGCTGTCCATCTCGGCCGCGATGCCCAGCACACGGCCCAGTGGCGCAGCCGCCACCCAGCCGGCGGCCGTCAGCGCAAAGATCAGCAGGGTTTTGCGCTGGTCGGCTGTCCAGGGCTGCGCTGCCGGCACCTCGGCCAGGGGCTTTCGCCTGCCCGCCAGCGAGGGCCTGAGCACGGCCCACAGCACCAGGCCCATGAGCGGCAGCAACACCAGCACCATGGGGATGCCCACCCGCATCCACTCGGCAAAGCCGATGCCGGCCTGGGCCGCGGCGATCGCATTGGGCGGGCTGCCCACCAGGGTGCCAATGCCACCGATGCTGGCGCTGTAGGCCACGCCCAGCAGCACAAAGGCGCGCTCGCGCGGACCGTCCTCGTCGTCGAGCAGGCCCAGGCTCAGGGGCAGCATCATGGCCGCCGTGGCGGTGTTGCTGATCCACATCGACAGCGCGGCGGTCATGGCCATCAGCAGGGCCACGGCCCAGCCCCGGCGACCGGCGGCCAGGCCCAGCAGGGCCTGCGCGAGACGACGGTCCAGCCCCTGCTGCTGCAAGGCGGCGGCCAGGGCAAACCCGCCCAGAAACACAAAGATCACCGGGTGCGCAAACGAGGCCAGGGCCGCGCGCACATCGAGCAAGCCGGCCAGCACCGCCAGCAGCGGCACCAGCAGGGCCGTCACGCTCAGGTGCAGGGCCTGCGTCATCCACAGGCCGGCGATCAGCACAAACAGCGCCAGCCCGCTGCGCAGGGCATTCGCACCGGGCACCAGTTGCCAGACCAGGGCCGCCAGGGCCAGGGACAGCAGCACACGCCAGAACGTGGCCGGCAGTTTTCGGGCCCATTGCAAGAGCATCGCATTCACAACACGCATGGAGACTTTCCTGTTCGCACCCGGGTGACAGCGCCCGTGCGCCGGCCGCTTGTATCGGCCGCTTGTACCGGCCGCTGTCGGGCGGCTTATGATTGTCGCGCGAGGAACGCCCCATGGCATGGGCCCGGTGCCATGGCCTTGCACTCCAACACCACCATGACCGCCCCGCCCCACGCAACACAGACCGCCAACGCGCCCGCCGAATCCGCCTGGCGGGTGTTGGGCATCTTCCTGCGCCTGGGCCTGACCTCGTTTGGCGGGCCGGTGGCGCATCTGGGCTACTTCCGCACCGAATTCGTCGAGCGCCGCCAGTGGCTCAGCGACCGCGCCTATGCCGATCTGGTGGCGCTGTGCCAGTTCTTGCCAGGCCCGGCCAGCAGCCAGGTCGGCATGGTGCTGGGCTATGGGCGCGCGGGCCATGCCGGCGCGCTGGCGGCCTGGCTGGGCTTTACCCTGCCTTCGGCCTTGCTGCTGATGGCCCTGGCCTGGGGCCTGCTGGCGCATGCCGGCGCGCTGCCGGCGGGGCTGCTGCAAGGCCTCAAGGTCGCAGCCCTGGCCGTGGTAGCCCAGGCCGTCTGGGGCATGGGCCGGCAGCTGTGCACAGACCGCTGGCGGCTGGCCATCATGGCGCTGGCCTGCTGCGCCGTGCTGGCCCTGCCGGGCGCCGGGGTGCAGGTCGGCGTGATCGTGCTGGCTGCGCTCGCCGGGCTCGCATGCCGACGCTGGATGGCGCCCACGACCATGACCCCACACGACACGCTGGCAGTGCCCATGCGCCGGCGTACCGGCGCGCTGTGGCTGGCGCTATTTGCGCTGCTGCTGGTGGGGTTGCCCCTGCTGGCGGCCAGCGTGCCAGGACCGTTGACCGCCCTGGTCGATGTGTTCTACCGCGCCGGTTCGCTGGTGTTTGGCGGCGGCCATGTGGTGCTGCCCCTGCTGCAGACCGAGGTCGTGCCCCGCGGCTGGATCGACCACGACACCTTCATGGCCGGTTACGGCGCTGCACAGGCGGTGCCCGGCCCGCTGTTCACCTTTGCAGCGTTTGTCGGCACGGCCATGGGCACGGCCGCCGGTCCGGCCGGCTGGGTCGATGGCTGGATGGGGGGGCTGGTAGCACTCGTCGCGATTTTTGTGCCGGCCTGGCTGCTGGTGATCGGCGCCCTGCCCTTCTGGGCGCAGTTGCGAGGGCTACCGCAGGCGCAAGCCGCACTGGCCGGCGTCAATGCCGCCGTGGTCGGCCTGCTGCTGGCCGCGCTGTACACGCCGGTCTGGACCGGCGCCGTACACGGCCCGCAGGACTTTGGCCTGGCCTTGTGTGCCCTTTTGGCCTTGATGGTCTGGCGCGTACCGCCCTGGGCGGTGGTGGGGGCGTGTGCTGTGACGGGGGCGTTGTTGGGTTGAGTGATAGAAGCTGGGCGTTGGTGGACAGCGTTGATTGAGCAAGCTCAGATCTTCCAAAGATTCCTGAAATGCGCAACGGTGCCATCGGCACCGTGCAACTCCAAGGCACCCAACAAATCTTCCCTTGTGTAGGGCGGATTTCTCAGGTCCTTCACACTCTTCTTCAAGGCTGCTTCAACCCTGCCCGGATCCGCGGCGCACATCAGATCAAGGAAGGCGCCAGGCTTGACTACCTGAATACCGAGCTTTGCCGTGTCCTTCACCGCCAAGTGCTTCAGGTTGGAGGAGACGACGAAAACCCCATCACTCGGCGAGCCCTCGGTGGCCAAGACATCCTTCAATCGGACCGCGGCCGCCACAACATGCCTGTCGCCATTGTTGACCTTCGCGGGCACTCGGGTCGTCACGCTTTCGTGGTCATATCCAAGGATTTCCCATTCAATACCGGTGGCACTGCGAAAAGCAGCCAACCGGAGGGCCGCTCGCCGTGCGTCTTCTGCCCCTTTGTCACTGTCCTTGTATGCCTCCAGGGGCTGACCTTTTAAGCCGGTGACTACTTGAGCCCAATTACGGGCGAACTCGACTTCGATGTCCTGCGTCCAGCGCGGCTCATAGAGCCCGCCCAGGTGCAGATCGAAGAGGACGTCGGACAGTCGTGGAGGCAGCAGCGCGTTGGCATCCAGGACGGCATAGGTGCACCCGCCCGGAGACAACGGGTGATTAGCCACGCTTGGGGCCCTTCCTGGCGGGCTTGGATGCCCGCCTGTCTACGAAAGCGGCTTCCGACAGGTTGTACAGGCCCGCCTGGATTCCGGCCTGTCTGTAGACTGATTTCTTCTTTGTCTCCGAATCCGTCGGATTCAGAGCCATCCAAGCTTTCACCGATGACTCAGGGACACGGCGATGCCCACCGGCGGTCGTCTGCGCACCCAGTAGCTTTCCGGAGTCGATCAGCATTGCGACGTATGGACGGCTGCGCCCCATCATTTGAGCGGCCTCCTCGGTGGAAAGCATCCTGTCCTTGTTCGCCTGCGTCACACGAATGTCCTGACTCAGGATCACCTGCGCGAGGTAGAGCTGCAACTGGCCCCTGATTTGACGAGAGGCCTCGTCATGAGATTCGAGGACCTCATGCAGAACCCCCCGAAGAACACCCGAGTCGATCAGGTTTCGCTTGACTCCCTTGATCTGTTTAACCTGCACAATTTTCGTGGAACCACGTTGAGCCACCAGGTCGGCCAACCCACCCAGGGGATCACCAGCCAGCGCCATCTGGCTCATTCTTCTGTTGGCCGTGACAGAGGGTTGCATCATGCTCGCCTTTTCGAATTGAGTTTCGATTTTATATAGTATTCGGAAAATACTACAGGGCGGTTTAGCCCGAATTAAGGGGACCGGAGAAAGAAGGCCAGGAGTCGTGGCCTTGCCCTATGAGAGCCAATTCGCCTTGAGGACTTCCCGTAGCCCCATGCCAACCCATATTCGCCGCTCAACGGTGAGCGTCGCTGACCAGCCTGTGGCGCAGCCTGGCAGTCGCTGGCAAGGAGGCTTCGACACTGACAAGCGTCAATTGATCAAGCCGACACCAGCCGACCTTCATCGACGATCTCGTAACGGCGCCCCTGGCGATCGAGCGGCTTGAGCGCGCCTTGCCGGACCAGGCCGCTGATCTCGCGGCTGACGGTCTCGAGCTTGAGGTCGAGCATGGCGCCCATGTCGTCGCGGGCAAAGAACTGGGTCTGCTGCGGCTGCTCGGGGTCGCGCATCTTGAGCGCCAGCCCCGCCACGCGCTGGCGGGCGGTGCCGAAATTGAGTTCGGCGAGCCAGTCCTCGGCGTCCTTGAGGGCCTGCTGCCATTTCTGCATCAGGCGCAGGTGCAGGCGCGGGGAATGCGCGGACAGGTGGTGCAGCACGCCGAGCGGAATGCGGCAAACGCTCGACTCCAGCAGGGCCACCGCCTCGGTGTCATACCGGGCCGTGGCCAGGGCTTCAAGGCCCAGCACATCGCCGGGGCGCGAGACGCGCACGATGCGCTGGCGGCCATCGGCCGTGCTGCGCACCAGCTTGACCAGGCCCTTGCGCAGGGTGAACACGCCCAGGGCCTGCGCACCCTCCTGGAACAGGCTGCTGCCCGGCGCAAACACCATGTCGTCGATCGGCGAATGGATCTGGCTGAAGTCGTCCTCGTTGAGGTCGGCAAACAGCACCATGTCGCGGATGCCGCACTGACGGCAGTCGGAGGTGCCTTTCCAGGCGGATTCAATCTTGATCGGGATCACGAGCGTTGAGCGTTGAGCGTTGAGCGTTGAGCGTTGAGCGTTGAGCGTTGAGCGTTGAGCGATGAGCGATGAGCGATGAGCGATGAGCGATGAGCGATGAGCGATGAGCGATGAGCGATGAGCGTTGGGCGCCGGGGGCAGTGACTTCACGCTTAACGCTGAACGCTGAACGCTGAACGCTGAACCCCTCCAAAACGCTGAACGTTCCTCAGAGCCGCTTGCGCGACTGCGCCAGACGGTCTTCGAGATACGGTCCGTAAAAGTCCGGCTGGTAAGCCCCTTCCATGCGGTCGGCCACCTCGCGGCCGCCCGGGCCGAAGAACAGCAGGGTCGGCGTGATGGTGACGTTCCAGCGCCGGGCCAGTTCGTCGTGGGTGGTGGTCTTGCCGGCAAAGTCGCGCACGCTGGCCTCGCTGCGCAGATCGACCTGCACGATGGGCTGGCCGGCACGCTGCATGGGCGAGAGGTGGCTCTGGCGAGCGATGCGGCAATACACACAGCCCTCCAGACTGGCCATGACCACCAGTGGCTGGCCCTGACGCAGGGCCGCGGTCAGTTCGTCCGGCAAGGATCGGGCCGGTGGCAGCACCGCCGGCGCCGACCGGTTCTGGGCCAGGGCCGGCAGCGCCAGCGGCGCCACACCGAAACCGGACAGGACCGCCTGCAGGCACAGGCGTCGGGAGCGTGAGGACGGGTTCATGGCAGTGTCAGGTTGGCAGCAAGGGACAAGGGAGAACAGCGAAAATAGCGGGTTTTGCCGTGGCAACAGCCGGGCGCTACATGCTATATAAGAACAGGATGAATTATGGAGCAGACGCTCGATCTGGCCCAAGCCCTGGCCCGCTGGGGTGAACCCACGGTGCTGGCCGCCTGCGGTGCGCTGGTGGGCCTGGTGTTCGGGCTGGCCGCGCAACGCAGCCGCTTTTGTGCCCGCGCGGCGGTCATCGAATGTTGCGAAGGCCGCCCCGGGGCGCGTTTCAGCGTCTGGTGGCTGGCCTTTGGTGCGGCCTTGCTGGGTACTCAGTTGCTGGTGCTCTGGGGCGCGCTGGCGCCGGGCAAGTCCCGCTTCATCGACGGGCAGGGCAGCCTCTCGGGCGCGGTGCTGGGCGGCCTGTGCTTTGGCGCCGGCATGATCCTCACGCGCGGCTGCGCCAGCCGCCTGCTGATCCTCTCGGCCAACGGCAATCTGCGTGCCCTGCTCTCGGGGCTGGTGTTTGCGGTCACGGTACAGGCCAGCATTGCCGGCTGGCTCGCGCCCTTGCGGCAATGGCTGGCCGGACTGTGGCGCATTGACGGCGGCGCCGGCCGCGACCTGCTGGCCCTCACGGGTCTGGGCGTCTGGGGCGGTGTGGTGCTGGCAGGTCTGGCACTGGCCACCGGGGTGGTGCTGTTTGTACGCCAGCACGAGCGGCGCGTCTGGCTGGGGCTGGGCGCCCTGGCTTGCGGCCTGGCCATTGCCGCAGGCTGGGGCCTGACGCAGGCGGTGGCCCGCGAATCCTTCGAAGCGGTGACGGTGCAAAGCCTGAGCTTCAGCGGCCCCTCGGCCGAATGGCTGATGCGCGTGCTCTCGAGCGCCAGCGTGCCGGGCTTCGGTTTTGATGCCGGCCTGCTGCCCGCCACCTTTGTCGGCTCGCTGATCGGAGCACTGATCGGCCGCGAGTTCCGCTTTGAAGGCTTCAAGTCCGAAAACAAGCTCGGCCATTACCTGACGGGCGCGGTGCTGATGGGCTTTGGCGCCGTGCTCGCCGGCGGCTGCACGGTGGGCGCCGGGCTCAGCGGCGGCGCCATTTTTGCCCTGACCGCCTGGCTGACCCTGATCGCCATCTGGGTCGGCGCTGCACTGGCCTGGCGCCTGCACCGGGCCATGGGCTGGCCGGTCTGATGGCTGCGCCGGCGCAGCGGGCCGGGGTCTGACGCAAGGGGTTTCGGATCCGACGCAGGGCGTTTCGGACCTGAGATGGCCACGGCGCTGCGCCTAGCCATGACGGTACTTTCGGCGTCTCGCCATGCCGATGGTTCGTCATCGCGAGCCAAGAACGGCGATCCCCTGGCGCCTGCCCGTCCCTTGCAACGCCATGCGCTACGATCCCTCTTTTCATCAGGAGTTGCTGATATGAAAACCGCCCTCGACCTCGTCGCCGCCGCCAAGGCCGGCATCCATGAATTGACCATCGCCCAGGCGCAGGACGCCGTGCAGCAGGCCGATCTGCTGATCGACGTGCGCGAAGCCGACGAGTACGCCCAGGGCCATCTGCCGGGCGCGGTGCACATGTCGCGCGGCATGCTCGAATTCAGGCTGGCGGGCAACCCCGCCTACCAGCCGCGCGACTTGCGTATCGTGCTCTACTGCAAGACCAGCGGCCGTGCTGCCCTGAGCGCGCAGTCGCTGCAGGCCATGGGTTACCTGAACGTGCAGTCGATCGCCGGCGGCTACGACGCCTGGGTGGCGGCAGGCTTGCCGGTGGCCAGGCCCGAGACGCCCAGCTTCGGCTGATCGCGCGCAGCGTGCTGCGCATGCACCGGCCCACAGGCCAGGCCACGCTCGACCGCCCAGGCCATGGCCCAGCACAGCCAGGCTGTCCAGAGCGAATGGCTCAGGTAATGCGCACCGCGCACCATCTGCACCCCGGCAAACAGACTGCCCAGCACGATCACCAGCCAGAGCATGCGCCGGGCGAGCACCGGGTTGAACGGACGCCAGACCGCCCAGGCCAGCCAAAACGCAAAGGCCGCGCTGGCATGGCCGGACGGAAAGCAGTGGCCGGGGCCGCCATCGCGCAGCTGCAACCACCAGTGCGGCACATAGGGCCAGGCGCCGCCAAATTCGAGCGTGTCCCAGGGACAGCTGGTTTCCGACACACGCTTGAAGGCGGCGATCAACACGGTGGCCAGCAGCACCAGGCCCACGGCACCCCAGCGCAGCCCGCGCGATGGGCCTGACCAGCGCAGCGTCCAGGCGTCCCAGACCAGCAGCGCGATCGCGGCCCAGGCCAGCAGGCGACCGCCGTCGTGCAGCACCTGGCTGAACAAGGGATGCTCGCGCAGCGCAAAACCGGCCGGGCTGCCAAACGGACGGATCAGCCAGAGGTCCGCGCCCAGCGCTTCCCACACCCCCAGCAACAGCAGGGCCAGCAGCAAGGCCGCCCCGGTGGACAGCTGCGGCCTTGCCGTCCGGTTCAGCGGCTGCGTCATGGGGCTGGTCCGCTTCGAGGATCGGTGATCGCGCGGCATCGGTCAGACCCTGGCCGGCGCGCGACAGCCTTCGCTCAGGTCCAGCGTTTTCTCGCGCAGGGCCGTCTGCACCCCCAGCAGGCCGAGCACGGTGTGAAACAGGTGGTCATGGGCCAGACCGCCAGCCGTCCAGCGCTGGCGCATGCAGTCCAGTGCGATGCCGGTGGCCGCCCCCAGGCCTTCGCTGGCCCAGAACACCATCGGCACTTCCTTTTGCACCGCGGGCGCAATCGCGTAGGGCATGCCATGCAGGAACAGGCCGTTTTCGCCCAGCGACTCGCCGTGGTCGGACACATACAGCAGGGCCGAGTCGACCTGGCCCGCGTGCGCCTTGAGCTGCGCGATCGCCTTGGCCAGCAGGTGGTCGGTGTAGAGGATGGCGTTGTCGTAGGCGTTGACGATTGCCTGCGGGCTGCAGGCCTTGAGGTCGTCGCTGTGGCATTCGGGGGTGAAACGTGCAAAAGCGGGCGGGTAGCGCCTGAAATAGGACGGCCCGTGGTTGCCCAGCATGTGCAGCACCCAGACATGCACCTCGCGGCCCTGACGAACTGCCGCCAGGCGCTCGGGCAGATCGGCCACCAGCACCTCGTCCAGGCAGCGCCCCTTCTCGCACAGGTCGGGGAACTGCGCGGCCGAGACGGTCTCCTGCGGCAGGCCGTCGCAAACACCCTTGCAGCCACTCTGGTTGTCGCGCCAGTGCACCTGCACGCCCGCACGCTGCAGAACATGCAGCAGCGACTGCTGGCCGCGGATGCGGGCCTCGTCGTAATCGCGCCGGCCCACGGGGGCAAACATGCAGGGCAGCGAGACTTCGGTGTTGGTGCCGCAGGCGCGCACCGCCCCGGCCTGCCAGACTGGCAAGGCGGCCAGTTCAGGCGTGGTCTGTCGGCCTTCGGCCGGCAAGTCGGGGCCCTGACGCAGGCCCCAGTTGGCAGCGCGCACGGTCTCGCCTACCACCAGCAACAGCACCAGCGGCCGCTCTCGTGCCGTCAACGGGCCCTGCAGCCGGGCGTCTTCACCGATCGGCTGACGGGGTTGCGCCGCGCCTTGCGCGTCGCGCCAGAGCACCTGGCTGCCCGACCACAGCACATTGGCCGGCGTGACCAGATAGCGGATTTCGCGGTGGTTGCGCATCATGGACGAGAGCGGCTGGAACACCGACCAGACCAGCAGCAGGGCCATGAGCAAGGCCCCCGCGACCAGCAACAGCCGGCCGCGCAAGGCCATGCCCCAGCCGCGGGGCGCCGTCTTGAGGTGCCACAGCCACCACAGGGGCAAGCCCGCCACGAGGGCGACATGCAGCAGCAGTCGCCACGACAACAGCTCACGGCTTTCGGCCAGATCGGTGCGCAGCGCATTGCGCAGCATCGACGGGTCCATGTAAATGCCCAGCTGGTCCGAGAAATACGAACTGACCGCCGCCGCCACGATCAACAGGGCCAGCACCGGCTTGAAGAACCAGCGCACCGCCAGCAAGCCCAGCAGCAGCACATGGACCGCCAGCACCACGCCGGCCAGCGCCAGCACCAGCCCCCAGGCCGATGCACCACCGGCCGACTGCCGCCAGACCGCCGCCAGAAAGGACTGGTTGGCGAGCAACAGCCAGAAGGCCGAAACCCCCAGCAACACGGTTTCGCGGCGGGGCTGCCAGGCCTGGACACTGAGCACCAGGGTTTTAAGAGGCTGCGGCAGCCAGCCCATGACTGAGAACTGAGAAAATCGGGACCACATTTGCATGACGCCATTTCATGTGCCAGGCGTGAAGCCAGACTAAGACCCCACACACCATGCGACTGCTCCTGATCGAAGACGACCGCCTGCTCGGTGAAGGCCTGCGCGATTACTTGCGCAGCGAGGGCCATGTGGTGGACTGGTGCAGCACCCTGGCCCAGGTCCACAGCCTGGCCAGCGAGGTGTTTGACGCCTGGCTGGTCGACTGGCAGTTGCCCGACGGCTCGGGCCTGCAATGGCTGCACAACCGGCGTCTGGCCGGCGAGCGCACGCCGGCGCTGATGCTCACGGCCCGCGACCGCCTGCACGAACGGGTGCAGGGCCTGGACGCCGGTGCCGACGACTACCTGGTCAAGCCCTTTGCCCCCGAGGAACTTGCCGCCCGCCTGCGGGCACTGGAGCGGCGCCTGACGCCCGACACCCTGCCGGAACTGCCGGGCAATGTGCGGCTGGACACCGCTGCGCGTTGCGCCTGGCTGGGCGGGCAGCGGGTGGAACTGACGGCGCGCGAATACGCCATCCTGCAGGCCTTGTGGAGCCGTGCCGGCCGCATCATCTCGCGCAACGAGCTCGAACAGCTCATCCTCGGGCTCGACGCGGCCCTGGCCAGCAACGCCATCGAGGTGCATGTCTCGGCCCTGCGGCGCAAGCTCGGCCGCAACCTGATCACCACCGTGCGTGGCCTGGGCTACCGGCTCGAATCCGGCACTTCAAGCCCATGACCGCGCAAGCCAGGACCCCTGCTGAAGCCGGCCGGCCCCCGTCGCCCCGGCTGCCGGCCATCCGCCAACGCCTGAACCGGGTGGTCTGGCTCTGGTCCTTGCTCTGGGGTGTGGTGGTGGTGGCCGCCCTGTGGCTGGCCGCGGTGCACGAAGTCGACGAACTCATGGACGACAGTCTGCGCACCACCGCCGAACTGCTGGTGCGCCTGCAGTCCAGCGCGCAGCGCCTGGACAGCCCCCCTGCCGGCTCGACCTCGGTGCCGGCGGCCTCGGCGGTGCAGGCCTGGGTCGCGCCCTCGGAACGGCTGGCTCTTCAGCTGGTCGGCCCTGACGGCCAATTGCAATGGCGCTCGGGCAGCGCGCCGCCCTCGCCCTGGCTTGGGCAGGCCAGTCCCGGCTTCAGCGATGTGCCGGGCTGGCGCGTGTTTGGCGTGGCAGTGCCCGCTGCACAGGAGGCGGCGCCGTCCATGCTCTACATCGGCCACACCCGCGAAGAGCGGCTCGAAGTGCGGCTGGACGTGGCCCTGGGCGGCGTACTGGCGGTGCTGGCCATGGGCGGCGTGGGGCATTTGTGGCTGCAGCGGCGCATGCAGACCGAGCTGCAGCCGCTGCAGTCGCTGTCGCAGCAACTGGCGCAGTGGGACCCCAGCCGCGGCGATGGCCTGCTCAGCCTGGCCCCGGCCTCGCGCCAGGAGCTGCAGCCGATTCACGAAGCGCTGGCCGTGCTGGGCGAGCGGCTGGCGGCCCGGCTGGCACATGAGCAGTCGTTTTCGGCGCATGCGGCGCATGTGCTGCGCACGCCGCTGGCCGGCATGGACGTGCAGCTGGCCCTGGCCCTGCGCGAGAGTGCGCCCGAAGGCGTGCCGCGCCTGCAACGGGTGCGCGACGCCACGCACCGGCTGCAGGCGGTGGTCACCGCCTTGCTGCAGCTCTTTCGCAGCGGCCTCGAACCCCGGCGCAGCGCAGTAGACCTGCCGACCCTGCTGGCCCGCTGGCCCCTGCCTTCGCTGCAGCTCGAACTGCACACCCCGCACCGGCTCGATGCCGACCCCGACCTGCTGCTGGCCGCCTTGCTCAACCTGCTCGACAACGCCGAACGGCACGGCGCCCGCCAGCTGCAGCTGCACACCCTGTCGCCAGTGTCGCTGGTGCTGCAGGACGATGGCCCCGGCATGGACGAGACCCACCGGCAACAACGCCAGGCCGCGCTCGATGCGCAGCAAGACGACGGCCTGCAGGGCCTGGGCCTGGTGCTGGCCGACCGCGTCTGCCGCGCCCACGGCGGCCGCCTGCAGCTGCTGCCCTCGGACAAGGGCCTGCGGGTCTGGCTCGGCCTGTCAGATCAGGCGCAGCCGCCTGGGGGTTGAGCGTTGGGCGTTGGGCGTTGGGCGTTGAGCGTTGAGCGTTGAGCGTTGAGCGTTGAGCGTTGAGCGTTGAGCGTTGGGCGTTG
>Ga0255182_1000526_pt1 | contig 24774 bp, 22 predicted proteins | sample Atl_UVDOM_RepA_8_FD_188420 | JGI IMG/M metagenome (GOLD analysis project Ga0255182, IMG submission 188420) | Freshwater microbial communities from Altamaha River, Georgia, United States - Atl_UVDOM_RepA_8d | ecosystem: Environmental > Aquatic > Freshwater > River | place: USA: Georgia...
CATGTCGCCGAAGTCGGCGTCGTTCAACGCAATTGGGTGGGTGACCTCGACGTGGTGGCCGAGTGACTCCAACAACTTTCCTGTTGCAGCAACGCTGGCGCGTGCTTCGGGATGATCGAGGCCGCCAGGCAGCAACGCACCAGACAACAGACCGACGCGCAGCTTTCCGACTGGTGCGCCAACTTCGCTGACATACGCGCGTGCCGGTGGCGGCGGAGTATTCGGATCGCCAGGTTCGTATCCGCTGATGGCATCCATCACTGCGGCGGTGTCGCGCACCGATCGCGTGACGCAACCTTCGACGACGCCACCGATCCAACTTTCGCCAAGGGCTGGTCCGAGACTGACGCGACCTTTGCTCGGCTTCAAACCGACGAGGCCACATTCACTTGCCGGAATGCGGATCGACCCGCCGCCATCGTTAGCGTGCGCGACCGCGACACAACCCGCGGCAACAGTTGCGGCAGAACCGCCGCTGCTGCCACCCGTCGAGTGATCGGTGTTCCACGGGTTGCGAGCGGGACCATAGGCAAGCGGCTCGGTGGTGATGGTGCTGCCGAACTCTGGCACATTGGTGCGGCCGATGGTGATGAACCCGGCGCGACAGAGCCGCTCATAGAGATAGGAGTCTTCGGTGGCCACAAATTTGCGGTTCTTCAAAAAGCGCGTGCCGAGGTGATACGGCTCGCCCTTGATCTGACAGTTGAGATCTTTCACGACGATCGGCACACCAGCAAACGCGCCGCTGCGGCCCTTCTTCGCCTCGTCGCGCGCCCGCTCGAAACGCGGGTGGATCACTGCATTGAGTTGCGGGTTCACCTTGCCCACGGCGGCGATAGCCAGGTCGATGAGTTCAGTGGCCGAAATCTGTTTTGACGCAACGAGTTGGGCTTGACCGGTGGCGTCGAGTTCAAGTGGAGTGCTCATGTTCCGCCACACTAGAACCCGTGCGGGTGCTCGCGGCAGTCGACAAGTTTCGCGGAACCGCAACGGCCGCCGAGGTAGCTCGAGCAATCGCCGTCGCATGCCGGGAGCTCGGCCACGACTGCGTGGAGATGCCGTTGGCCGACGGTGGCGAAGGCACGTTGCAGGTGCTCGGCGGACCAAACCGCACCTCGCAGGTCGAAGGCCCACTCGGTCTGCCCGCGACGGCGCAGTGGCGTCTGCACGACGCGACGGCGATTATTGAAATGGCACAGGCATCGGGTTTGCAACTCGTCGGTGGTGCCGAGGGCAATGACGCGGTACTTGCTTCGACCGTTGGCACGGGCCAGCTCATCGATGAAGCACTCGCTCTTGGTGCGCGACGCATCATCGTGTGCGTCGGTGGGTCAGCAACGACTGACGGTGGTCTTGGTGCCGTGCAGGCAATCACCAAGCACAAGATGCTGCGTGACGTTGACTTCGTTGTGGCGTGTGATGTGCGCACGATGTTCGTCGACGCCGCCGAAACGTTCGCGCCGCAGAAGGGTGCGACCGACCAGCAAGTGCGGTTTCTCACTGCGCGACTCGAAGGTGCAGCCGACCACTATCTCGCGCGATTCGGCGTCGATGTGCGCGCATTGTCGGGTAGTGGCGCCGCTGGTGGTCTCGCGGGTGGGCTCGCCGCACTCGGCGCACGACTCGTGCCCGGCTTTGATCTCGTGGCGAACGAAGTTGGTTTTGCTGCAGCACTCGCCGACTGTGATCTTGTCATCACCGGTGAAGGACGCCTTGATGCCACGAGCTTCGCTGGCAAGGTAGTGGGAGAAGTAGTCCAGTCGGCAGGTGCCGACGAAAAACCGGTCGTCGTGATCTGCGGTGAGATCGACTCCGACGCTCATTCGACCATGGAACGGTTGGGCGTGAGCCACATGGGTCTCCGAGAACGCTTTGGGGACCTTGCCGTGTCAAGAACCACTGAGTGCATCGCTAGGTCCGTCGCACTCCACATGCGCGACCAACCTGACCAGCGGTAGTCAGTGAATGTTGGCCGTTATTTCTTGAGGTCGACGACCGGCTCCCACGTACGCGAGGTCCATGAGTTAATGAGCGCTTGTTGCACGCTCACAACATCGACCGCCTCGGCAAACCCGGGGGTGAAACGGGTTCCACGTACGAGTGACGTGAGGAACTGATAGTCCTCGATAGCGACGAGGTCTTCGAAGCCGATCGCGTTTGCCTGACCAGGAGCAAAGGCGCCGTGGTAGGGAAATCGATCGCCGCCGAAGATAGTCGTGTAGCCGGTGTTCGGACCGTCGTCGCGACGGTAGAACTGCAGTTCATTGAGCTTCTCGAGATTCCACGCCAGAGCACCGTCAGTGCCGTATACCTCGAATGCATTCTGACTCTCAGGACCCACGGTCGAGCGACTGGTCTCGAACGTTCCGGTGGCGCCATTTTCGAATCGGCACAACATTGAGGCGAAGTCTTCGTTCTCGACTTCACCTTTGGGATCCTCCGGTTTGCCACGCCCGTAATGGCTGGCGACGCCAGTTGGCAGTGGTCGATGCGTGATGGTGTTGTGCTTCATCCCCACCACCTCGGTGATGCCACCAATCAGGTAATGCGCCATCGAGACCGAGTGGCTGAGAATATCGCTCGTGACTCCGTAACCAGACTCTGCGAATTTGAATCGCCAGGTGAGCAGGCCAAGTTCGTCGCTTCCGTACATGCTGAGGAATCGTCCGCGATAGTGCGTAACTTTCCCGATGGCCCCCGACTGAATGAGGCTTCGAGCATGAATCACCAGTGGTGCCCAGACGTAGTTGTAGCCAACACCTGTCGCGATGCGGTGCTCAGTTGCCAGACGATACGCCTCGACCGTCTGCTCGGGCTTGCCACCAATCGGCTTCTCGCTGAAGATTGATTTTCCCGCACGTGATGCCGCCTCGATCATCGGGAGATGCAGCATGTTCGGGGCTGTGACCCAGACGGCATCGACATCGGATGCCGATACCGCTTCGTGAAAGTCGGCAACTGCGCGTGTGAAACCAAAGTCGCGCACGGCGCGTGTACGACGGCCCTCGTCGGTATCGGCACAGACAACGAGCTCGGGCGTGAACTCGCACTCGGGAAACAGCGATGGAATCCGCATCGCTGAGCGACTATGGGCCTGACCCATCCAACCGAGACCGAGTACGGCAATACCAATTCTTTTGCGTGTCATCTCACCACTCTGCCACTTGCTGAGGTGATCGGCACACGTGGATCAATCTTCTGCGACTTCCAGGAGTCGCGAATCCAGTGGTGACTCGGGTCATCGCAGAATGCCATGGTGCGATCATCCGAGGGGCCGGCGAGCACGTTGAGGAAATACATCGGGTATTCCGGGGCTGCAATCGACGGTCCGTGGTACCCGGCCGGGAGAATGTAGACGTCACCGTCCCGCAGGGTAACCGTGTCGTCCACCGATCGATCCACGGTGTAAGCATGAAAATAACCAGTTGCTTCGGCGACTCCGTGATCCGAATCCTGTTTGCCAAGCCTGAAGTAATAGATCTCTTCGTTCATGTATGGACAGCCCTCAATGCCATCGTGGCGATGCGGTGGCCACGACGACCAGTTGCCTCCCGGTGTCAAGACCTCACACACAAGGATGCGATGTGCTCCACGAAACGAATCCGGTGTGGCGATGTTGTTCACCTGTCGTGTAGCGAATCCTGCACCTCTCGGCTCAACAGGTACGGTCGCCGCGCGACCGTGATGAACAGGAAACTCTCGTTCAGCCCTCGCAGTGCACACGGCGAACTCACCTGGGTCACCCGTCACGCGAACGGATGCGCCAACTGGCGCATACAACCAGTCAGCAACTGCTGCAAACACTCCCGGTCGGCCCGCAAGAGCGAACGTGGTTCCATTCACCGTGACGTTTATCGAGATTGTGGAAAGCGGGACGATCACCACTTCGCGATCGGCGAAGGAGAACTCCACTTCGCGCTCACGCGACAAGTCATGCACTTCGAGACCGCAGTAGGTCCAACCAGCCCGCTGCGCGTCGAGCGACACGGGTTGGGTAGGCGTCGCCAACGATCCGTTCGGCAGATACCAACTCATCGCAAAGTCTGACGCGACATCATGTGCGCACCCCATGCACCAGTCGGACTGCCCGTTCGGTCATGTCTCCGACCGAACGTCCATGTGGAAAGAGCAGTGGTCTGCCTGCGACCAAGCCGATGACATTCGGCACTTGCAACGCATGCTCCCACTCTCGCAGCGTCTCGTCGAGGTTCTCGCCGGGATCACCGCCGAGTAGGAGTATTGGCATCGTCGTTGCACTGCCGAGTGTGACTGCACTGGTCCACGCCGGAAGCTTGAGCCACGTGAGCATCGAATTAGCACCGAGCCCTGCGGCGATTGAGACAATCTTGTCGAGTCGGTCGGTGCTTCGGTCGAGGGTCGGCAAACCGGCGGAATCGACCACATACGGGAGAGGCTCGACGATGCAGACGAGTCCGCGCTCTTCGAGCAAACGCATCTGCGCCACGACGTCGGCCAGCGTCGTCGCGACGCCGCGGTCGGTGTGCTCGATTCGTAGCAGAACCTTGCCGCCGTCAAGCCCAAGACGAGCAACGTGCTCCGCGTCGTAGGCCGTCATTCGGTCGTCGAGACCCCACTTGGCACCGAGGTAACCACCCCGATTCATGGTGCCAAACACCAGTTTTTCCTCCAGTGCACCGAGCCAAGCGAGCTCCTCGACAAGGTCGGCGCTGGCGAGCAATCCGTCGACCTGAGGATGACCCAGAATCCGCACGAGTCGATCGAGTAGGTCGCGTCGATTGGCAAGTGCAAACGGCTGGTCGCCAGCTGCCACGATCGCACGGGCGGTGTGATCGGCTGCGACGATGAGCAGGCGACGATCTGCCCCCATCAGGGCGCGACGTCGACGCCCCGAAAGAGCCTCGACGAAGTTGTTCGGGCATTCGGCTCGTTCACGCAACAACCGAGTCCATGTTTCGTCGGTGATTGCGGAAACGGTCATGACCGATGTGCCGGATCGTTCATGAATGAAGTGAGCTGTTTGATGTCAGGCATCGCATCGGCACAGGTCAACTGTGTGGCGACGTACGCGCCTGCAGCATTTGCATGTTCACCGATGGTTCGAATATCCCAACCGTTGACCAATCCGTGAATCAGGGCGCCACCGAAGGCATCGCCAGAACCCAACCCGCAGACCAGCGTGATTCGCAGTGGCTTGATAACGGCACGTTCATGCTTCGTCGCCAGAAGAACTCCCGCAGCTCCCATCTTTACGATTGCGAGTGAAACTCCGCGCTCGATGAGCATGTCGGCGGCGCGTTCAGGGTCGTCGGTGCCAAGCGCCATCGCACACTCAGTTCGGTTACCGACAACGACACTGCACCAATCAATTGCGGCTTGTGCTGCCCGACGCGCATCGTTGATCGAAGCCCAGAACGATGGTCGATAGTCGAGATCGAGTACCGTGTGCGAACTCCGATTGCGTTGTTTGAGCCAATACAGTGACGACTCGGCCGTCGAACCTCGCGATAGTGCGCAGCCACTCATCCAGAAAACATCACACTGACCTAGTCGTTCTTTCGACAGGTCGGTTGGTAGCAAACTTGTATCCGGCGCATCGGGCTGACGGTGAAAAATCAACTTCGGCTCCTCCGGTGGATCAAGTGCCGCAAGTACGACGGGCGTCAGATTGCCGTGCGACACGCCGATGCTCGACGTATCGACACCCCAACTTCGTAAACGTTCAACAACGTAGCCACCCAGCTCGTCGTCACCGACCTTCGTAACGAGCGTTGCCCGGTGCCCCAGTCGTGCTGCGGCAACGGCGACGTTGGTTGGGCTTCCACCGACGCTCTTTGAGAACGTCTGCTGGTCGCGGAACGATGCCCCTGCTTCTCGGGCATACAGGTCGACGCTCACGCGTCCAACGGTCACCACGGAACCTTGCATCACATTGAGAATAGGTCGCTCGAAGAATTAGGTTATCTTCGTGGAGATTCTCGTCTACGGTGCTGGCCGAATGGGTCAGATTCGAGCGGAGGATTTGATTACCCATCCCGCAGTGAAGCGAGTGGTCATCGCCAATCGCAATGCCGAGCGTGCAGCCGAACTTGCTTCACGACTGGATATCGAGAGCGCGCCGTTTGATCGTGTCGACCCGCTGGCATTCGATTCGGTCATGATCACAACGGCCACAGCGAACCATGCCGACCTTCTTCGCAAGTCAATGGCACCTGGGCGCAGAATCTTCTGCGAGAAACCGATTGCGCTCGAGTTGACAGACGCCAAGAACATCGTCGAACAGGCGCAATCGGTCGATTGCGAGATTCAGATCGGCTTTCAGCGACGGTTCGACAAGGCAATGCGTGAAGTCAAGCACCGCATCGTCTCTGGTGAGCTCGGCACCCTCTATGTGATGCATCTAGTGTCTCACGACCACCAACCGTCACCACGAGAGTTCCTTGAGGGAAGCGGGAGCATTTATCGCGATCTCCACGTACACGATTTCGACATCGCCACGTGGTTCGCCGACTCCGAAGCTGAATCTGTCTTTGCCACTCACAAAGTTCGTGAGCACAAGCAATACGCAGAGTTCAACGACGGTGACGTATCGCTGATCCACCTCGTGACGAAGAGTGGAGTTCAGGTTGCAATCTCGGGCACCCGTCATGACCCACGGGGTCACGACGTTCGCCTCGAGGTTTTCGGGTCTCGTGACACCGTTGCGGCCGGGCTGTCGTCTCGCACCCCACTGCTCCCGATTGATGAACAAGCGCTCATCGCTGGTCAACCGTGGGGTGGTTTCATCGAACGTTTCCGAGATGCATTCCGAGAAGAAACTGCGGCATATGTCCGATGGTTGTCGGTGGGTGGAGACAATCCGTGCCCGCCGAGTTCTGCCATTCACGCATCCGAAGTCGCCCTGGCATGCGAAACGTCGGCTAGAGAGCATCGTGTTGTCACCATCGAGGAAGTTCGAGCGCACCGATGACCACTCGGCGCGTCAAAACTGCACTCATCGGACTTGGGCGAATGGGTCGCACACACGCGGCTGCACTGCGCAACGTCGCTGCGCTCGACGTGGTAGCCGTAGTCGACCCATCCCCCGCATCGCGCGAGGCGGCAGAAGAGTTTTTCCCCGGGGTCGCAACCTTCGAGCATTATTCCACTGCGTTTCATATCGCCGAGGCGTGCATAGTCGTGTCGCCAACCCCCTTGCATCCAGCCATCGTCCGTGAAGCGCTGAGTGCTGGAGTACATGTGCTCTGCGAGAAGCCGCTCTCGCTCGATGTCGACGTGGCACGTCGTCTACACGATGATGCGGTGGCATCCGAACGTGTGCTTCAGATTGGTCATTGGCGACGATTCTCGCCGCCGTGGTTGCGTGCCAAGCAGCTGCTCGATCAAGGTGCGATTGGTCGACCTCTATGGATTCGACTCTCGCAATGGGATGCCAACCCGCCACCAGCGGCGTTTTGTGATCCGACGGTAAGCGGTGGCTTAGCGATTGATTGTGGCGTGCACGAATACGACCTCGCTGAATGGTTCTTCGGTGAAAGGGTCACATCGGTACGTGCATGGAACCTGCCGCTCGTCGACATGTCACTAGCCAAAGTTGGCGATGTCGACAATCTCTGTGCTGTGCTCGGCTTTTCCTCGGGTCGAGCCGCGCAAGTCGATTTGTCGCGAAACTCGCGTTATGGCGACGATGTGCGCACGGAGATATTGGGTGAGAACGGGGCGTTGTTCGTCGATCTCTTACCGACTGGTCGAGCGCGAATTGCCGACGCCAAGGGGATTCGAGATGTCGCCGACAGCAACGTTGTCGACGCGACGCTCGCGGGCGTGCAGGCACAAGCCGAGGCCTTCGCGCGACGGATCGCTGGCGAGTCTGTCGACGTGCCCGATGCCCACGCGAGTGCTCGCTCAACTCTCATCGGTCACGCAGTCATGCAATCTGCTCGTAGGCACCAAGAAGTCGCAATTACAACCTGATTCGTCGCCAATGAGTGCTCCCTCCACCATCGTTCTTCATCAAGACGACATTGGCATGTGCCACGGCGCCAATCTCGCGTTCTCTGAGCTATCAGCCGCCGGTGCAATCACGAGTGGTTCGGTCATGGTGCCCTGCCCCTGGTTCAGTGAGGCCGCTGAGATGGCCCGCGACAACACTTCACTCGATCTCGGCGTACACCTGACCCTCACCGCAGAGAAGCGCCACTACCGATGGTCGCCGCTGATTGGTGCGTCATCGGCCAGCGGCCTTGTCGACGACGAGGGCTACATGTGGCGAGATGTCGCCTCGACTCGGCGAAATGCCGACCCTCGTGCGGCCGCCGAGGAGATGTGCGCCCAAGTCGAGCGAGCCGTGGCAAGCGGGTTTGATGTCACGCATCTCGATGCCCACATGGGCGCCGCACTTGCACCCGAGTTCTGTGGCGAATATCTCCGTCTCGCCGACCAATATGAGATTCCGGCGCTCATGACTCGGACACTCTCGGCATATGGGCCGAATAATCATCTCGCTGGCGTGTCAGAAGAGCAATTCGCAGAATTCGTTCAAGAGGCTCGACGAATGCAGATTCCAATCGTCGAGCGGGTGCTGGAGACCGACTTTGGTCGTCCGGTCAGCCGCCCCCTTTCCAAGGGGCACTACGAAGGCATGTTTTCTGCGGTCGCATCCGGAGAAGAATCAGGGTGGTACTTCGCCGCATTGCACCCGAACACGCCAGGCGAGGTCGAGACAATCGAACCCGAGCATTCGCACGTGCGAACCGACGAGTACCGATTGTTCGGCAGCAATGAGTACATTCGCTGGCTGAAGAGCGGCGTCGTACGCACCTCTTCTATGCGCGATCTGCGTGATGCAATGCGGAGGGCTAGACGCTCGCGTTGAGTTGGTGCGGCAGCTTCGCTTCGATGATCTGCGCCATTACAAGCACGGTGGCCGAACAACAAATGAGCGCAACGGGATACGTCCACAAACTCACGCGCTCGAGCAACTGACCAACGAACCACGGCATCACCGTCGAGCTGAGACCTGCCGAGCCGACAATTCGCGACGTCATCTTGCCTGAAAGCGGAATTCGACTGCCGATAAACGCAAGCATCAACGAAAACTGTGGTGCGGTCGCCAATCCGTAAACGAATACGACGGGTAGCAACAAGACGTCCACCCTGGTCAGCATCACGAGACAAGCGAAGACGTTTGCAATCGCCCCAATCTGCACCGGCCGCGCGCTTCGACTTGCCTTGGCCAACCACACTGTTGCGAATCGTCCGACCATGAATCCAACCCAGAACAACGAGTTGAGTAGTGCGGCTTGAATTTTCGGCATGCCGATTCGAGTGCCGTAGGTGTAAATCCACGTCGCGAACGCAACTTCGACGGCGACGTAGGCAAAAAAATACATGACGATTACGGCAATCTGCTTGATTGATATGTCACCATGAAGCTCCCGAACTTCGACGTGTGGGTCTTCAGGAGAGTGTCGAGTGAGCACGAACATCGCAGCACTGGCCGCGAGGATGGCGCAAAAGAAATACGCTAGAACGGCGTCGCCGGCAAGTGAATCAGAAGCGCGGACGATGAACGGGCTGGCAATCGCGCCAACTCCGAACATTGCGTGCATCAAGGCAATCGACGGACCAGACTGCTCTTTTTTTTCCCACATCATCATGGTGTTGCAGCCGACATCCGACGTCGAGATAGCGGCACCGAAGAAAAAGAACGCCACGCACAATGCGGTCAGCGTCTGCCCGAGTGAGATGCTGGCAAAACTCGCCGCTGCAAGTAGGCCTGCCACCCCGATGAGTCGGTTTCCCCATCCGCGGTCGTATCCACGCACGAACAGCCGCGTTCCGGTGAGGTAACCACCGCCGTAGAACATCAGAACGGTGCCAACTCCGGCCACCGTTGAACCGATTTGCTCGGCGAGCAACGGCAACGATGGTCCAACTACGCCGAACGTGGTTCCGGTTACCAGAAAGATGGCGAAGTACGCAGTTCGCGATTGGCGGTGCGTCACGGCGCGCAGGCTAGAAGACGCAGAGCATCCTCTGGCGCATCTGAGTTGACGTCTCGCGAAACTCGCGCCGTCTCAAGCAACGAGTTTGCCGCCTGCACGCGAGTGGCCCACGAGCGCCCGGCGGTCTTTCGGCTGGTTCCCCACACCAGACCGATGAGCTCGCCGTTGGAATTGAATAGCGGTCCACCCGAGTCACCCACGTAGGTCGGAGTACGCACTTCCAAACCCGGTCGAGCATCCCTGTCTTGAAGGTCGGCCAGGTAGATATCTTCCGTAGTGATTCGCAAGCGTCGACTGACATACGCAGGTCGAACTACCTGCACCTCATGAGTGGCGGAGATCTCCTCGAAGACGACGAAGGCTGCATGGCCCGTGCGGCCCTCGGCCACTGGCACCGGACTAATCGGCGAACCGTTTTCGGCACGGAGGGGCGAAGAAGCCTGCAGCACGGCGAGGTCCCATTCGGTATCGACCGCCACAATCTGCAAAGGGATTTGGCGACCTCGATCTAGTGCAACAACACGTTCTTGGCCGACCACGCCGTGCGCCACGGTGAGCAAAAGCTGTCCCGCGGAATTCAACGGTTCCGAAACCACAGTGCCGACCGTTCGTGTTGGCTTTCGCTTACAGCCAAGGCCTTCAACGCGGAACACGGCCTCCGTTGACGCCCGCGTTGGTGGCGCGCCTGTGATCGCGAAGTTAATCGCCAAGACGATGCCGGCCACCGCCAACGCGAATGCAATGATTGCCGCGAAGCCTCGTCTGCGACGGTAAACGTTTGTGCTTGAAGGCATCGTATGGTTTAGTCTGCTTGGCGCGATTGTCTCGCGGCAATCATAAAAACGAAGTGGAGCCTGCAATGAGCACATCATCAATCGTCAATCGACTCGTCGGAAACCCAATCTCTTGGGGTGTGTGTGAGGTTCCCGACTGGGGATTCCAACTTGACTCGCGAACGGTGCTGGGCGAGATGAAGCGACTTGGTTTGCGGGGCACCGAGCAGGGACCCGTTGGCTATCTCGGATCGACTCCCGAGTCGGTTGCTGGTGCGGCCGATGAATTCGGTCTCCCAATTGTTGGTGCTTTCGTGCCGCTAGTCATGCACGATCGCGCCCAACGCGATGCCATGCGGCGTGCCGCACACTTCTCGGCATCGCTGCTCGGCGCCACAGGCAAAGGCTTCTTCATCACTGCTGTAGTAGTCGACGAGGGCTGGGGCAAACGATTTCCGCTCTCCAACGAACAATGGCAATCGATGTTCGACGGCTTCAAAGAAGTTGATGAAATCTGCGCGGGATACGGCATCAAGCAAGTGCTACACCCACACCTCAATACCCTCGTCGAAACATTCGACGATGTTAAGCGAGTGGTTGAAGGATCCTCGGTGCGTTGGCTTCTCGATACCGGTCACCTCATGATTGGTGGAACGGATCCCGCGAAATTTGCTCGCGATCACTTCGAGCTCGTTGATCACGTGCACATTAAAGATGCAAAGATGTCAATCGCCAAGCGATTCCTCGCCGGCGAAATCACACTGCTTGAGGCGACGCGCGACGGCATCTTCTGCGCGGCGGGTGACGGCGATGTTCCGATTGCCGAGACGGTCAAGGCGATGGAATCACGCGGCTACACGGGGTGGTACGTACTTGAGCAAGACGTGGCAATCGTCGGCGACCAGCCTCGCAACCCGGTCTCGGCGAGTGCCGCTGTCGAGCGCAGCATCCGCTACCTCGCCACGCTGAACTGACGGTTACGACGACACGCCACCCCGCGAGGGGTAGGTGTGGCTGACGCTCGTCGACGACTAGGTAAGGCCGCGTGCCCCCGCCACGTGGCACCGTTGCCGCTGCGGTCTCGCCGTGCTGTCAGTTGCTAGTCGGCCAAGTCTCCCCAATTTCAGGGGGTACCCCGATTGCTCGCTGACACCTCCTGCGGCCAAAGTTGCCCAATTTCACATCAACCACTACGGTTAGTCAGGTGTCGGCACCCGCCGACATCAACCTAAACAGGGGGAAAGTAATGAAACTCCGAAAGACATGGGGACTCATCCTCGGTGCAACGGCGCTTGTCGCGCTCGCTGCCTGCGGTGGCTCCTCAGACACGGCTGAAGACACGGGCTCAGATGAGGCCGCGACGGAAGCAGAAGACAGCGCAACCGTAACCGCAGGTGAAGACATCAAGATTTATGTCATCACCCACGGTGACGACGGCGTGTTCTGGTCGGTTGCTCAGAAGGGTGCAGAGGCTGCAGGTGCAGCACTCGGCGTCACGCTGATCTACCAGGGTGCGAACAACAACGCCCAAGACCAGGCTCAGATGATCGAAGCGGCGATCGCCGATGGTGCCGATGGCATCGCGGTTTCGCTTGCTGACCCAGCAGCCCTCGAAGGCGCGCTCAAGAAGGTGACCGAGGCGGGAATTCCGCTCATCACCCTCAACTCGGGTAGCGACCTCTTCAAGGGTCTCGGCGCAATTACGCACGTCGGTCAGGATGAGACCATCGCCGGAGCCGGCGCTGGTGAGCGTCTGAAGGCCGCTGGCGGCAAAGTGATGCTCTGCGCAAAGCAAGAGCAGAGCAACGTCGCTCTTGAGACGCGCTGCAACTCGGCTGCCGAAACCTTTGGTGGCGAAGTCATCCAGATCACGACCTCGGGCGACGCAGACCGCGTTACCCAGCAGGCCGAGATCAAGGCCGCTCTGGAAGCCAATCCTGCGATTGACTCCTTCCTCGGCACCGGCCCGGTCATTGCCGTTGACGGCGCCAACGCCGCCAAGGAACTTGGCCGCGCAATCAACGTTGGTGGTTTCGACCTCTTCACCGAACTCTTCGACAAGATCGAAGCCGGCGAAGCGCTCTTCACCATTGACCAGCAGCAGTACATGCAGGGTTACCTGCCTGTCGTGTTCCTCTACTTGAACATCACAAACCAGAACTCCGTTGGTGGAGGTCTGCCAGTGATGACCGGCCCTGGCTTTGTCACCAAGGACAACGTCGCGGCCGTGAGGACGCTCGTCGAGGCAGGCACGCGCTAAATCAGCGCTTGCTTACTCAGGTTCGGCTCGCCCGCCCTTCGGGGCGGGCGAGCCAGCCAGAGAGTTTCTTTGAATACAGCGGATGCGCGGTGATCTGCATCCGGATGGTCAACGTTGACCATCACACCGCAAGGCTCACAACCGCGTCGGGGGGACGGGTATATGTCTGATTCTGATTCACCAGCCCGCAGCGACGAGCGCATCTCGTACCGCGGTCCGGTCAAACGACTACTTGTTTCGCCCGAAATTGGCGCCCTGATCGGCACCATCGTCGTTTGGGCTTTCTTCTGGGGTAACGGCGACACATTCGGCACTGCCGGAAGCACGGCGAACTTTCTCGATGTTGCCGCACCGCTCGGCATCATGGCAATCGCCGTTTCCCTGCTCATGATTGGAGGCGAATTCGACCTTTCGGCAGGTGTCATCACCGGTGCTACGGGCGTGACTATCGCACTCATGGCGAAGTACTTCACCGATGGCGGTGCGCCGCTCTGGCTTGCAATTGGTGCCGCCTTCATCCTGTGTGGCTGTGTCGGATGGTGGAACGGGTTTCTCGTCAATCGAACCGGACTGCCGAGCTTCATCGTCACGCTCGGCACGTTCTTTGTTATTAAAGGTGCAAATCTTGTCTTTGCCAAGCGCGTGAACGACAAGGTCAACATCTCCGACATTGACGAGACCGAAGGCTTCAAGTTCTTCAAGGCAGTATTCGCCGGAGAGAACGTCTTCGAGAACTGGCGCTTCCGAGATCAATCCTTCATCATCGGTGGACTCCTCTGTAGTTTATTGCTCATCGCCGGCCTCATCGAGCAATCGCTCGTACGTCGCGCGTCGCGAAACAACACCTCACTGCTAGCGGCACTGGTCGGTCTCGTCGCGGTCGGCGCTGGCGTGGTCATCCTGCATCAAACCGACTCGGTCGCTGGCAACACGCTCGCTGGTGTGGTCGGTCTGCTCGGCTTGATCGTTGCCATCACTGGTTGGTCGGGCAGCAGGTTCGAGTCACGACAATCTCTGTCTGGTTCACTCCCCACCCAAGCACGCAACCTGGTGCTTGCTGGCATCGTTGGTAGTTCCGTGGCCGCATTTGCGGGGCAGGTGTTTAGCCGCGACGAGCGTCTCGAAATTCGCCCATGGTTGCCCGTGTGGCTGGTTTGGGTGCTGGCAATGGCTGGGGCTCTGTACCCCATCTTCACCCTGGTGCAGGATCTACGCAACAAGGAAATTGCTCGTTCGGGAGGATCAATCACTTGGTTGGTTCTACGACTGCCAGTCATCAGTCTCGTGACGTTGACACTCGTGATCTCCGTGTTACAGCTCACCACCGTGCAGGCTGTTCGTGCCGTGGTCATCACATTTGCCGGCGTCGCTGCAGCAGTGTGCTTTTATCGGGCGCGCTCAATCGCCGGCACAATCAGCACGATGTGGTTCCGAAACATCGGTGTCTTGATGGGGCTGGCATTCGTCTTGGTTGCATTCGCACTTCGCGCCGATTCATCTGCACCTCGTTTCCGTGGTGGCATCTTCAGCGTGTTGTTGATTGCCGGAGCCCTCGTAATCGCAAGCACGTTCGTTGAGGCGCGACACGTGCAACGGCGGCGCTTCGATACCAAGAGTGACCAACTCGGACAACGACTAGTGGTTGCTGGTGGAATCATCGGATTCGTAGCACTCGGACAACGCCTGCTGTTCAGCGATGGCGTCTTCCGAATGTCGATTTTCTGGTGGTTGTTCTTCACCATTGTCGGCAGCTTCACACTGACCAAGACGAAATACGGCAACTGGATCTTCGCCGTTGGTGGCAACAAGGACGCTGCTCGCGCTGTCGGTGTACCTGCCGACAAGGTGAAGACAGCGCTGTTCATGGCTACTTCGTTGATGGGCTGCTTCGTTGGCACGATGATCCTCATGCGATTGAACTCTGTACAGGCCCAGCAGGGTGACGGTCAAGAGTTTGAGTACATCATCGCCGCAGTCGTCGGCGGCAACCTCATGACCGGCGGCTACGGGTCGGTGATTGGTGCGTCACTAGGCGCGCTCATCATGGCAATTTCGAAGAACGGCATTCCCGCTGCACGATGGAACCAAGACGGTCGCTTCATCTTCCTTGGCGTCGTTCTACTCGTCGCGGTTCTCGTCAATAACTACGTGCGAAAGAAGGCGAACGAGCAACGATGAACACCTCGGCCCCCATACTCGAACTGCAGGACATCAGTAAGTATTTCGGCAACGTCACCGCGCTTGAAGGCATCTCCACCAAGGTCTTTGCCGGTCAGGTTACGTGCGTGCTTGGCGACAACGGTGCCGGTAAGTCGACGTTCATCAAGATCATCAGCGGTCTGCACAAGCCCAGTAAGGGCAAGTACATGTTCGAAGGTCAGGAAGTATTCTTCGAGTCGCCTCGCGAAGCGCGCTCACGTGGCATCGCCACGGTGTATCAAGACCTCGCCGTCGCACCACTCATGTCGGTGTGGCGCAACTTCTTCCTTGGTTCCGAACCGGTCAAGCACTTCGGCCCAATTAAGCGAATTGATGCCAAGTTCGCCCGCGAAACCACCAAAACCGAAATGCTCAAACTCGGTATCGATGTGCGCGACATCGACCAACCCGTGGGCACGATGTCAGGTGGCGAACGTCAAAGTGTCGCAATTGCTCGTGCCGTGTACTACGGGGCAAAGGTTCTCATTCTCGACGAACCAACGTCGGCGCTCGGCGTTCGCCAAACCGACTTGGTGCTTGGCTTCGTGCGCAAGGCAGCCGAGCGCGGACTCGGAGTCATCCTCATCACCCACAATCCACAGCATGCGTTGCCGGTTGGAGACCGCTTCTTGTTGCTCAATCGGGGTCAATCACTCGGTGAGTTCGAGAAGCGGGAGTTGACGCTCGAACGTCTCATTGAGTTGATGTCGGGTCGTGTCCGAGCGAGCTGACCTCACGCGATACCTAGTGAACTGAACCATGACGATTACCGATGCCCAATGGCGTTCACTGATCGACGCTCGAATTAACGAACCGACAAAGGCAAGTGAACTGTTGCGCCGTCGCAAGCGGCGTTCCCTGTTACGAGATGGTCAGCTCTTCATCGTCGCCGCTGACCATCCAGCACGCGGAATGCTCGGAGTCGGTGATGATCCGTTCGCAATGGCCGATCGCCGAAAACTGCTCAATGCTCTGCTCGTCGCTTTGAGCCACGAGGGTTGTGACGGTGTGCTCGGTAGCGCCGATGTCATCGACGAACTGGCTCTGCTCGGCGCGCTTGACGACAAGCTCGTGTTCGGCACCATGAATCGTGGCGGCATCATGGGCGCCTCGTGGGAACTTGACGATCGCATGACCGCTTATCGCCCGATCGATATTGCTCAACGCGGACTAGATGGCGGCAAGGTGCTCCTTCGATTGGCGAACGACGATGCCGGCACGGCACCGACTCTCGAAGCATGCGCACGCGTGGTGACCGAGATGGCCGATCTCGGAATGCCCATCATGGTCGAGCCGCTTCCGTATCGCGGTGGTCTACCTGGTCCGGCGAAGATGATCGACGACAACGACCTACTCGTGAAGGCTGTTTCCATCGCGTCGGGTCTGGGCTCGAGTTCCGCGCGCACCTGGTTGAAGGTTCCAGCGGCATCAGAAGTCGAACGGATGATGGCGGCAACGACATTGCCGGGTCTCATTCTCGGTGGAGCACCCGGACCCGACCCCGAAGCCACCTTCGCATCGTGGGAACGTTCGATGCGTGTGCCGAACGTGCGCGGTTTGGTCGTCGGCCGAGCGTTGCTCTTCCCCGCCGACGGTGATGTCGCCAGCGCGGTCGACCGCGCCGCACGAATCGTGCGTCCAACGTTGTAACGTCGGAACGATGCGAACCACCAAACTCACCACAGCGCAGGCAATCGTCAAGTACCTGGTGGCACAGCGCACGTTGATTGACGGTGTTGAAATGCCCCTCTTTCCTGGGGTCTATGCGATTTTCGGACACGGAAATGTCACGAGTCTCGGTGTAGCGCTCGAAGAGCACCGCGACGACATTCGCACCTGGCGCGGACAGAACGAGCAGGGCATGGCACTTGCCGCACTTGGTTTCACGAAGGCGCTTCGTCGTCGTCAGATCATGGTTGCGACTTCGTCAATTGGTCCGGGGGCGCTCAATATGGTCACAGCCGCCGGTGTCGCCTACGTTGATCGACTGCCACTGCTGTTGCTGAGTGGCGACACGTTCGTTCATCGAGCACCCGACCCGGTGCTTCAGCAAGGGGAGAATTTCGGTGATCCGACCATCACCGTGAACGATGCGTTCAAGCCGGTCGTGCGCTACTGGGACCGCATCGTCAGCCCAGAACAACTCGTGCAGTCGCTCCCGAACGCAGTCTCAACCATGCTCGACCCGGCAACTGCAGGTCCGGCGTTCATCGGACTACCCCAAGATGTGCAAGCCGAAGCATGGGATTTCCCCATCGCCTTCTTCGAGCGAACCCTCCGAGTCGCACCTCGCCCGCGGGCCGATGGCGATGAGATTGCCGCTGCAGTCGACCTGCTACGTACTGCCAAGCGACCACTCATCATTGCGGGTGGTGGTGTGCACTATTCCGGCGCAGAAGACGATCTGCAGCGTTTCGCCGAGAACCACTCAATTCCCGTCGTCGAAACGGTCGCCGGAAAGGCATCGTTGTTGGCTTCGCATCCGCTGAATTCGGGACCGGTTGGCGTGACCGGCTGTACCTCTGCCAACGAACTCGCCGCACGTGCCGACGTTGTCATCGCCCTTGGTACCCGTCTGCAGGACTTCACCACAGGATCATGGACGATCTTCAGGAGCGAGAGCACGAAGTTCGTCGGAATCAACACTGCGCGATTCGACGCCATCAAGCATCGTTCGCTGCCCGTGGTTGGTGATGCTCGCGAGACGATATCCGAACTCGACGTGCGGCTATCCGGGTGGAAATCGGACGATTCATGGGTTGCGCTGGCGCGTGAAGAGACTGCCAAGTACCACGCCTACATCGATTCGATCGCTGCGCTGTCGGCACTGGGGCCTGATGGCTTGCCGACGTATGCACAAGTTGTCGGAGTCCTCGACCGAGACGCCCGTCCGAATGATTACGTGCTGACCGCTGCCGGAGGGTTCCCCGGAGAGCTCAACAACGGATGGCGCGCGAAGCATCGAAACTCATTCGACTGCGAATACGGATTCTCGTGCATGGGTTACGAAATTTCTGGTGCGTGGGGCGCCAAGATGGCGCTTCCAACGAGCGAGGTCATCTCGTTGGTTGGTGACGGTTCCTATCTAATGATGAACAGCGATCTCTACTCAACCGTGCTCAACGGTCACAAGGTGATCTTCATCGTTTGTGACAATGGGGGATACGCGGTCATCAAACGACTGCAGGTAAACCAGGGAGGTAAACCCTTCTACAATCAACTTGAAGACTGTCAGCCCGCACGTCTCGCATTCGTTGATTTTGCGAAGCACGCCGCAGCGATGGGCGCGAACACGGAGGTCGTTGGTCAAATCGACGATCTGCCCGCCGCACTGCAACGCGCTCGCGAGCACGACTCGACCTATGTCATCGTGTTGAAGACCAGTCCAGATGCGTGGACCGGCGGTGGTTCATTCTGGGAAGTCGGCGTACCCGAAACCAGCCACCGTCCGGACGTGCTCGCCGCACGGGAGATGATTCGCGTCGGCAAGAGCCAGCAGAGAATTGGCTGGTGAAGTCTTGAATAGTGAGCCATCGCGATTTGACGGAAAAGTCCTGCTCTTGAGCGGAGCTAGCCGTGGCGTTGGCGAACAGGTGGCTCGTCAGGCGAAAGCTCGCGGGGTGCGAGGATTGGCACTCGTCGGTCGCGACGAGAAGGTCGGCGGTGCTCTGGCCGACGAATTGACTGGCGATGGTACGAAGGCGATCTTCATCAAGGCCGACCTGTCTCAGCCTGACGAACCACAACGAATCGTCGAGACGGTCGACAAAGCGTTCGGTGTCGTCCACGGTCTACTGAATTCCGCAGCCGAAACATCCCGAGGAAGTGTTTGGAACACCACTCCAGAGATGTTCGACCAGATGATGGCGGTCAATGTGCGTGCACCATTCATGCTCATTCAACACTGTGCCAAGTTGATGAAGCGCGAAAAAGTGTCTGGATCAGTGGTCAATATCGGCAGCGTCACTGGATGGGGCGGCGACGTGGCGCTCACCCACTACGCAATCTCGAAGGGGGCATTGCACACCTTGACGAGAAACTGTGCGTTCTCGCTCATGCGCGACCGTATTCGCGTCAACTTGTTGAATCCCGGCTGGATGGATACCCCAACAGAAGACCAGACTCAGCGTCGCTGGCATGGGGCCACCGACGGATGGCTCGCTGCGGCAGAGAAAGAGCAGCCGCTCGGCAGGCTCATCAAGCCAGACGAGCTGGCTCGAACCATCTGCTTCCTGCTGAGTGAAGAATCCGGACTCATGACTGGTGCCGTTATCGACTTTGATCAGTCGGTCCTTGGTGCTGGCTCACCATCAAAACCGAAAGAAGGAGAAGTGTGGCCATGACCGTTTCCATAGGAGTGCTCGGCACTGGACGAATCGGCGTGATGCACGCCGAGTTGATTGCGCAACGAATTCCGGGAGCTCGACTGGCCGGTGTCTATGACGTAATGCCGGAATCAAGTAGCAAACTCGCCGAACGGCTCGGATGTAAGACGTTCACAAGCCCCGCAGAATTGATGTCGTCAGATGAAGTCGACGCAATTGCGATCTGCACCTCGACGAACACGCATGTCGACTTGCTCGTCATGGCATCGAACTACCGCAAGCCCACGTTCTGTGAAAAACCTGTGTCGCTGACATTGAGTGAAACCGATCGCGCCCTTCGCGCAGTCAGCGAATCAAAGACGCCCGTCATGATGGGCTTCAATCGGCGATTTGACCCGGCTCATCGAGCCGTTCGAGACCGCGTCGCCGACGGCACACTCGGCGAAGTGCACTTGGTGCGAATCACGAGTCGTGACCCAGCCCCACCACCGCTCGAATACGCCAAGGTGTCAGGTGGAATCTTCGTCGACATGACGATCCACGACTTCGACATGGCTCGTTACGTCACTGGCAGCGAAATCGTTCAGGTCTACGCCATCGGCGATCTTCGAATTGTGCCGTCGTTCAAGGAAGCCAACGATCTCGACACCGTCGCTCTCACGTTGGTGCACGCCAATGGCGCGATCACCCAGATCGACAACTCGCGCCAGGCGGTATACGGCTACGACCAGCGAGTCGAAGCTTTCGGCTCTAAGGGACTCGCCGCTTCCGAGAACCCGTATTCACACACAGCGCTCGTGCGATCCGATAAGGGAACTGCTCACACGACGATTCCCTACTTCTTCCTCGAGCGCTACATTCCTAGTTATCTCGCCGAATGGAACGAGTTCCTCTCGGTAGTCAACGGATCGAAACCGAGCGTCGGTGTCGCCGATGGGCGGGCCTCACTCGTTGCAGGTCTCGCAGCGTGGAAGTCGTACCACGAGCAACGACCAGTGAAGACGAACGAGATCAGTTGACCAAACACCACGTGTGACACCCCTAACCGGCCGTCACTGATGTGGTCAATGCTCGGTGTGGTTTGCTCATCGGTCAACGCATAACATGTGGGCATGCGTGACTACACCGTAGGCGGACCTTCCGCGGCACTCGCCGCGGAACGCGGGCTGGTCGATGCCGATTGGTTCAAGCCCAAGATCGAGCGCGACGTCATGCGCCAATTGATGCAGCGCAACAACCTGTGGGCCGGCCTCCACATCGCCAGTTGGCTGGCAGCTCTCGTGCTCTTCGGTTGGCTCGGTCATCAAACATGGGGGACGTGGTGGGCGATACCCGTTTTCGTGGTGTACGGAGTGCTCTACGGCTCGATGAGCGACTCGCGCTGGCACGAATGCGGACACCGAACCGCGTTTCGAACCAAATGGCTCAATGACGTCGTCTACTACATCGCTTCGTTCATGGTGTTTCGTGAGCCCGAATCATGGCGCTGGAGCCATGCTCGACACCACAGCGACACCATCATCGTGGGACGCGACAACGAGATTTCGTTCAAGCGCCGTGTACCTGTATTCCGTTACGTCCTCGAGACGGTCGGTGTCATGGGAGTGCTTGCGGAGTTCATGAAACTTTTGCGCAATGCGTTCGGAGTGTTCCCCACTGATCAGCGCGACTACCAGCCAGTCGAAACCCTGAACATCTCGAAGTGGGCGTCTCGCGCATACCTATTGGTTATTGCCGCGGTCTTCGCTCTTTCCATTAGCTTACGAAGCTTCGAGCCGTTGATGTACGCCGTGCTTCCAAGTTTCTACGGTCGCTTTTACATGGTCGTGCTCGGCATCACGCAACACGCTGGACTGGCTGAAGACGTCATCGACCACCGGCTGAATACCCGCACTATCTACATGGGCCCGCTCAATCGATGGATCTACTGGAACATGAATTACCACGTTGAGCACCACATGTATCCGTCGGTGCCGTTCCATCAGCTGAAGAACCTGCACGAAACGATCAAGTCTCAGTTGCCGAAGCCGTACCCGAGCCTTTGGTCGGCCCTGCGCGAGGTTATTCCCGCACTTCGCAAGCAGGCAACTGACGAGACATACTTCGTGAAGCGAACACTTCCCATCGTCGGAGCCTGATGTCGACCGAATGGTTGACTGCCGGAAATGACGGGGCAATCGCCCCGAACGACGTGCAGCGATGCGATATTGGCGACGCAACCTACGCAGTCGTAAAAACTGGTGATGGGCGCTGCTTCGTGATCGACGGCCTCTGTACCCATGGCAAGGCTCACTTGGCTGACGGCTTCGTCGATGGTGACGTCATCGAATGTCCGAAGCACAACGGCCGCTTCAACGTTGTCACCGGCGCTGCCATCGCTACGCCGGCACGTGTGGCGGTGCGTTCGTACGAAACTCGCGTACGTGATGGAGTCGTTGAATTTCGAGTCGGCTAACTCGACCGATTAATTGTTCTTTGATGCCAGTCGATGGCTCGTCTATGCCGAGCGGTGGCGAACGTCGTATTCGTTAAGTTCCTTAATGAATCGATCCGACGGCCAGCCCTCCATCACTGCCAGTGCCATGATGTCTGACTGGGCGGGTGGCGTGAGTCGGTCTAGCGGCACATCTCGATCAAGGTTTGTCGGAAACGGATAGCCCTCGGCGGCGGCGGCGACTACTGCCAGCCATTTGTCTGCGCTCATTCCTCTGCCGACTCGGTCACGAAGTTCGTCGTAAATCGCTAGGCAAACGCGCTTCGTATCGACCGTTTCGATTGCTCGACCGAATGGCGAGTTCATCTGGAAGAGGTTTGCCATGCGACGTATGTCGCTTGTTTGGTTCGTTCCGGCTGCGTGGAAGACCGCGGGGTTGAAGAACGATACGTCACCCTTCTTTAGTTCAATTTGGATGAAATTTGCATTAACGAAGTCTCTGAACTCAGGGCGCTTCCATGCCACATAGCCCATTGGATACTTCTGAGAGTGAGGCAGATAGTAGGTGGGGCCCGTTACTGCTGGCATATCCGTATGAGCAACGGCTCCTTGAAGTGTGAGCAGCGGCGATAGCCCATGAATGTGTTCGGGATACATCTCGGCTTCATGTGTCTCCATGAAACCGAGGTGGTAGTCGCGGTGTGGGCTTTGAGCTTCTCCACCAGGATTCACAACGTTGACTTGTGAGGTGAATTGATATCTCGGCCCCAACCACGCTGCGGCGACAAGAGCGAGGATGCCGTTGTCGAAATAGTCGATGAACGCCGAGGCATCACGCATTGCCAGCTTCTCGAGAGAATTCCATACACGGTCGTTTGCACCGGGCTTGGCATAGTGGTCGCCACGTCGCGAGCCGGCGGCATGTTGCTCTTCGATGATCTTGCAAAACACCTCGCTCGCTCTGTCGACAACCGAGACATCTTCATAGGCATCGCGAAATGCGATAACGCCCGGACCAGTGCTCAGTGCTCTTGCAATCTCAGCCATGACCTTGCGACGACCATCTGGAGTCACCACTGCTGACCGCACGGTCTTGGCGTCATAGACGACGACGTTGTGCTCAATCGATGATGCATGCTGGTACTCCGATAGCTCGGTTCGTACCTCAACTATTCGCCGCAGGTCATCAACCTTGCACTCGTCGGCGAAGAACCAGCCTGGCTCACGCATATCTCAAGAGTAGCCATGAATTCAATTTCCAGACCAGCCAACTATTCCTCAGAGCCAACTAGTGTTTTTCTTCAACACAAAATCACAGGTAGCTAGTTAGTCACAGAACGGAACCCGAGATGGCCCAAGATACAAAAGAGCAGTTTTCATTCGGAATGTGGACGGTCGGCTGGCAGGCCCGTGACCCGTTCGGCGACCCGACGCGGCCGGCACTCGACCCGCTGCACATCGTCGACAAACTCGCAGAGATCGGCGCGTGGGGTGTGACGTTTCACGATGACGACCTCGTGCCGTTCGGCAGCAGCGCCACACAGCGCGACGCAATGATTGCCAAGTTCAAGCAGCGCCTTGCCGCGACGGGCATCGTCGTGCCGATGATTACGACCAACCTGTTCTCTCATCCGGTGTTCAAAGACGGCGGGTTCACGAGCAACAATCGCGATGTGCGACGGTTTGCACTGCGCAAGGTGCTGCGCAACATCGAACTCGCTGCCGACCTCGGCGCGCGCACGTTCGTCTTGTGGGGCGGACGCGAGGGTGCCGAATATGACCACGCCAAAGATGTGCGCGCTGCCCTCGACCGCTACGCCGAAGCGATGAATACGCTCACCTCTTTCGTCATTGAACGCAAGTACAACCTGCGATTCGCGATTGAGCCGAAGCCCAACGAGCCACGTGGTGACATCTTGCTGCCCACGGTTGGCCACGCCATTGCCTTCATCGAAAAACTCGAGCACTCACATCTTGTCGGGCTCAACCCCGAAGTCGGTCACGAGCAGATGGCGGGTCTCAACTTCACGTCGGGCATCGCGCAAGCGATGTGGCAGGGCAAGTTGTTCCACATCGACCTCAATGGTCAGCGGGGCATCAAATATGACCAAGATCTCGTGTTCGGCCATGGTGACTTGATCAACGCCTTCAGCCTCGTCGACTTGCTTGAGTTCGGCGGCGTCGGTGGTGCACCGGCCTATGACGGACCCCGCCACTTCGACTACAAACCCTCACGCACCGAAGACCTCGACGGCGTGTGGTTCTCGGCTGCCGCCAACATGCGTATGTATCGTCTCCTGCGCGAGCGAGCCGCCGCATTTCGTGCCGACCCTGAAGTGCAAGACGCATTGCGCGCAGCACGCGTGGGTGAACTCTCGACACCGACCTTGGCGTCAGGTGAGAAGTGGTCAGACATCATCGCCAACGACCAAATCGCCAACTTCGATGTCGATGCCGCGGGCGCCAAGGGCTACGGCTTCGTTCGCCTGCAACAACTTGCAGTCGAACACTTGATGGGTGCCCGCTGACGTGACACTGGTGGCGGGGGTTGACTCCTCCACGCAGTCATGCAAAGTGGTCGTGCGCGACGCCGACACCGGCGCGCTCGTGCGGCACGGCTCGGCAAAACATCCTGACGGCACCGAGATTGACCCAACGCACTGGGAAGTCGCTCTGCACAGTGCCATTCGGGCAGCAGGAGGAATCGATGATGTTGCAGCACTCTCGATCGCCGGTCAGCAACACGGTGCGGTGTGCCTCAACGACTCGGGCGCGGTGGTGCGCCCGGCACTGTTGT
>Ga0255182_1000527_pt1 | contig 24766 bp, 19 predicted proteins | sample Atl_UVDOM_RepA_8_FD_188420 | JGI IMG/M metagenome (GOLD analysis project Ga0255182, IMG submission 188420) | Freshwater microbial communities from Altamaha River, Georgia, United States - Atl_UVDOM_RepA_8d | ecosystem: Environmental > Aquatic > Freshwater > River | place: USA: Georgia...
TCTCGCACTGGTTCGAGCGCCGGCGCGGTATCGCGGTCGCGATCTGCGCCAGCGGCAACTACGTGGGCGGCGCGCTGTGGCCGCCGCTCACGCAGCACTTCGTCGACGCCTACGGCTGGCGCGACGCCTACCTCGGCTTCGGCGCCTTCTGCGTCACCAGCATCCTGCTGCTCGCCGCGCTGATGCGGCGGCCGGCGCCGATCGACCACCGCCCGGTGAGCGGCGCGTCGCTGACCGCGCCGGCCAACCCCGCCGCGCTGCACGTGTCTCCCGCCGCCCTGCAGTGGCTGCTGTGCCTCGCCGGCGTCGGTTGCTGTGTCGCGATGTCGATGCCGCAGGTGCACCTCGTCGCGATGTGCAGCGACCTCGGCTTCGGGCCGGCGCGAGGCGCGGAAATGCTGTCGCTGATGCTGGCCTGCGGCATCATCAGCCGCCTTGCCTCGGGCTGGATCGCCGACCGCATCGGCGGCCTGCGCACGCTGCTGATAGGTTCCACGCTGCAGGGGGTCGCGCTCTTCATGTACCTGCCGGCCGAGGGGCTCGTGTCGCTGTACGTGGTGTCGGCGCTGTTCGGCCTGTTCCAGGGCGGCATCATTCCCTGCTACGCGATCGTCGTGCGCGAGTATTTCCCGGCGCCCGAGGCCGGGCGGCGTGTCGGCGCGGTGGTGATGGCCACGCTGCTCGGCATGGCGCTCGGCGGCTGGATGTCGGGTGCGATCTACGACTGGACGGGCAATTACTTCGGCGCCTTCCTGAACGGCATCGGCTGGAACCTGCTGAACGTGTCGATCGTCGTGTTCCTGCTGCTGCGCCTGCCGGTGCGGGGCCGGCTCGCGCTGGCCTGAGACGGCGCGCGCACAGGTCCGCGGCTTGTCGTGAAGAAGGATTGAACGGTCGGCGCGGAAGATGGGGGGTGACGGGGCCTCCACTGGCGCAGCGCCATTCTGAAACCACCCTCACCCGCGCGCTGCGCGGCCTCCCCCGGGACGGGAGAGGCGAAGAGACGAGCGCGTCGGGTTGAAAGGATGCCCGACAGCGGTCCGCCTGCGACGCCGGTCCCGGCTTCAGCCGTTCAGAAGAACTCCATCAGTTCGACCACCGTCCCGTCCGGGTCGAACACGCAGACGAACTTCTGGCGATGGCCGACGAGGCCGGGTTCCGCCGGCTCGTCGACGAAGCGCACGCCGCGCCCGCGCAGCATCTCGATCATCTCGTCGAGGCCCTTCACCCGCAGGCACAGGCGCGCAATGCCCGCGTGGGCGAGGTGCGGGTAGGGCGCGCCCGCAGTGGCGGGCTCGGTCCACTCGATTAGGTCGAGCAGTGCGCCGCGCGGGTCCGAGCCCAGGCGTAGCAGCTTGGCGCGCCCCCGCTGCGGGATCGGCCCCAGGCCCGGCACCTGGCAGTCGGGAATGTCCCAGGCTTCCTCGAAACCGATCGCCCGGTAGAAATCCAGCGAACGCTCGAGGTTCGAGCAGTTCACATTCACATGGTAAATCTGGAGGCTGCGCCACATCGCGGCGGCTACCGGCCGGGAACGCCGCGCGCGATACCCGCCAGCGTGCGCGAGTAGCTGCCGGGCGCGTCGTCGAGCCATTCGAGCCACCAGTTCGCGCCGGCGGCGCGGAACTCGGCGAGGCGCGCGGCGGCGGCTGCGGGTGCCTCGTCGGCGAGGCGGCCGGTGGCGGTCACGGCGTAGGGTGTCGCGTCCTGTCGCAGGCTGTGCACGTAGGCGCTGGCCTGCGCGAGTTCGGCCGGTGACAGCCACCACTGCGACCAGTCGGCGTGCGACACCGTGCCTTCTGCGATGGCCTGCGGCACCTTGATCGGAAACACGCCGTTCCAGCGCGCGGCACGGCGCAGACCCGCACGCGCCGGCAGCGACGCGGCGACCCAGATCGGGACCCGCGGGCGCTGCACCGAGCGCGGCGCGAGCGCGGCGTTGGTGAGCCGGTAGAACTCGCCGTGGTGGGTGACGGTTTCACCGCGCAGCAGCGGGTCGAGGATGGCGAGGCCTTCGTCGAGCCGGCGGGCGCGCGCCTGCGGGCTCGGATCCTCGCCGAAGCTGCCGAACTCCACGGCCGCCGGTTCGCCCAGCCCGACGCCGAGCATCGCCCGCCCGCCGGAGAGCCGGTCGAGCGTATTCAGTTCTTTCGCGAGCTTCCACGGCCGGCGGCGCGCGAGCGGCGTGATCATCGCCCCGAAGCGGATACGGCGGGTGGCCTGCGCAATCGCGGCGAGCACCACGGTCGCGTCGACGACGTCGAGGCGTCCGGCCGGCTCGATGGCGAGGTGGTCCCAGATGAATATCGCGTCCCACCCGGCCCGTTCCGCGACCCGCGCCAGTTCGACGAGGCGGGCGGGGTCGCTGTAATCGTGGAAGACTGGGGCGTAGACGGCACTGTGCATCCAGGTTCTCCTGCGTGCGGGAAGGGCAGACGTTAGCGGCGGGCGTGCGCAGCTGTAAACCCGCTGCGGTCGCCGCCTGCGCGCAGGCCTGGGGCAGGCGGGCCCGGGGGACGTAGAATAGGTGCCCGGGCGCGGAGTCAGCTCCGCCCGCAGCGGCGGAAAGGAATCAGATGAACGACATCGAAAACGACCAGTGCCCTGCCGACTCGGTGGAGACGCTGCACGAGCCCGGGTTGCCGGACCCCTTGTCGCTCGCGGATCCCGGCCCGCCCGTCCACCGCAGCGCCGCGAGAGACGCGCCGGGGGACGAGGGCGACTTCGTCGGCGCCGAGACGACCGAACTCCTGAAGCTTGCCGCGCGCGAGGCCATCGGCGGGCCGGCCGCGGACACCGGCCTGCACGCGACGCTCGAGCACGTGCGCGCGGAGGCCGTCGCCGCACCCGTGCTCGAAGAGCTGGGCGCCGTCATCGGCGAGGCGGGTTCCGCACACGACGCACGCGAGCTTCCCCCGCCCGCCGCGCCCGCCGGCGACGAACTCGGCGGCATCCTGCAGGACTTCGCGCTGCGCCTGGACGGCTGCGTGGATGCCCTGATGGGGGAGCGCGGCCACGCGCTCGAGCAGCACTACCGGCAGGAACTGCGTCGCGTGCGCGAGGAGGCCGACGCGGCGTTCCGCGCGCGCGAGGCGGCGCTGCGCGCCGAGCTCGACGAGGATTACCGCCGCAAGGAGCAGACGCTGCGGTCCAACTATCGCAAGCTCGTCGAAACCGCGAACCGGATGAAGCAGCAGAAGGCCCAGCTGCAGCAGGCGCGCCAGCAGTTCGAGGAGAAGCTGGACGCGGTCAATGCCCTGCACCGCAAGGTCGAGGACATGCGGCGCCAGTTGCGCGACCACCTCGGGCCGGAGGCGTCGTGAGGGCGCCCGCGCGCGCCGCCCGCGCTCGTCCGCGCCCGGCCGGCCGCACGGCGCACGTCATTGCAATGCAAGACATCGCCAGTAGAATGCCGCCTCCACCCGCCAGTCCCAAGGTAACGCATGAATAGAGAGATGCCGAAGCCCGCGGCCCGGCCCGCCAACCCGTGTTTTTCGTCCGGACCCTGCCCCAAGCGGCCGGGCTGGAGCGTCGCGGCACTCGAGCGCGCGCTCGTCGGGCGTTCGCACCGGTCGAAGGAAGGCAAGGCCCGGCTCAAGCTCGCGATCGAGGAAACCCGCCGGATTCTCGGCGTCCCGGCCGATTACCGCATCGGCATCGTGCCGGCGTCGGACACCGGCGCGGTCGAAATGGTCCTGTGGAACCTGCTGGGTTCCCGCCCCGTCGACGTCCTCGCCTGGGAATCCTTCGGCCAGGAATGGGTCGCCGACATCACCGAGAGCCTGAAGCTGCCGGCCACCCGCGTGATGAGCGCGCCCTACGGCGAACTGCCGCGCCTGGCCGACGTCGACTTCAATCACGACGTCGTCTTCGTGTGGAACGGCACCACGTCCGGCGTGCGCGTGCCCGATGGCGCCTGGATTCCCGCCGACCGCGCCGGCCTGAGCATCTGCGACGCGACCTCCGCGGTCTTCGCGATGGACATGCCCTGGGACAAGCTCGACGTCGTGACCTACTCGTGGCAGAAGGTGCTCGGCGGTGAAGGCGCGCACGGCATGGTGATCCTGAGCCCGCGCGCCGCCGAGCGCCTGCAGACCTGGGATTCGCCGTACCCGCTTCCGAAGATCTTCCGGCTCGCGAAGGACCGCAAGATCGACGAGGCCCTGTTCGAGGGCGCCACGATCAACACGCCGTCGATGCTGTGCGTCGAAGATTACCTCGACGCGCTGCGCTGGGCCGACACCGTCGGCGGGCTGCGCGGCCTCGTCGAGCGCTCGCAGCGCAATCTCGCGGTGCTCGCCGACTGGGTCGCGAAGACGCCGTGGGTCGAGTTCCTCGCGGCCGACCCGTCCATCCGCTCGAGCACCTCGGTGTGCCTGAAGATCACCGCACCGTGGTTCGAGGCGCTGGACGCGAAGCAGCGCCTGGCCACCGTCGACAGGATGACCGCGGCGCTCGCCCAGGAAGGCGTGGCCTACGACATCGCGGCCTATCGCAGCGCGCCGCCGGGCCTGCGCATCTGGTGTGGTGCGACCGTCGAGTCCTCCGATCTCGCGGCGCTCACGCCGTGGCTGGACTGGGCCTACGCGCAGGTCGCCCCCGAATAGGCACGGGCCGCCGCCCTGCACACATCCAGTCCACGCGCGCCGGTCGTATCCGGCCGGCGCGCGTGTCGATAGTCACACCGCCGAACGAAAGGGTGATTCCGTCATGATCAAAGTCTTCGTCGCCGACAAGCTGGCGAAGGAGGGCGTCGCTGCCCTCCAGCAATATCCCGAACTGACCGTCGATTTCGCGCCGGGCCTGGACGTCGAAGCCGCCATCCCGCACATCGCCGACGCCGACGCCGTCATCGTGCGCAGCGAAACCAAGATCAAAGGCAAGCTGCTCGAGGCCGCCGGGAAGCTGCGCGTCGTCGGCCGCGCCGGCATCGGCGTCGACAACGTCGACCTCGACGCGACCACCGAGCGCGGCATCATCGTGATGAACACGCCCGATGCGAACGCGACGACCACCGCCGAACTCGCCATCGCACACCTGTTCTCGCTGTCCCGCGCGCTGCCCGAGGCCGACCGCTCGGTGCGCGCCGGCAAGTGGGAGCGCTCGAAGTTCATGGGCTCGGAAGTCACCGGCAAGACCGTCGGCGTGATCGGTTTCGGCACGATCGGCCGGCTGTTCGCCGAGCGGGCGCGGGGCCTGAAGATGCGGGTCATCGGCTTCGATCCCTTCGTCAACCCGCAGACCTTCGCGGACTACGGCGTCGAACGCGTCGAGCTGGACGCGCTGCTCGCCCAGGCGGACTACGTGAGCCTGCACTGCCCGATGACCAACGACACCCGCAACCTGCTGTCGGCCGAGCGCCTGCGCCAGCTGAAGAAGGGCGCGCGCGTCATCAACTGCGCGCGCGGCGGGCTGGTGGACGAAGCCGCGCTGCTCGAGCTGGTCGAGAGTGGCCACCTCGCGGGCGCGGCACTCGACGTGTTCGACAAGGAACCGCCGGGCGAGAGCCCGCTGTTCGCCTGCCCGAAGATCCAGTTCACGCCGCATCTCGGCGCCTCGACCGAAGAGGCCCAGACCGCGACCGGCGTCGAAATCGCACACCAGATTGCCGCCTACCTGCTCAAGGGCGAGGTGCGCAACGCGGTCAACCTGAAGAGCGTGGCGCCCGAGCGCCTCGCGCAGCTCGAGCCCTATCTGCGGCTCGCCCGCCGTCTCGGCAAGCTGCTGGCCCTGATGCTCGACGGTCCGCTGATCGAGGTCGAGGTCGGTCTGTACGGCCATGCGTCCGAGCTCGAGAGCCAGCCGCTGGTCGCCGAGGCGCTCGCGGGCCTGCTGCAGGATCACCTCGACACCCCGATCAACCGCGTCAACGCCGCACACCTGGCGCGGCGCCAGGGCATCAGGCTGTCGGAAGCGAAATCCGCCGAAGCGCGCGACTACCTGTCCGTGATCCGGGTCCGTGGCCGCTCGGAAGGGGTGGAGCGCTGCCTGGAGGGTACGCTCTTCGACGGTCGTCATCCGCGACTGGTGCGCGTCAACGACTACGCGATCGAGGCCGCGCTCGAGGGACACCTCGTGGCCACGCGTCACGCGGACAAGCCGGGCGTGATCGGTTCGCTGGGTGAGCTGCTCGGCCGCGCCGGGGTTAACATCTCGCGTATGCAGGTGGGGGCGGCCGAGGGCCGCGACCGCGCGATCGCCGTGCTCGGCGTATCGCGTCGCCTGACCGAAGTGGAGATGACGGCGATCGCCGGCATTCCCGCGATCGACAAGGTCCTGCAGGCTGATTTCACGGCTTGAGCGGCTCGGCCACGGGATGGCCGACGGAAAGGGTAGGACGTGCTGAATTCATTCTTCCGCTGGCTGCCCGGCCGGCCGGGCGCCCGCGGCGCCATGGATTACGTGCTGGGCGCGCTGGGACTGTATGCGCTCGTGATCGTCGCCCTGATGATCGTGTTCGATCACGAACCGGGTTCCTTCGACGTCCGCGAGGCGGCCGCCCGTCGGGCGGGCACCACCACGCCGGTGCGCGGCGTCACGACGACGGTGGCGCTGATGGAGGTCACCGACCGGCTGCTCCACAAGCGCGGCGGTTACCTGTCGAACGACCTGTTGCCGCCCGGGCTGCTGATGGACAACGTGCCGAACTGGGAGTGGGGTGCGCTGGTGCAGGCGCGCGATCTCGCGATCGCGCTGCGCAACGACCTGTCGCGCTCGCAGACCCAGTCGACCGAGGACCCCAACCTGATCAAGGCCGACAACAAGCTGCGCATCGATTCCGAGTCGTGGATGTTCCCGGCCGCCGAGCACGAATACTCGGACGCGGTGCAGGCGCTGGAGGCCTATGTCCAGCGCATCTCCGCCCCGGACGACCAGCAGGCGCAGTTCTACGCCCGCGCCGACAACCTGCGCAACTGGCTGGCAGTCGTCGAGAAACGCCTCGGCGACCTGTCCCAGCGCCTGAGCGCCAGCGTGGGGCAGGTCCGCTTCAACACGGATCTGGCTGGCGACACGGGCGCCGAGCGGTCGTCGCAGGCGCCGGACGTCATGGTGGTGCAGACACCGTGGCTGCAGATCGACGACATCTTCTACGAGGCGCGCGGCGCAAGCTGGGCGCTGCTGCATTTCCTGCGCGCGGTGGAGCAGGACTTCGCTTCCGTCCTCGACAAGCGCAACGCGCTGGTCAGCCTGCGCCAGATCATCCGCGAGCTGGAGAGCACGCAGGACATGATCTGGAGCCCCGTGGTGCTCAACGGGGAGGGCTTCGGCTTCGTCGCCAACCATTCCCTGGTGATGGCCTCGTACATCTCGCGGGCGAACGCGGCGGTCATCGAGCTGCGCATGCTGCTCGAGCGGGGCTGAGCGCGCGGCGCCTCTTGCGGCCGCGCCGGTCCGGCGCGGGAGCGGGCCGGGCGCAGGAACCCGGGCGGCAATCGCTCGTAGCGCTTGAGAACTGCGCGCTCCGGCCGCTAAGCGGGTATGGCCGGACGGTACCGGCCAGCCGAGCGCGAGCCAGTACGTGGTAATCCCTTCAAACATCGCCCGAGTTCACAGTGCCTCCTGAGCCGAAGCTGCCAGGCCGGGCTCCGCGCGCGCTGCGCGCGGGCGTCGTGCTGTCCGGCATTTCCATCGCGCTGGTGCTGGTCGCGGCGCTGCTGGACTTCGTGCCGTCCTCGCGCGCGGCAGTGCTGGCCGAGCGCACCCGCATCGGCGCGCTGCTCGAAAAGGCCGCCAGCCAGGCGATGCGCGTCGGCGATGAAGCGGCGCTGGTCGCGCTGCTGACCCATGCGGTGGAGAACGGCATCGCCAGCGGCATTTATGCCCGGCGCGTGGACGGCAGCCTGCTAACGGTGCTCGGGGCTGTCGACCTCAACCGTGAGAAGGCGCCCCACGAGCCTGACTTCAAGCTGGTCGAACTCGCCGGCCCGGCTGGCACGTGGGGGACGCTCGGGGTCGCGTTTCCGCCGGATGAAGAGGGCCTGTTCGGTGCCTTGGCCCATCCCGTGGTGTCCGCGAGCCTGTTCCTCGGACTTTCCGGCCTCGGGCTCTGCGCACTCCACCTGCGCGCACGCGCCGCAGGCGCGGCCGACGAGGCGCCGCTGATTCCGGACCGCGTCAGCACGGTGATGAACGGCCTCGTCGAAGGGGTCGCGCTGCTCGACCGGCAGCTGCGCATCGTCCACTGCAACCGCGCGTTTGCCCGCTTTTTTGCGCTGTCCCACGAGGAATTGCGCGGCCGGGCGCTGTCGGCGTTCGAGTGGCGCCACCTGCGTCCCGAACATCAGGACAAGCCCCTGCCCTGGGATGCCGCGCTGGAGAGTGGACGCAAGCAGGTGAACTTCAGCCTCGTCCTCACCACCGAGCAGCGTGGACAGCGCATCATCTCGGTGAACGTGACCCCGATGCTGGACGGCCGCCGTCAGCCGCGCGCCGCGCTTGCGAGCTTCGACGACCGGACGGCCATGTTCCAGAAGAACAATGCGCTGCGCAAAGCGCTCGCGACCATGGACGTCCAGCGTCGTGAGATCGCCAAGCAGAACGAGGAACTGAAGAGCCTCGCGACCCGGGATTCCCTGACCGGCTGCCTCAACCGGCGCGCCTTCCTGGAAGTCTTCGAAGCCGAGCTGCAGGCGGCGCAGCGGCGTGGCCACGATCTGGCCTGCGTGATGTGCGATATCGACCGTTTCAAGGCCATCAACGACACCCACGGGCACACGGTGGGCGACCGCGTCATCGCCGAGGCCGCCCGCCTGCTGCAGCTCGCCGTGCGCGAGAACGATCACATCTGCCGCTACGGCGGCGAGGAGTTCTGCGTGCTGCTGCCCGGCCTGGGCAGCGCGCAGGCGGCCGCGATCGCCGAGCGCATGCGCGCGGCAATCGAAACGCAGGTCAACGCGCTGGCAGGCCTCGCCGAGCCGGCCCTGGTCAGCGCCAGCTTCGGCGTGACCGACCTCGACTGCGGGGCGCAAACCCTGGCCGAGCTGATCGACCAGGCGGACTCGGCGATGTACCAGGCGAAGGCCGCCGGCCGCAATCGGGTCGCGCTGCACCCGCCCGCGGGCAACGTCCGGCGCATCGGCGATGGCCGGGTGACGAAGATCTAGGCGCCGCGACCGCCCGCCGCGTCAGCGTTCCGCGGCCGCGGCGACCGTCGGCAACGAGGCATACCGCCTGCTCGCCTCCGCGAGCAGCGCAGGCGGCACTGCGAGCGGGAAGTCGAGGAGCATCTGGGCATAGGCCTTGCCTTGCGGGTCGTGCCGCAGCGACGCGACCCCGCCGCCGCCAAGCGCCTGCTTCAGCACGAAATTGAAGCCATCGAGGCCCGGCCACTCGTAACGCGTGACCGGCCCGTGCACGAGATGCGCGAAGTAGGCGGCGACCGCATGCGCGCTCAGCTGCGCGCGGAGCAGCGGCAGGTAGCGCGGGTCGCGGGCGAGAATGCCGATGTTCGCGGTGTCGCCTTTGTCGCCGCTGCGGCCGTGGGCGAAGAGATGGAGCGGCGCGGGGACGGCGTCGGCACCGGGCTGCTCCGTGGCCGGCAGCGTCTGCGGCAGCGCGGCTGGCTGGCTGGCCGCGTTCGGGCGCAGCGCTATCGGGTGACGCTGGCCGGCGATTTCCACGGCCGGCGAAACCAGTGCCTTGTCGACGAGGCAGGAGAAGAGGCGCACCACCGGCTGCACCGAGGGGCGGCCGCCGGCGAAGCCGGTGAGCCCTTGCGCCATCGCGGTGGCGCTCGGAAAGATTTCGCGCGCGAAGACTTCCAGCGCTTCCCGGGCCTGGTGCGCGACGCCGATTTTAAGGATGACCTCGCGCGTCTCGGCGTGCCGCGCGTGCGGTCCGTAGGTGCTCTCGGCGCCCAGCACCTCGACCGACACGTCACGGTAGTCGCCCCAGCCGCGGGCCTCGAACAGGCGCCGGGTGCGCGCGAGGATCGCCGAGGCGACGCGGCGCGCCTTGGCCGCCGCTTCGCGCCCGCCGATCATCATCGTCGCGGTAGCGCGGTATCCGTCCTGGAAGGTCACAGACGCCTTGTAACGATTGCCCGGCGCGCGGCCGCGGGCGCCGCTGACAAGCACCCGGTCGGGGCCCGCCGGTACCAGTGACACCTGCGAGAAATCGCAGGCGACGTCGGGCAGCGCGTAGTCCGTGGGGTCGCCGATTTCGTAGACGAGCTGTTCGGCGACGGTCGCCGGCGTCACGAGGCCGCCGGTGCCTGCCGGCTTCGTGATGACGCAGCTGCCGTCGGCGGCGCACTCGGCGATCGGAAAGCCCATGTCGTCCCAGCCCGGCACCGTCCGCCAGTCGGTGAACAGGCCGCCCGTGCACTGGGCGCCGCATTCGATGAGGTGGCCGACGAGGCTGCCGGCCGCGAGGCGATCGTAGTCGTCGTCCCGCCAGCCGAACTCGTGCATCAGCGGGCCGAGCGCCAGCGCGCTGTCGACGCAGCGGCCGGTGATCACGATGTCGGCGCCGGCGGCGAGCGCGGCGGCGATCGGCGTCGCCCCGAGATAGACGTTGACGCTCAGGGGGCGCGCCGGGAATTCGACGTCGCTGTCCATGTCGCGCAGCCCCGCGGCCTGCAGCTCCCCGGCGCGGGACAGCAGGTCGTCGCCGGTGACCGCGGCAACCCGGAGCGCGAGGCCGGCCTCGGCGATCGCCGCCTCGAGTGCCGCGCGGCACGCGGCCGCGTTGACGCCGCCGGCGTTGCACACGACCTTGATGCCCTGGTGCGCGATGTCGGCGAGCAGCGGACGCATCGCGTCGACGAAATCTGTCGCATAGCCGAGCTCGGGCTTCCTGGCCTTGGCGCGGGCGAGCAGCGACATCGTGATCTCGGCGAGATAGTCCATCACCAGGTAATCGATGCCGCCTGCGCGCACCAGCTGCGCGGGACCCTCGGCGCTGTCGCCCCAGAAGCCGCCGCCGCAACCGATGCGGACGACGCCCGAACCCGAACCGGCGGTGCTCATTTGCCGGTCCAGCGCGGCGCACGCTTCTCGTTGAACGCCGCAAAGCCCTCTTTCGCATCCTGCGACTGCGCCATCAGCGGCAGCATGACCTGCGTGAGCTCGAAGGCCTGGTCGAGCGTCATGTCCTCGACCGCGCGGAACATCTGCTTGCCGATGCGTATCGCCGTCGGCGACTTGTCGACGATGCGTGCGAGCAGCCAGTCGACCTTGGCATCGAGTTCCGCGGGCGGCACGACGTAGTTGACGATGTCCAGCGCCAGCGCCTCCTCGGCATCGAACAGCTCGCCCGTGATGCACATCTCCAGCAGTCGGCGACGCGGAATGACGCGCATCATGTACGGCAGGATCATCATGGGGAACAGGCCGACCCGGGTTTCCGGCACGCCGAAGCGCGCGTTCGACACCGCCACCGCCATGTCGCACGCGCAGACGAGGCCGAGTCCGCCGGCCATCGCGTTGCCGTTGATGCGGGCGACGATCGGCAGGCGGCAGGCCTGGATGCGGCGGAACAGCTTGATGACGTAATGGTTGGGCTCGGACGGTTCCAGCGCGAAGGGCGAACCGTCGGCACTCGGCTTGAGGTCGCCGCCGGCGCAGAAGGACTGGTCGCCCGCGCCGGTCAGCACGATGGCGCGTGCCTCGGGATTCGCCTCGGCGGCGTCGATCGCGGCCGCGATGCCGGCGCACAGCGCCTCGTTGATCGCGTTGCGCCGGTCCGGCCGGTTGATCGTGATCTGGATTGCCTGGCCGCGCACCTCGCTCGTTACGACATCCGCCACCCGTGCCTCCCGTCTTTCTTGCAGCGATAAGCGCTGGACTCTAGAGGATGGCCGCGCGGACGGTCAACGGCGCGACTGCCGCCTGTCCGCGCCGGTGTGGCGGCTCCTGAAGGGGGGCGCGCGGTGGCTCATCGTCCGGGGAGCCGCGTAGAATCGGCCGCATACCTGCCCCTCGGCAGAGGCTGGAGTCCCGATGAGCGCATCGTGCAGCGAATTCCCCGACGTCATTCCCGTTGCCGACACGCGTGGGCCCGCCGCGCCGGCATCCCGCGACGGGCGGCTCGCGCGCGATTACCGGCGTCCCGGCCGTGCGTGAGCACCCGCAACGATACGCGCTCGTCAACGAGCTGCACGCGCGGCCGCACCTCGACCTGCCGGGACCGGCGCGTGCCTCCTTCTACGCGCTGCTGCGTGACGAGAACTCGCGTGCGGACCACGAGCACCTCGTCGCCTATTGCCGGCGCCACGGCCTGCCGCAGCCGGCCGCGGAGGCGAAACATCACACGGCGCGCACGGACGCGGTCGTCCTCAAGTGGGAGTCCCATACCGAGTACACGAGCTACCTGTTCGTGCGCGAAGGCGCGGCCACACCGTTCACCGAGCGCGTCATCGACCGCGTGCCGGCGGACTGGTGGGCCGCGACGCCGGGCGAGCTGCTGGTGGCGGTGCATCTCGAGATCTGCGGCCAGGAGCGGCCGGAGCCGGACGAGGACGCGCTGGCCGACTGGTTCGGACGCGACACCCTGTGCAGCGCGAACATCTATCGCGGCCGCGGCGCGGTGTGGACCGATTTCCGCGTGCACGCCGACGGCGCGGCGCGCATCCTCATCCGCAACGTCGCGATGAGCCCGCAGCAGGCGGGCCGGGCGGTGCAGCGGCTCGCAGAGCTCGAGACCTACCGTGCGCTCGCGCTGCTGTCGCTGCCGCTCGCGCAGGCGGCCAGCCCGCGCATCCGCGCGGTGGACCTGCGCCTCGCGGCGTTGACGAACCGGCTCAACGAGATGTCGGGCCTCGACGACCAGCGCAGCGCGCTGCAGGAACTGTCGATGCTGTCGGCGGAGATCGAGCAGCTCGCGGCAGGCACCGCCTACCGCTTCGGCGCGACGGCCGCCTATCACGCGCTCGTGCAGGAGCGGCTGGAAGGCGTGCGCGAGCCGCAGCTGGGCAGCCGCCCGTCCATCGCCGAATTTGTCGATCGCCGCCTGCTGCCGGCGATCCGCACCTGCAACTCGGTCGCGGTACGCGGCGAGGGCGTCGCGCGACGGCTGTCGCGCAGCCTGAACCTGCTGCGCACGCAGGTCGACGTTGCGGTCGAGGCGCAGAACCGCGATCTCCTCGCGTCGATGAACCGGCGTGCGCGCCTGCAGCTGCGGCTGCAGGAGACGGTGGAGGGTCTGTCGATCGCGGCCATCACCTACTACGTCGTCGGCCTCGTCGGCTATGCGGCGAAGGCCGTGCACCGTTTCTGGCCCGCGCTGTCGGTGCCCATTGCCCAGGCCGTCGCGATCCCGGTGGTTGCCACCTGCCTGTGGCTCGCCCTGCGTCGCGTCCGCACCGGCGTGTCGGAGCACCTGGACTGAGGTCGCTCGAGATGGTTCGGTGGCTGCTCCACGCGTGCGACGGCCGGGCGCGCCGTGCACGCCATGGCTGCCCTGGCTCATGAGAGCCCCTAGCGCGAGCGCTTCAGCGTGTTCTGGTCGAAGTCGCGGGCCGTGAGGCCGTTGCCGAAGCGGTAGTCCTGCCAGCGGAGCTCCGTGCTCTTGCCGGTCTGGTGGTTCACCATCAGCATGCTCGACGGGCGCCAGTAGCGGTCCATGTACTGCCGGTAGCCGCTCGCGGTGAGAGTCTTGAGCAGGGCGTCCTTGCGGTCGAAGAACTCGACCTTCATGGGCTGGTACATCTCCTTGTCCAGCCACACGACGCGGCGCGTGTAGCCGGAGTACTCGTATGCGGGCCGCTCCTCGATCACGAAGGTGTCGCGGCCGTCGATTGCCTCGTCGCGCAGCCATTGGTAGCTGTACTTCTCGATTTCGCTCGAGCTCAGGTCCTCGTACGCGAACTCGCTGCCGACGAAGGGACCGGACTTGTTCGCCGACACGATGCGCTTCACGCGCTTGAGCGCCGGCAGGTACAGCCACTGGTCGTCCGGCTTCAGGGCGTGCGTGTAGCTCAGGAAGGCGGTGCCGGCAACGTCGCGCGGCGACTTGAACACGGTGAGGCTGCGGTCGCCGTCGCCGCTCATTTCCAGCGAGCTGATCTCAAGCGAGCGCGTGCTTTCCTGGCCCTGGCGGTTGCGCAGGCGCATCTCGAGCTTCGCGCGCTGGTCCACCCAGCCGGTGTCGCGCTGGTCCGCCTCGCGCGCTATCGCGAGGCCGCGCGCGGCGGCGTCGGCGGCGTCGGCGGCGCCGGCGCTAGGCGGAAGCAGGAGCAGGAGGGCGATCAGCAGGGCCGGAATCCTTAGCATCCAGTTTCTCCTCGAGGGCAAGCAGCAGTGGGCCGAGCAGCAGCAGGTCGGCGACGACCGCGAGCGCGATGACGATGGCGGTGAGCAGGCCCATGCCCGCATTCAGTTCGAAATGCGAGGTGGACAGCACGAGGAAGCCCGCCACCAGCACCAGCGAGGTCACGATCATCGCGCGACCGACCGACTTGAACGCGTAGCGCAGGGAGTTCTCGGGCGATGCCCCGAGCGCGAGCCGCGCCCGCCGGTACTTGACCAGGAAGTGCACGGTGTCGTCGATGATGATGCCGAGCGTCATGCTTGCGACGACCGACAGTGACAGCCCGATCTCGCCGTCGATGAGTCCCCACAGCCCGAAGCCCATCGCGCTCGGCAGCAGGTTTGGCACCAGGCTCACGCAACCGAGCCGGACCGAGCGCAGCATGAACAGGAGCAGGCAGGAGATCAGGACCAGCGCGAGGGCGGTGCCCGCGAGCATGCTGCGGATGTTCCGCTCGCCGATGTGCGAGAACATCATGATAGTGCCCGTGCCGTAGCCGGATTTGACCGCCGGCGCGTGTTCGCGCAGCCACTGCTCGGCGCGCTCGTTGAACGCGATGGCCTGCGCGCTCGACAGGGTGCGCACGGCGACGACGATCTTCAGCGCCGACTTGTCGATGTTGATCTGGTTGTTGAGGTCAAGGCCGTAGGGCAGCGACATCTCGTAGAGGAGCAGGTACTGGGCGGCGAGCTCGCGCGATTCCGGCAGCCGGTAGGCTTCCGGATCGTCGCCATGCATGTTGCGGTTGAGGCGCTTCATGATGTCGCTGAAGCTCGCGACGTGCACGACTTCCGGCTGCGCGCGCAACCACGTGGTGTACGCGTCGACGTCGCCCAGGAAGCGCGGCTCGCTGATCGCGCCCGGCTCGCCGGCGGCCAACGAGTACTGCAGGTGGTAGAGCCCGGTCAGGTTCGCGATCGTGTAGTCGGTGTCGGCGCGGAACTCGATGGTCTCGTCGAAGTAGTGGACGAAGACGTCGTTCAGTTCGTTGCGCGGCAGGTTCGCGATCAGCGCGAGCGCAAGGCCGCCCATGCCCCACAGCAGGGCCCGGCGCCGCCGGATGACGAACTCGCAGAGGCGCTGCAGCCACCGCTCGGCAACCGGGCTGTGCCGGGGCGGCGCAATCGGCAGCACCGCGAGCAGGGCGGGCAGCAGCGTCACGGCCAGCAGGTAGGAGGCGATGTCGCCGAAGGCGACGATGTTGCCGAGCTGCCGGATGGGCGGCACCTCGGAGAAATTGAAAGTCAGAAAGCCGATGACCGTCGTCACGCTCGCGAGGAAGATGGCGGTGAAATTGGAACTCACCGCTTCGACCAGCGCCGCGTGCCGCTCCATCCCGGCTGAGAGGCCGTGCAGGTAGGATTCCAGGACGTGCACGGAATTGGCCACGCCGACCGTCAGGATGATCACCGGCGCCGCCGCGATTGGCGGCGACACCGGATAACCGAGGAAGCCGGCGATGCCCATCGCGGTCGCGATCGCGAGCCCGACGACGACGGCCGTGCCGAGTGCGCCGGCGAGGCCGCCGATCAGCACGCCCACCAGCAGGAATATCAGGCCGAAACTGATCGCGACGAGCGTCCTGGCATCCTGCTGCGAGGACTCCGAGAACGCGATGTCCATCATCAGCACGCCGGTCAGCCGGACTTCGGTGCCCGGATGGCGCCGCTCGATGTCCGCCGCCAGCGCCCGCGCGGCGGCGACGACCTCGGGGATTTCCTGCTGCTCGTCGATGCGCGGAAGCTGCACCGTCACGTTGACCGCGGTGACGCGCCCGTCCCGCGCCACCAGGTTGTCCACGAGCAACGGCTCGGCGAGCGCGAAGCCGCGCACGTCCGCGAGTTCGTCGGCGCTCAGCATCGCGGGGTCGTTGACCAAGTCTCCGACGATCAGCTCGTCGCCGTCCGCACGGGTGTGCTGGAAGTTGGTGACGGAGTCGACCCGGTTCGAATAGGGAAGCTGCCACGCGCGGGTCGTCAGTTCGCGCACGATGGCGAGGCTGCCTCGCGTGAACACGTTGCCGTTGGCGGGCGTGACGACGAACATCACGTTGTCGTTCTTCGTGTACGTGTTCTCCATGGCCTCGAAGGCCATCAGCTCCGGGTTGTCCGGGCTGAAGAACACGCGGTAGCTGTTGGTCAGCTTGAGATGCAGTGCACCCGAGGCGATGGCGGCGACGACGAGCACACAGCTCACGATGATGGGCCAGCGCAGTCTGACGACCGTCGCGGCGAACCAGTGTTCAAAACGGCTCAAAACGCTAATTCCGCGTAGCTGCTTGATCAGGGGCCGACAGCGGTCCCGTGGCGCTGCCGGTGCTTACCCGCGCCATGCCTCGCGACACCCGGCCCGGACACGAACGGGGCGCCCTTTGGCGCCCCGTTGCCAGCGGCCGACTCCTTGGCCCGTGCACGCGGCACTCTACCCCAGCGCCGCTCCAGCGCCTACTACAGCGCCGTGTATCCGCCGTCGACCGGCATCGCGAGCCCGGTGACGAAAGACGCTTCATCGGACAGCAGCCAGGCGACTGCGTCGCCTATCTCGCGTGGCTCGCCGAGGCGACCCACCGGCTCCTGGGCCGCATAGCTCCCGAGATCCAGGTCCCGCTCGCTGGCCATGCGCTCGAGCATAGGCGTCTGGATGATGCCGGGGCAGACCGCGTTGACGCGGATCTTCTTGCGTGCGAAATCGAGCGCCGCGCATTTCGTCATGCCGACGACGCCGTGCTTGGACGCGCAGTAGGCGATGCCGCCGCGGGTCCCGACCAGGCCGGCGACCGACGCGGTGTTCACGATGGCGCCGCCGCTGCCCTGCGCCAGGATCTGTTCGATCTGCGCCTTCATGCACAGCCACACGCCCTTGAGGTTGACCTGGATCGTGCGGTCGAAGGCTTCCTCGCTCATCTTGATCGTGTTGGCAAATCCGCCCTCGATGCCCGCATTGTTGAAGGCGCCGTCGAGTTGGCCGTAGCGGCTGACGGTTTCGGCGACGAGTGCGCGCACCTGGGCGCCGTCGGTGACGTCGGTTGCGATGAAGCTTGCCTTGCGGCCGGCTTTCTCTATTTCGGCGACGGTGGCGCGACCCGCGTCGACGTTGACGTCGGCGACGACGACTGCCGCGCCGTCGGCCGCGCAACGCAGTGCGGCGGCGCGACCGATGCCGGTGCTGCCGCCGGTGATGATGATGACTTTGCCCTCGAGCTTGCGCGACATGACTCCTCCTGCTGGACGCTACGAACGGATGCTGCACCGCAACTGCAGTGCTTGCGGGAAACACGCGGGAGTGTAACCGCTTCGCGGCCGCAGCCGTCGCGGTTGATCGCATGGGCGTGAATCGGTAAATAGCCTGAAGGACCCGCCTGCGCGGGCCATCCTTCGCAACGCAACGGAGCACCGTATGCCGATGATGATCACCCGCGGCACGACCTACGACGAAGTCTGCCGCGCCTTCAAGTGGCAGATTCCCGAACGCTACAACATCGCCAATGACGTCTGCGACCGCTGGGCGGACGATCCGTCGCGCGTCGCGCTGGTCTACGAGGACGCCGCGCGCAACGTCACCCGCTTCACTTTTCGCGAGATCCAGCAGCACGCGAACCGGCTCGCCAACACGTTGCGCGCACTGGGACTCGAACGCGGCGACCGCGTGACGCTGCTGCTGGCGCAGAACCCCGAGTGCGCGATCGGCCACGTCGCGTGCTGGAAGGCGGGCATGGTGTCGGGGCCGTGCTCCGTGCTGTTCGGCGGCGATGCGATCGCCTACCGCCTGAACAACAGCGGCGCCCGGGTGCTGATCACCGACAGCGCCAATTATCCGAAGGTCGCGGAGATCCGCGGCGAGTGCCCGACGCTCGAGCACGTGCTCGTCGTCGACGGCGCGCCCGCGGGCGCGCGCAATTTTTGGGACGCGATCAAGGACGCGTCCGACGAGTTCACCAACGTCGACACGGCGGCCGAGGACGTCGCGTGGATCAGCTACACGTCGGGCACGACGGGCCTGCCGAAGGGCTCGGTGCAGCCGCACCGCATGATGCTGGGCCACATGCCGGGCCTCGAGTTCGCCTTCGATTTCTTTCCGCAGCCCAGGGACGTGCTCTGGTCACCGGCCGATTGGGCGTGGATGGCCGGACTGATGGATATCCTGATGCCGGGCTGGTTCCACGGCTGCACCGTCGTCGCGACGGCGATGAAGGGCTTCGACCCGGAGTACGCCTACCAGGTCCTCGACCGTCACGACGTGACGCTCGCGCTGCTGACGCCGACCACGCTCAAGCTGATGCGGCAGGTTCCCGATGCGCTGACGCGCTACAAGCTCAAGTTGCGCGCGGTGCTCTCGGGCGGCGAGGCGGTCGGGAAGGAACTCTTCGAATGGGCCGACCGCGAACTGCACCTGAAGATCAACGAAGGCTTCGGCCAGACCGAGTGCAACGTGATCCTGGCCAACAACGGCAACGTGATGCCGATCAAGCCGGGTTCGCTCGGACGGCCCACGCCGGGTTCGACGGTCGCGATCATCAACGACGAGGGTGTCGAGCAGCCGCCCGGGACGCTGGGCCACATCGCGTGCCGGCGGCCCCATCCGGTGATGTTCCGCGAGTACCTGAACCGGCCGGATGCGACCCGCGAAAAGTTCATCGGCGACTGGCTGATCACCGGCGACCTCGGGCAGATGGACGAAGACGGCTACTTCTGGTTCCACGGCCGCGCCGACGACGTCATCACGAGCGCGGGCTACCGCATCGGACCGAGCGAAATCGAGGACGCGCTGCTCAAGCACCCGGGCGTCAAGATGGCGGCCGTCATCGGCGTGCCGGACCCGGTGCGCACGGAAATCATCAAGGCCTTCATCATTCCCTCGGCGGGCGTCACGCCGTCCGAGGCGCTCGCCGAGGAACTGCGCGAATCGGTGAAGACGCGCCTCGCGCGGCACGAGGTGCCACGCCTCATCGAGTTCGTCGACGCACTGCCGATGACGACCACCGGCAAGATCATGCGCCGCGAACTGCGCGAGGCCGAGAAGGCGAAGGCGGCCGCCGGCTGAAATCGGGCGGTACTGTCCGGCGCGGGGGGCGTATCCCCGCGCCGCTCAACGCCCCGGCGCGTAGTCCGCTAGCCAGCGGGGCAGGGCGCCGGGGCTCGCGCTCCACCAGGACACACCCGTCCACGCATAGCGCACGAGAATGGGTTCGTCCCGGAACATCGGGATCTCGTCGTACTGCGGGTACTTGTCGGCCAGGGCCTCGACGGCGACGTCCCAGTCGGGGTGCTTGCCCTCGACGATCAGTGCGTCGCAGCGCAGCCTGATCCACCACAGGGCCGACCAGTCGTCGGCGTAGTGATCGAGCATCAGCATCACCCGCGGCGAACGTGCCAGCCGCTCCAGCCGGCCCAGGCCCGCGCCGCTGCGCTTGCGCTTGCCGTCGATCGGCATCCACAGGGCGCCGGCCGCGCGGGCGAAGACGATCGGCAGCAGTTCCGGGTGATCTTCCATGTCGCGCAGCGCCAGGCGCGCGACCGGCATCGCGTCCAGCACTGCGCAGAGCGTCTCCTCGCCCAGCCCTTTCACCGGCTGACGCCGCTCACAAGGGGATTTCGCGTTCGCGCGTGATCACGAAGTCCAGCGGCTCGATCACGAAGTTGTGCTCGTCGTCGCGGGTGCGCGCGTACTCGGGCGTCGTGGCCGATGCCCGCATCGCCTGCGTGTCGGTGAACCAGGTCAGTGCCACGCCGTCGAGCGGGGGCTGCCGTCCGTCGCGATAGGCCCCGAGGCGGGTGTGGCTCTGCACGTAGCGCAGCACCTGCGGAATCGATCTGCCCAGCGGGCCGTGCACGACTTCCCAGTGGCGATGGAAGGCTTCCGGCGTGAGATCCGGGCGCCGCTTCACGAGCTCGATGTTCTTCACGCCGCCCGCCGGCCGCGGGCCGTCCTTGATCACGATGTCGTCGGTCAGGATCTCGATGCGCGACGCGGGGTCGATGAAATTCGCCTCGTCGGCGAGCACGGCCGCGTACTCGGCCGTGCCGGCGAGCGCGCGCAATGCGTCGGTGTCGTCGAACCAGAGTTCGGCGACGCCGTCGCAGGCCGGCGTGAACTTGCGATACGCGGACTCGAGCGTCTGTGACTGCACGTAGCGGCGCAGGCCGGGCAGGCGGCACACCAGCGGTGCGTGCTCGGCCTGCCAGTGGCGGCCGAAGTCCTCGACCGACAGGCCGGGCTTGCGACGGAAAATGACGACTGACTTGATCATGCGGAAGCTCCTCGGGAGGTGGTGCCCAGTGCGTTCGCGAGGGAGTCGCGGAAGTCCGGGTGTGCAATGGCTATCAGGGCTTCGGCGCGCGCCCACAGATCCTTGCCGCGCAGGCGCGCGACGCCGAATTCGGTGACCACGATGTCGGTGGCGAAGCGGGGGGTGGTGACCGGTGCGCCTGCGGCGAGGCGGGCGACGATCTTCGAGTGCCTGCCGTCGTCGGTCGTCGACGGCAGCGCGATGATCGACATGCCGCCAGCCGACAGCGACGCGGCCTCGACATAGTCCATGCTGCCGCCGACGCCGCTGAGCTGGAGGCTGCCGAGCGTCTCGCCGTTGCTCTGGCCCTGCAGGTCGATTTCGATGGCTGAATTCACGGACACGAAGCGCGGCAGCTTCGCCATCGTGGGCACATCGTGGGTGACCCGGGTCGGCGCCATGACGACCGCCGGCGTGCGGCCGCAGAAATCATAGAAAGCCTGGTCCCCGGCCAGCTCGCCGACGACGATCTCGGGCCGGTGCCGGCAGCGTTCCATGAATTCGACGAGGCCGCCGGTCAGCAGGCCCGAGAACAGGTTGATGCCCGGCTTCTCCGCGAGACGCCCCAGCACGCGATCGGGCACGGCGCCGATACCGAGCTGCACCCAGGCGTGGGACGGCACGAGGTCCAGCACGTGCTCCACGATGCGCTGGTCGCGTTCCTGGGCGGCGGGCGTGCGGTAGGTGCACAGCGCCGAGCCGGATTCGGTTGCGTAATCGATGCGCGAGAGCGGGATACGGCTCTCGCCGGCGGTCACCGGCATGTTCTCGTTGAACTCGGCGATGACGAGGCCGGCACTGGCGACGATGTCGGGAAACGCGCCGACCGAGATGCCGAGGCTGACGTCGCCGTCCGGCGTCGGCGGCGAGGTCTGGATGACGACGACATCGGGCCTGATCGGGCCATCCCGGTGCACGACGCGCGCGACGTCAGCCAGCCGCATCGGGACAAAGCCGATCTTGCGCGGATCGTTCTCCCTGAACAGCCCGCGCAGCTGGGCGGAGGCCTGCCAGGTGACGAAGCGGAAATTCGTGCCGAGCCCGCGCTGCAGGTAGGCGTATTTGCCGAAGGCGAAGCCCGAGCAGACGGTCAGGTTCCGGAAACGGTCCACGCCCTCCGCGAAGGCGGTGTAGAGCTCGACGGGTTCGGCGCAGCCGCCCGGCATGATGACGGTGCTGCCGTCGGGAATTGCCGCGATGGCCGCGGCGGGCGTGACTTTTTTCATGCGTGACAAGCGGTAGGTGACGAGGAGTGCTCGACGATACCGGATCGGTCGCAGTGTCGCCATTCAAGGAGGAGGACGGTTAGACTTTGCCGCAGGCTTACACCCCGGACGGACAATGCGATGCGTTTTGCGATTCGAAGCTGCGGGCAACTGCTGGTCGCGTTGCTGGGCCTGGCCGCGTGCGCGCTGCCGGCCGCGGCTGCCGGCCCGGTGCTGAGCGGCCACTGGGTGCTGGTGGACGACGAGAGCGACGATCCCCGCGACGCCCTCAAGGGACTGACGCTGATGCGCCAGGACACGTTTCTCGATGACGACCGCCGCAAGAGGACGATGACCGACCAGGTTTCCAGCAACTATTACGCGCAGCGCGCGCTCGTCGAGAAGCGGCGCAGCGAGAACGCGGTGGCCGACGTCGGGCCCATCCAGCGCGTGCTCGATGCGCGCGTGCTCGATATCGAGGACGCCGGCGCCACCGCGACCATCCGCTACGACACGGCCTATACCCGCTCGCTGACGCCGACCGAGGGCGGGCCCGTCTACTCGGCGAAGGGCAACGAGTACAAGACCGACTCACTGGGCCTGGAATTGTCCTATCGCCGCGACGGGCTGTTCGTCATCGAGACCATGCTGCGGCCCCGCGGCCGCATGCTGGAGGAGTTCAAGCTCGACGCGGGCGGGAACAGGCTCACGGTCAACACCACGATCGACAATCCCGACTGGGTCATAGAAGCCCGCCTGCGCCGGGTCTTCGCGCGCAACGGGGCCGACTGAGTCGCCACGACTCGGCGGGGTTTAAGCTTCGCCTGCCGTGAGCCTCCCGCGTGCGGGCCGGCGCCGGCCGTTCCCGCTACAAGAAGACCGTGGCAGGCACTATGCTTGGCGCATGCGTACCGCTCCCGCCGCCGCCACCTTGCTCAGCCCTGAACAGCTCGCGTCGCTGCGGCAGCGCTCCGATGCCTGGGGACTTTGGCTGGTCGTGCACGCGTGGGGCGTCGTCGGCCTCGCCATGCTGCTGTTCGCGCGCTGGCCCAACCCCGTTTCCTTCCTGGTCGCGGTCGTGCTGATCGGCAGCCGCCAGCTGGGCCTGCTGATCCTGATGCACGACGGAGCGCACGGGATGCTGGCGCGCACGCCCTGGTTGAACCGGGTACTGGCGCAGGGCTTCTGCGCGTGGCCGACCTTCGCCGACACGGACGTGTATCGCCGCTACCACCTGCGCCACCACGCGCACACGATGCAGGACGACGATCCCGATCTCGTGCTGACCGGGCACTACCCGATCGCGCGCAGCAGCCTGTGGCGCAAGCTGCGTCGCGACCTGCTCGGCAACACGGGCTACGCTCAGCGCCGCGCGCAGCTCCGCGCGGCGTGGGGGCCGGCCGGGCTGACGCCGGCGGAACGGGCGGCGCACTGCTGGCGCAGCCTCGGGCCGCAGCTGCTGACGAACCTGGTGCTGTTCTGCGTGCTGGCCGCGATGGGCCGCTGGTACTTCTACCCCTTGCTCTGGCTGTTGCCGCTGCTGACCTGGCAGCAACTGGTGCTGCGCATTCGCAACATCGCCGAGCACGCTGCGGTGCCGGACCGCAACGATCCGCTGAAGCACGCGCGAACCACGCTGGCCAACGGTCTCGAGCGGGCGCTGGTCGCCCCCTACTGGGTCAACTACCACCTCGAGCATCACCTGCTGATGTGGATACCCTGCTACCGCTTGCGACGCTGCCACGAGGCACTGATCGCGAATGGCTTCGGGCCACGGATGCTCGTCACGCGCGGTTACCCGGCCGTGCTGCGCGAGGTCACCTTCCGCGACGGCGACCGTCCGCCGACCGCGGCAGGCGGTCCGCGTACACGCGCCGTGGGCACGTTCAGCGACGGCTTCGACGCCACGCCGTCCTGACGGGGGCTGCGGGGCCGCGCTGTTTGGAAGATTCCCAGCTACTTCACCTCTCCCGGGGCGGGTGAGGGAGGCGTCGTCTGGCGCAGCGCGATTCTGACACCACCCTCACCCGCGCGTTGCGCGGCCTCTCCCGGGGCGGGAGAGGCGACGATCTTTCGGGCGCGGTGCTGGTCTTTCGTGATGCTGGCTGACGCACTTGCCGGTTGCTTCACGTCTGCCCCCTTGTCGACAGGACGCGTGAGAGATGCTGCCGGGAAGAGGCTCGACGGGATGCGCGGCGTCTCTTCACCTCTCCCGCCCTGGGAGAGGTCGCCGCCGAAGGCGGCGGGTGAGGGAGGCGTCGGCTGGCGCGGCGCAGATCATCGGCAGTCGCCGCCGGTCCGGTATCAGCCGGCCAGCGCTTCCAGGGTCTTCAGGCAAGGCCTGACCGGGTCTTCCAGGTTGATCGCCTGCACGCAGACGTGGTTCGCACCGGCATCGAGGTGGGCCTGCACGCGGGCGCGGATCGTCGTCTCGTCGCCCCAGCCCAGCAGCTGGTCGACGAGTGCGTCGCTGCCGCCGTTCTCGAAATCCTCCTCCGTGTACCCGCAGCCCAGCAGCATGTTGCGATAGTTCGGCATGCCCAGGTAGAAGCTGATGAGCTGCCTGCCGACCTGGCGGGCGCGGCGGGCGTCGTGCGTGAGGCAGACGCGCTGGGCAGGGCACAGCCAGGCGTCCGGGCCGAGGAGGGCGCGCGCGCGGGCCGTGTGGTCCGGGGTCGTGTTGTAGGGATGCGCGCCCTGGCTGATCTCTCCGGCCAGCGCCAGCATCTTCGGGCCCAGCGCGGCGAGCACGATCGGCACCTCGCCGGCATCCGTCCTGATCGCGCCGCGTGCGCCCGGGGCGACGTTCTGCGGACTGACCCCCTCGAACAGCAGGTTCTTCGTCACCGACAGCCCGGTGTGGGCCTGGCGCAGCGCGGCGACATAGTTGCGCATGGTCTGCAGTGGCTTGCCGTACTGGTGGCCGCGGGCCTCGACGAAATAGCTGTGCGAGACGCCCAGGCCGAGCAGGAAGCGGCCGCCGGACATCTCGGCGAGCGTCTGTTGCCCCATTGCGCAGACGGTC
>Ga0255182_1000528_pt1 | contig 24714 bp, 22 predicted proteins | sample Atl_UVDOM_RepA_8_FD_188420 | JGI IMG/M metagenome (GOLD analysis project Ga0255182, IMG submission 188420) | Freshwater microbial communities from Altamaha River, Georgia, United States - Atl_UVDOM_RepA_8d | ecosystem: Environmental > Aquatic > Freshwater > River | place: USA: Georgia...
GCGGCGGACGGCTCACCACCAGAGATCGATGCCGATCGCCGCCAGCAGGACGACGCCGATGATGGCATTGGCATCGAAAAAGGCGGCGTTCACCCGGGAGAGGTCGCCGGGCGAGACGAGCGCGTGCTCCCAGACGAGCAGCGCCGCCACGGCCACGAGCGCCGTCCAGTAGATCGCCCCGAGCTGGGGCACGACCAGCGGCAGAGCCGCCAGCACGAGCACCGTGAGACCGTGGAGCAGGGCCGACACTGCGAGCGCCCGGCGCACACCCAACGCTGCCGGCAGGCTCCGCAGGCCGTGGCCGGCATCGAAGGCAGCGTCCTGGCAGGCATAGATCGTGTCGAATCCCGTCACCCAGAAGGTCACGGCCAGGCCGAGGATCAGCGCCGGCCCGAGGTCGGCAGGATTCGCGAGGACCGCCGCGCCGCGGAGCGCGATCCAGGCCGCGGGCGGCGCGAGCCCGAGCGCCACGCCGAGCCAGGCATGGGCCAGCATCGTGAACCGCTTGGCGTAGCTGTAGCCGAGCAGCCAGGCGAGGACGGGCAGCGCCAGGGCCACCGGGAGCCAATTGGGCAGGAAGAGGAGCGTGCCCGCCACGAAGCCGACGCACGAGGCCGCGATGAGCCCCATCACCTCGGCCACGCCGACATCGCCCCGCGGCAGGTGCCGCGACGCCGTCCGCGGGTTGGCCGCATCGATCGTGCGATCCACGAGCCGGTTGAAGGCCATGGCGGCCGTCCGGGCCGTGACCATGCAGACGAGAATTCCAGCCAAAGGACCGGTGCCGGGAAGGCCCGCGGCGCCTCCTTGGCGGATCGCGATCAGCACCGCCATCACCGCGAAGGGCAGGGCGAAGATCGTGTGGCTGAACCGCACGAGTTCGAGGTAGGTCCGCAGGCGGGAAGGCTTGGGTGCTGCGTCGGTCGCCATCAGGTCTGCTCCCCCCAGCGGCGGATGAGCGCGTTGTCGACCCCCAGCTGGTCGCAGATCCGCGCCACCACGAAATCGACGAGGTCGCTCACCGTGCTCGCGCCGTGATAGAAGCCCGGCGACGCCGGCAGCACGACCGCGCCCGCCTCGTGGATCGCCTGCATGTTCTTGAGCTGCGGCAGCGAGAGCGGGGTTTCACGGGGCACCACCACGAGCTTCCGCCGCTCCTTGAGATGCACCTCGGCGGCCCGATGGATCAGGTTCTCGCCGACGGAGTGCGCGACGGCCGCCAGCGTGCCGCCGCTGCACGGGCAGATCACCATGCCGGACGTGAGAAAGGATCCGCTGGCGATCGGGGCCATCAGGTTCTTGTGGTGGAAGTATTCGAGGCGGCCCGTGGTCGGCGCCGCCGCGCCCAGGAGCGCCTGCGGATCGAACCGCTCGAGGTCGACCTTCCGGCCGAGCTCTGTCTCGATCACGGCCTGTCCCGAGGGGCTGATCGCGAGATGCACCTCCCGATCGGCCGCGAGGAGCACCTGGACGAGCCGCACGGCATACGCCGCCCCCGAGGCGCCGGTGATCCCGACGACGAGCGGCGGGGTGGGGCGAGTGGCGGGCGTCGCGGAGGGCATCACGAATCTCGCGTGGCGATGGTGAGGGTGGCGATGCCGAACGTGAGCGGCACCATCTCGACGTGGCCGAAGCCGGCCGCGCGGACGAGGTCCGCCAGCCGCTCTCCCGACGGGAACTCCTCGACGCTCTTGTTCAAGTAGGTGTAGGCGTTCGACGCGTTGCGGGCGACGGCGTTGCCCAGAAAAGGGAGCACATGCCGAAAGTACCAGAGATAGGCCATGCGCACCGGCGCGAATCGCGGCAGGGAAAACTCGAGGATCGCCAGCCGTCCGCCGGGCTTACAGACCCGCGCCATCTCGGCGAGCCCGCCCGAGGTGTCGGCGATGTTGCGCAGTCCGAAGGCCACGGTGACCAGATCGAAGCTTGCCGTGGGGAAGGGGAGGGAGAGCGCGTCGGCCTCGATCCACTCGACGGCCGCTCCCGTCCGCGCCGCCTTCTCGACCCCCCGATCGAGCATCGGCCGGCAGAAGTCGCTCGCGACGACGCGGACACCGGGGGCGACCTTCGCGCGGTAGGCAAGCGCCAAGTCGCCCGTGCCTGTGCAGACGTCGAGCATCGCCCCGGAGGCGGGAGGCGGCGCACGCGAGACGGTCACATGCCGCCACCAGACGTCGATCCCGCCGGAGAGGATCCGGTTGACCAGGTCGTATCGCGGCGCGATCTCGGCGAACATGCCGCGGACGCGGCTGCCGCTCTTGTCCACGCCCTGCTCGACGCCGTCGGGCGCGTGGTCTATCGTTGCGGCTCGCTCGAAAGTCACGTTCGCTCCCGGATTCCCATGCATTGGCACTGCCACGAACTGTTCAATCGTATGCCGCCGGGGGCCGTCGCGGGAGGGATCGCCGTCGTGATCGACGTGCTGCGGGCCTCCACGACGATCGTCACGGCCCTGGCGAACGCCGCCTCCCGCATCCGCCCGGTGCCCGCGGTGGCCGAGGCACAGGCCCTGGCGGAGGCGGCCGGCGCGGGGCGGCCGCTCCTGGGGGGCGAGCGGGGGGGGCTGCGGATCGCCGGCTTCGACCTCGGAAACTCGCCCCTGGAATATTCCCCGGCGGCGGTCGCCGGCCGCGAGATCATCGTCACCACCACCAACGGCACCGCCGCCCTGAAGGCCTGCCTCGACGCGGACGAGGTGCTCGTGGGCGCGATCGTCAATCGTACCGCCGTCGCGCGGCTGGCCCGCGACTTGGCCCGGCGGCGCGGCGCGACCGACATCCATCTGGTCTGCGCGGGCACCGACGGCCACGTCACGGAGGAGGATCTCTTGGCGGCCGGCGCCATCCTCGAGGCGGCCGCCCGACTGCCCGGCGGCGCGGACGACTTCCTCGAGCCACCCGCGGCCGCGGCCCGCGCCGATTTCTGCCGCGTCGTGGGGCAGACTGCGGACCCGCAGGCGGCGATCGTCACGGCATTCGCGGCGTCGCGTGGGGGTTCGAACCTGCTCGCCCTCGGCATGGAGGCCGACCTGCCCGCCGCGGCCGCGATCGACACGACCACCGTCGTGCCGCGGCTCGAGCCGGCGACGGGCTGGCTCGTCGCCGCACTTCGGGACGCCGCGATTCCGGCGGAGCGGCCGCATTGACCCGGTTTTTGGCAGGGCCATAGACTCCCCCGGCAGTCCGCCCATCCCGCTTCCTCCCGCCCCTCCCGCGCGAACCTCATGACCGACAAGCAGAACAAGCAGAACGACCAGTCACGGATGGACAGGATCGTCTCGCTCGCCAAGCGGCGGGGCTTCATCTTCCAGTCGAGCGAGATCTACGGCGGGTTGAACGGCTTTTGGGACTACGGGCCGCTGGGCGTCGCCCTGAAGAGGAATCTCAAGGACTGCTGGTGGCACGACATGGTGTCGGGGCACGACGAGCTCGCGACACTGCCCGGGGCCCCGGCGCCCTACGAGATGACCGGCCTCGACTGCACGATCATCATGCATCCGCAGGTCTGGAAGTGCTCGGGCCACTTCGATCTCTTCCACGACTGGCTCGTCGACTGCCGCGAATCGAAGCGTCGGTATCGCTACGACCACCTCCACGGCCGCTGGGCCGCCCACCGCGGCAAGCGGGCCTTCATCGTCACCGATCAGTCGGGCGACGACGCCCTGCCACACACGGTGCAGCGGGCGCAGAAGGCCTTCGGGCTGCGGGCGAAGCAGATCGAGGAGATCGAGTGGGACGGCGGGCTCGTGCCGCTCGCGGCCGGCGTGGCGGCGGGCACGGTCACCCTGGCCGCGGCGCTCGGGCCCGACGCGTCGGAGCCCGGCACGTTGACCGCGCCCCGCGAGTTCAACCTCATGTTCGAGACGCGGATCGGGGCGCTCGCCGGTGACGACGACGACCGGGCCTTCCTGCGGCCGGAGACGGCGCAGGGCATCTTCATGAACTTCAAGAACGTGCTCGACACGTCGCGGGTGAGCGTGCCCTTCGGCATCGCCCAGATCGGCAAGAGCTTCCGCAACGAGATCACGCCGCGAAACTTCACGTTCCGCTCGCGTGAGTTCGAGCAGATGGAGATCGAGTTCTTCTGCAAACCGTCGGACTCCGCGGCGTGGTACCGCTACTGGCGCGACCGCCGCTGGAACTGGTATCTGAGCCTCGGCCTCACGCCCGGCCGGCTCCAACTCCGCGAGCACGACGCCGACGAGCTCTCGCACTATTCCGTCGGCACCGCCGACATCGAGTATGCGTTTCCCTTCCTGGCGGAGGGTGAGTTCGGCGAGCTCGAGGGCATCGCCCACCGCGGCGATTTCGACCTGCGGAGCCACATGGAGGGCAAGCTCGTGCGGCAGGACGGGGCGCTCGTCGTCGAGCTCGGCCCCGACGGCAAGCCCCGCCACCGCGGCAGCGGCAAGGATCTCTCCTACTTCGACGACACGACGCGGGAGCGATACGTCCCGCACGTGATCGAGCCCTCCGCGGGCGCCGACCGGGCCGTGCTGGCCTTCCTCTGCGACGCCTACCACGAGGACGAGGTGCCCGACGAGGACGGCAAGCCGCGGAGCCGCACCGTGCTCAAGCTCCACCCCCGGCTCGCGCCGCTCAAGGCGGCGGTGCTGCCGCTGGTGAAGAAGGACGGGATGCCCGAGGTGGCGATCGACCTGTACCGCCGGCTCAAGGCCCGGATGCCCTGCATGTACGACGAGAAGGGCTCCGTCGGCCGGCGGTACGCCCGGCAGGACGAGGCGGGCACGCCCTGGTGCCTGACGATCGACGGCCAGACGCTCACCGACCGCACGGTCACCCTCCGCGACCGCGACTCGCTCACCCAGACCCGCGTCCCGATCGACGAGTGCCCCGACATGCTCGCCGAACGGCTGCGGTGAGGATCGGGCGACGCCGTCGGCCGAGGCGGTGGTGGCGGGCTTTTGGTCCGGTGGGGCGGCTGCACCGGCCCCACAATCATCAGTGAGGCTTGTCCATGCGTGCCGCGGTTTCCACAGCCTGTTCGCTCGACGCCCCGCTCGAGACGGTGGTCGAGGACTATGCGGCCGGCCACTGCGACGCGGTCGACCTCTGGCTCGGCCATGCGGAGCGGTTTCTCGAGTCGCGGGATCGAGCGGCACTCGCCGATCTCTTCGCGCGGCATGGCGTGAGCCCCGTGGCGGCGAGCTTCCAGGGCGGGTTGCTCGAGCGGGAGGCAGGCCCGCGCGAGGCCCACTGGCGGCACTTCGAGGAGCGGCTCGGCTTGCTGCGCGAGCTCGGCATCCCGGTGCTCGTCGTCGCCGGCGACGCCTTCGGCCCGCTCGACGTCCAGGACCTGTCGCGGCTCTCCACGAGCCTCGCGCAGGCGGCCCGCGTGGCGGCCGATGCGGGCGTGCGGCTGGCGCTCGAGTTCGACTCGCGGGCGAGCTTTCCGAACAACCTGCAGTCGGCGGTGGCGCTCGTCGAGGACGTGGGCCATCCGGCGCTCGGCATCTGCCTCGACTGGTTCCAGTATTCGATCGGCCCGAGCAAACCGCTCGATCTCTATCTTCTCACGGCCGAGACGCTCGCCCACGTGCAGCTCTCCGACATCGCCGACGTGCCGCGGGAGATGGCGTCCGACGCCGACCGGATCCTGCCCGGCGAGGGGTGCTCGCCGCCCGACGACCTCGTGCGGCGGCTGGCCGAGATCGGCTATCGCGGCGCGGTGAGCGTCGAACTGCTCAATCCACGGCTCTGGCGGGTGCCACCGCGGCAGTTCGGCGAGATCGCCCTGACCGCCCTGCGGAAGCAGCTCGGGCAGGCCGCGATGGGCGGGACGCCGCCGACGGCATGAGCGACGTCCGTCGGCTCTTCGTCGCGATCGACCTGCCGAAGCCGGTTTGCTTCGAGCTTGCGCGGCTGGTGGCCGAGCCGCCCCATGGCGTTCGGCCGGTGCCCGCGGCGCAGCTCCACCTCACGCTCCACTTTCTCGGCGACGTCGACGACGAACGGCGCGGGGTGGTCGTCGAGCGGCTGGGGCGGGTCCACCGAAAGCCGTTCACGCTCGGCCTCCGGGGCACGGGCGTGTTTCCACCGCGGGGCCGGCCGAGCGTGCTCTGGGCCGGCGTCGCGCCGTCGCCGGCGCTCGCCGATCTGCACGCGGCCGTCGGCCGGGAGGTCGAGGCCTCTGGCCTCGCGGCCGAGTCGCGGGCCTACGTGCCGCATGTCACGCTGGCCCGGCTCCTGCCGGGGGCGCCGCGCGGCTGGCTCGAACAGGTGCTCGCGCAGACGCACGGCCTCACGCTCGAAGGCATCCCCGTCGAGCGGTTTCATCTCTACCGGAGCCGCCGCATCGATGGCCGGACGGAGCATTCCGTCGAGGCCACGTTTCCCCTCGGCTGAGTGCAGGCGGCGATCGCCGTCCTTGGCACTGCCCGAGAAGTTGAAAACTCGTCGCCACGGTGGCGGTCCATCACCGGCGCACTTCGATCAGTCGGGAAAGTCACGGAGCAGGTTGGACCGGGCCTCGATCTCGTCGATCGGCCGCAGGAGCGTGCCGCCGCCCGGTGGCAGGAGGTCGAAATGCCGGGCGCCGGTGAGCGTGTCGACCAGTTCGTGGCAGGTGCCCTTGCGCGTCACCCAGAGCGCGGGATCGTAGCGTCGCAGGTCGACCGTCACCGAATAGGTGCGGAGCGTCTTCCGTCGCCGCTTCACATACTGCGGGAAGTACGAGACCGCGAGTTCCCGGAGGCTGCGGTAAATCGGGTCGCGATACCGGAGGAAGGGGCTGTTGCTCTTCGAGATCGCCCCCCAGTGCCGACCATGGCGAAACACCGCCATCACATGGTCGACGTCGCCGCGGGCCGCCCCGAAATCGACGAGCAAGGGCGGCCGGCCAGCCAGCCAGAGACTCAGGGCCGCCACGAACGCCGCCTCGATGCAGTGGGCCCGCCCCGCTTCCAGCACGGCGACGACCGACCGGGCGGTGGGGCCGTCGGGCTCGTGATTCCAGGGGATTTCGTTGACGAAGTCCTGGATGCGTTCCGGCGTCTTGAGGGCCGCCAGCCGGGTGGCGACGGGCCGCGGGAGCCCGAGGGCGACGCCGAGTTTCACGCCTGCTTGCATGCGAGCCTCCGCGGCGAGACTACCCATCCTGCCAGTGGCCCTCAACCGCCCGCAGCCCGAGGCGGTTCCTGCCGCGGGAGGACGGCAGCCGATGGCGTGCCGAAGGTTCGCCCGAAAGACGACGACTTTCGTAGAATCAGGCGACGGGCGGCGTGTGAGCCGCTCGCCTCTGGTCCGTGTTCGATGCGGTGATGTCGCCATTCAAGGAGCGTCTGCCGATGTCGCGAATGTCGCGGTGGTTGCGGGTGATGGTGCTCGTGGTCGTCACGGCGGTGGCTTGGTCTCAGCCCCAGGAAGCCTCGGCCTGGTTCGGCCGGTGCTATCGCGGTTTCTACGGCGGCGGGTTCTACGGGTTCCGTCCCTGGTGCGGTCCCCGCTTCTACGGTGGTTGGGGCGGCTGGTACGGCGGCACTCGCGTCTTCTACTCGAACAGCGTGTATTTGGGCGGGCCGTGGGGCGGCTTCTACTCGGGCTCCATCGGCCCCCGCTGGTGCGGCCCATACTGGGGCGGTGGCTTCGGCCTGCCGTGCACCTACTATCCCGTGACGTATCCGGTCTGGGGCGGCTGCGGCTTCGGATACGCGCCCATCGTCGTGTCGCCCTATGGCGGCTCGATCGCGCCGGTCTACGGGCCTGCGGGTGTGCTGCCCTACATGGGATTCGCGGCGAATGCATCGACGCCAGCACAGACGGTGACGGCCGCCCCCACTGCGATCGCCGCCGCGGCGCCTGTGCCGCGTCCTCCGGCGGCGCTGGCTGCGGGCCGCGCCGCGCCCGTGCTCGCGCGGCTGGCGGCCCTCCGTGGTTCGACTCCCACGCCGATCGCGATTCGCGCGAGCAACGGCGACAGCCGGCTACGGGCGGCCCGGCTCGTCGCCGTCGGCGACCGGCACCTGCGGGCCGCCGTGGGCAACCCGGCCAAGCTCACGGCGGCGCTCGATGCCTATCGGCGGGCGGCCACGATCGCCCCCGATCAGGCCGACACGCATCTGCGGCAGGCGATCGCGCTCTCGGCCCTCGATCGGGACGACGACGCGGCGCGGGCCCTCGACCGGGCCGTCGCGATCGACGCGCGATTGGGTGAGGACCCGGCCGCGGCGGCAACCGCCCGCGGCACGTTGCCTCCCGACCCGGTGTTCGGCGATCGACCGGATGCCGGACCGACGACGCTCGCCTCGCGGAGCCGTGATCTGCTCGGCAGGATCTTTTCGGACGGGATCCGGCCGGTTGGGCCGGCGGCCGCGAACTGGATCGCCGCTCGGTGGACGCAGGAGGTCGGCGGCCCGGCGGCGGGGCAGGTCGAGGCCATCGCGGCGCGGTGAGGCCGCGAGTTCGCAGCCTCCTCGCCGCGGTTCGATTCGTGGGTATGCTGTCCGCATCATGACGCAGCAGTCCTCGGCCGCTTCCCCATCCCTCTGCGAACGCATCGACCTCGCCGCGGCCGACGGCAGGGGGCGGCTCGATGCCCTGAGGGCGAAGCTCGCCTCGCAGGGCGACCTGGTCAGCCCGGCGGGCCGGCAGCGGACGATCGACGTCTTTGGTGAGCCGCTCACGCCACGGCAGGTGGTGGAGCGGATCTGTGCGGACGTGCGGTCGCAGGGGATCGTTGCGCTCCTCGATTACACGCGGCGGATCGACGGAGCGGCGGTCACGCCCGAGACGCTCTTCGTGCGGCCGGAGGCGCTCGCCGCGGCCCATGCGGCCGTGGAGCCCGGGTTCCTGGCCGCCGTGCGGCGAATCAAGGCACGGGTCGAACGCTTCCAGGAGGCCGTGCTCTCCCGCGACGTCTCGGTGCCGCTGCCCGGCGGCGGCGAGCTGCGGCAGCGGTACCTGGCGCTCGATCGGGTCGGTGTCTGCGTGCCCGGCGGCGCCGCGGCGTATCCGTCGACGCTGCTGATGACCGTCGTGCCGGCCCGCGTGGCGGGCGTGCCTGAGATCGTGGTGGTGGCGCCGCCGACGAAGTTCGGCGCCGAAAACGCCCACGTGCTCGCGACCTGCCACGAACTGGGCGTGCGGACGGTGCTGCGGGTGGGCGGAGCCCAGGCGGTCGCGGCGCTGGCGTACGGCGTCGAGGGGCTGCCGCGGGTCGACAAGATCGTGGGTCCCGGCAACCTGTTCGTCGCCCTGGCGAAGGAGCATGTCTTCGGCGACGTCTCGATCGATTCGATCGCCGGCCCCAGCGAGATCGTGATCGTCGCCGACGCGGCCGCCGATGCCGGCTGCATCGCCGCCGACATGCTCGCCCAGGCCGAGCATTCACCAGGCTCGGCCATCCTCCTCACCGCGAGCGCGACGGTCGCCGACGCCGTGGCCCGGGCGCTCGAGGATCGGATCGCGACGCTCGAGCGGGGCGACCTGACGCGTGACAGCCTGGCTCGGTTCGGCGCGATCGTGGTGACGACGAGCGATGAGGAGTCGGCCCGGCTGGCCGACGAACTGGCGGCCGAGCACCTGTCGATCGACACCGCCGACCCGGAGGCGACGCTGCGGCTGATCCGTCACGCCGGTGCGGCTTTTCTTGGTCGCTACAGCCCCGTGGCGGCCGGCGACTATGCCGCCGGTCCGTCGCACGTCCTTCCCACGGGCGGCACCGCCAGGTTCGCGGCCGGCCTCTCGGCCAACGAATTTCTCCGCGGCGGGAGTGTGATCCGGTTGGCGCGGGAAGACCTCGCCGAGATGGCAGACGACATCGCGACGCTCGCCGACACGGAGGGCCTCACCGCCCACCGTCGGAGCGTCGAGGCGCGGTTCCGGTCGTGACGGGCGGCGCGATCCTGCCGGTTGCTCCACCGCCGCGGGCTGCCCCGGCCGTGAGGTAGACTTTCATCATGTCCGACCTGCGCCCGTCCTCCATGCCAGCGCTCCCGACCGTCCGCGACGACATCGCGGCGCTCGCCGGCTACGTGCCGGGCGAGCAGCCTCAGGGCGGCAAGTGGATCAAGCTGAACACGAACGAGAATCCCTACCCGCCTTCGCCGGCGGTGGCCCGCGCGATCGCGGCCACGGCCGCGGGCCGCACGCTCGCCAAGTATCCCGACCCGCTGGCGACGGTGTTCCGGATGCGGGCGGCCGAGGTGCTCGGCATCGAGCCCGACTGGATCCTCTGCGGCAACGGCAGCGACGACCTGCTCACGATCCTCGTGCGCACGTTCGTCGGGGCTGGGGAAGTGCTGCGGATGCCCTACCCGAGCTACATCCTCTACCGGACGCTCGCCGGCATCCAGGGCGCCCACTGCGACGAGTTTCATTACGACCGCGATTGGTCGCTCGCCGACGGCTTCGCCGCGCCGCAGGCGGCGGGCGGCCCGGTCCGGCTGGCGATCATCGCCAATCCCAACAGTCCCTCCGGCACGTTGCTCGAGCCCGCGCGGATCGCCCGCCTGGCCGAAACGCTGCCGTGCGCACTGGTGGTCGACGAGGCTTACGGTGACTTCGCCGACACGAACTGCCTCGACCTCGTCCGCCGCAACCCGCGGGTGATCGTCACACGGAGCTTCAGCAAGTCGTACGCGCTGGCCGGACTGCGGTTCGGATTCGCCGTGGCCCAGCCCGCCGTGATCGAGCAACTGCAGAAGGTCAAAGATTCGTACAACTGCGACGCCCTTTCGATCGCTGCGGCGACCGCCGCGATCGACGACCAGGACTGGCTCGCCGCCAATCGGGTGACGATCATCGCCACTCGCCGCCGGCTCACCGATGCCCTGCGGTCGCTGGGATACCAGGCCCAGGAAAGCCAGGCCAACTTCGTCTGGTGCACCCACCCCGAGCGGCCGCACAAACCGGTCTACGAGGCGCTCAAGGCGCAGGGCATCCTGATCCGCTACATGAACTATGCCGGCTGGGGCGACGGGCTCCGCGTCACGGTCGGCACCGATGACGAGATCGACGCGTTCCTCGCAGTCCTGAAGACGATCTGACCGCCCGCGAGCACCTCCCATGCCCCGCACCGCCACCGTCGCCCGCACCACCAAGGAGACCGACATCCGGCTCTCGCTCGACCTTGACGGCACCGGCAAGGCGGCGATCCGCACGGGCCTCGGCTTCTTCGACCACATGCTGACGCTCCTCGCCGGCCACTCGCTCTGCGACCTGGATGTCGCGTGCACGGGCGACCTGCACGTCGACGGGCACCACACGGTGGAGGACGTCGGCCGGGCGCTGGGCACGGCGCTGAAGGACTGCCTGGGCGACCGCCGCGGCATCCGCCGGTACGGGCACGCCGTGATCCCGATGGACGAGGCGCTGGCCACCGTGGCCGTCGACCTGGGCGGCCGTGCAGCGACGGTCTTCGCGGTCGACTTCCCCGTGCCGTCGATCGGCACGTTCGACGCGCAGCTCGTCGAGGTCTTCTGGGAGAGCTTCGCGGCGACGGCGGGGGCCAACTTCCACGCCGTGCTGCACCACGGCCGCAACGGCCACCACATCGCCGAGGCGGTCTTCAAGGCGGCCGCCCGCGCGATCCGCATGGCGGTGGAGGCCGACCCGCGGCAGCCGGGCATCCCGAGCACCAAGGGCACGCTCACGCAGTCGTGAGGCCGTCTTTGTGGGCGGGCGCCGTCGGAGAGGAGTTCAGTTCGTTTTGGCCGCAATGCTGACACGACGTGCCCCATTGCTGGGGTCTGTTTTGCTGCTTGCCCTGTCCGCAGCGGCGGTCCAAGGCTCCGCGGCCGAGCCGCCGCCCGTCCCGGGCGATGCCGTGATTCGCGGCCCGGCCGGCGGCTCGGAGATCGTGATCACCACGACCTCCCGGCTGGCAGGGGCGATCCACTCGCTCACCTGGAACGGCCGCGAGTTCATCGATTCGCACGATCACGGCCGCCAGTTGCAGAGCGCCTCGAACCTCGACGTCGACGGCCAGCTCTTCGACGAGACCTTCAATCCGACCGAGGCGGGCTGCGAGCGCGACATGGCCGGCCCCACCAGCACGAGCCGGCTGCTCTGGCTCTCGGCGGGCGGCCGCGATCTTGGCACGGTCTCGCAAATGGCCTTCTGGCTGCGGCCCGGCCAGTCGAGCGGCGGCAACAAGGCGCTCAACACGACGGCCCTCTCCAATCACCTCCTCCAGAAGGAGGTCCGCATCGGCGCCGGCGGCCTCGAGCACGCGATCCGCTATGCCGTCACGTTCACGCTGCCCGCCGACGAGCGGCATCGCCGGGCCACGTTCGAGGTTCTGACCGGCTACATGCCCCCGGCCTTTCGCACGTTTCACGTTCTGCAGGCGGACGACACGCTCGCCGATCTCTCTCCCGGCCCCGGCGAGCAAGGCCTGCCCGTGATCGCCGCGACGGCCGACGGTGGCCACGCGATGGGTGTCTGGTCACCGGCCGTCGCGCAGACGACGGGCCGGCCGGCCACCTACGGCCGCTTCTGGTTCGAACGGCAGCAGGTCGCCAAGTGGAACTGCGTGGTTCGCGAGGCGGCGCCCGCCAACGACCCGCAGGCTTCGCTCGCCGCCGGCACCTACCGCTACCTCGCCTGGGTGGCCGTCGGCACCCGCGAGCAGGTTTGCGACACGCTCGCGACGCTGCGGAAGCGGCCGGCCGCCGAGATGAAGCGGTGACAGCATCGGGTCATGGCATGCGTCTTCGCGCCCAACCGCCGGCGGGCGGTACAAGTCTCGTCGCGTGAGTATTTCGCGTCGGCCTCGGATGCCGCTGCCACCTCCAGCGAGCGAAATCCTCAAAGCTCCTCGAGCTTGCACCGACCCACCGGCTGCCTCTCTGGAGGCAGCTGCCCTCCGGGCCTAGCACTGTCACTGAGGTCGCCAGCTGCTGGCCGTCCGGGAGGTGAGGTGCCGCCCACGCCCCGAGAGCCGGCGTATGATGACGAGCGCAGCTGCTTCACGAAACGCCTCGCATCCTGCTCGCGTTTCTTGGCCGGCCTCCGCCGGCTGGTGCTGAGCCGGCCTTCCGGGCCTAGTCCCCGCTGTCGCTGCGCCGCCTGCTGCTGGCCATCCGGGAGGTGAGGTGCCGCCCATGCCCTGAGAGCCGGCGTATGATGACGAGCGCAGCCAGGATGGCGCAGCGAAGTCAGCATCCGAGCGAGCGGAGGCCTGGAGGGCCGACGCGAGCGTCCGGCGACGGGGCTGGGCGGCACCTCACCGGCGCGCTGGCAACGCGGATTCGACAAGTTGAAAACTTGTCGCCACGGTTCCCGAGCCCGAGCCCGAGCCCGAGCCCGAGCCCGAGCCGAAGCGGAAGCTGAACGCACCGCCGTCAGTGAGTGCTACTCGTTGACGTAGGTCTCGAGGAACCGGGCGAGGCTGTGGAAGTCGCTGCCCCGCTCGACGTATCGCACGACCGTCACGAGCGTTGCCGGATCAACGAGCTCCTCGAACGGGACGTAGTTCAGGTCGAGCTGGCCCGACACGCTCACCATGACGCCGTTCAGGCCCCGCTCGGCCAACGCCCGGTAGGCGCCCACGCCCAACTGGCTGCCGAGCATCACGTCGAAGGCGTGGGGCTTCGCGCACCGCGCCTCGTAGCCGAGCTGCAGGCCCACCACCTTGCGGGAGCGGCCTGTCTGCCGCTTGAACTCGTCGGCCACGAGCTTCGAGAACATCCGCCCCAGCTGCACCTGGGCGATCGAGATGTGGCCGTGCTCGTCGCGGGGGATCCCCTCGAGCTGGCTGCTGGGGAGATACTCCGCCAGGCCCTCGGCAAGCACGATCACGCCGTACTGCTTTCCTTCCTCCTCCTCGCGGACCCGCATCGTCTTCACGATGCGACCCACGACCTCCGCGATGTTCATGACCGGCTTGATCCGCGTCTTGCCGGCGGCGTCGGTGACGGTCTCCTCGCTGCGGTACTTGCCATGGATGTCCTCGACGCTGATCACGAGGCTCGCCTCGCCGGCGATCGCCGCGCCGTACGAGAGCCAGCCGGCGCTGCGGCCCATCGTCTCGCACAGGTAGTAGCAGCGGCCTGCGTCGGCATCGTAGAGGAGGTTGCGGATCTCACCGCCGAGCGTGTCGACGGCGGTGAAGTAGCCGAACGTGAAGTCGATCCCCATGTAGTCGTTGTCGATCGTCTTCGGCAGATGGACGACCGGAATCCGCGGGCTGCCGGCCGGCAGCCGGTCCTGGTACATCTTGAACTTGTTGGCCGTCTTGAGCGTGTCGTCGCCACCGATCGAGATCAGGGCCTCGACGCCGAGCGACAGGAGGCCGCGGTAGGCGTTCTCGAGCGGCCGCACCCGCTCGGCATCGTCGAAGTGGGCGGGGGAGGAGATGTGCTTGCCGGGATTGGTGCGGGCGGTGCCGAGCATGATGCCCTGTGCGGAGCGGGTGCGCTTGAGGAACTCAGGAGTGACCACGACGTAATCCCGGCCCTGCACGAGCGGCTTGTCGGGCGAAAAGTCGGCGAGCGACGAGTAGCCGTGCTTCATGCCGATCACCTCGGTGCCGTTCCGCATGAAGGACGTCGCCGCCGTCGAGATCACGGCGTTGGCGCCCGGGGCGGGGCCGCCGGCGAAGAGGATGGCGACGCGGCGGAACTGATGGGCGCCTTTCGGCGGGCGGGACAACGACTCACTCACGCTCTGCCTCCTGCTTGGGTCAAGTGGCCTGGTGGCTCACTGGCTCGTGTCTGGTGGAAAACGGTCATGTCTGTCTGCGACGCGGGCTCGTGCACCGCGGGGGAAGGCGGGTGGCCGCCGGGCCAGGCTCATCCGGCCAGCATCCGTTCCACGAACGTGGTGTCGACCTGCGCCTCGTGGAAGGCGGTGTTGGCCAGCACCTCGAGATGCAGCGGCACCGTCGTCTTGATGCCCTCGATCCGCAGCTCCTTCAGCGCCCGGATCATCGTCGTGATCGCCTCCTGCCGCGTGGGCTGGTGGACGATCAGCTTGCCGACGAGGGAATCGTAGTGCGGCGGGACGACATACCCGGTCGTGGCGTGCGAATCGAATCGCACTCCGTAGCCGCCCGGCGCGATGAGCCTCTCGATCCGGCCGGGGCAGGGCCGGAAGTTGTGGGCGGGATCCTCGGCGTTGATGCGGCACTCGATGGCGTGGCCGCGCGGCACGATGTCCTTCTGCGTGAAGCCGAGCTTCTCGCCGGCCGCCACGCGGATCTGCGCCTTGACGAGGTCGATGCCCGACACCATCTCGCTCACCGGGTGCTCGACCTGGATCCGGGCGTTGACCTCGATGAAAAAGAAGTTGTCCTGCTGGTCGACGATGAACTCGACCGTGCCGGCGGAGTAGTAGCCCGCGGCCTTCGCCAGCCGCACCGCCGCCTCGCACATCTTTTTGCGGATCTCGAGCGGCAGCCGGGGAGAGGGCGCCTCCTCGATCAGCTTCTGATGCCGCCGCTGCGTGGAGCAGTCGCGCTCCCAGAGGTGCACGATCGATCCGTGCTGGTCGCCCAGGATCTGGATCTCGACGTGCCGGGGCCGCTCGACGTACCGCTCGATGTAGATGCCGGGGTTGCCGAAGGCCGCCTGGGCCTCCGCCGAGGCCTGCTGCCAGGCGCTGGCGAGCGCCAGTTCGTTGGCCGCGACCCGCATCCCCTTGCCGCCGCCGCCCGCCGTCGCCTTGAGCAGGACGGGATACCCGACGTCCTTCGCGACCTTCACCGCCTCCTGCTCGCTCGTCACGAGCCCGTCGCTACCGGGCACCGTCGGCACGCCCGCCTCGCGGGCCAGCGCCCGGGCGGAGTTCTTGTCGCCTACCCGCTCCATCGCCTCCGGGGTCGGGCCGATGAAGCCGATGTCGCAGGACCGGCAGACCTCGGCGAAGTGGGAGTTTTCCGAGAGGAAGCCGTAGCCCGGGTGGATCGCCTGCACGTTGCCGATCTCGGCGGCGCTGATCACGCGGTCGATCCGGAGGTAGCTGTCGGCCGCACGCGCCGGCCCGACGCAGATCGCCTCGTCGGCGAGTTCGAGGTAGGGCGCGCCGCGGTCGGCCTCGCTGAAGATGGCCACCGTCTCGACGCCGAGCTCACGGCAGGCCCGGATGACACGCAGCGCGATCTCGCCGCGATTGGCAATCAGAATCCGTTTGAACATGGGCTTCCGCCAGACGCTCGGGCCATCGATGTCGAACCAGGCGATGTCGAACCAGACGCCGCCAAACGCACGCCGCCCGGTGGAGCCGATCCGCGGGCGCCGAGGGGTGGCTCACGCCTCCGGATCCACCTTGATCAGCGGCTGGCCGAACTCGACCGGGGCGCCGTTCTCGACCAGGATCGCCACGACCTGGCCCGAGACTCCGGCCGGAATCTCGTTGAAGACCTTCATCGCCTCGACGATGCAGACCGTCTTCTCCGGCCCGATGCGATCGCCGACCTTGACGAAGGCGGCAGCATCGGGGCCCGACGCCCGGTAGAAGGTGCCCACCATCGGACTTTTGATCACGAGCATCCGGGCATCGGCCGCGGCCGGGGCCACAGCCGCGGCGGGCTCCGCCGGGGCGGCCCGCGACGGGACCGGGGCGGCCGGCAGCATGGTGGTGGTGATCACGTCGCCTCCCCGCTTGATCCGCACGCGATGATCCGCCTGCTTGAGGTCGATCTCCGACAGATCGTGCTCCTTCATGAGCTCGATCAGTCGGCGGACCTTCTTCACGTTGAACAGATCGCCCGGATTTTCTGCGGCACTCATGAGGCGACACCCGGCTCCTGTAATTTCACGCTATTCTTACTGCGTTGCGACGCGGCGAGGGTAGCCCCTTGCGGACGTTTCAGTCAAGGTAATCCGCCCACCCGAGCCAATCGGCCCGCTTCCCCGTTTTTCACACCCCGCGCCGCCGGCCGCGAGCGGGAGCCGCGGCCGCCGCGGCCCCAGCGTCGGCCCGCGCCGCGGTAGCCCCGGCGACGCCATGCTCCCCACCGACCTGCCCCGGCTCGCGGACCGTCGTTCCGATGCCAGCAAGCGCGACTGCGGTCGCGTCGCCGTCGTCGGCGGTGCCGCCGGCATGGCCGGCGCGCCCGCCCTGACGGCGATGGCCGCGCTCAAGAGCGGCGCCGGGCTCGTGGAACTGCTCGTGCCTGAGACGGTCGTCACGATCGCCGCCGGCTTCGATCCCTGCGTGATGACCTGCGGTCTGCCGGCCCGGGACGAGGGCACCTTTGCGAGCGACGCGATGGCCGGGATCGCGGCGCGGGTCGCGCGGGCCGACGCGGTGGCGGTCGGTCCCGGCATCGGCCGCTCCGACGCCGTGCGTCGAATCGTCGCCGAGCTGTGGCGGAGCCTGCCGCAGCCCGCCGTCTTCGACGCCGACGCGCTCTTCGCGCTCGCCACGCTCGACAGGGCCGCGCTTGCGACGCATGCAGGCCCCCGCATCCTCACGCCGCACGCCGGCGAGATGGCGCGGCTGCTCGGCGCGGATCCGGGCGGGCCGCTCGCCGCCGACCGCACGCGGCTCGAGCGCGAGGCGGCGGCGGTCGCCACCGCCGCGGATGTCGTGATCGTGCTCAAGGGGCCCGGGTCGCTCGTCGTCGACCGCGGCCGCCGCAGCCGCAACGAGACCGGCAATCCCGGCATGGCGACGGCTGGCACCGGCGACGTGCTCACGGGCGTCGTCGCGGCGCTGCTCGCCCAGGGGCTCGCGCCCTTCGCTGCCGCGCGGCTGGCGACGTGGGTGCACGGCCGCGCCGGTGATGTCGCCGCGGCGGATCTCGGCCAAGTCTCGATGACGGCCCGCGACCTGCTCGACAGATTGCACGTCGGCTTGCGCGAAGTCGCCGCCTGACGTCAGCGACGGCTTCCCGCCGCCGCCAGCCGCGTCACCTCGACGACGCCGTCGTCCCGGGCGATCCAGAGCCGCATGCCCTCGCGGTAGGCGACCCGGTGGCCGCCGGTGAACGAGCCGAAAGCCGGCAGCACGAGCGCCCCGGGCTCCATCACGAAGCAGCGGTCGGTGAGGCGGTCGCCGCTCTTGCTGGCGATCGACGCGGTGGGGTGAAGATGGCCCGCCACCGTGAACAGCCGCCGGTCGCCCGCGGCGACCCCCGTGGCCGGCTCGTGGACGAAGTGGAAGGGGGGCTCGTCGAGCGCCGTGACGCAGTCGTCGATCCCGAGGGCCGCGGGCAGCCGGCCGACACCGTGGTCGTGGTTGCCGAGCACGAGCACGACCCGCGTGCCCGTGAGCCGCGCCCGCGTCGTGGCGAACTCCTCGAACACCGCGCGCGTGCAGCCGCTGCGGGCGTGGAAGAGGTCCCCGAGCACGAGCAGCCGGTCGACTTCGTGCTCCACCACGAGCCGCTCGAGCCGGGCGAGATCCCGCTGGGCGGAACCCTCCGGCACCGGGATGCCCGCCTGCCGGAACGTCGCCGCCTTGCCGAGGTGGATGTCGGAGACGAGCAGCGTCCGCGAAGCCGGCAGCAGCGCCGCCCGGCCGGGCAGGAGCACGACGTCGGCCGCCGCATCGCTGTCGACCCGCACGGCCGTCATCGTGCCGACTCCCCGGCCGCGGCCTCGAGCTCCCGCGCCATGTCGGTGATCCGCTCGAGCCAGCCCTGCGTGGTGAGCCGCGACTGGATCTGCTCGGCCCAGAGCGGGAAGGCCAGCGGCGAGAGCCGCGGGATGTCGACGACGCGGATCTCCCAGGTCGCGACCCGGGCGACCGCCTCCCGCAGCCGGGCGAACTCGAACTGCTGCTCGAGCACCTCGCGCCTGGCCTGCGAGAGGAGCAGGTTGTCGCCGTCATGCTCGCGGAGCACGTCGAAGATGAGGGAAGCCGAGGCCTGCGTCTGCCGACCGGTCCGCTGCCCGCCCGCCACCAGGCCCGCCACACGGGCGATCTCGCGGAAGTGCCGCCGCGCCATCTCGGTGCCGTTCAGACAGGCGAGCAGGTCCTCGAGCAGGTGGGTCGGCGCGAGCAGCTGCCGCCAGTCCCGCTCCCGCTCCGGCAGCGGCGCGCGGCCGGCGAGTTCGAATCCCCAGTCGGTGGCGGCCATCGTGAAGGTGCTCGGTGTGCGGCGGGCCAGCCGCCAGGCGACGAGCGCCGCGAGCCCCTCGTGCACGAGCCGGCCCGCGAAGGGAAAGAGGAAGGCATGATGGCCGTCCCGCGTCGCCAGCCGCTCCACGAGCAGCACGCCCTCCGCCGGCAGTCGACTCCACCGCGCCTGTGTCTCGAGCAGCGGCCGCACGGCCTCCACCTCCGGCAGTCCGCGGCGCCGGTCTCGCGCCGACCCGCGGCGCCGGTCTCGCGCCGACCCGCAACGCTCCGCCGGAGCCGACTGGAGCAGTTCGAGCACGGCATGCGAAAGGAGCGTCGAGAGCGGCATGCGGCCGCCGTTCCACCGCGGCACCTGCAGCATCGCCTGGCCACGCGACCGCTTCACCCAGGCGGTGAGTCCGTCACACTGGAAGAGCACGAGCGGCCGGCCGGCGAAGAGGAAGCGGTCGCCCGGACTGAGCCGGGAGATGAACGACTCCTCGACGGTGCCGAGCCGGCCGCCGCGGAGCCACTTCACCTCGACGGTCGCGTCGCCCGCGATCGTGCCGATCGACATCCGGTGCCGCCGCGCGATCGCCGGGCTGGCGATGTACCAGCGGCCGAACCGCTCCTTGATGCGGGCGAAGTTCGGGTAGGCGGCCAGGGCCGGGCCGCCGCGGGCGGCGAAGTCGAGGGCCCACCGCCACGAGGCGTCGTCGAGCCCGGCGAAGGCCTGCGTGCCGGCGACCTCGGCGCGGAGATCCGCCTCGCGAAACCCGCCGCTGCAGGCCACCGTCACCAGATGCTGCGCGAGGCAGTCGACCGCGCCCGTGAGCGGCCGCCGCGGCTCGACGGCGCCCGCGGTCGCCGCCCTGCGGGCTGCCGCGCATTCGATCAGCTCGAGCGCGTGCGTCGGCACGCAGACCAGCCGCCCGGTCGCGCCCGGCGCGTGGCCGCTGCGGCCGGCCCGCTGCAGAAGCCGGGCGATGCCCTTCGGGCTGCCCACCTGGAAGACCTGCTCCACCGGCCCGAAGTCGACGCCCAGGTCGAGGCTCGACGTCGCGACGACGCACTTCAGGCGGCCGCGGCGCAGGCCCTCCTCGGCGGCGCTCCGCAGCGCACGGTCGACCGAGCCGTGGTGCAGCGCGAGCTTCCCCTTCCAGTCGGGCCGCGCCGCCGCGAGTGCCTCGAACCACCGCTCCGCCTGCGATCGTGTGTTCGTGAAGACGAGCGAGGTGGCGGCCGCGTCGATCCGCTCGACCACCTGCGGCAGGAGCCGCATGCCCATGTGGCCCGCCCAGGGGAATCGCTCCATCGGCCGCGGGATGAGCGTCTCGATCTCGAGCGGCCGGGGGATGTTCGCTCGGACCACGCGGGCGGAGGGCGCGGCCGCCGGTCCGGTGAGCGCCGCCACCGCCTCGTCGAGGTTGGCGAGCGTGGCCGAGAGCCCCCAAGTGACGAGGCCGGGGGCGAGCGTCCGCAGCCGGGCGAGCGCCAGCTCCGTCTGCACGCCGCGTTTGGTGGAGAGCAGTTCGTGCCACTCGTCCACGATCACGGTCTGGAGGCCGGCGAAGGTCTCGTGGGCGTCCTCGAGCGAGAGGAGAATGGAGAGCGTCTCCGGCGTGGTCACGAGCGCCGCCGGCAGCCGGCCTCGGAGCCGGCGGCGCTCCGTGGCGGACGTGTCGCCGGTGCGCGTGGCCACGTCCCAGCGGCCCCGCAGCCAGCCGCGGCCGAGGAAGCCCAGCGGCTCTTCGAGCGCCCGCGCGGTGTCGGCGACGAGCGCCTTGAGCGGCGTGATCCAGACCACCCGCAGGCCGTCGGTTTCCGGCAGGCGCCGGCCGCGGGCGAGGCTCCCGAGCCAGACCGCCAGCGTCTTGCCGGTGCCGGTCGGCGCGTGCAAAAGGCCGCTCGAGCCCCGCGCCATCTCCCTCCAGACCGTCCGCTGAAACGGAAACGGCTTCCAGCCCCGGGCGGCGAACCAGCCGGCCGGTCCGCCGTCGGCGCGGCCGCGGGCCGGGCGGGTCTTCATGGCGTCACCTTCCGGGAGGCTTCCGCTTCCGGTGGTGCGTCGATGAGCCGGACGAGATCGGAAAGCGTTCCCGCCTCCTCCGGCGACTTGTCGCGCCGCCAGCGGACGATCCGCGGAAACCGCAGCGCCACGCCCGCCTTGTGCCGCGTCGATCGGGCGATCCCCTCGAAGGCGAGTTGCAAGACCTGCGTCGGCCGCACGACGCGGACGGGGCCGTGCCGCTCGAGCGTGGTGGACCGCACGATCCTGTCGAGCTCGACGATCTCCGCGTCGGCAAGGCCCGAGTAGGCCTTCGCGATCGTGACGAGGCGGCCGTCATGCCAGACGCCGAGCGAATAGTCGCTATGCAGGCCCGCGCGGCGGCCGTGGCCGGCCTGTGCGGTCAGCAGCACCGCGTCGATCTCGAGCGGCTCGACCTTCCACTTCCACCAGTCGCCGCGGACGCGGCCGGCGCGGTAGCCGCTCGACCGCTGCTTGAGCATCACGCCCTCCACGCCGCGTTGCCGCGCGGTCGCACGGATGCCCGCGAGCGCGGGCCAAGAGTCGAACGCGATCCGGGGCGAATGCAGCAGTCGCTCCGCCGCACCGGCGGCCGTGTTGCCGGGGGCAATGCCGGCGGTGAAGGGAAGGGGCACGAGCTGCTCGAGCCGGCGACGGCGCTCGTCGAGGGGGAGATCGCGCAGATCGCGGTCCGCGTCCTCGAGCAGGTCGTAGGCCACGAACACGCAGGGCACCTCGTCGAGCAGGCTTCGCGGCACGCGGCGGCGGCCGCTCCGCTTCGAGAGCGCCGCGAAGCCGAGCAGTCCGCCCGCCTTCACCGCCAGCAGCTCGCCGTCGAGCACCGTGCCGGGCGGCAGCGCCGCGGCCGCCGCCACGATCTCCGGGAAGGACTCGTTGACCAGCTCCTCGCCGCGGCTCCAGAGAGTCGCGTCGGCGCCGCGGCGGACGAGCTGCGCCCGCATGCCGTCCCACTTCCACTCGGCGGACCACGTCTCCGCCGCGCCGAGATCCTCGGGCGGCCCCTCGAGCGGCGAAGCCAGGAAGAACGGATAGGGGCGGCGGGCGTCGGCGGCGCATGGCTGCGGATCGAGCAGTCGGCGATAGGCGACGGCGTCGGCCACACCGCCCATCAGCCGGTTCGTCATCACCGCCGGGTCGACGCCGGCCACCTCGGAGAGCGCCCGCGCGACGAGCGACCGCGACACTCCCACGCGGAAGCCTCCCGTGAGCAGCTTGTGCCAGACGAGCCGCTCTCGCGGCGCGAGCCGTTGCCAGACCCGCTCCACCCTCGCCCGCTTCTCCTCGTCGCTCGCGCCGCGCAGCGGCTCGATCGTGGTCCGCAGGCACTCGGCCAGCCCCAGGCCGACGCCCTCGTCCGCGGCGGCCTGCGGCAGCGGCAGCACGAGCGCGAGCGTCTCGGCCAGGTCGCCGACGTGGGCATAGCAATCGTCGAGCAGCCACGAGGGGATACCGGCCGCCTCCGCCGCCCACAGCCGCAACGTCGCGGTCGTCACCGCCCGTTGCTGCCGACCGCCGGAAAGCAGGTGGAGGGCGCAGGCGGCGTCGTCGGGCTCGGCGGCGGAGAAATATGCCGTCAGTGCCGCGACCTTTTCCGTGGTGCTCGTCGTCGCGTCGAGCTGCCAGTAGAGATCGGCGAACCGCCTCATGCCGGCTCCTCCAGATCGTCCTCGATCGCCTGCGCCGCCTGTCTTTCCGATGCAGCGTCCACCGCCGCGCCGCCGGCAGGCTCGTCATCCTCGCCGGGCGAGTCGCCACGGGCCGCGACGTCGGGCGTCGCTTCGCCGGTGAACCGTGTCGGCAGGACGCTCGCATCGAGGCCGCGGTCGCACAGCAGCCGTGCGAGGGTGTCGGCGAAGCCGTGCGTGACGAGCACGCGGCGGGCCCGCGAGGCCTCGACGGCCATGTTCAGGCCCGGGAAGTCGGCGTGGTCGGAGAGAACGAAGCCCTTCTCGAAGCCCCGTCGCCGCCGCATGCCGCGGAGCGTCATCCACCCGGAGACGCTCGCCACGCTCGTCTCGCCGAAGAGGCCCATCCAGCGGCTGCCCGCCACGCTCGGCGGCGCGATCACGAGCGCCCGGCCGCCTCCCATCTTCCGGGCGCCCGGCGGCACGCGGTCGATCGGCGGCAGCTTGACGGCACTCGCGCGATACGCCTCGACCATCTTCATGACGGCGCCGTGGCCGATGATCGGGCCGATCGAGGGATCGACCAGGGCCGCCAGCCGCTGCGCCTTGCCGAGCGCATAGGCCAGGAGCACGCTCGTGCGTCCCGCCTCCTGGTTGGCCCGCCACCAGGCGTTGATCTCGGCGGCCACGACGTGCGGCGGTTGCCAGCGGTAGACCGGCAGGCCGAAGGTCGATTCGGTGACGAACACGTCGCAGGGCACCGGCTCGAAGGCCGCGCAGGTGGGGTCGGGGGCGAGCTTGTAGTCGCCCGTCACCACCCAGGTGACGCCGCGGTGCTCGATCCGCACCTGCGCCGAGCCGAGCACGTGGCCGGCCGGATGGAGCGACACCCGCACGCCGTTGATCGAGTGGCTCGCGCCGGGCCGCAGCGTGTCGATCGGCGCGGCGTTGCCGACGCGGGCCCGGAGCACGAGTGCCCCGTCGGCCGCGCAGAGATAGCGGCCGCAGCCGCCCCGCGCGTGGTCGGCATGGGCGTGGGTGATGATGGCGCGGGGCACCCGCCGCCAGGGATCGACATAGAAGTCGCCCTGGGCGCAGTAGAGCCCGGCGTCGGTCACTTCGAGCAGGTCGGCCATGGCCTTCGTCCCGGACCGGCGGCACCGCCGGCCGAGCGCACGGCCGAAGGCGTTCTAGCGATACGCCTGCGCGCCGACGGCCGGGAAGCGGTACCCGCCGAATCCAAGTGGAGCGTAGCTGGGCCAGTCGCCCGGGACGACCCCCGGGGGCGTGCCGTACATCTTCCAGGTGGGCGTCCGCGGGTTGGTGGGCGGCACGAAATACTTCGGCCGCTGCCGCATGCCCGTCACATAGGGCGACGCGCCGGGCTCGTACGGGGCCTGGTTTTGCGGGGTGCCGGTCGAGGCGGGCGATCGCGGGCCGGAAAGCCACCGGCGGCCGGCGGCTTCCGCCCGTGCGGCGGACAGCCCGACGACGGCGAGACAGACGATCAGGGAAAGTCGGTGCGAGGCAGACCCGAGCATGCGCATGGCGGATTCCGCGAGAGGGGGCGCAGACCGTGGGCGGCCACACGATCTTCTAGACGTAGCATCGGCCGGCGACGGCGCCGCTTTTGCGAAAACCCATCAGGCAGCGGCCTGCGCGGATTCCGCCGGTTGTGGCGATGCGTGGTGGCGACCTGTTTTCAACGTGTCGAATGCGGACCGCGACTTCCGCATGCCGCGGCCCCGGCGGGGCTCATGCTCGCCGCCGGAGGACTTTGACGATGCTTGCTCCAGGGGTATGGTGCGCCCTCTCTGCCAGTCAAAGTTCACCGGCGGCTGCGCGTGCCCCCGACCGGACCCGCTCCCGTAGGGTGTGCACCGCGTTGGCCTCAGATGGTGCTGCCCACGTCTTTCATCGGGAGACGAGGAGGGGTTGGCCCTGCCCCGTGAGCCGGCGTTGCTGACCAGCGGAGCCATGGATGGCGAAGCGCAGTCAGCATCGAGAGAGCGCAGGCCCGGAAGGCCGTAGCGAACGTCCGGCGATGGGGCAGGGCCAACCCCGATCTGCG
>Ga0255182_1000529_pt1 | contig 24681 bp, 24 predicted proteins | sample Atl_UVDOM_RepA_8_FD_188420 | JGI IMG/M metagenome (GOLD analysis project Ga0255182, IMG submission 188420) | Freshwater microbial communities from Altamaha River, Georgia, United States - Atl_UVDOM_RepA_8d | ecosystem: Environmental > Aquatic > Freshwater > River | place: USA: Georgia...
CGAATGATTTTCGCCAACTTGGGAACACCTAGTGCCCCCAAAACCATCGGCAGCGGTGGCTTACTCCCATCGGGAGCATCTGGCAGCATTTCGTAAAGAGTCATCCACTCTGTTGGAGCCGGGTAGTCACCTGGCAGATTTTTCAGGTACTCATTCAGCTCATCGTTCGTCATCATGATTGAGCTTCCTCAGCGATAGAAAATCTGCGAGCGCAGATCCTTCTGCAAAATCTTGTGGAAAGCACGCCAACGTCGGTTGTCATTTGGGCCACAAACCGATCCTACGTGCTGGATAGCCAGCCGCCGCTCCACCTTGACTACTCTCCCTTTTGCGGAATAGGTCGAAGAGTAGGTCACCGCTTCGTCTTTGTAGCTAGTGCCCTTGGGTATCCCATCAATTACGACATTGTCAGGAAACTCAATGGAGTAGCGCTCATGATGGGTCTGCGATTTGCAGGTGTATGAGAAATCCTTCTCAAGAGGATCGTCGGCACCAGCCCAAGCAATCCCTCCCGGCCCCATTCCAACAGGGACCATCATGCCCCCACGTCCTGGGATGTTAGTGACTGGGTTGAGGTAGAACCTGGCTCGAATCCAATGTGACTGGTCAATGCGCTCGGGCTCAGGGAAGTCCATCGTTCCTCCGCCGGTCTCATTGAATCGTTGCAACAGCTCTTTGACCACTTGCTGCTCCGAGCGACTCTTTTCATAGAAGCGGATGCGCCGCGATTCGATCTCAGGGACGCCTTGATAGTTCACCGATGATGTACCGTGAACAACCCCGTCACGATCAATCTTCATCTTTAGATCAACCTGACCGACGTTTTCTGAAGCGAGCATTCGAGGAGTTCGCCCAATCTTGCCAAGGGCAGTCAAGACTGTTGGCTTGTCCATGTCCTCAAAAATCAGAAGACCAAAAGGGGAAAATTGATCCGTGGAGTCGAGATAGAGATCAAGGCTGGGAACATACGTGATCACATGGTTGAGTGGCTGAATGAATCGCTCCGGGTTTCGTGGAGGCCAGTTGGTTTAAGTTGAGACCTCGGTCTCGTTCTTCCCGGCAAGTTGCCGGTAGTAGTTTGCCTCAGCTTCAGCCGGTGGAATATACCCAATCGAGCTCAGCAGTCGGTGGTTGTTGAACCAGGCCACCCACTCCAGGGTCGCCAGTTCCAGTGCCTCCTTGGTTTTCCAAGGCGCACGGCGGTGGATCAATTCGGCCTTGTACAGCCCATTGATCGTCTCGGCCAGGGCGTTGTCGTAGCTGTCGCCACGGCTGCCCACCGAGGGTTCTATGCCCGCCTGTGCAAGGCGTTCGGTATAGAGAATGGACACATATTGAGAGCCCCTGTCGCTGTGGTGAATCAAGGCGTCTGCGCGTTCAGGCCTCCGGTCAAACAAGGCTTGCTCCAATGCATCCAGAACAAAGTCTGTGCGCATTGAGCTGCTGACGCGCCAGCCCACGATGCGCCGGGCAAACACATCGATCACGAAGGCCACGTATTGCCAACCCTGCCAGGTGCTGACGTAAGTGAAGTCTGACACCCACAGCTGGTTGGGCCGATCTGCCTTGAACTGGCGGTTGACCCTATCGAGTGGGCAAGGTGCTGCTTTGTCCGGGACCGTGGTGCGGATGACCTTACCCCGACGCACGCCTTGCAAGCCCAGACGCTTCATCAACCGCTCGACCGTGCAGCGGGCCACCTTGGTGCCCTCTCGATTCATCTGGTGCCAGACTTTGTCTGCACCGTAGACCTGCATGTTGGCCTGCCAGACAGCTTGGATCTCAATGGCCAGTTCATCGTCGCGTTTGGCACGGGCGCAACGCAGTTCAGGCTTGCGGTTGCGGGCCGCGTGGCACCTGTAACCCGATGGGGCAATTTGCAGCACTTTGCAAATCGGCTCGACCCCATAGGCCTGGCGGTTTTGATCAACAAAGTCCCTCAGGACTTGAGTCGGCGGTCGAGCTCCGCCTGGGCAAAAAAAGCGCTCGCCAGCTTAAGGATTTCGTTGGCTTTGCGCAGTTCTTTGTTCTCCCGCTCCAGTTCTTTGATGCGGGCACGCTCGTCAGAACTGATGCCATCACGTGTGCCTTCGTCAACCTCGTGCTGACGCACCCAGTCGTTGAGGGTTTGCGGCGCACACCCGATCTTGGGGGCAATGGACTCAATGGTGGCCCACAGGGAGGGGTACTCGCTACGGTGTTCGAGCACCATGCGGACAGCGCGTTCACGCACCTCAGGGGAAAAACGGTTTGATTTCTTGCTCATGGCTCCATCTTCTCAAAGTGTGGAGCCTCCTTGAAACCCGGGGCGATTCAGAATCACCCCAACCTTCGCCAGCTTGTAGGCCGCACCCAAGTTGATCAAAGCAGGACTACTCGGAATTCCGACGGCATCAAGCAACGCCTCCAACAACACAACGTGGTCTTTGCAGTCGCCATACTGATTTTTGAGGACCTCGTAGGCGTCATGCGGAACCAGTCGTCCATCCCCAAGGGACACGGAGACGTATCGAATGTTTGTCGCAACCCACTCGTACAGTTTTTTTACTTTGTCGCGCTCGCTAGTCAGACCAGTCGTCAATTTCAAGGCGAGGCTCCGAATATCCTCTGTCACCTTTGCCTTGGGTTTGGGACTCGTTGCCCGTCTCCAGAATGTGGCAATGGTGGGTGAGGCGGTCCAGCAGTGCCGTGGTCATCTTGGCATCCCCGAACACGCTTGACCATTCGGCGAACGTCAGGTTCGTCGTGATCATCACGCTGGTGTGCTCGTAGAGCTTGGAGAGCAGGTGAAACAGCAAGGCCCCGCCGGCCTGGCTGAAGGGCAGATACCCCAGTTCATCAAGCACCACCAGATCCATGCGCATCAGGCTCAATGCAATTCGTCCGGCTTTGCCCTGGGCCTTCTCCTGCTCCAGCGCGTTGACCAGATCCACCGTCGAGTAGAACCTCACCTTCTTGCCGTGGTGCGTCAGCCCCGAGATCCCCAAGGCCGTGGCCAGGTGGGTCTTGCCCGTACCTGGCCCACCAATGAGCACCACGTTTTGTGCATCCTGCGTGAATGACAGGTCTGCCAGCTTCATGATCAAAGCCCTGTCCACCGGCGAGACCTCGAAGTCAAACCCCGCCAGATCACGGTGCAGCGGGAAGCGGGCCACCTTGGTCTGATGGGCAATCGAGCGCATGTGCCGGTTGACCTCTTCGGCTTGCAGCAGCTGTTCCACCAGCCAGCGTGAGGCGGTCAGCTCAGCACTGCCGCCTTGCTCCATCAGGTCTGCCCACGCACTGGCCATGCCGTGCAGACGCAAAGCTTTGAACTCTGCCCCAATGTCGCGTTGTGCGTTACCAGACTCAGACATGGCGCACCTCCACATCCATGCCTAGACGCAGGCGGTCATACCTGGCCGTGTTGGCCTCTGGCACATGGCTCAGTTGCAGGCTGGTTTCGGCTTGCTCTGGCAAGGGCGGACTGTTCAGGCGCGCCAGCACATTGCGCACATGCTCGACGCTTATGGCGCCGCTGGGTGTGGCCCCCTCCATCACGACCTCTACCGCCACCAGCACAGCATCGAGTCCGGCCTGCGGCACCATGGCCAATACTTGCGCCATCGCGCGGTCACCCCCGGGGTGCCTGAGCAAGGATTGCCGCAACTTGAGCAGCGCCGGCGGCAGGTCCAGGAACGGCGTGCCGTTTCTCAGTGCCCCGGGCTTGCGCTGCACAAGTTCAATGTAATGCTGCCAGTCATAGCTGGTTTGCCCACGATTGACCAGCCGGGTATGGCTGGCCACGATCGCGTCTTGCGCCACCACATCCACCCGATTGGGATACAGCCGCGTACTCACCAGATGACCCGCCCACTCGCACGGCACCGAGTAGCGGTTACGCGCCACAGAGACCAGACAGGTGCTGCTCACCCTGGCCGGACTCTCCACATAGCCATCGAAGGGCTCGGGCATGCTCATCAGGTGCTCTCGCTCCAGATCGAGCATCTCGGCAATGGTGAAGTGCTTGTGCTCGGGATGCGCCGTCTGCGCCCAGATCGACCGGCAGCGCTCGGCCAGCCAGACGTTGAGCTCGGCAAAGGAGCCAAACCGCCGCTCCTGAGCCTCCATCCAGACGCGCCTGCGGCTGTCCTGCACGTTCTTCTCCACCACCCCTTTCTCCCAACCGGAGGCCACGTTGCAGAAGTCCGGGTCAAACAGGTAGTGGCTGCACATCGCGTTGAAACGGGCGTTGATGACCCGGCCCTTGCCCTTCTTGACCTTGTCCACCGCCGTCTTCATGTTGTCGTAGATGCCCCGATGCGCCACCCCGCCCAGTGCCGCAAAGCTGCGCGTGTGCGCGTCAAACAGCATCTCATGCCCCTGACTGGGGTAGGCTACCAGCCAGAACGCCCGGCTCGCGCACAGCTTGAGGTGTGAGACCTGCATGTGGTGGTACACCCCGCCGATGAGCAGGCCTTCCTCGCTCCAGTCGAACTGGAAGGCCTCGCCGAACTCGAAGCTCATCGGCACAAACGCCTTCGTCGCAGTCTTGCCCTCTTGCTCGCGCCAGTCCCTTATGAAATCCGTCAGACGGCTGTAGCCGCCCCGGTAGCCCTGTGCCTGCAGCTGTGCAAACAGCGCCCTTGCCGTGCGCCGCGCATGTTTGGGCCGGTGCAAATCCGCCTTGAGCGCCTGCACCAGCGTGCCCTCAAACTCGCTGAGCTTGGTTTTACCGGCCACGCGCCTGTATTTGGGCGCCTCGTCGCCCGGCGCCTTGAGCCACTTCTTGACCGTGTTGCGCGATAGCCCCGTGCGCTTAGCTATCTCGCTGTTGGAGAGTTGGTCACGCAGCTTCATGCGCCTGACCTTGCCCATCATTTCCATGGTGATCACCTTCTTGCTCTCCTGCTGAAATCTTCAGCAGGCCAGTTGAACACCCTGGTCAATTTTGAGTCGGCACTCCTAGCGTTTGATGGTCAGTTTTCGGTCGGCGTCAACAGTGCGACTCCATCCACTCGTGCATGGAGGGAACCCGGCGCTCGGGTGGCTCAGCTTTGGATTTGCCACTGGCTGCCGCCACGAGATCGACGGCGGCCAGGCGCTGGGCCATCATCTTGATGAGATCGTCCCCGGAGGCGAGCGCCGACTTCATGATGACCCGCATGAGCTGGCGGCCATGGGCCTGCAGCGACAGGCCGTGCGGGACTACCCCATGGCCTTCGTTATCGAAGTAGCGGTATGCATAGTATTGCTTGAAGGCCTTGGCCGGCTCGATGCCGTTGAGCAGGGCCCGCACAAAGGAGAAGTCCTCCAGGGTCACCCGGTCGGTCAGATCGGTGAGCACGGCGCCGAGCTTGCCCTTGGGTCGTCCGGGCCGGCGCTTTTCCACCGAAGTGATCCCTTCGCCCATGCCAGGTCGGCTGTACTCATCGAGCCAGGGATCTGTCTCGTCGGGTGCGGGGTTTGGCGTGGGCTCTGTGCTCATTGGCTGAAAACCTCGAAGGAAAGCGCCTCTGCGTGAGTGTCCATTTGACTAAAAGTGCTGCGTTTCTGACGCACACAAGTCCTTGTTTTTATTGGCGTTTCTCAGGAAATGACAAGGCTTTTGGTCGAAAAATCGCAAGACTTTTAGTCAAAACCGAGGCACTTTCTGACGGTGTGCCGGGTAATTATTTCGGTCCTTATCATAACTCCTGTTAGGACAACTTCAATTCAATATGTCTTGAACACCTTCGCGCCACGTCAGAGGGTGATGTAAGTTACATTCAGTGCGCATGCGGTGGGACGTCGAGGCCCACACCAAAACGACCGGTTCTGTCGTAGCCCGTTGATTTGTTTGAGGTTTTGATCAGGCCCTCAACCGCCGGCCTGCATCGTGATCACCATCCCTGGTGCCCAACAACGTGCGTGTCAGCAGTTCGAGGACTAAAACCGACTCGAAGCCGCTGTCGTGAGTCGCTGAGTCCTGAACACGAAGTGGCGAAAAATCAAGCAGTTAGCGCCGTGCTCAGAGAGGAGTTCTGAACTCGATTCTCACTGAGTTCTGAACTTTCCCGAAAACGTGTCACTGAGATTTGAATTTTTCGGAATGCCTGCAAGCTCCGTGAGACTTGGGCGTAGCTTCTGGAAGCGCGTGTGAACTCTCAACCTCAGTTCCCAAGAACGACAGTTCTCATGCGCGGTCTGCCCCAGTCTTGCGCGTCTGGAACTCATTGACTGATATGCAGGGTGGCCATTCAATTAGGCTCGACGACCTCACGGAATCCGGCGCACAGCGGTCATTGCGCATCGCATATCAAATGAAAAAAGGCATCGCAAGCGATGCCTTTGGATTGCATGCAGCAAATGCAACGCACTTAATCAGAGCTCAGCGACCAGCTCCGGCACAGCCGCGAAAAGGTCGGCTTCCAGGCCATAGTCGGCCACCGAGAAGATCGGGGCTTCGGGATCCTTGTTGATCGCCACGATCACCTTGGAGTCCTTCATGCCAGCCAGGTGCTGGATGGCGCCGGAGATACCGGCGGCGATGTACAGCTGCGGGGCGACAATCTTGCCGGTCTGGCCGACCTGCAGGTCGTTGGGCGCGTAGCCGGCGTCCACCGCGGCGCGGCTGGCACCGGTAGCTGCGCCCAGCTTGTCGGCCAGCGGTGTCATCACTTCGTTGAACTTCTCGCTGCTGCCCAGTGCGCGGCCACCGGAGACGATGATCTTGGCGGCGGTCAGCTCGGGACGGTCGCTCTTGGCGATCTCGCTGCCCACGTAGGCGCTCTTGCCATTGCCGCTGGCCGCCGCCACGGTTTCCACGGCGGCCGAGCCACCCTGGCCGGCGGCGTCAAAACCGGTGGTGCGCACGGTGATGACCTTGGTGGCGTCGCCGCTCTGCACGGTCGCCATCGCGTTGCCGGCATAGATCGGGCGCTCGAAGGTATCGGCGCTCACCACCTTGGTGATGTCGCTGATCTGGGCGACGTCGAGCTTTGCGGCCACGCGCGGGGCCACGTTCTTGCCACTGGCGGTGGCGGGGAAGAGGATGTGGCTGTAGCCTGAAGCGATGGCCAGCACCTGGGCGGCCACGTTTTCGGCCAGGCCGTGGGCGAAACCCTCGGCGTCGGCGTGGATTACCTTGGCCACACCGGCGATCTGGGCGGCGGCGGCCGCGGCAGCGCCGGCGTTGTGGCCAGCCACCAGCACATGCACCTCACCACCGCAGGCAGCGGCGGCGGTGACGGTGTTGAGCGTGGCGCCCTTGATGGAAGCGTTGTCGTGTTCGGCAATGACGAGAGCGGTCATGATGGGTTTCTTTCCTGTGGTGACGTCACCCCCGCGCAGGCGGGGGTCCAGGGTTTGGGGTGATGTATCCGTTCAGTCTCTGGCGCAGGATTCCCGCCTTCGCGGGAATGACGGCGGGGATCGCCGGCCATGACGATATGAGCGGCAGCCAGGACGAATGTCAGATCACCTTGGCTTCGTTCTTGAGCTTGTCGACCAGGGTGGCGACATCGGGCACCTTCACACCCGCGCCACGCTTGGCCGGCTCGGCCACTTTCAGGGTTTTCAGTCGCGGGGCCACGTCCACACCGAGGTCTTCGGGCTTGACAGTCTCCAGCGGCTTCTTCTTGGCCTTCATGATGTTGGGCAGCGTCACGTAGCGCGGCTCGTTCAGGCGCAGGTCGGTGGTGACCACCGCCGGCAGGCTCACTTCCAGCGTCTCCAGGCCACCGTCGACTTCGCGCGTGACCTTGGCTTTGTCCCCCGCCACTTCGACCTTGGAAGCGAAGGTGGCCTGCGGCAGATCAGCCAGGGCCGCGAGCATCTGGCCAGTCTGGTTGGCATCGTCGTCAATGGCCTGCTTGCCCAGGATCACCAGGCCGGGCTGTTCCTTGTACACCAGCGCCTTGAGCAGCTTGGCCACGGCCAGGGGCTGCAGCTCGACATCGGTCTCGACCAGGATGGCACGGTCGGCGCCGATGGCCATGGCCGTGCGCAGGGTTTCCTGGCACTGGGCCACGCCGCAGGAGACGGCGATCACCTCGGTCGCAGCGCCCTTCTCCTTCAGGCGAACCGCCTCTTCGACGGCAATCTCGTCGAACGGGTTCATGCTCATCTTGACGTTGGCAATGTCCACGCCCGTGCCGTCGCTCTTGACGCGCACCTTGACGTTGTAGTCGACCACACGTTTGACGGGGACGATGACTTTCATTTCATTACTCCTGTTAAATCTGCTGGTGGATACTGGATGTCAAACCCCATCGCACAGCCAGGTCTTGACGTATCAGCCGACGCCGACTCGACCAGTTCATCGTTGTTGGCGTGTATTGCGGCCACCGCACCGCGAATGCCAGTTGCCCTCGCATGCGCGCGTCATGCAAGCGGGCACTCGCTTGTGAGCCTCAAGAGATAGTGGGACAGGCAGTCTGCGGACGTATGCCATCAGCCAGGAAGCGGATGAATACCTCTGCCACCTGATCGCCAGTGAGTGTGCCGTCAGCGTGGTACCACTGGGAAATAGAACTGATCGCCCCCATGAACCAAAACACCGCGAGCCTTGCGTCACAAGGCGCAATGGAACCGTCCCGAACGCCCTCTTCTATGATGTTGCGAAGCTGGAGGTCAAACTTTCTCCGGCGTGCGGTAATCTTTTTACGATCCGCTGGCGTCATAGCGGAAAAGTCGTGCAGGATCGCGGGAGCTCCCATCTGATCTGTCAGGTGCGAGATGTAATTCCGCATGAACGCGGTGATCCGTCCGTACCCAGTGGACTCTGATGCGATCGCGTCTTTCAACACCTGATCACCAATTTTCATCGCCAGCTCATGGCACTCGTAAATGAGTTCCTGCTTGCTCTTGAAATAGTAGTAGAGGGCAGGCTTGGTAACGTTGAGTGCGTTTGCAATCTCGTCGAGCGAGACGTTTTGTGACCCCTGGCGCCCAAAGGCTTTAGACGCTTCAGCAATCACTGCCTGCCGCTTGAGCTCGTACTGCTCATCCGCACCACTGACGGCGTTGTTCCACCTCGCCCCTTTGGTGGCGCGCTTGGTCGCTGAACGCACCCGTGGCTTGGGCTCCGCTTCGATGGATTGGCTCATAAGGTTAGAGGTCGCGCTTTGCTAAGGGGAGACAGTTGTTAGTCGAACATGATATCCAATGACCTCGGGCAGCCGCCTTCGGCGGCTTGCCCAGACACTCACTCAGCCAAAATCTGGCGCGCAATAATCAGCTTCTGAATGTGGCTGGTACCTTCGTAAATCTTGGTAACGCGAACATCTCGGTAATAGCGCTCCACCGGGAAGTCCGAAACGTAGCCGTAGCCACCATGGACTTGAATCGCTGCAGAGCAGACCTTCTCAGCCATCTCACTGGCAAACAGCTTGGCGATCGAAGCCTCTTTGTCTGAGGGAAGCCCCGCATCTCGCCGGCGCGCGGCGTAGATCATGTACTGGCGAGCCACCTCAACCTGCATCGCCATGTCGGCCAGATCAAAGCTGACGGCTTGGAGTGCCGAGATCGGCTTACCGTAGGCTTCCCGATCTTTGGCGTAACGAATGGCAGCCTCGAGCGCAGCGCGCGCGACACCGATCGCCAGGGCGGCAATCGCGATGCGCCCGTCTGACAAGAGCGACAGGGCCTTTGCATATCCTCGCCCTTCTTCTCCCACCAGATTGCCGACTGGAACGCGCAGATTGTCCAGCTGAATCTGGGCAGTATGCGCGGTGTGCTGTCCGAGCTTGTTCTCGATACGGAGCACCTGATAGCCCGGATCCTTGGGATCAACAATGAACAGGCTGAATCGATTCCGATTCCGAGACCCAGGCTCCCCCGTGGCCGCCACGACAAAGGCGAAACCCGCTTCGCTTCCATTCGAAATCCATTGCTTGCTACCGTTGATCACGTAGTATTCACCATCGCGCTTGGCGGAGGTTCGGATGGAGGCAGTGTCAGAACCAGCATGAGGTTCCGACAGAAGAAATGCACCGATGTTCTTAGCCGAAGCCAACCCGGGCAGGTGCTGAGCCTTCTGCTCCTCTGTGCCGAAATTGCATAAGACATGCGCTGATGAGTTGTGCACGTGCATCATGGTGGCAAAGCCGCCATCGGCGACAGCGAACTCCTCAATGGCCAAGCAATACTCCACGAAAGAAAGTCCCGCACCTCCATGTGTTTGAGGGGCCAGCATGCCCATGAACCCCAATTCGGCCACGGACTGAATTTCCGCATGAGGCCACTTGCCGCTTTGGTCGCGTTGCGCCGCTGTGACGGCGACGACCTCCTCCGCTACGCGGCGGGCCGACTCCCGAATCATGACCTCTTGTTCGCTGAGGAAAGCGTTGGAAACACTGCTCATCTGATGTCCTTGGGGTTAACTTTTTTGTGTCAAAAAACGCAGCTCAACCGAGCCAGCGCTTGCGGCGCCGGTAGTGCTTCATGTCCCGGAAGCTCTTGCGCTCTCCTTCCACTGTCAAGCCGAGGTAGAACTCGCGAACGTCCTCATTGCTCTTGAGTTGGCTAGAAGGCCCCTCCAGCACGATGCGACCGCTCTCCATCACATAGCCGTAATCTGCGAGTTCAAGCGCGACGCGGGTGTTCTGCTCGACGATCAGCAAAGTCAGTCCGCTGGCTTTCAAGTCGGAAAGAAGGCCGTACACCTCCTCCACCATAAGGGGAGCCAATCCGAGCGATGGCTCATCGATCATCACCAACTTGGGTTGGGACATCAATGCGCGACCAATCACCAGCATCTGCTGTTCGCCTCCCGACAAATAACCTGCGGTTCGGTCGCGCAGGGCGGCCAAGCGCTTGATGCGGGAATAGACCTCGTCGAGCCTTTCCTTGGCCTCTCGCCCGCTTCCCAAGTGCCCACCGACCACCAGGTTCTGTTCGACCGTCATGTGACGCAGGACCTTGCGCCCCTCCATCACGTGCACGAGACCCTGTCTCACCACATCCACCGGGTTCGCCCCGGTGATGTTGGTCCCGTCGAGCGTGATCGATCCTGCGGTGACCCGACCATCTTCGGTACGAATGAGGTTTGAAATGGCTTTGAGCGTCGTGCTCTTACCCGCGCCGTTGGCACCGAGCAGGGTAACGCACTGGCCCTTTGGTACACACGCTGTTATGCCCTTTACAGCCAAAATCACTTCGCTGTAAAGAACCTCAACGTTATTTAGTTCAAGCACAGGCAACTCCAATATTCGTCACTCCAGGCCCGTCGCGGCGGGCCTGGATATGCAGTCAATTACCACTTGTTCACGTTCGGAACGGGAGCGCTTTGTTCGACCAGCTTGTACATCCCTTTTTCAATCGTTCCGATGTTCACCGCCAAACCAGAAGTCGGGAACGGAGCATCGTTGCTGAACTTGATGTTGGGCAGAACACCAAATGTCAGCTCGCTTGGGAAAGCGTTGGTCTGCAAAGCAGTGCGAACATCCGCGCCCGTCACGCCGGCAGGACCCTTAATCTTGACCACCTGTTCCACCGCGCGGACCGTGAGTAGGGAAGTGGCCAACCCCATCATGCAGGGCGATGTGAAGTTGGCTTGCGTCTTGTACTGGGTGCGCAGCTTCTCGAAAAAGGCTCGCGCAGCTGTAGGATCGTCCGTCGGGATGGCCATGCCATAAACCTCGTAACTTCCCTCCATCCGGTTGAGGTCGCCCAAGGCCTTGCCCGACGAGAGCAACCCGTTGTGTGCACTGACCACAATAGGTAGGTTGCCCTTACCAAGGCTTTGCAAGGCACGACGGGTAGCCACCACCGATGCCGTATTGTTGAAGACTTGAATCACCGTCGCCCCTTTGCGAAGCAGTCGATGCACTTGCTGCGTAAGGTCCGTCGGCTGTGCCTCGGTGTAGATCGTCTCCACCACTTCCAGGATCTGGGGGTTGTCCTTGGCAAATCGCTCCACACCCTTGTGAATGTCCACATACGCGGGAGAAACTTCCGAAGAAATCACCCCGACCTTCAGCGGTCCACCCCCCATCTTCTTCTGATACCAAGCGTAAAAGCCGGCCGCTTCATGCGGGTAAGTCGCCCGTGCATTGAACACCCAGCTGCCATCCTTCCAAGCAAAGCCATAGCCAGCCGTGCCGAGCAGCAGGGGTACCTTGTCGTTGGGCAATCTCTGCTGCAGCGCATTGCTGTCTGGCCCGCCGAGGCCCCAGACGGCAATCGGGTTGAGCTCCGCCTTGATGCCTGGCCAGAGGGAAGCGACTTGGGCCACGTCGTAGCGTGCGTCATGCTCCTTGACTTTTAGGGTAACGCCGAGCGATTTGCCTACCTCTTCATTCCACCAGTCAAGCACCCCGCGGCGGCAGCCCGTGATGTCCTTCATCACGTCAGCGAAGGGCCCGGTGAAGTCAGCGATCCCAGCAATGTTGTATGTCGTCTGAGCGTAGACGGTGCTTCCACTGCCCAGTACGGCCAAGAGAGCAGCCGAGCCCAAAGCATGGCGGACTCTGACCGAAGCCCATATCTTCTGTTTAATCATTTGCTTGTCTCCTTGATGATTACGCTGTTTAACCAAAATCAACCACCCACCAGCGTGAAAATGGGGATCGGGATAATGTTTATGTTCAATAGGGATAGGGCCACATTCGATAGGACTGCTTCGCAATATTCCAACGATGCATCAGGCCGCGAGGCTCAAAAATCAGAAAGCCAGCGATGATGCCACCGAGAAAAATATTCATAGCAGCAAACACCAAGTCTCCGCCTAGAAATGGAATGCGCTCGACCAGTGCAGGCCCCATGCTCGTGATGGACTCCTGAGCCATACGAATAACGAAAACACCAATCAGTGCGCCAGTAATCGAGCCCATGCCACCCACGATGATCATGGCAATAAACCAGATTGAATGAATCAGCGTGAACTGGTCAATCGCCACAAAGCGAATGTAGTATGCCCACAGCCCTCCACCAATACCGGCATAAAAAGCACCAACCAAAAATGCCAGGGCTTTCGTCCTCACCACGTCGATGCCCATCATCCCTGAAGCCACATCATCATCACGAACGGCGGCGAAGATTCGTCCGTGTCGGCTACGCGCAATGCCGTATCCTCCAGCGATCATGATCATTGCGACTACGAGACACAGGTAATACATGCTTATATCCGTCTCAAACCTGAATCCAAACAGCTCAGCAGGCTCCAGGGTGATGCCGTTTGAGCCACCCAGCCACTTTTGTGGAAGATTGAGCACAAAGAAGTGAAACAGGATCTGCGCAGCAATCGTGGTAAGCGCGAGGTAGAACCCCTTTATCCGGACGGCAGCAAGACCGAAAATGAGGCCAAAAAGCGCTGCGAACACCCCACCCGCGGGCAGGGCCAGCCAGAATGGAAGGTGCAGTTTGCTGGCAAGCACAGCCGTCGAATAAGCACCGACCCCCATGAAGGCGGCCTGGCCTATATTGACCTGGCCAGCCAAACCAGTATTGATTTGCAGACCAAGAACCACCACTGCAGTGATCAGCATCGACGTCATCACTGCCACCGATCGAACCTCGGCGACCATCGGCAGGGCAAACAGAGCCACAACAAATATCAACAGCGCAAATGCTTGATTTCGCGTGCGGATAAGCGATTGATCCTGACGATAGGAGGTTGCGAAAATACCTGCGGGATCCATGATCAAACCCTTTCAATGGTTTTCCAACCGAACATACCGGTTGGACGAATCAAGAGCATCAGCAACATGATGATGAATGGAAATACAGAGCCAATTGCACCGCCAACCAGAGGATCAAGATAGGCCGATGCTAAACCTTGAATCACGCCCACCAGCACACCGGCGAGCAACAATCCTGCGAGCGATTCCAAGCCAGCGAGCAATGCCACAGGAAGCGCTGCCAATCCGATGTCGGAGCTCAGCATGTTGATAGAGCGGCCACTCAGGTGAACCATGGCACCCAGGGTGGAAAGCACAGAGCCGAGAATCCAGGCAAAGGCAATGGATCGCTGCACGGAGATACCCATTGACATCGCCACCTGATGGTCTTCGGCCACGGCGGTCATCGTCAAACCCGTACGCGTTTTGTTGAAAAACCACGAAAGCCCAAAACCAATGGCAATCGTGAGCAACCCACCATAGAACATCGAGCGAGAGATCAGGATGTCACCAAAGATCAGCGGATCAATTGGAAAAACCATCGGAAAGGCGCGGACTTGTGGACCAAACAGGACCAAGACCACACCCCGAATTAGGATCAGAAGCCCGATGGTCACCATCACCATGGAAAAAACGGATTCACCGACAAGTCGCGCAAAGAAAATCCGCTCGATCATCAAGCCGAAGATGGCTGCGCTCACGAATGCCACTGGCAGGCCGATCCACAACGGCATTCCCATTTGAATCACTGTCCACCAGACCATGTACCCGCCGAAGACGACCAACTCCCCCTGCGCGAAGTTGAACACCTTTGATGCCCGATAGATCACCACAAAACCCATGGCAATCAGTGCATACAAGAGGCCCGTCAACGCGCCATTGATGAGGTAATTCAGGAAATCAATCATTGCCTTCTCCCATTTGAAATACCGGCCTTGGTCGTCTGGTCGGCAGCCGCTACGTCGCGAATGAGTACCTGCGCGGTGAACTGGCTGCGACGTCCATCCTGATAGGTCACCGGTATGTCCACAGTCACTTCAGACGCCCCGTTGTAAAGACCTTGAATCAGCGCCGCATACCTATCTTCCAGAAACTCTCGACGCAGCTTTCTCGATCGGGTCAACTCGCCCTCATCCGGGTCAAGCTCCTTCGGAAAGTTGGCGAAACGCCGGACTCGCGCGTGGGCGGGCAGGAACTGGTTTACCCGGGAGATTTCCCGGCTAAGGAGGTCGGCCACCTCTGGGCGCTGCGAGAGATCCGTGAAGGTCGAGAAGCCAATGCGCTTTTCTTCTGCCCAGCGAGACAGCACACCCATGTCGATGTTGATTAGTGCTGCAACAAAGTCGCGCCTTTCATCTCCGACGGTCATGATGTCTTTGATGAACGGGCTGAAGCGAAGGCGGGTTTCAACAAACTGCGGCGGGAACGTCTGGCCATCGGCAAGACGCTTCAGATCGGACACACGCTCCAAAAACACAAGTTCGCCTCGGTCCGTCTTGGTAACCGCATCTCCGGTTTGGTACCACCCGTCTTTGACCTTGGCCTCGAAAGAGCCTTCGCGTCGGTAGTAGCCCAGAAACGAACTCCCTCCCCTGACGCACAACTCCCCATCTGCTGTCAGCATCCACTCCAGAGGAGTTCCTGCCTCGGGGTGCGTCTGCATCCAGTGACCAACGGTTTCTAGGTCAAAACGGTCTCCCTGGTGGCTCGTCAACAGCCCGACCTCTGTCGAGCCATAGATGTTTCTCAAGGGAACGCCCATTGCATGGAACATGCGGAACACATCTGGTGCCATGGTGGCTCCTCCGCAGATGGCCACCTGCAATCGTGTCAGGCCAAGTTGGTCTCTCAACGGCCTAAGGACCAGCGCATTGGCGAGGGGCAGCAAGGCCCGACTCCACCACGACACGTGCTTGCCGTCCATACGCGCGACGTGCACAGCATGTCCAACCTTCAAACCCCACTCGTAAATTGCTCGCCGCACAGCGCCCGCGTCGAGCATGTGTGCCTGCACGGAAGACGCCATGCTTTCCCATTGGCGCGGGGCAAACGTCATGGCCTCGACCGCCAGCTCTCGAATGTTTTCAAGAACCTGCTCAGGGCCCTCAGGAAAGTTGACCACCATGGGCAGGCCGATTCCCAGGGCCAGACCCATGAATTGCTCCGTTGCCCATGCTGGGGCGATGTAGCTCAGGTACTGGGTGCCTGGCCTGGCCTTCGTGGCATTGATCAGACGTTGGGCGTTGTCAACCAAGCTACGATGTGAAAGGATCACCCCCTTGGGTTTGCCCGTGGTGCCTGATGTGTACGAAAGCACCGCGATGTCGTCAGGACGGCCCTGATCAACGAGACGGTCGTACATCAGCTCATCCTTTTCGCCAAGGGACCGCCCCTCGCTCTGCAACTGATGAAACTTGCGCAAGATGGGGTCTCGGTACGACCACATGCCCGTGTCGTCCCAGTACACGATGTGCCGCAGGTTGGGAGTGGCCGTCTTCACCGCCAACCCTTTGTCCAGCTGTTCCTGATCCTGAGCAAAGAGACAGACGGCCTCACTGTCATCCAGCAGGTACTGCACTTCGTCTGCCGTGAGGTCCGGATACAGTGAGATTACCTTGCACCCGACTGCTTGTGCCGCGTATTCGGCCCAGTAATGCTGAGGCTCGTTCTCACCAATGATTGCGACCGTCTCTCCGCGTTGAATACCCAGTTGGTGAAGACCCAAGGCCAAGTCCATGACATTGCGCTGGACCTGTGAGAAGTCGTACTCGCGCCAGATACCACGCGTCTTGTGCCGCTGCGAAAGTCGCTGCGGTGAGCGTCTGGCGTGGTCACGCAGCAGTTGCGGCAGTGTTGCCATGCGAATGTTCATGCCACCCCCTCACCCAGATATGCCTTCAATACGGCAGGATCGGCCTGGATTTCCTTGGGTGTTCCCTCGGCAATCTTTCGGCCAAAGTCCAGCACAGCCACGCGATCCGCAAGGTCCATGACAACCCCCATATCGTGCTCGACCAGCACGATCGGGATGCGTTTGGCTTCTCTCACATCCAGAATGAACCTAGCCAGATCTTCCTTCTCCTCGGTATTCATTCCGGCCATTGGCTCGTCCATGAGAAGGATCTTGGGATCTTGAGCGAGAGCGCGCCCGAGGTCGACGCGCTTGCGAAGTCCATAACCCAGGCTGCCCACTGGGGAGTGCCGGATCGACTCGATTTCCAGGAACTCGATGATTTCCTCCACCGCTTCCCTGTGAGCCACCTCTTCGCGTACAGCGGGTCCGAAATGGCAAAAGGACTGGATCAGGTTGGTGCGCATATGCAAGTGGCGCCCCACCATCAGGTTCTCAATGACCGTCATGCCCGAGAAGATGTGGGTACCTTGAAACGTGCGGGCCAATCCGCGGGCCGCCACTTCGTGTGTGCCCATGCCTCTGATCGAGTGCTCGCCAAGACGGATTTCGCCTGCCTTGGGACGATAGAAGCCACTTAGGCAATTCATCAGCGACGACTTCCCTGCTCCGTTAGGACCGATCACGGCCAACAACTCGTCGTCGCGTACATCAATGGAGACATCGTTCAGGGCCACGATTCCCCCAAACTTCAAAAGCAGATGGCTTGCGGAAAGCACGATCTGAGCGTGCTTACCCTTTGGCAGATCACTCATTCTTTCCTCCGCGATCCATCAGTCGTCTTACTTGCATGGAAACCTCTTTTCATTCAGTCCCAGAATAGGTTCAGCTCTTTTTTGTGAGATGCTGACCGTCAGCGGGTCCCCGCGTCCAGGCTGATGGTGGTGGCGTTGAAGTAGGCGTTTTCGACGATGTGTTGAACCAGTGAGGCAAACTCCTGCGGTCGCCCCATCCGGTGGGGGAAGAGGATCGAGTTATCGATCAGCCCCTGAGAGACCTTGGGCGGCATGCCGGCGGACATGCCCGTCTCGAACAGGCCGGGCGCAATAGCGACGACACGAATCCCGTGCTGTGCCAAGTCACGGGATACTGGGAGCGTCATTCCCATCACCCCAGCCTTCGTTGCGCTGTAGGCTGCCTGACCCATCTGTCCCTGCCAAGCGGCTCCAGAAGAGGTGTTCACGATCACACCTCGCTCGCCGTCCTCGCTGGCGGTATTTCGCGACATCGCAAGGCTCGCGTGGCGGATGACGTTAAACGTGCCCGTGAGGTTGACGGCAATCACCTGGTTCCAGAGAGAAAGGGGAAACAGTTCGCCTTTGCTCAAGGTTTTGCACGGCCCAAGAATGCCAGCACAGTTCACGGCCACCTGCAAAGAGCCAAAGGCCTGCACCGCAAAGTCGACGGCAGCTTTCACCTCAGCATCGTTGGACACGTCGACCCGTTGAATGCGAACGCTTGACCCTAGGGGCAGTACGTTGTTGACCAAGCGCTCTTCATCAACGTCCACTGCCATCACCTTGGCGCCCGCCGCTACCAGCGCCTGGCAGGTGGCCAGGCCCAGGCCCGATCCTGCTCCAGTGACGAGTGCCACTACGTTTTGAATGTCCATGTTGTCTCCTTGTTCGTACTTGGTTCTGTGATTCAGCGGCCAAGAATCGTTATGCATGCCACGGCTTCTTCAATCCCTTCCAGGCCCCCGCCGTTCTCGGCGAGCGCAAGCCGGGCACTTTCCACCTGGCGCTTCCCTGCCTCCCCTCGTAGTTGAGTGACCAGCTCATGGATCTGTGCAAGCCCGGTCGCACCTACAGGGTGGCCCTTGGACTCCAGACCACCTGATGGGTTGATAGGGATCCGCCCTCCGATGCTTGTCTCACCGCGCTCCGCGATGACACCGCCCATGCCGAACTCGCAGAAGCCAAGGTTCTCGGACTGGATGATTTCGCCCATGGCGGTAGCGTCATGGACTTCGGCCACCGATATGTCTGCGGCTCCCACACCGGCCAATTCGTAGGCCTTGGTGGCCGCCAACGCTGTGCAGTGGGAGCGGTAGTCGGACTCATCGCGATCTGATCCGCTTTGCACCACCGAAGCGAGTACACGGATCGCTCGGCTTGCGTCCAAGTTGAGGCGTTTAATGGCCTTGCCGGTGCACAAAATTGCGGCCGCGGCACCATCTGAGATTGGTGAACACATTGGCAAAGTCAGCGGATAGGTGATGGGTGGCGCCGCTAGGATCTCGTCGATGGTGTATGCCACACGGTACTGGGAGAGCGGGTTATGAACCGAATGGGTGTGGTTCTTGGCCGCCACAGCCGCGAGCTGCCGCTGGGTCGTACCGAATGTCCGCATGTGCGAACGCGCGAATGCGGCATATACGTCCATGAAGACGCTGTACGGCTTGGGCGAGGTCGATCCTTCGGGTACGGACACCTCCCTGCCCAGCTTCATCAGGGAATCTCGAATCTCTTGTGCACGGGAGATATCCCAAGCACTGTCAAACACGGAGAACATCCGCGCCTTGTCGGTAGAGAACATCTTCTCGGTTCCAACCGCGAGAGCGACGTCGCCCGCTCCGGACTTCAAGTGACTGCACGCCAGCGCAAACGCAGATGATCCACTCGCGCAGGCGTTCTCAATGTTCACCACCGGAACCCGGCCAATGCCCATGGCGCGCAAGGCAATCTGCCCGCGAATCATGTGCTGCCCTTCCATGTGTCCTTGAGAAGTGTTGCCAAAGAAGGCCGCTTCCAACTGCTCCTTCTGCATGGCGGCATCTGCAAGGGCTGCCTCCACTGCCTGCCTAGTAAGGGCTTTCATGTCAAGGTCGAGGTGTCGGCCAAACGGCGTCATGCCAACCCCAATCACGTAGATGTCATTCATGCTCAGTTTCCTTATGGCTCTTGAATACTGGCGGAATAGCTTAACTTTACCCGCCGTGCAATGGTTTTACTTTAAAGTAAAAAACAAAAAAAGAGAGAGGGGTAAACCCTCATTGGGGCGATCTCAAAAGGTCCGGATCGACCAGAGGCAGGAAGCGCAAGCCCCGCGCCGTCTCTACATCACCCTCGTCGGTCACGCGATACAGACCTCGACTGGCGTTATGGGGATGCTTCGCTGCCTCTCCCAAGGTGAGGACTGGTGCGAAGCAGGCATCAGTGCCTTCCAGCTCTCCAGTCCAATAGCTGCTTGACCTCGACGCAAATGCCTCAGCCATTCGGGCTTTCAGTGCGGGCCAAGCGGCCCTGTTCATCTGCTGAGAGGGATCCACGTCCGACAGCCCCATCTTTTCCAGAAGAAGCGCATAGAACTGCGGCTCAATAGCGCCAACCGTGATGTACCGACCGTCTGCACACCGATAGCGGTCATAGAACGGTGAGTCGTGAAAGACGCTGGCCACGGTCCCCTCTAGAGCACCACCCTTGCGGAGAAGCTGAACCAAGGGCGCCAGGAGGGCCAGCACATCCACGATCGCTCCATCGACTACACAACCCTTTCCTTCGCCACTTCTCGCGGCGAACATCCCGGCGACGATTCCCATCGTCAGACCCAAGGCCCCCGCCGCGTCTCCCAAGACCGTGGGTGGCAGAATTGGAGGATGACCCGGCGTTTCGGTCAGTGACATCAGTCCGGTTAGGGCCACGTAGTTCATGTCGTGGCCTGCGGCGTGGGCCAGCGGACCATCCTGCCCCCATCCCGTCATGCGGCCGTAGACGAGGCGGGGGTTCACCTTGGCGCAGTCTTGAGGCCCCAGACCCAGCCGCTCCATCACCCCTGGACGATTCCCTTCAATCAAGGCATCGCTTTGGGCAATCAAGTCGATTGCAGCCACTTTGTCGTGTGGCGTCTTCAAGTTCAGAGTGACACGATGTTTGCCGCGGTTAATCAAGCTATCGGTAGGCGGGGTCATTTCTGCTGGCAGAGCCCCTCGACCTGGGCGTGCGACCAGGGTCACGCTCGCGCCGAGCTGTACCAGATGAAAGCCCGCCAATGGGCCGGGTCCGATTCCTTCGAACTCCACTACCTTGACTCCTGCCAACGGTAGCTGACTGCTTTGACTAGATGACTTCATGGGGACTCCTCTTTTTTTACTCTAAAGTAAAGCCGCTTTATTATGGGTAAGGGAAATCACCAAGTTACTTACTCGATAGTCAAATGAAAGAATGTGAGGTCCCTAAGCACGCCGAGAATGGAGAAGACATGTCAGAGTCAGTGGTGGTTACCGAAGTCCGGAATCGATCTCTTTGGATCCGCCTGAATCGCCCAGATGCAATGAACTCGCTCACCCCAGAAGTGCTCCAAGCCATCGACAGGGGGCTGGACCAGGCACTGGAGAGCAACGACGTCATGACCGTTGTTCTTACTGGTACCGGCCGCGCCTTCTGCGCTGGGGCGGACCTTAAGTACGTGCGAGGTCAACTGGGCGAGAACGGCACGAGCGCCTTCCTCGCGGGTGTCTTGCGCACGATGAACCGCCTGGACCGATTCCCCAAGCCGGTCATTGCCTCGCTAAACGGCATTACCCTCGCGGGAGGGCTGGAGTTGGTGCTGTGCTGCGATCTGGTTATCGCTGCCAAGAGCGCAAAGATCGGCGATGCACACGCCAACTACGGCCTGCTTCCTGGAGGTGGCGGCTCGGTGCGTCTCCCCCGTGTGATTGGCCCGACCCGCGCCAAGTACCTTCTCTACACCGGTGAGTTCGTTTCAGCCGAGGAGATGCGAGAAGCCGGGTTGGTGAATCAGGTCGTGGACGACTCGCAGCTCGACGCAGCGACCCAGAAGGTGGCCGACACCATTGCCACCAAGAGCCCTTTGGGCCTTCAGCGCATGAAGGCTCTGGTTGACGACGGGCTCGATCAATCAGAGGACACGGCACTTCGCTTGGAACTGCTGGCGTCAGAAGTTCATGCTTTCAGCGCCGACCTTCAAGAGGGGCTGGATGCCTTCCAGGGAAAACGCGCGCCGCGTTTCACCGGCAAGTGAACCAAGGTTCCGAACCATGACCACGCCCCCATGCTCCAACCGATTCGCAGCACTTCAGCGCATTCAGACCCAGGCTTACCGGAAGGCCCCAGCAATACGAGACATCTATGAGCGGGCGAATATGGCGCCGGCCGACTTATGCGGCGCCAGTGATCTTGCCCGCCTGCCCGTCACGACCAAAGACCAACTACTCGCCCTCCAACGAGCACATCCCCCTTTTGGCGGGTTCCTGGCCGCGGACACTCACGACATTCGACGCATCTTTGTGTCTCCAGGGCCGATCTATGAACCAGAGCTTTCAAGCGATGTCACCGGGCGTGGATTCGCGCAAGTTTTTAACCAAGCAGGCATCGGCCCCGGCGATCGCGTGCTGAATACCTGGTCTTACCACCTTGTGCCCGCAGGTCTTTTGCTTGACCAAGGAATCGCATCTACCGGGGCCACGATCATCCCGTGTGGTCCGGGCGGCGCTGAACAGCAAGCCCAACTGATTCTGGAGTTGGACATCACGTGTATTTGCGCGTCCACCAGCTTCTTCATTACCTTGATCGAGACCTTGGAACGCATGGGGTACCAGTTGCCTCGTGACTGGCGCGTCAAAAATGCCATGCTCGGTGGAGAGATGGGCAACTGGATGCATAAGCGACGCGATCTTGAGCAGCGCTATGCCATCAACACGTTCTCCGCCTATGCGACCGGAGACTTTGGACTCATCGGTTACGAACAAGATGGACTTGAGGGCTACCGCATTCACCCTGAACGCCTGGTCCAGGTGTGCGACCCGGTATCGGGCGAGCCCTTGCCAGTCGGCAGCACAGGTGAGATCGTGGTCACGACACTGGAAAGCGGGTGGCCATTGGTTCGATTCGGCACAGGCGACGTCGCTCAGGCGTTGAGCCAGACAGAAGACGGCCTCGTTGATCGCATTGGTCTTCTGCAAGGCCGCGTCGGCCAGGGTGTAAAAGTGCGCGAGGTTTTTGTCTATCCGCGCAACATCGAAGAATTGCTGAGTCGAGTGCCGGAGATCAATCGTGCGCAGCTTGTCGTAGAGACCCTGGGCCACAGAGAGACCATGACATTGCGTGCAGAACTCAAGCCAAAAGGCACACCAGCCAACGTGGAAGCTCACCTAGCTGATGCATTCAAACAAGTAACTCGGCTCAAGCTAGACAACATCGAATGGCTCGAGGTGGGCCAACTCGCTGAAGGAGATCCAACGCTTGTCGATCGGAAGCACGCACAAGCTTGAAGCACCACAGGACCCGGATGTACAAGTTGGAGTTGGAGTTGACCCACTTCCGTGGACGGGTACTGGTTTTGCGGGGGAACGTCAGTCAGTCAGTCACTGAAGCCCGAAGGGCTCTTCTCGGTTAGGATCCGTCTTGTTCCCGGCTTGTTTTAAGTGCTGTACTAGGCAATTGCCGCCCAGCCACTGCTTCTGACAATGCCGGGAATTTTTCGGGTCAATGTGGCCCAGCAAGGCTCTCGAGTACTCCATCGCTGGGTCGGAGTGCTCGTATACCGCGTATGTCGATCGCGTGGGGTCACGCTCTTGCCACCGGCACATCCTCCAGCCGCGTCGTGTACTGCGGCGTGCGCCTCTCCTGCTTCATGCCCCATGCTCGCTGAGGTGCCGTCTGCCCGGTAGAGCCGACATGCAAGGTGCCCTTGCCGTAACGCTGGTTGATGACATCCATCGCCACCATCAGTCTTGACCGGTCCCGTGCTGTCTCGGGCTCCTGTTCGGGCTCAAGGTCCAGTTCCTGCTGCTGGACCCTGGCCGGCTGAAGATCCACCAAGATGACCCCCGCCTTGATGAAACGGTAGCCCGGCAGGTACATGCTGCGCATGGCATCGGCTGCGGCGCCTGCGAGCAGCCTGCTGTCATCCGTTGGCCTGCGCAGCGGTACGACAACACTTCGGGAGAGTTGAGGCCCTTGCCGATGCGGTGAGGTGTGGATGAACACCAGCAGCTCCCTGGCCACGCTGTTCTGCTTCCTCAGCTTCTCCCCTGCCCGGCTGGCGAATTCGCTGACGGCTTCGATCAGCGGTTCCAGCTCGGTGACAGGTTGTCCGAAGGACCGGGTGCATGCAATCTGCTGTTTGGACTCTGGAGCATCGTCCAGATCCACACAGGGCTGACCCTGCAGTTCCCGCACCGTCTTCTCCAGCGTCACGTTCCAGCCACGGCGGACGGTGACCGGGTCCATGCGCACCAAGTCCAGCACAGTCTGGATGCCGTGTTCCTTGAGCTGTTTGCTGATTCGCCTGCCCACCCCCCAGACCTCGCCCACATCCGTGGCCTGTAGGACATCATCCAGGTCCTGTGGAGGCAACGCGGCCAGGTTGCACACCTGAGCCAGTTCCGCCGGATAGCTGCCCGGCTTGCGCTCTGCGGTCTTGGCGACGTGATTCGCCAGCTTGGCCAGGGTCTTCGTCTGTGCGATGCCGATGCAGGTGGGTATACCGATCCACTGAAGGATCCGGTCCCTAACCTTGTGTGCACGTGCGACTGTCTCACCCCCAGGCCACCTTCCTGATGCGGGTCTCAGGCACGTCGATGCAGGACGCTGGCATTGGTGACGGTGACATGCTGGTGATCGACAGGGCGATCAAGCCACGCCATGGCCATGTGGTGGTGGCCGTCGTCGATGGCGAATACACCGTCAAGTACCTGCACCATAGGGCCGGGCGGGTTCGCCTCAAGGCCGCCAATCCGACCTTCCCGGACATCATCCCCAAAGATGGTCAGACCATCGAGGTCTGGGGCGTGGTCACCTCCTGCATCAAGCGCTTCATCACCTGAAGGCCAGCCAACAGCGGAATGAGGGTGCGGCCATGTATGCGCTGGTCGATGGCAACAATTTCTATGTCTCCTGCGAACGGGTCTTCCGTCCTAGCCTGAACGGTCGGCCGGTGATCGTGCTGTCCAATAACGACGGCTGCGCCATCGCCCGCTCGAACGAGGCCAAAGACCTGGGTATTCGCATGGGAGCACCGTGGTTCCAGATTCGCCATCTGGAGCAGCAAGCCGGTCTGGTGGCCCTGTCGGCCAACTTCACCCTGTACGGGGACATGAGCGACCGGATGATGAGCCTGGCTGCAGGACTGGGCCCCACCCAGGAAATCTACAGCATCGACGAGAGCTTCATCGGCCTGCATGGTGTGCGTGGAGATCTGGTCGCACGTGCACACAAGGTTAGGGAC
>Ga0255182_1000531_pt1 | contig 24657 bp, 15 predicted proteins | sample Atl_UVDOM_RepA_8_FD_188420 | JGI IMG/M metagenome (GOLD analysis project Ga0255182, IMG submission 188420) | Freshwater microbial communities from Altamaha River, Georgia, United States - Atl_UVDOM_RepA_8d | ecosystem: Environmental > Aquatic > Freshwater > River | place: USA: Georgia...
GTGCCGATGATCGCGATCACGACCAAGAGTTCGACGAGCGTGAATGCCCGTCGCCGTAGAGCCAGTTTCGAGACCATGGAAATCCCCCCGAAAGAAAAGAAACCCAAGCGAAAAGAAAACGATGAAAAGATGAACTGCCTGCCGGGAATGGGCGGGAAACGCTGGCCGGAATGATTGAAATCCCCACCCTTGCCTCTTCCGAGGACGTCGAAAAACCTTACATGCCTTTTTTTGCCCCAGCCCTCATGGCTCGCATCTGCGACAGCATTTCATGGCGGCCCGATCCTGAGGACCGCATCGTCGATCACGACGCTGCCGCCCGGGAGGCCCCGGGCATTGAGCAGAAACTGGTACTGCACGGCCACCGTGCCGGCGGGCGCCAGGACGGCGATGCAGGCGTCGACAAACTCACCCGGCGGACTCCCCGCCCGGAGGAAATATCGCTCCGCCGACGCGAACGCCCTGCCCCTTTCATCCAAGAACACAAGCTTCAGGATCGCGCTCTGCTGGCCCGACAAGGGATCGTCGTGCCACTGGCAGGCCCTCACCGATGCCATGACGGCCCGACCCGCGATGTCCCCGGTCATGACGGGCTGCGCCATCAGCGGCCAATAGCGGCTGCCGAGGGCCGAGATGCGCATGGCATGCTCTCCCGCGCCGACCGGCGAGTCCACCCGCTCCACATAGCCGAGCGAGCCCCGCCAGGCGCCGAGGCAAAAATCTCCCAGCCCCGCCGCCAGCTCGGGCCGGCTCGGCGGAGGTGCGGCTGCATCCAGTTCGAATGACGGATCGACGAGCGCATTGGGACAGCCGGCGACAACGCTCGGGTCGACGGGCACAAGTGTCACCTTCGTAGCGACATCTGCCAGGAACCAAGCGTCCCGCGAGGACTTCCCTTTGCGATCGATGGAGACTGCTTCGCCGGCCGACATCAGCTGCGACGACTCCCGGCCGTCGACCCGCACCTGCCCCTCGATGACGGCGACCCGCGTGCGGACATCCGGCTCCACGCTCAGGGCGAACTCGGTGCCCAGATCGACGATCGTCCCCGACGGCGTCTCGACGCGCAGCTCCGTGCCAGGCCGGGGGCAGCGGCAGCGCACCGACCCGGCTTGCACCCGCAGGGTGTCACCAGCCACCGGCTCGAACGTCGCCGGCCCCTCGATGATCGCCGTGGCGCCGTCGGCGAAGAGAAACTCAGCCCTTCCGGACACGAGCGTGAGCATCCCCGGAGGCATGTCGCCCTGCCGCAGCAGCAACGCGACGTTCGGATCCGACCAGACCGCATCAAAGGCGGCAGCGAGCGTCGCCACCGGCCGCGGATCCACAGCGACCGCCGTCGGATTGGGCTGGTCATTCGTTGCCGAAGACCGGTCGAGCGATTGGAAGCCGGCAATCCCCAGCCCCAGCAGGACGAAGGCGGCAGCCGCTGCGGCCGGCCCGCGCCACGATGCCGCCGACCTGTCGTGAAGCGCGCCCGCAGTCAGACGCGCAGGGCCGTTTTCCTGATCCTGCAGCCGCAGCAGCGCCCGCAACTGATTATGAAACAGCGCCCGGCGGGCAAAGTCACGGGCGCACTCGGCATTGTCGGTGAGCAATTGGCCCAGTTCACGGCTCTCCGCAGCCGACAGGTCGCCGTCGAAATGCCGGTCGACCAGATCGAGATACCGATCCCCATCGGCCCCGGCACCGATCGATCCGAAGGCGGAACGTCTCATGCTTCCCCCCGCCCCGCGATCGCCAGCTTCTGCTGCGCGCACCGGGCGATGGCCTCGCGGCCGCGATGGAGCATCACGCACACCGCGTTGCTCGTCATGTCGAGTGACTGGCCGATGGCTGCGGGCCGCAGCCCATGCAGGTAGCGCATCTCCATCACCCGCCTGGTCTTCCCCTTCACTTCGCCAAGGCACCGCCGCATCAGGGCCATCCGTTCGGAGGCCTCGCCGGCTACCTCTTCCTGCGCCAACGCCATCGCGCTCAAGACCCGCTCGTCGAAAAACACCAGCCGATCACCGGCCCGCCGCTCGTAGTGCCGCAGCACGATTTTGCGGGCGATCCCCAGGGCCCACGGCGTGAACGGCCGCAACCGGTCGTACTCGCCAAACTTCATCACGACGGTCTCGGCGACCTGCGACACGAGATCCTCGGCGTGCTGAAAGTCGGCGACCGCGCCGACGATCAGCGCCGCGACGACGGGCTGGGCGTCCGACCAGAGCCGGGACAACAGCAGCATGTCGGCCGTGACCGCCTGCGGCTGACCGCGCGAATCGCCGGATGAGACTGGTTCGTGGCTCAAAGCAGCGGCGCTCCCCTGGAAATCGCTCCCAAGGTACTTCCGCCAGACGCCAAAATCCTTACATCGCCGCCGCGATGCTACCGGGCGTCGGCCGGCCGGGGGCCGCCGTCGAGCTTGAAATCGTGCTTGTTCAGGCCCGGCTTGATCGTCACCGTGAGTTCCGTCTTCTCGTTGTAGCGCGCGGGCACATACTCAACGTAGCGGTCGATGAGCGTTCCGCTGCCGGGGCTCATGGGATCCGGCATCTTGCCGTCCTTCCGGCTGGCCCTGATGACCACCTGCCTCGATCCCGGGGCGGCTGGCATCCGGTACTTTCCGGCCTCGATGCCGCAGCCGGCGGTCGGCCCCTTGCCGTCGGACGGCAGCAGTTCGATGGTGCCCTTCTCGATCGGCTCGCCGTCGAGCGTCACGGTGCCCTCGACGACCGGGCGGGACGAAGAGCACCCCGCCGTCATTCCCCACAGCAGCGCCAGCGCCGCGACCCGCAGACCGTGGGCGCCAAGAAACGTGGTGATGCAGTGCCTCGACAAGTGCGATGCTCCCTTCTGTTTGCCGTCAATGCCCCGGACACCCAGGCCATTGATTCAAAGCTTTTTCCCCGGCGGCTTCCAGCCCTCGGCCCCTCGATCGCCCCAAAAACGTTAGCAACGACGACGCCGCCTCGGGCTGCGGGAGCCGTCAGTGCAGCGGCTTGAGCGACACGACGTAGTCCACCAGCGCCGCAAACTCCGCCGCGGTCAGATCATCGACCAGGCCGGGGGGCATCACCGACACGGGCGACGTGGTTCGTTCCTCGATCGACGCCGTCGGGATGTCGTGCTCGGCACCGGTCGCATCGCGGATCACGACATGGTCCGCCGCCTCCACCACCACGAATCCGGTCAGCGACCGGCCGTCGTCGAGCGTGAAGATGTTGGTCGCGAATCCCTGCGCGATCGACTTGTTCGGGTCGAGGATCGCCCAGGCGAGATCCGGCCGCTTGTAGATCGAAGCAGCATTCGACAGGCTGGGCCCCTTGAGCGGCTCGCCCGCCGCGACGGCATGACACTTCACGCAGCCCTGCCGCGTGAAGAGCTGCTCGCCCAGCGAGACGTCGCCCTTCAGGGCCCCTATCTGCTGGATTACCTGGTCGTGGGCCAGCCCCTTGAGCGGCACGCGAACGGCCTGCGACTGGCCACGAAGGGTGGTGGCATCGAGCTTCAGATGCCGCAGCGTGGCGTCGGCGTCCTTGGCGAGGACCACGGCAGAGGTATCGTTCGGATCGGCCGTGGCGGCGTCGAGGAAGCGAAGCAGTTCGCCGGCCAGGGTCTTGTCGCCGGTGAGCCGCATCGCCTCCATGATCTGCCGGGCACGCTTCTCACCCGAGGCCAGTCCGGTCCGCAGCAGGTCAGCGGCCTTTGCACGGCTCTCCGAGTCGACGGGAAGCCGGCCGGCAACCTGGCAGAGACCGCCATCCGCGACGAGGGCGCCGCGACCGTCCATCCGCTCGGCCCGCTCGCTCAGGAAGCCGACGTGCTTTCCCAAGTGCCGCGACCACCACAGCACGTGGCGGGCCTTCTCGATCATGATGCGGTCGGGCGGCGGCACGTCCCACAACGCGGCGATCGTGTCGATCGTCGCCGCCATGCCCTCCGCACTGTCGCCTCGTGCGAGCGCCATCGCTGCCTCGCCACGGATCGCGGCTGACCTCGAGGCATCGGCTGCCGCCCGGATCAAGAGGGGCACCGCACCCGCAGGCGGCGGAGCATCGCTCCCGAACAGCCGCACGAGCGTGTCGACGACGGCCGGATCGGATTCGGCCAAGGCGATCAGCCTGTCGCTCGCCGGTGCGGATCGGAGCCGATGCCTGGCGAACTCGCCCGCCAAAAACACCGTGTCGTCGGCGTCGGCCGCGGCGAGGGCGTCTTCGAGCGCGGCGGTGATCTTTTTCGACTCGCTCCACTCCTCCGGCTGATGCACCGGGCCACGGGTGTCCGGGCGGGTGCCCCAGAAGCCGCCGGTCCAGGCCTCGCTCTCGATGAAGTGCTGCCGGCAGAGGGCCGTCAGCAGCCCACGCCGTCGTTCGCGGTCTCGAGCGTCCACGGCCCGTAGCCGTGCGATCAGGCCATCCACCACGGACGATTCGTGCAGCGTGCCGAGCACGCGGAGCGCGCCGGCCCGGCGAGCGGACGACGCGGCGGGATCATCGAGCGCGGCGAAGCATGCGTCCGCGGCTCCGAGCGACCGCAGCGTTTGCTGCGCCGTGTGGGCCACGATCGGATCGGGATCGTCGAGCAACGGCACGATGGCCGCCGCGTCCGACTTGAGTTCGAGTCGAGCCGCGGCACGGGCGGCTTCGCGCCGCGTGCGGGCGTCTTGGCTGGCCAGGCCCTGGGCCACGACGGCCCGGGCGGCGGCGGCGCGCGCGGCCCGGCTGGCGAGCGAAACATGATCCGCCAGACCGCGAATCGCCCAGGCCGCCACCGACGGGTCGGAGGCAAGCGTCACGAGCACCGCCGCATCATCCGGTCCGAGCCCTTGTGCCAAGGTAAAGATGGCCGCCACGCGCGAGGAGAGCCGCTGCGAGCCATCAGCCGCCAAGGCCTCGAGCGCAGGGCGAGAAGCGACAAATAGTCCACGACGCAGAATCGCCCGCGAGGCCTCCAGCCGCCGGCGGTGGCTCGCGCCGGCGAGGATCCCGACGAGTTCGGGCCCCTCCAGCGTGTCGAAATCCGGCAGCGCGGCCGGCTCGTGTCCGTCGGGTATGAGCCTCGCGACGTAGCCGACGTCGGGCCCGTTCCACACGAAGCCCGCCCCCCGCCAGCTCGTCACCGCGATCGCCGCGCTCGCATCCACGTCGAGATCGTTCACGCGAGGCGCCCCGAAAAACTCCCGCTGATCGGTCGTGAACGTCCCGCCGGCAGGGGTGAGCCGGTGCCCGTAGACCCAGTTGCGGCCCCAGTCGCACGTGAACGGCATGTCGTTCCATTCCGCAGGGATGCCGGGCTCGTCGATCCACGCGGCCCCGGTGCCCGACCCGCCGCCGTAGTCGGCCACGGGCGCGACGCACTCGTCGCGAAAATGCTTGTAGAGCCGCGGATAGCCGTGATCGTCGAGCCCCGTGAAGTGATGGAACCGCACGTCCCAGCCATCGCCGTCGTTGGTGTTGTCGCGGGCGAAGAGATCGAGCAGCGGGCTCACGGCCGCCTCGAGGATGTTGCGGGTGCCGCGGGAGAAGATCTCGAGCCCGCTGCCATCGGGCCGCACGCGGACGACCCCGCCGCCGCGGAGCGTGATCGTGGTGCCGTCGGCCCCCTTCGCATTCAGGCAGCCGAAGTCGCCCAGGGCGGCGTAGAGCCAGCCGTCGATGCCGAGCTCCAGGCCGTTCGACGTGTGGTCGGCCGAGCGGTTGTCGAGGCCGAAGCCCAGGTTCTCCACGAGCACACGATGCTCCTCCGCCACACCATCGCCATCCGCATCGCGAAACATGCTGATCGTCGGCGGATGGAGCACGTAGACCCGGTCGTGATCCCAGACGACGCCCCGCGGGCTGTCGACATCGGGCACGAAGTTCACCGACTCGTCGGCCCGGCCGTCGCCGTCGGTATCCCGCAGCCGCACGATCCGGCCGCGGTGTTTGTCACGGCCACCGGAGCCATTGCCGTCGCTCGCCACGTAGAGCGTGCCGTCCGGCGCCGCCGATACGAACACGGGATAGTTCACCAGCGGGGGCCGGGCGAAGATCGTCGCCGAGAAACCGGCAGGCACTTTGAGTTCGCTCCGCAGATCACCGTCGCGCGGGAGCTGGCCGGGATCGGGCTTTTTCGCCATCGGCGCTCCGGTGACGAGCGTCGTGATCCGCCAGTGCCCGCCCTCGTGCCCCAACGGCAGCCGCGCCTCCGTGCCGTCCGCCCGCCGGCTCACGAGCACGAGCGTCGGAGGCAGGAGCCATCGGGCAGCATGCGTCTCGGCCAGCGACTTCCAGGCCAAGAGGTCATCGGCCGACGGTGCCGCGAGTGCGGCTGATGCCGACTCGCCGGCAGCAAACGCTTGAAGGTCGGGTTCCTGAGGCCACGCCCGCTTCGTCCCCGCCTTCCAGGCCAGGAGATTCGCCAAGGTCTTGCCGTCGTGGTTCACGAGCACCCGGCTGGCATAACTCCGGAGCGAGTCGGCCCCGAGATCCGGGGCATCGGCCGCGATGGGCGTCGCCTCGCAGGCGATGAGCCCGCTCGTCGGGTTGTTCTTGTCGGGCGCGGGAGGCAGCTCCTGGAGCCAGACATCCTTGAACTGCACCTTCATCGGACCGCCGACGTGCAGCTGCATCGCGATCACGCCCGAGAGCCTGCGGTGCGCCGCGTCGTGATCCACGACCTCGAGCACCTTTTCACCGTTCTTCGAGAACTCGATCCGGTTGCCGACGGCGCGGATGCCGGCCTCGTTCCAGTCGTCCCTGCGATGGATCGCCCGCAGCCGTGCATCGTCGGCCAGCACCTTGGTCCGCCACCGCCGGCCGTCGAGCGCGATCACCGCCGCATTGCCGGGCATGATGCCGAGGCTGCGCAGGCTGCGTTCCTCGTAGAGCAGCCCGTCGATGTCCCCGCCGGGCGAGAGGTCGTATTGATAGCCGCCCACGCACCAGGGGTGCACCGCGTCGAGCACGAGGGACCGCACCTGGATCCCGGAGTTTCCGCCCCCCTGGAAGCGATACTTGAGCCGCAGTTCGAAGTTGTCGGGGGCGAAGCCATCGGGGCCCGCGCCCTCCCACACGAGAAACGTGTTCTGTTTGAGCGGGCTCTCGGCGGTCGTGGCGCCGGTGATCGCACCGTCTTCCACGGTCCAGCGGCCCGGCTCGCCCGACCAGCCGGCGAGATCCGTTCCGTTGAAGATCGCCCGGAAGCCGGCGGGGGGTTCGGCTCCGAGCACCGACAAGCCGCCGCACCAGATCAGGGCCAGGGAAAGGCACCGGCATGCCGCTCGCCACATCATCATGACTCCTCGCGAGGTGTGACCAGAGACTAAACCGAGCCCCCGCGCGCTGCGCAGCGGATTCCTCGCGGAACGTTAGCTGGACCGATGATGCGGCCAACCAGCAGCCGCTCGCACTTCGAAAAACACTTTCGTCCCGCGAAACGATGGGTTGCTAACGTTTTGCTGCAAATCCATCCGCATGCTGACTGCTGTGCCGTCCCGGGCGGGTAGCCTTTTGAAATACAGTCGATATGAGTCGTTGCAGGGCTGTGTGCGACGGTTTTGGATGGGGGAACTGTTTTTATTTCTTTCTGATTCCTTTTCACTTCACCTCATCTTCGCATCAAAGAAGGGCGATCCCATGAGTGCTCGTCTTACGCGGCGCCGAACCGCGTTCACGCTGGTTGAGCTTCTCGTCGTCATCGCGATCATCGGCACGTTGGTCGGCCTGCTTCTGCCCGCCGTGCAGGCGGCACGGGAATCAGCCCGACGGCCCCAGTGCAGCAACAACCTGAAGCAGTACGGCCTCGGGATGCAAAACTATCACGATGCCTACGGAGTGATACCGCTGGGAGCGAGCTACTATCCCTGCACGCGATCGTCGTGGCTCCCGGTCTTGTGGCCGTACATCCAAATGAACGATTTTGCAGGCAGGTTCCAGTACAACACCCTCTTTGAAAGTTGGCCGAATGCCGGCTCCCCCGTGCATCGACGGCCACTGAGCTTGCCTGTGCCGCTCTACTACTGCCCGAGCGATCGCCCGGGCCTCACCAGCGGTGATGGCGTGCTCGTTCGATCAAACTACGTGACCAACGGCACTTCGCTCGTCCGGTCCGGTGTCAGATACCGAGGCCCCTTCGTGACGTACATGGACGGCGCGAAGAATGACTGCGTCGGGACGCCGTGGGTGGCGTTCGATCCGCGGGGCTATAAGGGGAAGGAGGCTACCCAGTTCAAGCATATCACCGACGGGCTGTCAAAAACGCTCCTTATGTCGGAGCAGAACATGCCGACGTCGGCAGAGTCTTCTGGGGACGATCCGCGAGGCCAGACGCACCGCAGTTACGGATTCGATACCAGCAGAGCCACGCCGAACTCGGCGTTCGACACCGTGCCGAATTGGTGGGTAGCACCGAATTGGTCCTGCGCAAGCATTCCCCCGCACCTTCCCTGCTAGGCCACGGGCAGCACGTTCAGCCTTGTCGCCCGCAGCAAGCATCCCGACGGGGTGCAGGTGGCTTTTTGCGACGGAGCGGTCAAGTTCATGTCAAACGCGGTCGATCTTGCGACGTGGCAGGCCGCTGGCACGGTCAGCGGCGGTGAGGCTTTGTCCCCTTGACGGCTCAACCATTCAAGGACCTGCCCCGGCCTGCATCGGCATAGAAGACCTTCGCGCACCGATGGGAGAATCGCATTTGATCAGGCACTGCTTCGCCACTTTTCTCCGATCGATCAATCCGTGGATTCCGTCGCTCACGCTGCTCTGCTTGATGGCGGCAGGGTGCGATGCGTCCCGCCCGGTGCTCGAGGGCACCGTGACGCTCGACGGCGTACCGATCGAGAAGGGCACTATCATGCTGACCCCAGCCGACGGCAAGGGACCGACGGCCGGATGCGGCATCACGGCCGGCACGTACCGGCTGCAAGTCTCTCCGGGGACCAAGCAGGTGAGCATCAACGCCAACCGGAAGGCGGGCACAATGCCAGACCCCACGAGCCCCGGCAGCGGAGCGAGGATCGATCGCTACGAAGAGTATGTGCCCAAGCGATACAACGACGAGACCGAACTCTCAGTGACGGTCAAGCCGGGCCGCAACGTCGCCGACTTCGCCCTCGAAGGCGCCGTCCTCAAGACGCCAGAGGCGTCGCCGAAGTGAGACTCAGCCAGCGAGGTATTGCGACACGATGCGATTAAAAGCACTTTTCCCGGCCTGCCTGCTTCTGGTGAGCTTCCCGGGGACCGTACGGGCGGCGGAACTCCAGTGGCAACTGCCGTACGAGGCCGCGGCCCAGCAAGCCAAACAGACGCAGAAGCCGATGCTGGTCTTTGTTGGAACCCGAGAGGGCTGCAAGGATTGCAAGGAGTTTCTCCAGGGGGTTTGCTCACAGCCCGAGTTCATTGATTTTGCCAAAGACAACCTCGTTTGCACCCAAGTGCTTGAAGAGCGAGGCGACTCTAACGAATCACGATGGAAGAGGGCGCAGATTATTCACGCCTTCAACGTTGACAATGCGCATGTAGTCATCATTGCCAATTCCGATGGCAAAAGGATTGGTGAGCTTTCCACCCGCATCGAATCAATTGGCGGGTTCATCAAGGACATCCGGACCATCGTTGCCAAGGCCCCGGCCAATGGAGAAGGGCGCCTGAAGTACTGTGAGGTCGAGATGTTCGACAAAAAGTTTGTTCCCGAAAAAACCTACGCCCCCCAGGGGCCGCCGGCGTTCTCGCCAGAGCCGCTCAAAGGCCGGTATCTCACCTTCATGGTTGGCGTGCGTGCCAACGTTTGGGAAATGACGAGGCCTCGTTTCCATGGCACCTGGATGGAACGGCACATGCACAGTCCTGACAATGCGTTGAAAATGCGCAAAAGCCTGGCCGAGAGTTTCCCCGGGGCCAGGATGACGTGGGCGTGGTCGTGGCATGCCTTGAGTGACCAGGAGCCCAACTATGTAGAACTGCGCAAGCTGATGTCGCACTTCCACAAAGAATATGGGGATGAGATCACGCTCTGGCAGGGCATTTATTTTGGAGACAGGTTCAATACCGTCGAGCAGTCCAAGAAGGATCTGCATGAGGGATTGGAGCTGGTTTCACAAATGATTGGAGATGGCTATCGGCCCAAGTCGGTTATTGCCGGAATCATGTCGTGCGAAGTGATGAAATTCCTGGCCGAGAGCGAAGGCATCCATGTGGTCCAGGGCCAAATCTGGAGCCAGTTCAATGTCGATGGGCAGGGAGGCGACGGCGGCATCATCTATCCTTACTACCCGAGCCGGGATCATTACCTCAAACCGGCTCAAGGTTCGCGGGAAAGCGAAGATTTTCTGGATGTGGTCAATGTGGACGGATGGTCGGTGGACTTCTTCGCCGCGCGCAACAACGGGGGCGGGAGCCGCGATGGCGTCGGGCCGCTGGAGACCAACGGCGGGTATGGTCTGGGCCCGGACTATGGATTGAAGCAAATGATGCATGTCACCGATGTTCACTTCAACGATGAGGCCATCGCGCGCAACGGTTTCGGTTTCATCCCTGATATTTGGGAGATGTCGATCTTTTCGTGGATCAACCCGCAGTACCTCTCCAACTGGATGATCGCGATCCGGGCGAAATATCCAGACACGCAAGTGCTGACGCTCGGCGAATTCGGAGAGCTTTGGCGCAAGCACAACCCGGACAACAGCCGGATTAACCTGCAATTTGTAGAGCGTGGCAATGGCCAGATGCCCAGCCCTGAGGACGGAAAGAAAATCAATCCGAGATACCATCACCGGCCTGACCTGTTCTGCCCCGATCAGGAGATCCGCTGGTACTTCAACAAGGACTTCCGGTTCGCGACAATCCGCAACTGGCAGGAGGAGGGGCCGCTGCGGGTGATGGATTACACCCGTTACGGCCAGCCCTACCGCGAGCCCAGCGGCAACGTCGTTGACCTGCACTGGGATTTGATGGATCTGGTCAACCAGAAGGAAAGCCGGCCGCAGGACCGGGCTCGCAGTTTTTCATCCCTCCCGCCGGACGAGCAGCAGCGGATTCTGAGCCGGTATCCGGCGGCGGCGCAGGAATAGCCAGGCGATTCGCCAGGCGTGTTACGCCATCACGGGGACAGCGTCTCGCCTCCGCTCATGGTGCCGGCCGCCTGCCAGGCGGAAAGATCGATGTCATCGGAGATGAACTTGATCGAACCGTCGCAGTAAGACGTCTGCACACCGCCGGGATGCTTGCTGCGGGCCACGAACTTGAATTCGCTCCCCGTGGCCTGACAGGGAAGATGAGGCGGGATGTTTGCGCAGTAACGACCCCCAGTCCACCAATTCGCCACCCTGTCGAACGACGAGTTCGGCGTGGCAAGGCTGGTGTCGAACCCCCAGTTGATATCCACTTGCCCCCGCGGATCCGGGGCGGGATCGTTGTCGACCGGGCTCAGATTCTGCTCCGACATGAGCAGCGTCTTCGACAGCCCGTCGGTGATGCTCTTGAATTTCGTGGCTTCTTTGCCCTTGTAGCCGCGCGGCTCGAACGCCACCCATCCCGATCCGGTGCAGTCACTCTTGGCCCCGTCGAAGTACGTCACGAACGGGCCGCGGAATTTGACACCGGATCGCACAAGAGAGGTGCCGTTTGTCGCATAGTTCGAGCGGACGACCGTGTTGCCCCATGTATCGGTGGCGACGGCATTCGGGCGATCGCTCGGGCAGTAGTAAAGCGGCACCCGTCGGCTTAAGGGCCTTCCATGCACAGCGTTGCCGGCATTCGGCCACCCGGCGAAGTTCGTGTTGTACTGGAACTGGCTCGCAAGCTCGTTGAGCTCGATGTACGGCCAAAGAACGGGGAGCCATGACACATTGGTGCATTGCCAATAGCTCGTCCCCAGCGGAAGCACGCCTTGGCCTTCGTGATAGTTCTGCATCCCGAGGGCGTATTGCTTGAGGTTATTGCTGCACTGAGTCCGACGGGCCGACTCGCGGGCGATCTGCACGGCGGGCAGCAGCAGGCCCACGAGCGTGCCGATGATCGCGATCACGACGAGCAGCTCCACGAGGGTAAACCCTCGACGCACGTGACTCTTGTCACTGCGACACCGGCGACGATCGCTGGAAGAACATGGCACGTTCATAAAGGACTCCCTGACTACATAAATATGCGGATGAATGTTGAATACGGATGACGCATCGACGAGGAAGTCCGTGCTTGCTCAGTCCCCCCTCACGAATTCGATCGTAGATCATCCCTCCAGAGCCGCCACGCCGTCGGTGCGTGGATTCGCCCCAAATCGTTAGCAACGCCGCGGCGTGATTTTCAGCCGGCAGGCGACCGTGGCTCCTGCTAACGATTTTGCCCGTGTTTTTGCGGGTGCGGTGCGATCCGGTCGCAGCCATGACGATAGCATTGGAGGGAAAGCGGGCCCGGCATCGAGCCTGCCTGCCCCCGCGACCGACGGACTTGCTCGCGCCATGACCATGCCACCCCGAAACCCGATCGTAGCCGCGCTGGTCGTCGTGTCGGCGTTTGGCGGCATCTGTAGCCAGCACCATGCCGCCGCCGGGGATCCGTTCGTGCAACGGCACTGCGCGGGCTGTCACGACCGCGACGGCCACGAGGCCGGGCTCAACCTCGAGGACATGCAGATCGATCGCGTCGCGCACGGCAACCTCCCCGTGCTCGAGCGCGTGTTCGACAGGATCTCCCGCGGTGAAATGCCGCCCTCCGATGAGCCGCAGCCATCCGCCGACGAGAAGGTGGCGTTCCTCGCGCGGCTCGGCGAAGAGCTGCGGCGGACCGGCCTCGAATGGCAGGCGGCCGAGGGCCGCGGGCCGGTGCGGCGACTGACGAGGCAGGAGTATGAAAACACCGTCAAGGACCTGCTGCAGATCAACGTGCCGCTGGCGGAACTCTTTCCCGACGACGCGACCACCGACGGGTTCGACAAGGTGGGCGCGGGGCTCACGCTGTCGGCGTCTCACTTCGAGGCCTATCAGCTGGCCGCCGAAAAGGCGCTGGCGGAGGCGATGCCGGAGCGAGGGTTCGCTCCGCTCGTCTATGCGGAGAATGCCCCGGAGCTGTTCAACCGGAAACGCGAATCGTTCGCCAATTACGGCTGCTGGCTGGAGGATGATGCGTTTGTCGTCACGTCGCGGCTCTTCTATCCGTATACCGCGATCATCGGCCCGTGGGCCCCGCGGGGCGGCCGCTACCGCGTGCGGATCACGGCGCAGGCGCGCAACAACGACGGAAAACCCCTGCCGCTCGGTATCGGGGCCCACAGTCACTGGCTCTACAAGCCCGACGCGCCGGCCCTCGAACAGTGGCACGATGTCTCGGAGCTCGCCACCAGCACGATCACGACGGTAATCGACCTCCAGGCCGAGCAATCCGTCCACATTTTCGGCGTCACGCTCTGGGGCCGCGACTGGGTGCTTCCGCGGCATGCCAAAAGCGAGCTCTGGGACAAACAGTCGCTGGCCATCAAGCGATTCGAGGTGGAAGGGCCACTCAAGGCCGACGGCACGCTCGAAACCTGGCCGCCGGAGAGCTACCGGATCCTGTTCGACGACCTGCCCCTGAAGCCGCTCTCGCAGGTCACGAAGCAGCCGGCCGCCAAGGGCGTGCCCGACCCCTGGGTGCCCGCCTCAGACAAGCCGAAGGAGGATGCCGAACGGCTGCTGCGGCGTTTCCTGCCGCGGGCGTTTCGCCGTCCGGTGCCGGACGAAGTCGTCGCCGAGTATGTCGGTCGCGTCCACGCCGAACTCGATGCCGGAGTCGGCTTTCACCAGGCGATGCGCAACGGCTTCAAGGCGGTGCTCTGCTCCCCGCACTTCCTCCTGCTCGAGGAAGCCCCGGGGCCGCTCGATCCCCATGCGATCGCCAGCCGGCTGTCGTATTTCCTCTGGGACGGCCCGCCGGACGAATCGCTCCTCGCGGCCGCGGCCGCCGGCGAACTCGCCCGGCCGGCAGGGCGGCGATCGCAGGTCGAGCGGATGCTCGCCGATCCGAAGGCCGCCCGGTTCGAACGCTCATTCACCGACCAATGGCTCGACCTGCGGCGGATCGATGCGACATCGCCCGACGGCGTGCTCTACCCAGAGTTCAACGAGGCTCTGCAGCTTTCCTCCCTGCAGGAGACGCAGCACGTCTTCCACGACATGCTCGCCCAGGACCTGAGCCTGCTCGACGGCATCCACTCCGATTGGACCTACCTCAACGAGCCGCTCGCCGCGCTCTACGGCCTGCCCGCCGTGGAGGGGCACGAGCTGCGTCGCACGTCGCTGCCGGCGGGAAGCCGGCGCGGCGGCTTCCTCACGCAGGCGAGCATCCTGAAGGTCACCGCGGACGGGGCCAAGACATCGCCGATCCTCCGCGGAAAGTGGGTGACGGAGCGGATGCTCGGCGTGACGCCCCCGGCACCGCCCGACAGCGTGCCCAAGATCGAGCCCGACATCCGCGGTGCGACGACGATCCGCGTGCAGCTGGAAAAGCATCGCTCGAATCCGGCCTGTGCCGGCTGCCACACGGTGATCGATCCACCCGGCTTCGCCCTGGAATCCTTCGACGTGATCGGCGGCTGGCGGGACCACTATCGCGTTCCAACGCACACCGGCGCCGTCATCGACATTCCCTACGTCAAGAAACGCGTGCACCGGGGCCCGGCCGTAGAACTCGGCTACACCATGCCCGATGGCCGGCCCTTCGCCGATGTCGATGCCTACAAGCGGCTCCTGCTCGAGGACGCGGACGGACTAGCCCGGGCCCTGGCGTCGAAGCTGCTTACCTACGCCACCGGCGCGCCCGTGCAGTTCGCCGATCGCGCCGACATCGATGCGATCGTCCGGCGGATTCGGGACAAGCACTACGGCCTCCGCAGCCTCGTTCACGCGATCGTCGAGAGTCGTCCCTTCCTTACCAAGTGATCCCCCGTCTCCACAGGCAAACGAGGCAGCCATGCGCACGAATCTCCGCACCCCGCTCTCCCGCCGCCTGCTGCTCAAGGCGGGCGCCGTCGGCCTCTCCCTGCCGGCCCTCGAGGCGATGCTCCCCCGCTGCCACGCCGCCGACGCGGCGCAGGCCGCCAGGCCGAACAGGCTGCTCCTCGTGGGGCGAAACCTGGGAATGCACGCACCGTTTCTCTTTCCCGAGACCGCGGGACTCGGCTACGAGACCACCCGGTATCTCAAGCACCTCGAGCCGAATCGCGGGCGGTTCACGCTCTTTTCCGGCATCTCGCACCTCAGGCACACCAACCACCACAGCGAGCCCGGTCTGTTCACCGGCGTCGACTGGGACCGGATCAAGGAGCCCCTCCGGGAGCACCGCAACACGGTCTCGCTCGATCAGCACGTCGCGGAACGGATCGGCGGCGAGACGCGGTTTCGCAATCTCGTGATCGGCCCGCCCGTGCAGTGGCATTTCTCCTGGACGGCGAAGGGCGTGCCCGTTCCCACCGAACGGCAGCCGACGCGGGTCTTCAAGAAGCTGTTCATCAACGGCACCGAGGCGGAGATCAAGACCGAGGTCGAGCGGCTCCGCACCGGCCGCAGCATCCTCGACCAGGTGGCCGACCAGGCGAAGTCGTTGGGCCGCCAACTCGGGCCCGAAGACCGTCGCCGGCTGGAGCTCATGTTCGGCGCCGTCCGCGACACGGAGCGCAACCTGCTCCGCTACGAGTCGTGGGCCGACAGGCCGAAGCCCGACGCCTCCTATCCCGAGCCCAAGGCCGACCCGGACCACAACGATCTCACGGCCCGCGAGACGCTCTGGTTCGACATCACGAGGCTCGCCCTGCAGACCGACTCGACCCGCGTGATCCTGCTCACGATGGGGGACGCCGGTGCTCCCAAGCTCGCCGGGCTCACCCTCGGCCACCACGACGCATCGCATCACGGCAAGGACGATACCAAGATCGAGCAGCTGGCGATCATCGAGGAGGCGGAGCTGGCGCTCTTCAATCGCTTCCTCACCGCGATGGCCGAGATTCAAGAGGGCGACTCGACGCTGCTCGATCGCACGGCGATCGTGAGCGCCAGCAACCTCAGCAACGCATCGGCCCACACATCCGACAATCTGCCGGTCTTCCTGGCCGGCGGTGGCTTCAAGCACCAGGGGCACGTGCTCTTCGACCGGGCCAACAACACGCCGCTTTCCAACCTCTACACCCGCATCCTGCAGCAGCTGGGCATCGAGGAGGATCGCTTCGGCTGCAGCACGGGTACGCTTCAGGAAGTCTGACCGACAGGTATGCCGGAACAATCCATGCCCGCGGAATCCTCGCAACAGCTCGTGCAGAAGCTCTTCATCGAGCATGTCGATGAGTTGAAGGGCTTCGTGGCGTCGCTCGTGCCCGATCCCGAACTCGTCGACGACGCCGTCCAGGAGACGTTCGTGGCCGTGACGGCCCGGGCCGCCCATTACGATCCGCATCAGAGCTTCAAGACCTGGCTGTTCGTCGTGGCACGCGACAAGCTCCGGGAAGTGGGGGGGCGGGCCGCAGCCGAGGCCCGCCCATTCGCCGACGACGTGCTCGAAGTGCTGGTGGCGAGCCACAAGGGATTCGCGATGAAGCCGGATCAGATGCGGTTCCTCGACGAGTGCATCGCGATGCTCGCGCCGCAGGCACGGCGGATCGTGGAGCTTCGGTATCAGAACTCGATGAAGCCCCGTCACGTGGCGAAGGCGCTCGGCTGGACCGCGGGGAGCGTCCGCGTCGCCCTGTCACGGGCGCGGGCGGCGATCCGCGTGTGTGTCGAACAGAAAATGGCAACCGTCGAAGGGTGACCAGGCCGATGAACGAAACGCATCTCGACGACCTCATCGATCGATTCTTCGACTGCGACTTGAGCGGGGAGGACCGGTCTGCCCTCGAGGACGCCCTGCGGTCGTCGCCGCAGGCGCGAGGGTTGTTCTGGCGGAAGGCCGAAACCCATGCGGCGCTGCGGAAATGGGGCCGCGAGCACTGGGGGCGTGTCGCTGCCGCGCAGGCCACGGAGAGCGACGCCCTCGCAACTTCTCGGAGAATCGGGCGGCGGTGGGCTGCGGCATCCGCCCTCGTCGGCGTGGCCCTGCTCGTGGCCGTGATGGGCCTCCTTGGCATGCGGCGTTTCGGAACCGACCTCGCTCGGCGGAAGCACGAGCCGCTGCCCGTCGCAAGAGCTGTCGAGCCGCCGTTTCCCGCCGTCCTGAATGCTTCGGTCGAAGCTGTCTGGGGTGATCCCAATGTCGAGCTGATGCTGCGGCGTGGTTCATTGCCGGCAGGACCGATGGAATTGCAGTCGGGACGCGTGGAGCTGCTGTTCCACTCGGGCGGGATCGCGCTCATTGAGGGGCCGGCCACGTTCGAGGCGATCGCCGGCGACGCCCTGTACGTCACGCAAGGCTCTGTCCGCTGCCGCTGCCCGCAGCCCGGCAGCGAGCTGCGGGTCGTCACGGCAAAGGGCACCGTCACCGACCTGGGCACCGAGTTTGCCATGAGCATTCAGCCCGACATGCCGCTGCGTGTCGGCGTGATCGAGGGGCGGGTGCGGCTCGACTTCGCGGCCTCCACCCAAGTGATGGCCGCCGGCGAGGCGGTCTCGGTCGATGGCGCCGGAAATGCCACCGACGACATCGGTTTTTTCCAGGACTTCGAGAGGCTGGCTTCACTGGCGCCGTTTGACGAAACGGCGTTTGCGACCGGTGCGGACTTGCTCGCCGATCCGTCGTTTGAGTCGTCGCCTGCTGGGGACGCTCCTGGCGATTCCCCGGCCGCCCCCCCTCCCTTTGCCAAGGCTCTGCTGAGACTCGGCCCCTGGTCGTGCTCGCCCGGACATGTCGAGAGCATCGATCGCCCCGTGGCGTCCGGCGCACGTGCCGTGCGCATCTCGGCCCGCGGCACTCCATTCTGGCCGCTCGTCGTGCAGCGCTGCGTCACTGGAGACATCTCCGGCAAGACCGTGCTGGCCGCCGTGAAGGCATCGTGCATCGCCGCCGATCCGCTCTCCGGCCAGCAACGCGCGATCGTGAAAGTCGCGTTCGTCGACGACAAGGGCGTGGAGTTTGGCCAGGCGGAGCGGCACTTCCTGAAAGTGGGCGGGCCGAGCGACCGTTTCGTCGAGGGCCGCATCTCGGCGATCGCGCCGTCGGGAACCCACGCGGTAAACTACACGGTGTTGCTCAACGCATGTGGGCTGTCGACAGGGAGCATCGCCGTCGACGATGCGAGGCTCGTGGTCGTGGAGTGAATCGCTTTTCTGGCGGCGTTCGGAACAGGCGGCCCCGCCGCCTCGGAAGGAACAACATGTCGGCGAACAGAAGTGCGCAAGGCCAGCCGCATCGGGGCCGGCCGCAGGTGATCGGCACCAGGAGGCTCGTGGCGACAGTCGTCGTGTTCGCGACGACCTCCGCCGCCGCGCTGGGCTCACCCACTCCCGAGCAGATCCAGTTTTTCGAGACGAAGATCCGGCCGGTGCTGGCACAGCACTGCTACCAGTGCCACTCGGCCGAGGCCCTGCGGGCCGGCAAGCTGAAGGCGAGCCTGCTCGTGGACTCGCGGGCCGGCATGGCCAAGGGCGGCGAGAGCGGCGCGGCGGTGGTGCCACGCGACAAGGAAGGGAGTCTGCTGCTCGCGGCGCTCAAATACGACGGCTTCGAGATGCCGCCCGCGGGGAAGCTGCCCGACAGGGTGATCACCGACTTCGAGACGTGGATCGACATGGGCGCTCCCGACCCACGGGACGAACCGCTCGCCGCGGTGGATGAGCGGACGATCGACGTCGAGGCGGGGCGAAACCATTGGTCCTACCGCCGGCTGATACCGGTGTCCCCGCCGGAGGTGAAGACTGCCGGCTGGGCCAGGAACGAGATCGACCGTTTCGTCCTCGCCAAGCAGGAGGAGGCCGGGATCGCGCCTGCCCCCGAAGCCGCCAAGGCGACGCTCGCGCGGCGGGTGTTTTTCGATCTCACGGGGTTGCCCCCGACGCCCGACGAGCTGAAGACGTTTCTCGATGACACGTCGGCCGATGCCTACGAGAAACTCGTCGATCGGCTGCTGGCCAGCCCGCGTTTCGGCGAGCGGTGGGCGCGGCACTGGCTCGATACCGTGCGTTTCGGCGAGAGCGGCGGCTACGAGTTTGACGGTGATCGGGCCGGCGCGCATCACTACCGCGACTGGGTGATCAAGGCGCTCAACGCCGACCTGCCCTACGACGAGTTTCTCCGGATGCAGGTGGCCGGCGATCTGATCAAACCTGGCGACCTCGACGCGACGGCCGCCACCGGCTTTCTGGTCTCCGGCCCCTATCCGGGCCAGGTCACCGCCAAGACGGTGGAGCCGATCCGCTACGACCAGCTCGACGACATGGTGGCCACGCTCGGGTCGAGCGTGCTCGGCATGACGATCGGCTGCGCCCGATGCCACGACCACAAGTACGACCCGATCGGCCATCGCGATTACTACGCGATGATCGCCTGCCTCGGAAAGGCCGTGCAGCGGGATACCGACATCGATCCAGATCCGGCGACAACGAAGCAGAAGCACGACGCCTGGCTCGCGGAGCGGGCGCCGATCGCGGCCGCGACCGAGCGCTTCCGCCGCGATGAGCTCCCGGGCCGGATCGCCCGCTGGATGGCCACCGACGCGCCGGTCCGGCAGGCGGCGAGCTGGCTCGTGCTCGATCCGCAGGCAGCGAAGGCCGCAAAGGCGACGCTCGTGGAGGAGTCGGAGGATGTCGTGTCGGCATCCGGCAAGCTCGAGGCCAACGACGCCTATGTGCTGACGTTCCGCACGCACCAGCGAGGCATCGCAGGCCTGCGGATCGACGCGCTGACCAGCCCGTCGGCGCCGGGAGGCGGCCCCGGCACCGGCAAAGACGGGGGGTTCCGACTCAGCACCGTTAAAATCACCGCTGCCCCTCTCGTGCCCGCGGCCGACCGAAAGCCGGTCACTCCGAAGCTCTCGGCCGTCGCCGTCTCATTCGCGGATCCGGGCTTCGAGTTCGCGAGGGCTCTCGACGGCGACGCCGCCACGGGCTGGTCCACCGTCGCCCAGCGAGGCAAGGATCAGACTGCCGTCGTTGGCTTCGACAAGCCGCTCGGCTACGAAGGTGGCACGCTTCTGACTGTCGAGCTGAAGTTCGAGGGCGGCGGGCACGGCCTCGCGAGGCTGCGTGTCGCCGCCACCGATTCCGCGCTCGCCGACTGGGATGCGGCTTCTGCCCCGCAGGCGGCCCGCGAGGTCGCTGCGCTGCTCGACGCGGCCCGCGCCGGCGGACGCGACCCGGCGACGGGGCCCGAGGCCGCTGAGATGATGCGGTGGTTCAGCCGCCTCGACCCGCATGCCGCCGAGGCGCAGGCCACGATCGACGAGATCGATGCGAAGGAGCCCAAGCCGAATCTGCTCAAGGTCTACGCGGCGACCAACGGCGGTTGGGTGATCACCGGCAACGCGCAGGCCGTTAAGACCGGCAGTCAGGACGTGTTCGTGCTCGCCCGCGGCGAGGTGGGCCGGAAGAAGGGCAAGGCGAATCCGGGGTTCGTGCTTGCCACCCTTTCCGCCGATGACGCCGAGCAGACACTTCTCTCCGGGCCCGACGCCAAGACACCCCCCGATTCGCGACTCGGCCTGGCCAGCTTCCTCACCGACGTGGCGAGTGGCTCGGGGCCGCTGGCCGCCCGCGTGATCGTAAACCGGCTCTGGCATCACCACTTCGGCCGCGGCATCGTGGCCACTCCGAACGATCTCGGTACGCAGGGCGACAAGCCCACGCATCCTGAGCTGCTCGAATGGCTCGCCAATCGCGTCGTGGAGAGCCGCTGGAGCCTGAAGAGCATCCACCGGCTGATCGTGACGAGCGCCACCTACCGGCAGGCGGGAACGGTCACCGCTCTGGGGCGGTCAAGGGATCCCGACAACACGCTGCTGTGGTATCGCAAGCCGGCCCGGCTGGAGGGCGAGGCGATCCGCGACAGCTTGCTGGCGGTGTCGGGCGCGCTCGACACGACGATGTATGGCCGCACGGGGCTCGACGTCACGGTGCCACGGCGGAGCATCTACCTGACGGTGAAGCGCAGCGAGCCGATCGGCTTCCTTCAGGTCTTCGACCAGCCGGAGCCGGTGCAGCCGGTGGGAGCCCGCGGCGTGGCGACGGTGCCGACGCAGGCGCTCACCATGATGAACTCGCCGTTCGTGCGGTCGGCGGCGGAGCGCCTCGCGAAGCGGATACGTGCCACGCTGGCGATTCCACAGGCCGAGCCGTCGGGACCGATGGTGATCGACGCCTGCTTCGCGGCCGCGCTTGCCCGGCAGCCGACCGACGCGGAACGGGCGCAGTTCGCCCAGCTGCTCGCCGCCCGCGAGCAGGCGACCGGGGCCGATGCGTCGGGCCGCCAGGCGGCGCTTGCCGACGTCTGCCATCTGATCTTCTGCCTGAACGAGTTCGTGTACATCGACTGACGAAAGCCATGACCATGCAGCCGGACATGCAACCACATACGCAGCCAGGTCGGATCGGCGAGCTCACGCTGCCGGCCCGCCGGGCGTTTCTCCGCGACGCGGGCCTCGGCTTCGGCGGACTCGCGCTCGCCACGCTCCTCGGCGCAGAGTCGCGGGCCAACGCGGCGACGGGGACGTCCGTCGCACGGCCTCTGCCCCACCATCCGCCAAGGGCGAAGCGGGTGATCTGGCTGTTCATGACGGGCGCCCCGTCGCAGGTCGATACCTGGGACTACAAGCCGGAACTCCAGGCCCGCAACGGCGAGCCGCTGCCCGGCGCCGACAGCCAGGTCGGGTTCTTCCAGACGAGCGGCAAGTGCCTCGCCAGTCCGTTCCCGTGGGCGCAGCATGGCCAGTCGGGCAGCTGGGTGAGCGGCCTGTTCCCGCACCTGTCGAAGCATGTGGACGAGATGTGCTTCATCCACTCGATGCATCTGCGTGCCAACAACCACGCTCCGGCGTCGATGGAGCTGATGTGCGGCTTCAACCGGCCCGGCATGCCGAGCATGGGTGCCTGGCTCGACTACGGCCTGGGCAGCATGAACCAGAACCTGCCGAGCTTCGTGGTCATGCACGAGCGGAAGCCACGCGGCGACGACCAGATCTGGTCCGCGGGCTTCCTCCCGAAGAGCCACCAGGCGCTGGCGATCGACGCCCGCCGGCCGGTGGCGATCGACAATCTCGCCCTCCGCGACGGGCATTCGCTCGGATCGCAGCGGGCCGAACTCGATCTCCTGGCATCGCTCAACGCCGAGCATGCGGCACTGCGGCCGACGCAGGGCGATCTCGCGGCCCGCATCTCGAGCTTCGAACTGGCCTACAACATGCAGACGGCCGCCCCGGAGGCGATCGACCTGTCGCAGGAGTCGAAACTCACCCACGAGCTCTACGGCACCGAGGACCCCAAGTGCAAGGTGTTCGCGAAGCAGTGCCTCACCGCGCGGCGGCTCCTGGAGCGGGGCGTCCGGTTCGTCCAAATCTTCGCGGGCCGGGGCGTGGGCGGAGATGGCAGCGTCGATGACGTGCCGTGGGACGGCCACAGCAACATCGAGACGAACCACCGCGAGTGCGGCATGGCGACCGACCGTCCGGCGGCGGCGCTCCTGGCCGACCTGAAGGCCCGCGGGATGCTCGACGACACGCTCGTCATCTGGGGTGGCGAGTTCGGCCGCACGAGCGACTCGCAGGGCGGCAGGGGCCGCGACCACAATCCCGGCGGGTTCACGATCTGGATGGCGGGCGGCGGCGCAAAGGCCGGCTACCATTACGGCGCGACCGATCCCTTCGGCTACAAGGCCGTGGAGAACAAGGTCCATGTCAACGATCTTCACGCCACGCTGCTGTATCTTCTCGGCATCGACCACGAACAGTTGACGTATCGCCACAACGGTCGCAACTTCCGGCTCACCGACGTGGGCGGCCATGTGATCCACGATCTGATCGCATAGCGGACCGGGCAACGCGTCTGCTCCGAGCCGTCCCGCGGCGCTCCCTCCGCGGCCAGCAGATGACGGACTCCACCTAAGCCACCTCCCAGCCCGCCCGATAGGACTTCCGCACGAGCGCGTCGGCCTCGGCCGAACTGGTCACCCGTGCCGCCACGCCGTCCCACTCGATGCGTCTCCCCGAGCGATAGGCCACGTTGCCCAAGAGCACGGCCTCGGAGAGCGGTCCGGAATAGCCGAAGTTGCAGGTCGTGGGAGTGCCTTGCCGGCAAGCCTGAATCCACTCCGCGTAGTGACCGATCGACTTGGGGATCGACGGCGACGGCGGCGTGAACGCGGCGAACCGCTCCTCGGGAAAAAGGCGATAGGAGCCGTAGTCGGCGAACATCTTCCCTTCACTGCCGACGAACATCACGCCGCTGCCCGGCACCCGCTGCCCGGCCACCTCCTTGGGCGTCATGGTGCCGTCGTACCAGGTCAACTTCATGGCGGGCATCTTCCCCCGGGCGGGAAAGTCATACCGCACGGTGAGGCCCAGCGGGCAGGTTTCGGGATGCACCGGCGGCCCCTCGGCCTCGCAGCTGGTCGGATACAGCAGATCCAGCGCCCAGAACGGCAGATCCATGTAATGACAGCCCATGTCTCCGAGCGTGCCGTTGCCGAAATCCCACCACCGTCGCCACTGAGCGGGGTGGTATCGACCGGCTGCATACGGCCGCACCGGCGCGGGACCGAGCCAGAGATCCCAGTGGAGGCCCTGCGGCGGTGCCTCCCCCTTCTCGGGCCGCTCTCCGCCACCCCAGCCCTTGCCCACCCAGACATGCACCTCGGCCACGTCACCGATCACACCGGAGCGGATGACCTCGACCACCCGACGGTAGTTGTCGCCGGCATGGATCTGCGTGCCGAGCTGTGTGGCAACCCCCGCCTTCCGCGCCTCGTCTGCTAGCAGCCGCGCCTCCGCCACCGTGTGGGAGAGTGGCTTCTCGCAGTAGACGTGCATCCCCTTGCGGACAGCCCGGATCGCGGCGGGGACATGGTGATGATCGGCGGTGCTGACGACGACCGCATCCACCTTGCCGACCTCCTTTTCGATCAACTCCCGGTAATCGTTGTAGACGCGGGCGTTGGGGAACCGCGCCGGCTTCTCCATGCCCGGCCGCCCCTGGGGCTTCGTGAGCCGATCGAGGTAGGTGTCGTCGATGTCGCAGAGGGCAACGATCGCCTCGCCCGAGACGCCGTCGACGTTGGCTGTGGCCCGGTTCGCCGTGCCGATGCAGGCGATCTGGAGCTTGTCGTTGGCCGCCAACGATACCCGCGGAGCGACCCCGGTGAAGACGCCGCCGGAGAGCCCGGCCGTGGCGGCGGAGAGCGACTTGAGCACCGTGCGACGGGAGACCTGCAGACGTGGCATGACCATGCTCCTGAAACGGGAATCGGCGGCGGACATCAGGCCCCCTCGACCTCGCGGAGACTACCAGGGCGACGGTCCGAGGAGAAGCATCGCGTTCCCAACCATACGGGCCGTCACAAGCAAGCCGGCGACGAACCAGAACGTGCGGCACCGCCAATTTCGGGTGTTCCCGACGGCTCTCCGGCGTCGACGATCGACTCCGAACCGCCTCGCCGTCAAGAACGATCGCGGCCGGTCAGAATGCGGGACGGCCGGGCTTCGTCTCCTCGACGCGCCGAGGCTGCTCGAGGTCATGCCGCAGATTGTCGAAGATCGTATGGATCAGGTCGTCGGTGCGATCGGCGGTGAGCAGAAAGAAACAGAAAAGCATCTCGT
>Ga0255182_1000532_pt1 | contig 24650 bp, 19 predicted proteins | sample Atl_UVDOM_RepA_8_FD_188420 | JGI IMG/M metagenome (GOLD analysis project Ga0255182, IMG submission 188420) | Freshwater microbial communities from Altamaha River, Georgia, United States - Atl_UVDOM_RepA_8d | ecosystem: Environmental > Aquatic > Freshwater > River | place: USA: Georgia...
GCCACGACAGCGACACCGCCAGCGCCGTGCTGGTGTCCGATGCGCGCGGGGCGCAGCAGGTGTTCTCACTCGACCCCGCGCGGCTGCGTTACCGTGGCTGGCGGCTGCAGGTGGTGGCCGACCAGCTCGACTCGGTGAGCTTTCCACAACGTGGCTATGGCCTGCAGGCCACCTTCGAACACGGGGTGCAGGGAGCGTCCTTCAGCAGCGCCCGGCTGTCGGCGCGTTGGGCGTTTTCGCACGGCCGGCAAGTGCTCAACACCGGTCTGAACCTGGGCGCCACGCGCAGTGAGGGCCTGTGCGAAAACTGCTTCTCGCCGGCCAATCTCTACCTGGGCGGCTTTCAGAACCTGGGCGCCTGGCGCATGGGCCAGCTCAGCGGCAACCGGCTGGCGCATGGCTTTGCCACCTGGATGGTGCGCCTCTCCGACGGGGGCCTGCTGCGCCAGAAAAGCTTTGCCGGCCTGGTGCTCGAAGCCGGCAACGTCTGGTTCCAGGACCAGCCGCACCGCACCCGCTACAGCGGCACCCTGTTCTTTGCGGTCGACAGCAGGATCGGCGATGTGTACCTGGGCCTGGCGCGGGGTTCAGGCGGCATGACCAACGCCTTCGTGCAGCTGGGCCGGCGCTTTGGGGACTGAGCGTGTGTCGTCCCCGAGGTCTCCGGTAGGTCGGGGCCTTGGCCCCGACATGCCTCTGCGCTCAACTCCGCTTGAGCCCAGAGGCCCGTCAGACCAGCAGCGCGTTCACCCGCTTCACATAGGCGGCCGGGTCCTCGGGCAAGCCGCCTTCGGCCAGCAGCGCCTGGTCGAACAGGATGTGCGCCAGGTCATGGAAATGCACCGAGCCGTCGAGCTTTTTCACCAGGCTGTGCTCGGGGTTGACTTCGAGCACCGGCTTGACCTCGGGCGCCTGCTGGCCGGCGGCCTTGAGCATGCGGGCGAGCTGCAGGCTCATGCCACCTTCGTCCTTGACCACCAGGCAGGCCGGTGAATCGACCAGACGACTGGTCACGCGCACGTCTTCGGCCTTGTCTTTCAGGGCCTCCTTGAGCTTGGCCAGCACCGGCTTGAAGGCTTCGGCCGCTTCTTCCTCGGCCTTCTTCTCGGCCTCGTCCTGCAGCTTGCCCAGGTCGACCGCGCCCTTGGCCACGCTCTGCAGCGGTGTGCCGTCGAACTCGTGCAGGAAAGACAACGCCCACTCGTCCACGCGATCGGTCATCAGCAGCACCTCGATGCCCTTCTTCTTGAAGACTTCGAGCTGCGGGCTGTTTTTGGCAGCGGCCAGGGTGTCGGCGGTGATGTAGTAGATGGCCTCCTGGCCTTCCTTCATGCGGGCCTTGTAGTCGGCGAGGCTCACGCTGGTGGTGTCACTGCTGGTCGAGGCAAAGCGCAGCAGCTTGGCGATGCGCGCCTGGTTGCCAAAGTCCTCGCCCAGGCCTTCCTTGAGCACCGCGCCAAACTCGGCATAGAACTTCGTGTACTGGCCGAGCTTGGCCTTGTCCTCGTCGCTCAGCACGTCGGTGACACCGTCGGTTGCTGAAGCCCCTTCGGTAGCGGCTTCCGGCGCCTTGTCGTACTTGGCCAGGTCTTCGAGCATGGACAGCACGCGACGGGTGTTGCCGTCGCGGATGGCTTTCACGTCGCGGCTTTCCTGCAGCAGCTCGCGGCTGACGTTGAGCGGCAGATCGGCCGAATCGACCACGCCCTTGACCCAACGCATATAGGTGGGCATGAGCGCCTCGGCGTCGTCCATGATGAACACACGCTTGACGTAGAGCTTGATGCCCGCCTTCTTGTCGCGGTTCCACAGGTCCATCGGCGCCTTGGACGGGATGTAGAGCAGCTGGGTGTATTCGGTGCTGCCTTCGACGCGGTTGTGGCTCCAGGTCAGCGCGTCTTCGAAGTCGCGGCTGATCTGCTTGTAGAACTCCTGGTACTGCTCGTCACTGATGTCCTTCTTGGACCGGGTCCACAAGGCGCTCGCCTTGTTGATGGTTTCCCACTCACCGGTCTTGACCATGCCGCCGGGCTTGCGGCCAGCCTTCTCGTCGTTGGGGTCGATCAGCTCGCCGTCCTTCCACTCTTCCTTTTCCATGCGGATGGGCAGGCTGATGTGGTCGGAATATTTGCCAACGATGTCCTTGAGCTTCCAGGCGTTGGCGTAGTCGAGCGCATCTTCGCGCAGGTGCAGGATCACGCTGGTGCCACGGTCGGCGCGGGTGATGGCTTCGACCTCGAAGTCACCGGTGCCGCCGCTGATCCAGCGCACGCCTTCTTCGGGCTTGAGGCCGGCGCGGCGGGACTCGACGGTGATCCTGTCGGCCACGATGAAGCCCGAATAAAAGCCAACGCCGAACTGGCCGATCAGCTGCGCGTCGGCTTTCTGGTCGCCGGTCAGCTTGCTCATGAAGTCCTTGGTGCCGCTCTTGGCGATCGTGCCCAGGTGGTCGATCGCTTCCTGCGCGCTCATGCCAATGCCGTTGTCGATGATGGTCAGCGTCCTGGCGTCCTTGTCGTAGGCCAGGCGCACCTGCAGCTCGGGCGCGTCTTCGTACAGGGCGCTGTTGTTCAGCGCCTCAAAGCGCAGCTTGTCGCAGGCGTCCGAAGCGTTGGAGATCAGCTCACGCAGGAAGATCTCTTTGTTTGAATACAGCGAATGGGTGACCAGGTGCAGCAGCTGGGCCACTTCGGCCTGGAAGGCATGGGTTTGTTTGCTCATGGTGCTCGTTGTCAGTGAAGGAAAAAACGAAAACGCCCCCTAGCTGGGGGCGTGCGAGAAAAAATCAAGAGTCCTGTCGATCAGGCGGCCATGCGCACGACATCGGGAAATTGTGTGGCGATGCGCAGCAGCGTGCGTGCCGCACCGGAGGGCTCGCGCCGCCCCTGTTCCCAGTCTTGCAAAGTCCGGACCGACACCCCCAACATGGACGCGAATTCATGTTGCGAAACGCCCAGCTTCGTGCGGGCGTCTGCGGCGGGCGTCAGTGCGACCTGGGTGGTCCTGGCGGCTTTGCCGGCTTTCATCTGGCGCACCGATTCCAGCAGATCGTTCTGGAACTGCACCATGTCTGCATCGATCTGTTTTTTGGCTGAATTACCCATGTTCCACCTCATGCTTGAGTTGCGCTAAAAATGCCACAGGCAAGTTGTCAAACTTGGCTTTGGCGTAGACGATCAGCAACCAGATGCGGCCTTCCACTTCGTTGAAATAAATCACCCGAGTGCCTCCGCGCTTTCCCATCCCGCCGCGGCTCCAGCGTACTTTTCGGCAACCATTCGACCCTGGCACGACATCACCGGCCAGCGGATTGGCCGCGATCCAGCTTACAAATTCCGTCCGCTCGGCTTCCGTCCAAACTTCGGCAGCGTATTTCTGAAAGATCGCAGTTTCTGAAACGGTACGCATGACAGATCATACGGCATTGCCGTATTTCAAAGAAATGCCCAATGTTCTCGTCTTATGAGGCCTCTCGGGGCTTGCGCGGTTTTTTGGCGGGTCGGGCCTCGGTGGTGGTGGTGTCCTCGGCTTTGGGCAGCAGCGTGGTCAGTTCGCGGTAACGCTCGAACAGAAAAGCCACGCGGTCGGCATCGTCGTCGCGGCCCATGTAGTTGTAGGCGTCGTCCACGGCCACGTCGAGGGCGTCATGGGCATCGCGCAGATTGGCGGGCATGGTGTCGGGGTTGTAGAGCCAGGCCAGGCTTTTGTCGGGGTAGGCGTCGCGGGCGTTGAGCACGGCCTGGGCGGCTTGCTCAACTGCGGCGCGGGCCCCGGGCGTGAGGGCCTGGGGCCAAGGGTAGTTGTTGTAGACGATGGTGTTGGAATAGCGGTAATCGCTTTTGATGCGTCCACAGACGGTGCGCATCCAGGCGTTGTGCATGGTGGAGCAGAGCATGCCGAACTCGTAGGGGGTGGCATTGGGCAACATGGAATTGGCATTGCCACAAATCACATTCGCATCAAAGTAGCCGATCGGAATAAAACGCCGGTACTGCGAGGAGTGCAGGGGAATGACGACATAGGGCTTCCCGGTGTGCCGTATTTCACCGAACAGATATGGAACCTCTGCAAGCTTTTGTGTAGGCACCTTGGTACTGGCTTCGCGCATGGCACGCACAGCTTGTAATCGTTGAGCGATTGCCGCCGATGCTTGGCGCTCCTCCGCCGTGCTGTCCTCCAGCCAAAGGCAATACCGCTCCAGCTTGTTGATGAACTCATCAGCACCCAAAAATTGGCGAATGTACCGGGCGGCCACGGGGTCAGTGTCGCGGATGGCTTGTGCCTCTTGCGGTGACAACAGCAAATGGCCACCATCGGTGGGTTTACTACCGTATGACATTTCATTCACACGACAAATCGGTTTTCGCCGTTTGTCGATGAACAAGGCTGGTCCGTCGACCAAGTAACCATTGATGCGGCGTGCAGGCAGCAGGCGGCCTTCGTCCCGGATGTCATCACCGTAGACCCACAGCTTGCAGCGTGCCGGCTTCTGCATGGTCATGCCCACAATCACGCAATGCACGGCAGCGACGCCCGCGCCTTCGTTGCTCCATTGGAAAGTACGGTGTGCAAAGCGGATGTGCAAACCCTGGGCCATGAGGGGCTGCCACAGCACGGCGACCTGTTCACCCTGGGTGATGGAGTTCGTAGAGACGAAGGCAGTTTGCAAGTCGGGGTTCTGGCGCATCATGCCCAGGGCCTTGACGTACCAGGCGCTCACATAGTCGAGCACGCCATAGCTGGTGTAACCCTGCGCGGTGAACACCTGCTCCATATCGGCTTTTTGCTCGGTGTTCTGTTGGGTGTAACCCAGAAACGGCGGATTGCCCACGATGTAGCGGCATTGGCCGGCCGGAATCACTTCATTCCAGTCGATGCGCAGGGCATTGGCGCACACGATGCGGGCCTTGCTGCGCAGGGGAATGCGGGGGCTGGCCCCCAGCTGCAGGTTCATCTGGTGGTCGGTGAGCCACATGGCCACGGCAGCCCTCACAATCCCCCCCATGTCCGACACCGCCCAGCACCCCTACAGCCAGCTCACCCCCGACCGTGTGGTGGACGCCCTGATGCACCTGGGGCTGTGGCCTGACGGGCGCCTGCTGGCCCTGTCTTCGTACGAAAACCGGGTTTACCGCCTGCACCTGGACGAGCCGGTGCAGGGGCATGCGGCGGTGGTGGTCAAGTTCTACCGGCCTGGCCGCTGGCGCCGCGAGCAGATCCTCGAAGAGCATGCCTTTGCCGCCGAACTCGCCGCGGCCGAGGTGCCGGTGGTGGTGCCGCTGGTGCTGCAGGGCCAGACGCTGCACCACGACGGCCTGTTCGACTATTCGGTCAGCCCGGTGCGCGGTGGGCGTCAGCCCGAGCTCGACGACTGGGACACGCTGGAGTGGATCGGGCGTTTTCTGGGCCGGCTGCACAACACCGGCGCGGCGCAGCCCTTTGTGCACCGCCCGGCGCTCGACCTGCACAGCTTTGGCCGGGAGCCGGCCGACTGGCTGCTCGGCCAGGGGCAGATCCCGCTGGAAGTCGAGCGGGTCTGGCGCGATGCCTTTGAAGCCGCGTGGACGGTCATGCAAGACCTCTGGCCAGCAGCGTCCACGGTCAGCTCCCTGCGCCTGCACGGCGACTGCCACCCGGGCAACATCCTCTGGACCCCGCTGGAAATGTCTGGCGGCGGCCCGCACTTCGTCGATCTGGACGACGCCCGCATGGGCCCCGCGGTGCAGGACCTGTGGATGCTGCCCTCGGGCGACCGCCGCCAGCGCACCCTGCAGTGGTCGGCCCTGCTCGAAGGCTATGAGCAGATGCGCGAATTTGACCGCCGCGAGCTGGGGCTGGTCGAGGTGCTGCGCACCCTGCGCGGCGTGCATTACAGCGCCTGGCTGGCCCGGCGCTGGAGCGACCCGGCGTTTCCGGCGAGCTTTCCGTGGTTTGGCAGCCCCGACTACTGGCGTGGCCAGGTGCAGATGCTGCAGGAACAGACCGAAGCCATGCAGGCCCCGGTGCTCATGCCGTAAGCCTGTTTTTTCTCATGGCGGAACGCGCGTACGCCAATTGGCGTATTGAAAACGAGCCTCGAATCGATAAGCTCACTGTCAACAGATCCTGACAAGCCGTCGGCACTGACGCCCTCGCAGGCCCCCCCTTTTGACCATGAGTGCAAACACCCCTCTTTTCACCCCCGCTGCCATCGAGCGTCGACCCGCCGCCTGGGCGAATTGCGGCACTTTGGCCTTGTCGCTGCAGGATGTGGCCTGCATGCTCGCCAACGGCCTGAACCTGCACGACATTCCCGATGTGTTGCCCGAGCAGGATGCCGGCGCCCTGATGCAGCAGGCGCAGCTGGTTTCAGGACGCTGAGCTGCAGCGTCTGGCAGGGCTGCGGTCAGCGGTCCCGCCACGATAATCCCCGGCAGGAGGAACCATGAAACCTGTCTTGCCGTCTGTCTTTCTGTCGCCCGATGCGGTGCAGACCCGCACCACCAAGCTCATGGGGCGGCAGTCGGCCGGCAGGGGCTTCATGCGTGGACTGGCCGAGGCCTACCGTGATGACGACCGGCCGCTGGTGCTGGTGCATGGCGGTGGTGATCAGCAGCAACTGCTCGAAGCCGAGGCGCGGGACACCGGCTGGACGCGGGCCATCGAGCACCGGCGCGTGCAGGAGCCGGCCACCTGGCCGCAGGGCGTCATGTATTACCCCGCGCCCATCAACACCCGCATGGGCTGGCAACGCCACCGCCGCGGGCCGGCCACGCTGGCGCTGTGCGGCGTCACGCACACCATCAGTTCGTCTGGCGTGCTGGCACAAATCGCCGACTATGTGCAGGGGCCGTTCACACCGGCTGATGCCCTGATCTGCACCTCGCAAAGCGTGCGCAAGGCGGTGCAGCAGGTGTGGGACCAGCAGACCGAATGGCTCTCGCGCCGCCTGGGCGCCACCGTGCGGCCACAGCTGCCCATGACGCCGGTGATTCCGCTGGGCGTGCAGACGCAGGACTTCACCCCCGACGCCGCGCTTCGCGCCCAGGGCCGAGCCCGCTGGGGTCTGCAGGACGACGAGGTCGCCGTGCTGTTTGTAGGTCGCCTGAGCATGCACGCCAAGGCCAACCCGCTGCCCATGTACCTGGCGGTGGCGCAGGCCGCAGCCCAGACCGGGCGGCGCCTGCGGGTGCTGGAATGCGGCTGGTTCGCCAACGAGGGCATGCGCCAGAGTTTTGACGAAGCGGCGCAGCTCGCTGGCGTGACCGTCACGCGCATGGACGGCCGCGAGGCCGGCTTGACGCGGCTGGCCTACGCCAGTGCCGACGTGTTCATGTCCTTGTCCGACAACATCCAGGAGACCTTTGGCCTGACACCGCTCGAAGCCATGGCGGCGGGCCTGCCGGTGATCGCGTCCGACTGGGACGGTTACCGCGAGACGGTGCGCGACGGCGTGGATGGCCTGCTGGTGCCTACGCTGCAGCCGGCCGACCCGGTGGCTGCGCAGCCGGTGAGCGAGGCCTACGAAGACGGCCGCCTCAATTACGACCATTACATTGCGCATGCGCACCTGATCACCGCTGTCGATGTATCCGCTTGTGCTCAGGCACTGGCGCGGCTGGTGCAGGACGAGGCCCTGCGTCGCCGCCTGGGCGAGGCGGGCCGCGTACGCGCCGTGCAGACTTTCGACTGGTCGGTGGTCATGCGCCAGTACCAGGCACTGTGGGCCGAGCAATCACAGCGCCTGGCGCAGATCGCCACCAGCCCGGCGCAGGCGGCACCCCAGCGTGATGCTGCCTTCATGAACCCGCTGCAGCTGTTTGACCACTACCCCAGCGCCACGCTGCAAGCCACGCACCGGGTCTGGCGCGTGACCGGGCTGCCCTTGCAGACCCTGCAGCAGATGCGGGGTTTGGGCCTGTGGGGTTTTGCCGGCAACCGCCTGTCGGACGCTGCCGCGCTGGGCCAGGCCTGGCAGGCCCTGCCGGCGTCTGCCGCCGAGGCGCTCACGCTGCAGGACTGGGCACGCCGCCAGGGCTGGACGCTGGCGCTCGCGCTGCGCAACGCGGCCTGGCTGGCCAAGGTGGGCGCCCTGCAGACCGATGCCGGATCGGCACCCGGAGAGCGCACATGAAGATCCTGCTGGTCCACCAGAATTTCCCGGGACAGTTCCGTGGCCTGGCGCCTGCGTTGATCGCGGCCGGACACGAGCTGCGCGCCATCTCGATGCGCAAGGAAACCACGCTGGCCGGTGTGACCAACTGGTCGTACAAGCCCGCGCGCGGCAATGGCAAGGACACCCACCCCTGGCTCATCAACACCGAGACCGCCGTGCTGCGCGGCGAGGCCGTGGCCGCCGTGCTGCGGCTGATGCGCGAGCAAGGCTGGGTGCCCGATGTGGTGCTGGGCCACACCGGCTGGGGCGAGATGCTTTTCATCCGGCAGGCCTTGCCCCAGGCGCGGATTCTGGGATTCAACGAGCTTTACTACAGCGCCGAAGCGGGCGATGTGGGCTTTGACCCGGAGTTTCCGGCGCCCCCGCTGACCGCCGAGCGGTTGCAGACCCGCAACATGCACCTCACGCAAAGCCTGCTGAGCTGCGATGTGGGCATCACCCCCACGCAGTGGCAGGCCAACTGCTTTCCGCCGGGCCTGCGCGAGCGGTTGCGCGTGATCCACGACGGCATCGAAACCGACCGCCTGCTGCCCGACCCCAGCGCCTGGGTGCGCCTCTCGCGCGACGGCGTGGTCCTGCGTGCCGGCGACGAAGTGGTGACCTTCATCAACCGCAACCTCGAACCAATGCGCGGTTACCACCAGTTCATGCGCGCGCTGCCCGAGATCCTGGCGCGCCGGCCGCAGGCGCGGGTGGTGATCGTGGGCGGCGACGAGGTCAGCTACGGCTCGCCACCGCCGGGCGCCAAGGGCTTCAAGCAACTGTTCCTGGACGAAGTGCGCGACCGACTCGACCTCTCGCGCGTGCACTTCGTCTCGCGCGTGCCCTACAACACGCTGCTGCAGCTGCTGCGCATCTCGTCGGCGCATGTGTACCTCACGGTGCCCTTCGTGCTGAGCTGGTCCATGCTCGAAGCCATGAGCCTGCAGGCCCTGGTGATCGGCTCCGACACGGCCCCGGTCCGCGAGGTGATCGAACACGGCCACAACGGCCTGCTGGTGGACTTTTTCAATCCGGCCCAGCTGGCCGACACGGTCTGCGAAGCCCTGGCCGATCCGCAGCGCTATGTGCCGCTGCGCGAGGCGGCTCGACGCACGGTGGTCGAGCGCTACGACTTTCGCACGCGGGCGTTGCCGGCGTACAAGGACTTGATTGAAGCTGGCGCATCCAAGCCCTGAGCCGGGGTCGTGCAGCGATGTCCCTTCAGCCGTTTTTCCTGCGCATGACGGCCCAAGGGGTCGGTCCTGAGCGCCACTCCCAGCTGCACAGAATCTGGTCCAGGTGCGACAGGCTGCGCAGCCAGTCGGGCATTTGCCGTGGTGCGCCGATCGACTGCCAGATCCACTCGATGTCATGGCTGGCCTGAAATCTTTCGGTCAGGGTTTTCATCAGACCGGGCTTGAAGCATTCGTGCACTTCGACCACCAGGTCCACCTGGGTGAAGGCGGGGAATTGGGCCGGGTCGAGAATCTGCTCTTCCGCACCTTCGGTGTCGCAGACCACCAGGGTTTTCAGCTGCACATGCTGCGCCAGCACGTGGCCGTCAAACAGGCCACCGACCGTGACTCGGTCAGAAACCCCATTGATTTCTGCAAGGGCCTGGCAAGCTTTCTGGGCGGATTCGGAAATGTCGTGCGCGAACACCCGGCACTGCGGCATCAGACGGGCAAGCCCCACCGCGTAGTAACCCTCGGCGCAGCCAATGTCGATCACATGCCGATACCCGGCATCGCGCATCTGCATCAGGGTGGGGTGCAGCTCGGCCTCGTAACAGCCGATCAGGCGCGGCAACAGGGCGCCTTCGGTGGCTTTCACCGCATAGTCCATGCCGGCAAAAGGGCCTGAAAACACTTGGTTGCCCTGATGGGCCCTGAAGGTGTTGACCAGCAGTTGCTGTCGCCATTTGGCCGCCCGCGGCAGCAGGCGATCCACCCGGGTGCGCTCGGACAGTCCTGTTTGGGCCATCAAGGCTTGCAGGTCCTGAAAAGGATAAAAGCGGTCGGATGAAGTGTTCATGGGGGGCTATTCAATGGCGATTTGGGGTTGCAGGCGCTGCCGTGATCAGGCCAGCCTTGAGCAGCCAGCCCAGGCTGCGGGCGCCGCTTGTCAGTGAGGCCTGGCCCTGGCCCGAACGCAGGTCCAGTTGCACGCCCTGTGGTGCCACCGCGACTTTTTCGAGCAGCTGGCGCAGGGCCGGGGTGTCGAGCTCGGCGCGCACGCCGGCGTAGACCGGACGTTCGAGCTGTTGCCGCAGGGCTTTTTCTCGCGCTTCGGCAGTTGCGGGCAGCAGCGGACCGGGGCGCAGGGTGAACGAGTCGGCCAGGGTATGGCTGGGGTAGTGCGCAAACGAGTGGAACGGGTCGCTGCGGCGCGGGTGGCGCTGGCCCCAGTCGGAACCAGGCGTGCCTGCCGGGCCAGTCCAGTCGGTGTCGTGGGGCTGGTCGGCACGGCGCACGCGGCCGAGTTCTTCGAACAGTGCGGCGTACTGCGGAATCAGCCGTGCCCAGTCGTAGGTGCTGCGCGCGCGTTCACGTCCGGCCTGGCCCATGCGCTGGCGCAGGGCCGGGTCACGCGCCAGTTGCGCATAGGCCTGCGCAGCCTGCGCGATGTCCAGGCCGATGAAGGCGCTGGCGCGGCTGACGTAGTCGCGGTAGTTCAGGATCACATCGGCATGGCGGTCCATCAGGTCGGTGCCGCTGCCCGCGGGGGGCTGCCAGGTGCGGATGCGATAGCCGTCGACGCCCTCGCGCACCGATTCGCGGTAGCCGTCGTAGTCGCTGACCACCACCGGCAGGCCGGCGGCCATGGCCTCGATGGGTGTGAGGCCGAAGGTTTCCTGGATGTTGTCGACCAGGCTGGTGAAGAGGTCGGCGGCGTGCCACACGCCCTGGCGGGCTTCGGGCGTGCGGCCGTCTTCGAAGACCACGCGCACATCGGGGCAGGCCTGGGTGACGGCGGCGCGCAGCGTGGTCTCGTCCCATTCGCTGGCAAACCAGCCGGCCAGCACCAGGTGCAGGCGCGGGCCGCCTTCGCTGTGCAGGTGCTGCGCAGCCAGTTGCAGCGCGTCCAGCATGGGCAGCAGGTTGGCCTTGGTGCGCAGATCCAGCCGGCCCATGTAGAGCACGCACACGTCGGTTTCATTCAAGCCCCAGTGCCCGCGCCAGTGCGCACGATGCCGGGCTTTCTCTTCCGCAGGCAGATCCAGGCGGTCGCAGTCCACGCCCAGCGGCAGCACCGGCAGCGGCGGCGCCTGCACGCGGGTGGCGCCCAGGTGTTCGCGCAGCCAGGCGGCCTCGTCGTCGAGCAGGCGCTGCACCATGGTCTGCACCGACACGCTGGGGCAGATCTGCGCATCCCAAGGGTAGACCGGGGCGGTGAGCATGTTGGCCAGCGCGTCCTGGATTGAGAGTTCGCAGCTGGTGTGGGTCATGCCCACGATGCTGAAGTCGGTGGCGCGGGCCTGCGGGTCGCGCCGGCGCACCCAGGCCAGATCGGCCACTTGCGGGCCGGGCGCGTACAGGGTGCCGACCTCGCGCACGCGGTGGATCTGCTGCTGCGCGATCCAGCGGTACACGGGCTTGGGGTCCTGCCCGGCATGCACCTGCTCGCCGATGCGCGCAAAGACCTGCGCCTCGTCACGAAAGCGTGCCAGACACCAGAACTCGCTGTGGCCGCTGTGGCGGAACCACGAGGTCAGAAAGCCCTCGTTGGCCGACTGCCGGCCCATCAGCGTGGGGCCGGAGGTGCTGTAGCTGTCCTTGGCCGGGACGCGGATGACGCAGTTGGGGGCAGGGACGTTCATGGGCTTCATTGTGGCTTGGCGACCGTGGGCAGCACGCGGGCGTGGCTGTGGCCGGTATGGATTTTTTGCAGGTAGGCCATGGGCTGGCCGACAAAGCGCGCGATGTCTGGAATGTGCTGGGTGTAGCGCCAGAAGCAGACATCGGCCGGGCTGAACTTGCCCGACAGCGGCTTGACCTTGCCGGAGTAGTGCAGCACCTGGCCTTGCAGATCCTGCAGCGGTGCAAAGCAGCGGCCGTAGCTCAGGTTGACCTGCCGGTTGAACGCCGCCGGCAGGCGGGCGATACGGCCGCGGTAGAGGTCGTTGAGCAGGTCCTGGTCGAGGTGCAGGGCTTGCGGATGCCGTTGGGTAAAGGCTTGCAGCGCCGTCAGCAGGTCTTCGTGGATGAGTCCCGGGCGCATCACCAGCACGCCACTGTTGACGTAATCGGCCGCAGCCAGGCCGAGCATCTGCAATTCGGCCACGCCTTCGGGGTAGGCGTCAAACAGGTCGTCGTGCACGGCTGCAATCGGCTGTGCAGTGGGCTGCGCCTGCAACCACTGGCCAAAGCGCGCCACATCGAACTGGTGAAACACGATGTCGGCGTCGAGGTACAGCACCCAGGGCAGATCGGGCAGCAGGCGCGGCAGCAGCAGGCGGTAGGCCGAGGCCACGCTGAAGTGCCGGAAGTTCATCCGCGCAAAGGAATCGGGCACCTGCACAGGGTGCAGCTGCATCCGGTGGCCGTGTGTGCTTACGATCTTCTCCAGCACTTGGCGGGCTTCTTCGCCCAACGTGTCGTCGTGCAGCAGGTGCACCACCACCGGCACACTGGCGTGCGTGAGCACCGAGGTGACGGTGACGGCCACATAGGGCCAGTAGGTGCCCTGCGCGTCGTGCAGCGCCAGGGCGATGTGGGTGGTCTCGGGGCTGTTCATGAGGGTTTGTCGAGTCTGGGGTGAAGGCTCAGCCGCCGATGACTTCAGGGCCGCCCTGCTCGCCCGTCACAAAGCGGAACAGTCGCATCTCGCCGCCCGAGGCGCGGTCGAATTCCATGCCGGCGGCCAGACCCGCGCGGGCGATGTCCAGCGCGTCAGGCGTTTGCCCGGGCTGGGCGGCGCTGCGTTCGGCCCACAGGGCGTGCATGGCGCCCAGCGCGTAGGCGCGGCCGCTGCCGTTGCACCAGAAGCGGTCAAAAGCCAGCACCTCGCGGTGGGCGTACACGCCGTAGATGCCGCTGCCATTGGCGACCATGGCCGAGATGTGGTTGCTCTCGTACGGATCGTCAGGCTGCTTTTTGGGGTTGAGGAAGAATTCGTCCTTGAGTTTTTTGTGCACCTTGGTGAAGGTCTCGAAGACCTGGTCTTCGCCCCACAGCCGGCAGTGCTCGCCCATGTGGCGCAGCGCCTGGATCAGCGAGGTGTAGTGCGATACCGAGCCCGACAGGCCGATGCAGCTGTGGCCCACGGTGTAGATTTTCTGCGCCAGGTTGTAGGTGTGCGGCAGCCGGGTGTCACCCTGCGTGAGCAGGGTGTCGGCGCCAATGACAATGTGCTGAGGGGTGCGGACGGTGACGACGGTGGTCATGCGGTGGGCTCCGGGGGCGTTTCGCCCCATTTTTCAAGGTAGATCGGGTAGGTGCGGCGCCACGAAGGGCTGTCGAAATTGCCGGCGCTCAGGTGGGTGATGGCCAGCGGCCAGACGCCCAGCTGCAGGCCCCGCTGTTCGGCTTGCCGGCAAAAGTCAAGGTCGTAGAAGTCAAAGGCCAGCGCCGGGTCAAAGCGCAGGGCATGGTCCAGCAAGGTCTGCCCGCGCAGGGCCAGCAGCACCCCGTCCAGCAGCGCCGCGCGATGGCGGGAGGCGCCGAAGTGCTTGACCAGCCGCAGCTTGCGCCGGGCCTGGGGGTGGCTGGTGGTGTCGTGCCCCACGCAGCCCAGCAGTTGCCCCGGCGGCGCCCAGTGCCCCACGCGCTGGGGAAACAGCCAGGCCGGCTGCCCGGGCAGGCGCTGCACGCAGCCGGCCAGTCCGACCACATCAAAGCTCTGCAGGGCTTCATGCAAGCGCTTGGCGATGTGGTGGTCGTCGATCTGCACATCGTCGTGCACGAACACCACCGTGTGGTCGGCAAAGGCGGGCTCGATGGCCGCGTTGTAGACCTCGGCCAGCGGCGCGCGGTTCTGGCAGGCGGCGCGCACCTTCAGCGCCACACCAGCGGCCCGCAGGCGCTGCACGGATCGGCCCAGGGCGGTGTGGGTGTAGAAGTCCTGCAGGGTCGCGCGGCTGGCGGTCACCAGCAACAGAGGCGGAACGGCGTGGGTAGCCGGTGCCCGCAGGGCTTGACCCTCAATGGACATCGCAAGGGAGAGGCGGGCATCGTGACACTTGGTTGCCTCATCGGTGGAGGTCTCTGACGCAGGCGAGGCGATCTGCACCCGCAGCACCTCACGCCCAGCGTGCGAAGAACTCAGGTGCAGCAGGCCCTGCGCCTGCCATTCCTGCACCCGGTCGGCCAGCAAAAAGTCGTGCAGCACCAGGTCTTGGTCCATCCAGACCAGAGCGCTCAGTTCCCCGGCGGCCAGCGCCTGCTGGCCCTGTGACCACAGTCGGTCGGGCACCGCGTGCCCCGCAGCCTTGGTCACCGTCCATTGCAGGCGCCGGTCCTGCGACAAGGCGTAGCGGCTTCGCCCCGCAGCATCGCTGTCGCCGGCATCAGGCCTGTGGCAGCACAAAAGGCGAATCGGTGGCGAGACGGTTCGAGCGACGGCGGTGAACGCTGGCATACCTGGGTATGGTGGACAAGACAGAAATTATGACGGCAGGCTACACCTCAAAGGCTGTGGCGTGCGCCTTGTGATGGGGCGGATTGACGCGCTCAGCCGCCGCAGGGCTGCACTGCGGTCGCCGGGGTGGGCAGGCGATTTTTGTGTATCAGAGGGTTCCCGGATTCACTTAAGGTAGTACTTTAACAATCAATTTTGACGATTTGGGCCTACAATGGGCCTCCGCATGGATACGGAGGAACACCATGGTGCAAATTCGCTGGGGCGCTTGGGCCCTGTTGGGCTGGATGCTGGCGGCGCCCGCGCAGGCGCTGACCCTGACCGAGGCGATTGAAAAAGCCTTGCAGGACGATCCCGCCGCCGGGTCGGTGCGTTCGCAGGTGCTGGCCGCAGGCGCCGATGCCGAGCGTGCACGGGCCGCGCGCTGGCCCGTGCTGGGCCTCTCGGCCACAGCCCAGGGTCAGTCGGGCGATTCGCGCACAGTCCTCTCGCCACAACTGCACTACACCGTGTACGCCGGGGGGGCCATCGAAGCCGGCGTGGTGCAGGCCGAGGCCCAGCAGCGCCAGGCTAGCCACCGGGCCGTGGCGACCCTGGACGACCTGGCCCTGCAGACGGCCGATGCCTACCTGGCCTGGGCCCGTGCGCACGAGCTGGTGCGGCTGGCGCAAGACAATCTGCAGGCCCATGAGCGCATCCGCGATGACATGCGCAAGATTGTCGAAGTCGACCCGGGCCGTCAGGTCGACCTCAACCAGGCAGCGGTGCGGGTCAGCAATGCCCGTCTGGCCCTGACGCAGCGCGAGACTGAACGCGCCCGGGCGCAGGCGCAACTTGCGCGTTATGTGCCGGTGCAGGCCCTGCGCCAGCCCGCTGGCCTGGACGAGGAACCCGGGGTGGCCCCCGCCAGCGTGGACGAGGCCCTGGCCCGGGCGGCCGATGCCCATCCGCAACTGGCCCAGGCGCTGGCGCAATGGCAGGCGGCGCAGGCGGCCGTTGGCATCGCGCGTGGCCAGACCCTGCCGCGCGTGGACCTTCAACTCTCCCGCCAGTACAGCGCCCTCACCCAGCGCACCGAGCCGCAGGCACAGCTGAGCGTGAACATGCCGGTCTTCAATGCCGGCGCCGGCCGCGCCAGTGTGGATGCCGCCCAGGCCCAGGCCCAGGCGGCACGCCTGGCCCTGCAGGAGCAGCGTTTGCTGGTGAGCCAGCGCATCGGCATGGCCTGGGCCGAATGGCAGGGCACGCGCGAACGCGAGCGCGAGAGCCAGCAGCAAAGCGACGACGGCCGTTCACTGGCCGAGGCTTACCGCATGCAGTTCCGGCTGGCGCGCCGCTCGCTGCTGGACCTGCTCAATGTCCAGAACGAGGCCTTCAACTACGCCACCAGTGCGGTCACGGCCCGCTACGACCGCCGCATCGCCCGCTACCGGCTGGGCGCGGCACTGGGTGAACTCTCGGCGCGCTGGGCCGCCGCCGACCTGCAGGCCCGCAAGCAGCAGACCCCCTGAACATGCGCACGCCCACGCCACCGGCCGGCACCCTGGCGGACACGGTCACGCCCGTGGGGGCCGGCCTGATGCCCGCAAGCCAAGACACCACAGTGCCCGGCCAGCAGGCTGCACAGGACCCCTTGCTGGCCGCTTTTTCGCTGCTGGCCTCGCGCCTGGAGCGGTCCGTGCCCGTCAGCGCCTTGCGATCGGGCTTTGCCACCGACGCACAAGGCCGGCTGGCCCCGGCCGATGTGCCCGAGATGGCGCGACGCCACGGCCTGGCGGCCGCCTGGACGCGCACCCCGCCCGGCCAGCTGCCCGCCTACGTGATGCCCTGTGTGGTGCCCTGCATCGACGGGCGCTGCTTTGTGCTGCTGGGCCACGAAGGGCCCGAGGGCCAGCGCCTGGCCCGGGTGCTCACGCCCGAGACCGGCCAGCTTGAACAATCGATGGCCAGCACCGAGCTCGACGCGCTGTGCAACGGCCAGGTGCTGGTGGTCAAGGCGCTGCCGCAGACGGGTGAGCATGCGCTCACTCCCATGCGCGGCAAAGCAGTAGGCTGGTTCTGGGGCACGCTCTGGCGCTTCAAGCACTTCTACACCGAGTCGCTGCTGGCCTCGCTGCTGGCCAATGTGCTGACGCTCTCGACCGTGTTCTTTGCCATGAACGTGTACGACCGCGTCGTGCCCACGCAGGCCTATGTCTCGCTGTGGACGCTGGCCGTTGGCACGGTGGCGGCCATCGCCATCGAGTTCGGCATGCGCTGGCTCAAGGCGCGGCTGGTCGACCTGGGGGGCAAGAAGGCCGATCTGGCCATCAACGCGGTGCTGCTGCGCGAGATCATGGCCATCCGGCTGGAACACCGGCCACAGTCGGTGGGCATCTTTGCCAGCTCGATGCGCGACTTCGAGTCGCTGCGCGACTTCTTCTCGTCCTCGTCCTTCGTGCTGCTGACCGATCTGCCGTTCGTGCTGATGTTTGTCGGCCTGATCTTTGTGCTGGGCGGGCCGCTGGGCTGGATCGTCACGCTCGCGGTGGTGCTCACGGTGCTGATGGCGCTGCTGGTGCAGCGTCCGCTCATGCGCAGCATGCGCGAGCACATGAAGGAAAGCGGCGACCGCCAGAGTGTGCTGGTGGAGTCCATGCTCAATCTGGAGGTGCTCAAGGCCTACAACGCCGAAGGCTATCTGCAGCGGCGGTGGGAAGTGGCCAATGCCGCCGGCGCCGAGTCGCACAAGCGCACGCGCGACCTGACGAATCTGGTGATGGGCCTGACCAGCACGCTGCAGCAGCTGGTGTCGGTGGCGGTCATCGTCGGCGGGGTCTACCTCATCCATGCCAATGCGATGTCACTGGGCGCGCTGATCGCGGTCAACATCCTGGCCGGTCGGGCCATGGCGCCCCTGGGCAAGCTCATGGGACTGGCGGCGCGGCTGCAGCAGGCCAGCTCGGCCCTTGAAACGCTCGACGGCCTGATCCAGCGCCCGCGCGACCGCGAGGACGGCCGGCGTTATGTGCATGCCAGCGCCGCGCCGGCTAGTGGCAATGCGGCGCTGGCCTTCGAGGCGCTCGAATACGCCTACCCCGGCGAGCACCACATTCCGGTGATCCGCCAGCTCACGCTGCGCCTGGCGCGCGGCCAGCACATGGCCCTGCTCGGGCGCGTGGGCAGCGGCAAATCCACCTTGCTGCGGCTGGGCGCGGGCTTTTACAAGCCCAATGCCGGGCAGATCCTGGTCGAGGGGCTGGAGATCGGACAGATCGAACCGGCCAGCCTGCGCTCGCGCATCGGCTGGGTGGGGCAAAGCCCGATGCTGTTCATGGGCACGCTGCGCGAGAACCTGGTGCTCGCCGACAGCTGGATCAGCGACCAGCGCATCGTGCAGGTGCTCCAGCGCCTGGATCTGTATGGGCTGGTGGCGCGCCATCCGCGCGGGCTGGACATGCCGCTGACCGAGGCCGGCGGCGGCCTCTCGGGCGGTCAGCAGCAGCTGCTGAGCATCGCCCGCATGATGCTGCGCGAGCCGTCCTTCGTGTTTCTGGACGAGCCGACCTCGGCCATGGACCAGACCACCGAGTCGATGGTGATTGCCGCCTTCAAGGACTGGCTGCCTGGCCGCACGGTGCTGCTGGCCACCCACCGCCCGCAGCTGCTCGAACTGGTGGACTCGATCGCCGTGCTCGACAGCGGGCGCTGTCTTTCGCAGGGCCCGCGCCAGGCGGTGCTCGAACAGCTTACACGCGGCATTGAACGACGGGGAGGCTCGGCATGAGCAAGGAATTTGGCATCCGTACAGTCGAGGACGAGGAGCGCCGTACCAGCCGTTACCTGCTGGCCCTGACGGCGCTGGCGATGGTGGTGGCGCTGGTCTGGGCGGCGTTTTTCGAGCTGGAGGAAATCACCCGCGCCCAGGGCCGCGTGATACCGGCCAGCCGTGAGCAGGTCGTGCAAAGCCTGGACTCGGGCATCCTGCGCGAGCTTCTGGTGCGCGAAGGTGACACCGTCGAAGAAGGCCAGGTGCTGCTGCGCATGGACGATTCTCGGGCTGGTCCCGTGTTTCGCGAAGCGCGCGAAAAATCGCTGGCCCTCATGGCCCAGGTCGCACGGCTGCGCGCGGAGGCTTACTCAACCAAGCTGGAGTTTCCGGCCGAGGTGCGCAAGGAGACCAGCCTGGTCAAGGCCGAACGCGAAGCCTACGAGGCACGCCGCCGGGCCCTGAGCCAGCAGGTGCAGGCGATCGAGAACTCGCTCAAGGCCAGTGTCCGTTCGGCACGCGCGGTGCAGGCCTCGGTCGAGGCCACCCGTCGCGAGCTGGCCATGACCGAGCCGCTGGTCAAACAGGGGGTGGTCTCCGAGGTCGAGGTGCTGCGTCTGCAGCGCCAGATGTCGGACCTGCGCCGCCAGCAGGCCGACCTGGAACGCCAGCAGGCGGACCTCAAGGGCCAGATCGTCGAGCGGCGCAACAAGTACCTCACCGATGCGAATGCCGAACTCTCGCGGGCCTCGGCCGAGCTGGCACAGACCCGCGAAAACGCTTCGGCGCGTGAAGACACGCTGGTGCGCACCGTGGTCAAGGCGCCGATGAAAGGCGTGGTCAAGAACGTGCAGGTCACCACCATCGGCGGCGTCATCCAGGCCGGGCAGAACATCCTGGAAATCGTGCCGACCCAGGACGAGATGCTGGTGGAGGCTTACGTCAAGCCAGCCGAAGTGGCCTTTCTCAAGGTCGGCCAGCCGGCCACGGTCAAGCTCACCGCGTACGAGTTCAACAAGTACGGCGGGCTTGAAGGCGAGCTCGAACACCTGAGCCCCGACACCTTGCGCGACGAGCGCAACCGCCGCCCGGGCAACGGCCTGCAGGCCATGGAAGAAGGCTTTTATCGCATCCTCGTGCGCATCCGCGAGCCGGCGCAGATGCGTGCCGGCCTGCGACTGGAACCCCTGCCGGGCATGACCGCGATGGTCGAGATCCGGACCGGGCGCAAAACTGTGCTTGAATATGTGTTCAGGCCCCTGCAGGGTGTGAACCAGGCCTTGCGGGAACGATAGCTTTTCTCTTACAGCCATGACCGCATCCGACCGACCCTCCAGCCCAGCCCCAGTCCGAGCGGCCGATGGTGCGGTGGCCCTGGTCGATGACGACGAGCACATTGCGCGTGCACTGGAGCTCTGGCTGCAGATCTCGGGCTGCGCGCCGAGCCTGCACCTGTCTGCCGAGTCGCTGCTGGAGCAGCTGCAGCTGCGCGACGGCCAGGCCTGGGTGCCGGTGACCACACTCGAGGACGAGCCCCCCCGCATGGCGCCGCTGGCAGCGGCAATCATGGACCTCAACCTCACCGGCATGAACGGGTTTGAACTGGCGCGCCGCCTGCAGGCGCTGGCACCCCAGGTACCGCTGGTGGTCATCACCGCTGCCACCGGCGACGACCTGCTGCGCCACGGCGCCTTACCCGAAGGCGTGCGCTGCCTGCGCAAGCCCTTCAGGCTCGACGAGCTGGAGCAGGCCCTGCAACTGAACTGAGCCATGCTCGACGGTCCGACCGCACTCGTCGTTGCCGCAGGCATGTTCCTGATCCTGCCCCTGCTGGTGTGGGTGAGCCTGCGAACAGTGGCGCAGCCGGCCGTGCTGTGGTGGTGCGGCGGCAGTCTGCTGGCCGGTACCGGCATCGTGCTGATCGGTCTGCGTGAGGGCTTGCCGACCGTGCTGACTTACCACGTGGCCAACACCGCCCTGCTGTCGAGTTTTCTGGGCTGGGCGCAGTCCTTGCGGCTGCAGTTGCGCCGCCCCTGGTCCAGAACTGTCATGGTGGCCGCCATTGTCGGCAATGCCCTGCTGTATGCCGTTCTCTACCTGTGGGCCGAGGAGACCGTGCGTGGACTGACGGTGCGCCTGCTGCTCGGTGTCCTGGCGGGCTATACCGCGACCCTGTCCTGGCAACTGGCGCGGCAGGGACCCAGCAAAAGTGCCGCGGCGATTGCGGCCTCCTACGGTGTGTTGTCGCTGGCCTTTGTGCTGCAACTGGTGGTGGCCGGCTGGCAACCCCATGACCCCGACCCTTTCAGCCGCACCTGGGATGCCGGCGTGCTGGCGCTCATGGCCATGCTCACGGCCGTGGTCGGGCACTTCAGCTACGCCGGCATGATGCTTGACGCCACCACGCGTGAACACCTGCAAAGCCTGCAGCAGCGCATGCGCGAAGAAGCCACCCGGCGTCTTGATTTGCAGCTGGTGCAGCAGGAACATGAGCGCCATCTCTCGCTGGTAGCCGCCTCACTGGCCCATGAGATCAACCAGCCACTGACCGTCGCCTCTGCCCAGCTCGAATTGATCGAACGGCTGGACCAGACGGTGCCCCAGCAACGCCAGCAATTGCCAACCCTGTTTGCCCACATCCAGACCAGCGTGGATCGGGCAGCTGCCATTCTGGAGCGTACCCGCGCTGCACGAGAGCAGCTTGCGATGCAACCGGTCGAATGGATGGCGCAGTTGCAGCTGGCCATCCAGCTGCTCGAACCCCTGGTGCAACAGCACCAGGTTCGCATCGACCTGGCAGCACCGCCACGGCAGCTGTGGTGCGAAGGCGATGCCCTGGCCCTGTCGCAAGTGATGGTCAACCTGATGCGCAACGCGATTGAGGCCATGCAGGCGCAGCCCGGGACACGCGTGCTGCGCCTGCGCTTGTGCCGCGAAGACAAGGAGGCGGTACTGCGCGTTGACGACACGGGACCGGGCTTACCGCCTGCCCTGCTCGGCCATTGGGGTCAGCTCTTCAACACCACCAAGGCCTCTGCGCTGGGCCAAGACCTGGGTTTGCCCATATCGCTGGACATCGTCGAGCAGCACCGTGGCCGGATGACGCTTGAAAACCAGCCCGGCGGTGGGGCCCGCGCAACGGTCAGGCTGCCCTTGCTGAGAGAGGGGCCGACATGACGCTGGATCCCCAAACCATGTACCTGGTGGCAGGCTGCCTGTTCGTCCTGCTGCCCTTGAACACCTGGGTGATCACGGCAGCACCACGTCCCGCCGGTGTGACCTTGTGGAGCCTGGGGGCGCTTGCGGGCGGGGCCGGTCTGTTGCTCATGAGTTTGCGCTCGCAGGTACCCGACCCCGCGAGTTATGCCGCCTACTCCTTCTTGCTGCTGGGCATCTTGTTGTTCATGCAGTCCCTGAGGATCGACCTGCACCGTCCATGGCCTGCCTGGCTGCTGGCCCTGGTGCCGGCCCTGCACCTGCTGGCTGTCCAGATCATGCTCAGCCTCGACGGGACCGACAGGTGGCTGGCGGTGACCGTGCGCGCCTTCAGCCTGGTCAGCCTGCTGGCGATGGCCTGGACGGCCGCTGTCCTGGCCCGACAGGAGCGCAGCTACAACGCCATCCTCATCTGTCTGGGTTTTGTGGTGCCGGCCCTGGCCGTGACGAGCAATCTCATCGCCTCCTGGCAGGGGCAATCGATGCTGGACGATCTGCGCTCGGGCTTGCCCAATTTGCTGGTGGGCCTGACCGGCATGGTCTGTGCCTTGCTGACGAACCTCGGTTATCTGGGCCTGATGATCGAGCGCAGCCACCGTCAGCGTTTGACCTTGCAGGCCAACCGTCTGCGCCAGGAGCGGCGGCATGCCCTCCAGCGTGAACTGGCCCGGCTCGAACGCGCCCGTACCGTGGGTCTGATGGCCCATTCGCTGGCCCATGCGCTGCTGCAACCACTGGCAGCCCTGCGCGTACACGCCGAAACGGGAGCGCGTCTTTGTGCGACCGAGGGACCGGTGGACAAGGCCCTGCTGCAACGTCTGGTGCAGGCGGCCTCGTTGCAACTGGGGCGGGTGGACGAGAAGGTTGGACTGATTCGGCGTTTTTTGCAGGCGGCCCCTTTGCGACCTGCGACGCCGGTGGACCTGTGCCACTGCCTGCGGGACGTGCAGCCGCTCGTGAGCCAGGAAGCCATCAACCATGGGGTGCGACTCGACTGGCAGTTGCCGGCACTGGCTGTCCCGGTCCGTGTCGATGCCCTGTCGGTGATGCAGGTGCTGCTGCAGGTGGTGCGCCACGGCGTGCAGGTCAGTGCCGGACGTCCCGGATGCGAAGTCCGGATGGTGCTGGTGCGCTCCGGGCAGAACGTCACGGTTCAGGTGCTCGACAACGGTCCGCCATTCCCGGAAGAAGCCCTGAAAGGTCCGCCGCTGCGGGCGTCGCTGGCGTCAGCCCCGATGCCGGCACCCAGCTGGAGCCCGGCCCTGCTCATGGCCTGGCGCCTGATGCACGAGATGGGGGCACACATGGTGCTGCACAACCGCCCGGCCGGCCAGGGGGTCTGCGTCGAGTTGCGCTGGCCCCTGGCAGATCCGGCCTGAGCGACACGGATCTGTCCTTGCGGGACAGAGCATTGCGCGTCATGGCGCGCCCAAGGCGATGTCCTCACGCCGGCGGGGTGTGCCGATGGGCGCTGCGGTCAGGCCTTTTTGCGTCGCTGCGATGTCTTCTTCGCTCGGGTAGAGGCCCATGAGCCAGTAGTCAAAGACACGGCGTGCGATCGGGGCCGCATGTGCAGCGCCAAAGCCGGCGTTTTCGACGATCACGGCCACCGCTATCTGCGGGTTCTCGGCCGGCGCAAAAGCCATGTAGAGGGCGTGGTCGCGCTGGTGCTCGGCGAGCTTGGCGGCGTTGTACTTGTCCTTCTGGCCAATCGTCACGGCCTGGGCCGTGCCGGTCTTGCCGGCACTGCTGTAGGGAGCGCCGGCAAAGACACGCGCCGAGGTGCCTTCGGTGGCCACGCCCACCAGGCCTTTGCGGATCACCTCGACATGCTCGGGCCTGAGGCCCAGCGACACCGGTGGCTTTTCCGGCACGTCCTGCTGCACATGCGTGAGCGCATCCTGCGTGGCGGTAACCACCCGCGGGGTATGGCGCAGGCCGCCGTTGGCCAGGGTGGCGGTGGCGCTGGCCAGCTGCAGCATGGTGAACGTGTTGTAGCCCTGGCCAATGCCCAGCGAAATGGTTTCGCCCCCGTACCACTTTTGCTGCTCGGGGCGCTTGTAGTAGGTGCGCTTCCATTCGGTGCTGGGCAGGATGCCCCGCACCTCGCCGGGCAGGTCGATCCCGGTGAGCTGGCCAAAGCCCAGCGGCTTCATCTGGTCATGGATCAGGTCCACCCCCATCTCGTTGGCCAGCGAGTAGTAATAGACGTTGCTCGACTTGATGATCGAGCGCACCATGTCGACCGGGCCGGGGCCGCCTTCGCCATGGCTGCGGAAGGTATGGCCGCCATAGGTCCAGGTGCCGTAGTCCTGCACCACGGCGCTGGCGCTGCGCTTGCCGGTCTGCAGCGCGGCCAGCGCCATGAAGGGTTTGTAGGTCGAGCCCGGCGGGTAGGTGCCGCGCAGGGCGCGGTTGAGCAGCGGGCGATCAATCGACTCGTTGAGCATCTGCCAGTTCTCGACGTCGATGCCGTCGACGAACAGATTGGGGTCAAACGTGGGCTTGCTGACAAAGGCCAGCACCTCGCCGTTGCGCGGGTCGATGGCCACCAGCGCGCCGCGCCGGGGCCCGTAGAGGTCTTCGACCAGTTTCTGCAGGCGGATGTCGATCGACAGCACCACGTTCTGCCCCGGCGTCGCCGGACGGCTGGCCAGTCGCCGCACCGCCCGGCCGCCGGCCGAGGTCTCGATCTCGTGGATGCCGGTCAGGCCATGCAACGCGCTTTCGTAGGCCTGCTCGACCCCGAGCTTGCCGATGTATTCGGTGCCGCGGTAATTGCCGGCTTCGTCTTCCTCTTCGAGCCGTTCCTTGTCGCGGGCGTTGATGCGTCCGATATAGCCAATCACATGGCTGGCGAGTTCGCCGTGCGGGTACTGCCTGAACAGCCGCGCCTTGACCTCGACGCCGGGAAAACGGAAACGCTGGGCCGTGAAGCGGGCGACTTCCTCATCGCTCAGGCGGTTGCGG
>Ga0255182_1000533_pt1 | contig 24512 bp, 21 predicted proteins | sample Atl_UVDOM_RepA_8_FD_188420 | JGI IMG/M metagenome (GOLD analysis project Ga0255182, IMG submission 188420) | Freshwater microbial communities from Altamaha River, Georgia, United States - Atl_UVDOM_RepA_8d | ecosystem: Environmental > Aquatic > Freshwater > River | place: USA: Georgia...
CAACCGCCAGGTCGACCAGACCGGCCCGCTTGGCGCGTCGGGCATCCAGGCTCTTGGCCGTGAGCATCATGTCCAGCGCGGCCTGCGGCCCGATTACACGCGGCAGTCGCAGCATGCCACCCCAGCCAGGAACAATGCCGAGCAGCACCTCAGGTAGCCCGAGTCGGGTGGAAGGCTCATCGACTGCAATGCGATATCGGCAGGCAAGTGAGAGCTCAAGTCCTCCGCCAAGGCATACCCCTCGAATCAGGGCGAGCGTGGGATACGAGACCGATGCGAGTCGATTAAAAAGATTCCAGCCACGGGCGATTAATGCATTGGCCTGTTCCGGCGAGTCGAGTTGTTTAAATTCCTCAATGTCTGCACCAGCAATAAAACCGGATGACTTTGCCGACTGAATAATCAATCCAGTGGGAGGCTGCTGATCCATCTTGTCGAGCTGCTCAGAAAATTCTGCGAGCACCTCCGCGGTCAGCTTATTCATGCTCGCCTGTGCGGTGTTTAAGCCCATCCACACGATGCCATCGGCATCGACGGTGATTTCCCAATGTTTCATCATGCTGCCTCCAACAAGGCAGCGCCGCCTTGGCCACCGCCAATGCATATTGCTGCGATTCCGCGATGCTGGCCGGTCATCTTGAGCGCGTGTGCGAGATGCAGGGTAATGCGGGCACCCGATGCACCGACGGGGTGTCCGACGGCAATCGCACCACCATGGATATTGAGCTTTGATTCATCTAGGACTCCAGAGATCTCTTTGTGAGGCTGTCCGTGCAGGATGTCTTGGCATAACGCTGCATCTTGGAGTGCCCGTATACAGCCCATGACCTGTGCAGCAAAGGCCTCGTTGATCTCCCAGAGATCAAGATCCTGCAGCCCAAGACCGTAGCGCTGCATCAGCGGCAGCGCGGCATACACGGGGCCTAGCCCCATCTCGGCCGGATCCAGTCCCGCCCAATGGATATCAAGAATGCGTGCGATCGGCCGCAGGCCGTGATCGCGGACGGCCTGTTCGGATGCGAGCAGGCACCATGCGGCGCCGTCGGTTACCTGCGAGCTGTTTCCGGCAGTAATGTTTCCGTAGGGGCGATCAAATACGGGTTTAAGTTTTGCAAGACCCTCCAGTGAGGAGTCCTCTCGTACGCCATCGTCCTGGGCATATATCTTTCCCTGGGCATCGATCAGCGGAACGATTTCATGAAAGGCATCGGTCTGCCGGCCTGCGGTAGCACGCTGATGGCTGCGTACGGAAAAGGCATCCATCTCTCTGCGGCTGATGCCGAATCGATAGGCAAGGTTCTCCGCGGTCTGCCCCATCGAAAGCCCAACCACAGGATCGGTGAGTCCTCTTAATAGGGCGATGATGGGTTTGAACAATTGACCTGGATTGAGCCGAAGAAAGTGCTGAAGCCGAGCGATAGCGGTTTTTTTGGTGGACATATCGGCGAACCAGCGCACCATTTGATCGGAGTAAAGCAGTGGGGTACGCGAGAGCGCGTCAACACCACCTGCAAGCACCAGATCAGATCGTCCGAGCCGAATATTGGCCATTGCAGAGTCGAGCGCCTGCAGCCCGGAGGCGCAGTTACGCATCACGGTCCAGCCCGTGACCGAGTGTCCGCATCCCATGCGAAGTGCGACTACGCGGCCGATATTGACCTCATCGGGCGCGGGTGCGGCGCACCCGAGAATCACTTCATCTATCGCTTCCGGGGAGAAGGGCTGGCGCAGCAGCAGGGCGCGGCCAGCCTGTGTCGCGAGGTCCGATGCGCTAAAGGGTCCTGGCCCACCGCGGGCCTTCAGAAATGGGGTGCGGGCACCGTCGACAAGGTAGACCGCTTTCTGTGCCTGATCCATCATGCGGCCCGGGCGTGTAGCGCGGATGCCGAATCCGACATCGGGGTAGAGGGCGACTCCGCAGAGGCGTGAATCTCAAACGGAAAGTCATCGACATGGATCACGCGGTCGCGAAGTTCATCGCGCCGTGTTAAGGCCGAGAATTCCTCGGCTGTGATGATGCCTTTTTCTAGGGCCAGCCGGCCGATATCCCGGATATTGGCGAGCGGTTCATTCTTGAAGATGCCGCGTTTTTCTGCTGCGCGAATCTTCGCATCGATGGGTTCGGCCGCGATCATGGCTTTCAGGGCATGCTCGATTGCACCGACCGGATCGTGTTCATTGTCGTGTACAAAACAAATGGGAGTGAGGCGATCCCGGGCATCCCCCGGATTTGCAATCAGCTGCGCGATACGATGGCCAACGCGATCCGAGGCTACTGCCGTGGGGATTCCCCAGGGAAACAGCATCACGCGCAGCAGCCTTCCCAGAGCCCGGTTCGGGAAGTTCTGGAGCACACCCTCAAAGGCGGTTGCGATTTTATTGAGGCAGTCGTCGATGCACCAGCGTACAACGTCTGCATCTTCCCGTATTCGACCCTCCATCTCGTAGCGCTTCAGTACGCAGCTGGCCAGAAACATGTGGGCAAGAATATCCCCGAGTCGTGCGGAGAGCCGCTCTTTGCGCTTTAAGCTTCCGCCCAGCAACAGCATCGTGATATCTGCAAGAAATGCGAAGGAGACTGAGGCATGGTTAATCCTGCGCATCGCGCTGCGCATTTCGACAGGCCCGACATTGCCAGGACCGGCGAATTTTGCTGCGGTAAGTCCATGCCACACTGCACGCATTCCGTTGCCCATGATGGTTCGGATATGGCCCCAGAAGGCCGCATCAAAGGCCTTGAGCCCCTGAACACGATCGGGATGTTGTGCTGCCTGCATTTCCGCGAGCAGAAAAGGATGGCAGCGTATTGCGCCCTGTCCAAACAGAATCAGGTTGCGGGTAAGGACATTGGCGCCTTCGACGGTAATGCCGATCGGCATCTGTTGATAGGCCAGCCCAAGAATATTGGATGGTCCCATGCAGATGCCTTTCCCGCCCACGATATCCATGCTGTCAGTGACGACCTGTCGAGCCCGTTCGGTGACATGGTATTTCGCGATTGCCGAGACCACAGAGGGCCGCTGGCCCAGGTCAATGCTGGTTGCTGATAGTGTTCGCACAGCGTCGTTGAGATAGGTGTATCCGGCGATTCGAGCCAGCAGCTCCTCGATGCCCTCAAATCGGGAGATCGGTGTCTTGAATTGGTGACGAATACGCGAATAGCCACCTGCGACTCGCGCAGCGAGTTGTGCGAGTCCCGCATTGGCCGAGGGTAGAGAAATGGCGCGTCCTGCCGAGAGGCACTCCATTAACATGCGCCAGCCCTGGCCAGCCATGCTTGGCCCGCCGATGATGAACTCCAAGGGCATGAAGACCGCATCTCCCTGGGTGGGTCCATTCATGAAGTAGGTGTTCATTGGAATATGACGACGGCCGATCGTCACACCCGGATGATCGTGTGGCACCAAGGCGCAGGTAATGCCGAGATCCTTGGTCTTGCCGAGCAGTCCATCGGGATCAAATAGCCTAAAGGCAAGCCCCAGAATCGTGCAGACTGGTGCGAGCGTGATGTAGCGCTTATTCCATGTGACCCGCATTCCCAGCGTCTCTCTGCCCTGCCAGACACCCTTACAGACAATGCCGACATCGGGAATAGATGCGGCGTCCGAACCCGCCCATGGGCTGGTCAGCGCAAAGGCGGGGATTTCCTCGCCGCGTGCAAGGCGGGGCAGGTAATAGTTTTTCTGCTCATCAGTGCCATAGTGGAGCAGCAGCTCTGCTGGTCCCAGGGAGTTGGGCACCATGACCGAGATGGCCAGTGGTGAAGAGCGTGTTGAGAGTTTGGCAACCACCTGTGAATGGGCATAGGCGGAAAATCCCTTGCCGCCGTACTCCTTCGGAATGATCATTCCGAGGAATCCGTTTTCCTTGATGTAACTCCAGGCCTCTTGGGGCATGTCATGGTCTTCGAAATTAATTTTCCATTCATTGACCATCCGGCAGGCATGTTCAACCTCGTGATCAAGAAACGACTGCTCTTCCTGGGTGAGCTGAGGCCGTGGGATTGCGCTTAAGCCGGCCCAATCCGGACGGCCCCTGAATAAGTTGGCCTCCCACCAGACTGTTCCTGCCTCCAGGGCTGCCCGCTCGGTATCGGACATTGCCGGCAGGGCAGCGCGAAATCCGCGCAGGATCGGTGCAGTCAGCAGTTGCCGCCGCAGCGGTGCGATGGTGAGTACTGCGCCAATCGCAGCAAGCACAGCGATGAGCAATAGGGTCCACGTCATGGCGTCTTCCTCTCGGATGGTTCAATAAATTGGGGGAGCGGGGCACGCAGGCCGCCGATCAGAAATTGCAACAGCCGCTCCGTCAGCTGATCAATCGCGCTGGCATGCTGCTGGGCATGGGTAGGTGATTTACCGTCGGATTCATCCCAGCCAGTAATGAGCCGCAAGATATCGGTGCCCGCAATCGCATAGGCGGTAGCGCCGAGCATGAAATGAAAACGCCAGATAATCTCGCTGCGGGGTACGTCGGGCAACGCTTTAAATAATGCTGTTTTGTAGCGCTCTAAGACCTGATGGTATTCGTCTGCAAGAAATGCCCTAATGAAGTCTGCCGGCTCGGTCATGGTTCGGCCGAGTAACTTCAGAAATGTCGGCCCTGTCTGCGGGTCGTCTTTGGCGATGCGTAACAGAGTGCCGAAGAAGGCCTCGAGGATCTTGCTTGGCTTCAGTGGTTTAGTTCCAGCGGCATGCTCTAGCGCATCCAGTGCGCGCAGGCGTTCCTGATTGACACGGTCCAGTCCGCGCTTGAGCACTTCCTGGACCAGCGATTCTTTGCTGCCGAAGTGATAGTTGACTGCTGCCAGGTTGGCGCCGGCCTCGGCAGTAATTTTGCGTAGTGACGTCGCCTCGAATCCATGCTGGACAAACAAGCGTTCGGCCACATCCAACAGCCGTTCCCGGGTAATGGGCGTGGCCTCCCGGGCGGCCCCCTGCCGGACCCTGGCCCGGGGGGCGGTGGTTCGACTGGGGCCGCGACGGCGGAGGGTTCGAGCAGTATCATTCATACGTTCGTTTGAATTGGACCTGGACCCGGGAAACTTTGCAAGGCCGGTGTCAGGAGCCGCCCGGGCGGCGGTGCTCAACGAGCTCAGGCTGAAGGGTGGCGTGGTCAATGCCATGCCGTTGCCGGAGTAAGGACTGTATGGCCTGGAGCATGTCGGGCCAGTTCGACAGGTCTGTTACCTCGAGATGTGCGGTCAGGGAGATTTCACCCGGGGTTGTCTCCCAGATGTGCAGGTTATGAACGCGAATCACGCCATCGAGAGCGACGAGTTCGGCGCCCACCTTTTTGAAATCGACGGACTCGGGCACGTGCTCCATCAGGATACGGGTGGAGTCTTTGAGCAGACCGAGAGTGGATTTCAGGATCAGTCCGCATACAAAGAGAGAGAGCAGGGGATCAATGGGTGTCCATCCCGTCCATGTCACGACGGCGCCGGCGATGATGGCGGCAATTGAGCCCAGCAGATCTCCGAGCACATGGACCAATGCAGCCTTTGAATTGAGACTGTCCTGGTCTTTTGAGAGAAGCCAAGCGACCGCCAGGTTGATCAGCAGTCCGAGCGCGGCGACTCCCATCACGGTCGTGCCGTTAATGGCGTGCGGATGAGCAAAACGGCTGATCGCCTCCCATCCGATCCACAGCGCCAGAATGAGCATGCCGAGAGAATTAACGAATGCGGCCAATGCTTCTGCGCGACCGTGTCCATAGGAGCTGGTCTCGGTGGGCGGTCTACGGGCGATGATCTGTGCCGCCAGCGCGAGAAAGAGCGCTGTGGAGTCTGTGATCATGTGGCCCGCATCGGCCATCAGGGCCATAGAACCCGAGATCAATGCTGCAGCGAATTCAACAAGCGCAAACGTAAGGGTCAGTGCGACTGCCCAGCCAAGCACTTTGGCATTTAATGCTGGCCGCGCATGGCCGCGCACGGCATCTTCCCCGTGATGCTCATGCAAATGAATGCTCATGATGTGCCGACATTCCGATGTCGGGCTTCATCTAGTGTTGTCTGGATGGTAGGGTATTGGAGTGTCATGCCAAGCTCCCGACGGAGGCGCTGTGATCTGACGCGTCGAGAGTCGGCAAGAAATCCCATCATCATCGGATGAATTTCGCCTTTCGCTGCGAGCGCAGCCATTTCCTCTCGTGAGACCCGTGGTGGCCGGGGCAGTGACAGTGCATCGGCAACGGTATCGAAGTAGTCGGCCATCTTCATTTCAGTCTGATCCACCGTGTTGGTGATTCGACCGGGCCTGCCGCGAAATAGGCTGACGAAGGCGATCCGCGCAAGATCGTCTGCATGAATGTGATTAGTGAAGACATCGTCCTGAGGCCGCAGTGCTGGCTGGCGTGCCTTTAATCGTGCCAGTGGCAGGCGATCGCCGCTGTCATTGATGCCGGGGACGCGAAGAATATGGGCGCCGAGTGGCCGCAACACGCGTTCGGCATCAAGCCGTCGAAGGGAGCGGGGTTGAACTGTTCTGCAGGCAGAGGTCTCTGAAACGATGGCACCGCTATGGTTACCGTAGACGCCTGTCGTGCTCAGGTACACGAGTGGAAGACGATGCGTTAGCCCACGAATGGCGGCCGCAAGATGGCGTGCACGCGAATCACGTGGTGATCGGGATGGCGACTCTGCTGTCGGAAGATAAATGGCTGCTGCCTGTAAGAGCGCCATGACTCTGCGCACCGATGGCCGATGGTCAAGATCGGCAGAGATGGTCGCGTGTCGGGCCGCTTGGAATGATGCGTGAAGATCTTCTGGCAGCCGGTGTAAAGATGATCTGCCGATGGCAATCAGCCGGGGTCCGTGACGTCGATGATCTCGGCCCAGACACCATGCGGCGGTCCGCGCGGCGACATCGCCAAATCCAACTAGGCCAATGCGCAGACGTCTGAATTCCCTGGGCAGTGCCATTTTCGAAGTTAGATGGGTTTTAGAAAGCAAAAACCCTTCGATCGCTCGAAGGGTTTTTTGCTTGCGACGCGAGAGGGTACTTACTTGATGGTGAGTACGTATTTCGCCATGGCGAGTGCATCTGCATCCGAGACCTGGGGATGCGGGGGCATTGGGATCGGACCCCAGACACCCTGGCCACCTGATTTAATTTTCTTGGCCAGTTTGTCGGCTGCGCCGCCATCAGAGGCGTATTTCGCAGCAACATCTTTATAGGCAGGTCCAACCAGTTTCTTGTCGTTGGCATGGCAGGCGGTACAGTTATATTTCTTGATCAGATCGGGCGACGCAAAAGCGGCCCCGGCAGATGCCATCATGCCTGCGGCGACGGTGAGTGCGACAAACTTGCGCATGGAAATTCTCCTGTATGAAAAACTGTTGCGAATCATTTAGAGCAGATTGGAACACCTTTTTCTGCTTCTTTTAACGAGCCGAGCGTCCGGCCGGTTGACGCAGATTGTATCGCTAATCCAGGGTTCGGCCTCCTTTGGCCCATCAGCGGGGGATCTCCGGCTGGGAGAGTTCTGGATCCGTTACGGCACCGCGACTGGCGGAGGACGCGAGCTTGGCAAATTTGGCCAGCACCCCTCGGGTGTAGCGGGGGGCGGGCGGCTGCCAGGCCGCCTTGCGCGCGCTCATCTCTGCATCGCTGATATTGAGCTGAATGAGCTGTTGGTGAGCGTCGATCGTGATGGTGTCTCCTTCTTGAATCAGGCCGATTGGCCCGCCGACGGCGGCTTCGGGCGCCACATGGCCGACCACCATGCCCCAGGTGCCACCGGAGAAACGGCCGTCTGTGATCAGGCCGACCGATTCGCCGAGTCCCTGCCCGATGAGTGCGGAGGTCGGCGCCAGCATCTCCCGCATGCCAGGACCGCCACGCGGACCCTCGTAACGGATGACCACCACATCTCCAGCGCGAATGGCGCGATCCATGATGGCCTGCATGGCCGCATCCTCTGAATCGAATACCCGCGCCGGCCCGGTGATAACCGGATTTTTCAGGCCGGTGATTTTTGCAACACAACCCTCCGGGGAGAGGTTGCCCTTCAGGATGGCCAGATGGCCCTGGGCGTACAGTGCCTTGCTGATCGGACGAATGACATCCTGGTCGGCCCGGGGCTGGGCGGGAATAGTACTTAGCATTTCTGCCACGGTCTTGCCGGTGATGGTCATGCAGTCACCGTGAATCAGGCCGGCATCGAGCAGGATCTTCATCACCTGGGGAATACCACCCGCCTTGTGAAGATCGGTCGCGACGTACTTTCCTGACGGTTTAAGGTCACAGATCACCGGCACTTTGCGCCGAATGCGCTCAAAGTCATCGATATCCCATTGCACCCCCGCGGCATGAGCGATTGCGAGAAAGTGCAGCACTGCATTGGTGGAGCCGCCGACAGCCATGATGACGGCGACTGCATTCTCGATTGATTTCCGGTTAATGATGTCGCGTGGCTTGAGCCCTTGTCGGATTGCCTCCACGAGGACGCGTGCAGACTCAGCAGCACTGTCAATTTTCTCTCGATCCTCGTTGGCCATGGTGGAGGAAAACGGCAGGCTCATGCCCAGCGCTTCAAACGATGAGCTCATGGTATTTGCGGTGTACATTCCGCCGCAGGATCCAGAGCCCGGGCAGGAGCGCTTTTCAATTTCTTTGAAGTCGGACTCATTGAGTCTGCCGGCGGTGAACTCGCCCACGGCCTCAAATGCCGACACGATGGTCAGATCTTGGCCCTTGTAGTGCCCCGGTTTGATGGTGCCACCGTAGACATAAATGGCTGGCACGTTTGTGCGGGCGATGGCCATCATGCCGCCAGGCATATTTTTGTCACAGCCACCGATCACGACGACGCCATCGAGCCACTGGCCATTGACGCAGGTCTCGATACAGTCAGCGATTACCTCGCGTGAGATGAGCGAGTATTTCATCCCCTCGGTGCCCATGCTCATGCCATCAGAGATGGTCGGTGTGCCGAAAATCTGCGGATTCGCGTGGGCTGCCTGAAGTGCGGATACCGCAGCGTCAGCGAGCGGCTGCAGCCCGCTGTTACAGGGAGTGATGGTGGAGTGGCCGTTGGCCACACCCACCATGGGCTTGTTCACGAAGTCCTCTTCTTTGTAGCCCATCGCGTAATACATCGAGCGATTCGGCGCACGGGCGACCCCTTCGGTCACCATTCGTGACCGTTCATTGAGACGTTTAGGTGATTTTGAGTTCTCTTGCGCCATGGCCGTGTCCCCTGCGAATGCAAAGGTTATATTGTGCCGTATGACGTCTGCCGCCCTGATCCACCCGCAGTTTGACCCGATCGCATTTTCGTTAGGCCCGCTCGCGGTCCGCTGGTATGGACTGATGTACCTAGTGGCGTTTGCGGCAGTGTTGATTCTTGGACGCCTGCGCCTTCGTCGGGCAGGATCGGCTGCCGTACTCGATCCGAAGGGATTGGACGATGTGCTGCTTTTTGGTGTTCTCGGCGTTGTGATTGGGGGCCGGCTGGGCTATGTGCTTTTTTATAGGCCCGGGTACTACCTTTCGCACCCTGCAGAGATCCTTGCGGTATGGCAGGGTGGTATGGCGTTTCACGGTGGGATGCTCGGCGTCATCGTGGCCCTGGCGCTTTTTTGCAGGCTCCGTCGTCTCGATTTTTTACGGCTCACGGATTTCATTGCGCCTCTGGTGCCCTTTGGCCTTGCGGCCGGGCGGCTCGGAAACTTTATCAATGGCGAGCTTTGGGGCCGTCCCGTTCTCAACGATGGACTGCCGTGGGCCATGATTTTTCCGCAGGCGGGCGATATGCTGGCCCGTCATCCCTCGCAGCTCTACCAGATGTTGTTGGAGGGCCTTTTGCTTGCGGCGGTGCTGTGGCGTTACTCTGCCTCGGCCCGGCCGGTGGGTGCCGTGTCGGGCATGTTCTTGCTGGGCTATGGCCTGGCCCGTGGTCTCGCTGAGTTTGCCCGCGAACCCGATTCATTTCTGGGACTGCTCTCGTGGGGCCTGTCCATGGGACAATGGCTCTCCATTCCAATGATCGTGGCCGGTGCAGTCCTCCTGTTCTGGTCGTATCGTCGCGGATCTTGATGCAATGACTGCAGAAGTGTCATCGTTGGGCTCTATCCGGTGGTCGGCCGATGCGTCGGTGGCCCGGGTGCTGATATCGAATCCCGGACAGTTAAATGCCATTTCGATTCGAATGTGGCGAGAGCTACGCGCATGCTTTGCCGAGATATCCGGAAGAACAGACCTGCGTGTGGTGCTGATCACCGGGGAGCATAGTGCGTTCGCCGCCGGTGCGGATATTTCCGAATTTCCACGCCAGCGCATGAACCGTGAGCAGGTACGTGTGTATCACGAAGATCTCATCGCCCCGGCGTTGCAGGCCATCATGAACTGCCCCCTGCCCGTTGTGGCGGCCATTGACGGGGCCTGCGTGGGCGGTGGGCTCGAAATTGCAAGCGCCTGCGATATCCGAATTGCAACAGATCGCAGTCGTTTTGGTGTGCCGATCAACCGTCTCGGATTTCCGATGGCACCTGCCGAGGCGGCTGCTCTGGTGGGTTTGGTGGGTGGGGCTTGCGCATTGGAATTGCTGCTTGAGGGCCGAATTCTGGATGCGGAAGAGGCATACGATAAAGGCCTGATCAATCGCGTTGTTCCGCAGTCCTTGTATGAAGACCAGGTCAATAATGTGATCGGCCATATCGTGGCGGGCGCGCCTGCAACCGCCCGTCGAAACAAGTGGCTGATCAGAAAACTGATGGTGCTGGCTCAGGGGTCGGGGCTCACGCCTGCGCAGCACGAGGCGAGCTGGGACTTCGTTGACTCGCAGGATTATCGCCGTGGCGTAGACGCTTTTCTTAGTAAAACCAGCCCAAAATTTTCTGATGATTAATGCCGTGGGTGTGTGATGAGTAATCTGTATCGAATTTTAGAATCCCAATTTCCTAAGGCTGCTGGCGCATGCGCTTTCGAGACGGCCGATGGCCGTTACTACACCTTTGATGATCTACGGGCGGGCAGTGCGAAGCTGGCCAATTGGCTGGCATCCTTGAATATCCCGCGCGGCAGCCGAATTGCAGTACAGGTAGAGAAGTCCGTTGAGGCCGTTATGCTGTACCTGGCAACGCTGCGCGCGGGGTTGGTCTTTCTTCCGCTGAACACGGCCTACCGAGAGTCGGAGATCACCTACTTTTTGAAAGATGCCGAACCGGCCGTGGTGGTCTGCAGCCCCGACAACATGCATTGGGTGGAGCCGATCGCCCGGGCCGCAGGATGTCACCATGTCATGACCTTGGGCGAGGCGGCCGACGGCACGCTGATTGACGCTGCGCGCGGCTGCAGCGCCCTCTTTAAGACTGTTGTGAGCCGATCGGATGATCTGGCTGCAATCCTGTATACCTCTGGGACAACGGGCCGTAGTAAAGGGGCCATGTTGAGCCATCGTAATCTTGCCTCTAATGCCCAGACATTAAAGCGTGCCTGGCAGTGGCGTTCGGGAGACGTGTTGTTGCATGCACTGCCGATTTTTCACGTGCATGGCCTATTTGTTGCCCTTCATGGTGCATTGATTAACGGCAGTAAAACATTGTGGCTATCCAAGTTTGATGCAGACCAGATCATTCGATTGCTGCCTCGGGCAAGCGTGATGATGGGCGTGCCAACGTTTTATGTGCGGCTTGCGGCCGATGCACGGCTTAACCGTCGCCTTGTGAAGGGGATGCGGCTGTTTATCTCAGGGTCGGCGCCGTTACTGGCGGAAACGTTTTCTGCGTTTAAGGCGAGAACCGGACACACGATTTTGGAGCGTTATGGCATGAGTGAGACGATTATGCTGACCTCCAATCCGGTGCGGGGAGAGCGCAGGGCCGGCACAGTGGGCCAGCCACTGCCGGGTGTTGGTGTTCGAATTGCCGACGATCAGGGCCGCGTCATCCGTAGAAAAAGGTCAGGCCTCTCCGAGATCGGAGGTGTTCAGGTCAGGGGTCCGAATGTGTTCTCTGGCTATTGGCGCATGCCTGAGAAAACCCGTGAGGAATTCACCACCGATGGGTGGTTTAAGACTGGGGATATGGGCAGGTGGGATGCCGAGGGCTACCTGCACCTCGTCGGCAGGAGTAAAGATCTGGTCATTACGGGTGGCTATAACGTCTACCCGAAGGAAATTGAAATGCTGATCGATGCGATTCCCGGCGTCGATGAGTCGGCTGTAATCGGTATCCCGCATCCGGATTTTGGCGAGGCGGTCACGGCGGTGGTGGTGCTGAAGGCGGGCGCGCGCGTCGATGCGGATGCTTTACTGGCGCAGATCAAACCCCGAATTGCGAATTACAAGGTTCCCAAGAGCATTCATATCGTGCAAAGCCTGCCCCGAAACGCGATGGGCAAGGTTCAAAAGAATCTCCTGCGCGAGCAGTTTGGTTGAGCGGTATCGCAGCCGAGGGCACTACAGGACGTGGCGGGTGGGCCTCAGGGAAGGCGCTCCATGATCGCCTCCAGCCGGTCGGAGGCCAGGCGCAGACGGTCACTCACGGCACGATGCTCCGCACTGAGCTGCGCATTCTGATTACGAAGCCGGGTGTTTTCTTGTCGGAGCTGATTGACGATGGCAACCAGCGCGTCTGTCTTTTCGGAGAGGGCATCTAATTCAGCAAGCATGACGGGTATGTTACCAAGTCGATTCAAGGGCGGATAATCCGAAGAATGAAATTTTTCAACATTTTGATCTGGCTGGCGCTCTCAGTGAGCTCTGCGGTGCAGGCACAGGGGCTGCTGCAAAAGGCGCAGCAGTCTGCCGACGGGCCGAATTTCACTGAGGGGATGAGTCGGGTGGGCCGGCTGCAGGCTGGGCTCGTCGCGGAGCGCAAAAGCATTGTTCCGGGACAGTCTGTCTGGGTCGGCCTGCGTCTCGTTCACGACCCGCACTGGCACACCTATTGGCGAAACCCGGGTGATTCGGGTCTGCCGACGCGAATAGAGTGGCGATTACCCGCCGGCTGGAAGGCGGGCAGCATTCAGTGGCCTACGCCCAAACGCCTTCCGGTGGGACCCCTTGCAAATTTCGGTTACGAAGGCGATCTGCTGTTGGCCGTTGAACTCATTGCGCCTGCGGCGGTCTCGGGCCGCGAGGTCGTGTTGCAGGCCCAGGCCCACTGGCTGGTGTGTAAAGACGTTTGTATTCCTGGCGAGGCGGCGTTGGCTTTGCGCCTGCCCGTGGTCAATGATCCCAAGGCCGTAGAGCCCTCTGTGGACAGCGGGCTTTTTGCGACAGCCCGCGCGTCATGGGCTCGTAAGGACACGGTACGGGCCGTCAGTGCACATGTTGTGGATAAACAGTTGTCATTCACCTGGCCGCGTCACGATGGTGAGGAGTCAGCGGGATTTTTCTTTCCCTATCTCGAGGGCCTGATTCTTCCGGCTGCTGCTCAGCGGCTCTCAAAAACAGAGTCCGGATGGCGGCTCGATATTCCTCTCGGTGAGTCATCATCTTCTGTGGTTGACGAGGTTCGAAAAACCAAGCACGTCGATGGGATCTGGGTGATGGCCGATCAGGCGGGCGTTGAATGGCGGGCGGCGTTCTCGGCCCAGCCACCCGCAGCAGCGGTCAGCCTCGTGAGTGAGGGCAAGACGGCAGCGGATGCCGCACCATCTGTTCAGAGTGCTGCGCCTTTGGGCAGCACGATTTTCTGGTCGGCGATGGGAGCCGCTTTGCTGGGCGGCCTGATTCTCAATCTGATGCCATGCGTGTTCCCCGTTATTGGGCTGAAGGTGTTGTCATTTGCAGAGTCTGCTCATTCAACCGCGACCACTGTGATCCGATCTCTGATGTTCTCGCTGGGTGTCATCCTGACGTTTGTTGCGATGGCAATACTGCTGATCGGTCTGCGTTCTATTGGCGAATCTGTCGGCTGGGGTTTTCAGCTACAAAGCCCAGCGGTGGTGCTGATGCTTGCACTGTTGTTCGTGCTTCTCTCCCTCAATCTGCTTGGTGTATTCGAGATGGGGCTGCTGGCGGTGCGGGTAAGCAACATCGGATTTGCGGACAGGACTGCATCCGCACCGAATGCGTCAGGCGCCTTCATGTCCGGGGTGCTGGCAGTGATCGTGGCGTCGCCCTGCACCGCGCCGTTTATGGGCAGCGCGATTGGGTTCACTGCGACAGCGGGTCTGCTGGAGACGTTATTGGTATTTGCAAGTCTTGGGGTCGGGATGGCCTTGCCCTATCTCCTGCTTGCCTTCCTGCCTGATCTTCTGAAAGCGTTGCCAAGGCCTGGCCCCTGGATGCTGGTCTTTAAGCAGGTCATGGCCTTTCCTATGTTGGCGGCGGCGGCCTGGTTGATCTGGGTGTTGGCAGGTTTACTGGGTGCAGAGCGAATTCTTGCGGCCTTGGTGGCGGCAATCGCGTTATCGATGCTGCTATGGATTTATGGCGCATTCTTGCAGCGCGGACAGGCGGGGCCGATATCGCTTGCGGGGATCCTGCTGTCGTTCATCATGCTGGTGACGGCCGTTTTTTGGACGCTGCGTGATGACCGTGCGGCCGCGGTCTCTCAGACGGTTCAGACGGGGCCAGCTTCAGATCAGCTCTCTGGGTCGGTGGGCACGGTATGGCAGCCGTGGGCCCCCGGCCTTGCCGAACGACTGGCCACCCAGGGTGCAACGGTTTTTGTCGATTTCACCGCGAGCTGGTGCATTACATGTCAGGCCAACAAAGTTCGAGTGCTGCAGTCTGATGCAGTGATGAAAGCGTTCCGCGAACAACGGGTGCATCTGTTGCGTGCTGACTGGACGAGACAGGATGCTCAGATTGCTGCTGAGCTCGCGCGCCATGGACGCAACGGTGTGCCGCTTTATCTGGTGTACCGACCGGGAGCGCTTCGCCCGAAGATTCTCTCTGAGTGGCTCACGGAACGAGAGGTTTTGTCGTCGCTGCGAAAGGAGTAGCGATGACTTTGTTAAGCCTTCAGGCCAAGCACATCCTGCATATCAAATAGGCCAGGACCGCGTTGCATGAGAAAGCGGGCAGCGCGCAAGGCGCCTTGGGCGTAGGTCGCACGAGAGGAAGATTTGTGGGTGATTTCGATGCGCTCGCCGGTGCCAGCGAAGAGCACCGTGTGGTCACCAACAATATCGCCACCACGAATCACCGAGAATCCGATTTCACGTGCGGGACGGGCCCCCGTCTGGCCCTCGCGTGAATAGCGGGCATCCCGGGCGAAATCACGTCCGGCTGCCTGGGCGACGACTTCGCCCATTTTGAGGGCAGTACCAGACGGCGCATCCACCTTGTGGCGATGGTGGGCCTCAATGACTTCGATATCAAAACCCTCTGCGAGATAGCGTCCCGCTGTCTCAAGTAGTTTGAGCGTGATGTTGACGCCAACGCTCATGTTGGGGGCGAACACCGTGCCATTGCTTTGGCTGAACTCTTTAATGAGCGCAAGGCCGTGGGCATCAAAACCTGTGGTGCCGATGACGGCACGCACGCCATGGGTCCGACAGGCCTCGAGGTAGGCGAGGGTGGCCTCGGGGCGCGTGAAATCAATCAGCACATCGGCGTTGGCCATCGCCTGGGCTGGGGCACTGGAGATCTGAACGCCTGTGGATTGGCCCATGAACTCACCCGCGTCACGGCCAATCATTGGACTGTCCGCGATATCACAGGCTGCAGCGAGTCTCAGCTGCGGATCGGACAGCACAGCCTCGATCAGCATGCGGCCCATTCGGCCGGTGGCTCCAGATATGGCGATTCGGATGGGCGGTGAGGCGGTTGTCATGAGTCTTATCTCGCGGGTCTCGAAGGCAAAAGTTCCTCTCCACCTTCGCGTGGCAGCGGATCGCCGCCCCAGGATTCGAGGAGTTCGTTCTTGAACTGGACATAGAAGCGGCGGCGGTCCTGACGACCGTCACCACGTTGGAGCTTGAAGACATAGTCCCAGCGATCATCACGAAATGGGTCTACCAGTAGCGGTGTGCCCAGAAGGGTACGGACCTGCTCTCGGGTCATTCCTTTTTTCAACTGCGCTGCGAGGGACTCGGTAACGTAGTTGCCCTGTCCGACGTCGATTCGGTAGGGAGTAAGCCATCCCGGCGGGTTGTTTTTCAGGGCGTCGAACCGATCCTTGGCCGCACATCCTGTCAAGACCATCGCGACGATGGCCAAGCCAGCGGCGTGCGTGAGCCCCCGGGCGCACCTCGGGTAATTGGGGAGGGTGTCGTCGCGTTCGGACGGTTTTTTCAAAGACATAGGCCGCTATGATAAGCCCCATGCCCGGCGCACACGATCTCAAGAACACAGGCCTAAAAGTTACCGCCCCCCGGCTCAAAGTGCTGGATATTTTCCATCGCGCCAGCACGCGCCACTTGACGGCCGAGGATGTCTATCGGGCGCTGCTTGCTGAGTCCGTGGATATTGGCCTGGCGACTGTGTACCGGGTGCTCACACAGTTTGAACAGGCCGGGATTTTATCGCGGGGCCACTTCGAATCAGGCAAGGCGGTCTATGAACTCAACGAGGGTTCGCATCATGATCATCTCGTCTGCCTCGACTGTGGACGCGTTGAAGAGTTCTGTGACCCTGCGATTGAAGAGCGTCAGCGAAGTGTTGCGCAGGAACACGGATTTCAACTTGCTGATCACGCCCTATCGCTTTATGGGCATTGCCGTCGCGAGAACTGCCCCCATCGGGCCATGACCGAGATCGGCCCGAGAACATCAAAGGGTAAGTAAAGAGCGTGCATGCTCGCGCGAGGTCTTCTCGGCGCCCTGGTCACCCAGCATTCTGGCAATCTCCTCGACCCGTTGTTCTGCATCGAGTTCGGTCAGGGCGCTCACGGGCGCTCCCGAATCACGACGTTGCTTGAGTACGCGAAGGTGATGGTGCCCTCGGGCGGCCACCTGGGGTAGATGGGTCACGCACATGACCTGCCTCGTTTCGCCGAGCTGGCGCAGTAGCTGGCCCACCGTGTGGGCGACATTGCCGCCGATTCCCGAGTCAACCTCATCAAAGATAAGCGTCGGAATTTTATTTGATGATGCCGTGACGACTGCGATCGCCAGGCTAATGCGGGCCAGTTCGCCGCCAGAGGCAACCCGGTTGATGGGGTAGGCATTACCTTGGGCATGGTTTTTGAGCATGAAGGTGATGTCTTCGAGTCCGTGCGCAGCCGGTTTATCCCGTGGCTCGCATACTGCCTCGAAGCGCATCTCACCCATGGCAAGCTGGCCGAACCAATGATTCACCGCTGTGGAGAGTGCGCGGCAGGCTTTGGCACGTTGGGCTGATAGCGTGGCCGCCAAAGTATCGTATCGTCTGCGCGTCTCGGTCAGTGCCTGTTGCATCGCTTTTGTGTCTGCGGCCTGTGTAGCACGGGAGAGCTCGGTCTCGGTGGTCGACAGCAGGTCGGGCAGTTGTTCGGGACGAACCTTTAGCTTGCGTGCAACGTTGAAGATGACCTGTACGCGCTCTTCGACCTCGGCCAGACGTTGCGGATCGAGATCGCTGCGATCAAGGTACCGCCGCATCGCATCCGCGGCTTCGCGAAGCCCAATGGCAGCGGTCTCGAGGGCGGAGGCTGCCGGGGCGAGCCGGGGGTCTTTATCGATTAATCCCGTTAGACGCAGATTCATTTTCTCGACCTGGGTCAGGATGCTGGGATCCTCTTCGGCAATACTCTGAAGCGCTGACTGTGAGGCCTGCAGTAATTCTGCGGCGTGCGCGAGACGCTTTTGTTCCTCGGAGAGCGATTCCCACTCTCCGGGGGCGAGCTTCAGCGCACTGATTTCCTCGATTTTCCATTCAAGCTGTTCACGAAGACTGGCCAGTGACTGCGCCTGTTGCTCAGCATCAGCGAGTGCCTGCTCGAGTCGCTGAATCTCACGCCACTGCTGGGCAACCTCTTTGCAGGTGTCGGTTAGGCCTGCATGGGCATCGAGCAGGACGCGTTGGGCCTGGGGCCTGAGCAGTGCCTGATGGGCGTGCTGACCGTGGATGTCGACCAGGGTCTCACCCAGTTCTCTGAGCTGTGTCAGGGTCGCCGGCTGTCCGTTAATCCAGCCTTTCGATTTCCCGGATGATTCCACGATACGGCGAATCAAAAGGGCATCGGGGTCTTCATCGGCGATCAATTCTGAGTCGCTCAGCCACTGTCGAGTGGTCTCCAGTTGGGCAATATCGAAGCGGGCTGAGAGGTCTGCCTTGGCCGCCGATTCCCGCACGACAGAGGCGTCGCCACGGCCGCCGAGCAGCAGATCAAGCGCATCAATGAGTATGGATTTGCCTGCGCCGGTTTCTCCCGTCATGACCGTAAAGCCAGACTCAATGTCGAGATCAAGTCGCTCGACGATCACAAACTGCTGCACGGACAGTGCGACCAGCATGCGTGCTTAGGTGCTCACATGTGGCTCGGTCGGCGGAAGAGGATCAGGCCGGCCGGCAAATAACGGGTTGGTGCTCCAGTGCAGCTTGCGACGAAGCATTACAAAGTAGTCGTAGCCCCTTGGGTGAAGCAGCCGCACCTTGTGGGCGCCATGGCGGACCACGATCTTGTCGCCGTCTTCAAGAGAGGTCAGTGATTGCATATCGCAGTGGAGACTGGTGCCCGCACCATCATTGACTACTACCTGGACCTCTACGCTCTCGGGCAGGACAATCGGACGGCTGGAGAGTGCCTGTGGTGCGACGGGGACCAGGGTGATTCCCGCAAGAGCCGGATGAAGGATCGACCCGAGGGCCGACAGTGCATAGGCGGTTGATCCTGTTGGCGTGGAAATAATCAGACCGTCGGCGCGCAGGGTCTGCAGGTAGTGGCCATCGACGAATACCTCTACCTCAACCATTCTGCTAATCGCGCCACGGCTGATCACGGCATCATTGAGTGCGGGTGCATCGAACACGGCGGTGCGCGCCGATGAGCCAGTCTTTTTGCGCATGACTGATACCTGCAGCATGGCCCGCTCTTCTTCGACGTAGTCGCCTTGAAGTACCGCAGGCAGCTCAGATTCGACTTGTGCGATATCCAGGTCGGTCATGAATCCGAGCCGTCCCTGGTTGACCCCAATCAGGGCCGTCCCCGTGGGAGCCAGCTGTCGGGCAACGCCCAGCAGGGTACCGTCGCCCCCCAAAATGATGGCCAGATCGATGATTTTGCTCAGCTCGGCAAGGCCTGACTGACCGTCGATTTCGCCCGCCTTGAGCCCTGCACTGCTGGCGGTGTCCTGTTCTACCCAGACGGCGATGCCCATCTGGCGAACACAAGTGATGATGCGTCGAAGTGGTGCGGCGAGCCCTTCGGTCTGAGGCCGCCCGAACAGTCCTACGCATCGAAAGGGAGTCTGGGCCTGGCGCATGGCTGTCATTACACCATAGGAGCAGGGATGGGGAATAATGCGGCTTATGCTAGATGATCGATCCCGCAACCTTTTAAAAACCTTGATTGAGCGTTACATCGCCGAGGGCCAGCCGGTCGGCTCGCGGGCGTTGTCGAAATTCTCGGGTCTGGATCTCTCACCGGCAACCATTCGCAATGTCATGGCCGATCTCGAGGATATGGGTCTGGTGGCAAGCCCCCATACCTCTGCGGGCCGCATTCCGACACCCCGGGGTTATCGACTGTTTGTCGACAGTCTGCTGACCGTGCAGCCGATTAAGCCCGACCAGGCGGCGATGCTGGAGGGCCAGCTTCAGGCGGAGTCCCCGCATCGTCTGATGTCGCATGCGGCCCAGTTGTTGTCGAGCCTATCGACTTTTGCCGGTGTGGTGGTTACACCGCGTCGTGCGGGGGTATTCCGACATCTAGAATTTCTGCGGCTTGGCGAGCGGCGTGTCCTGCTGATCGTGGTGAGCCCGGATGGCGATGTCCACAATCGTATTTTGCAGACCGACCGGGATTATTCGCCGGCGGAGTTAACCGAGGCCGGTAATTTCATCAATGCGCAGTATGTTGGCCTTGATTTCGAGCAGGTCCGGGCGCGGATCAAGACAGAGATGACGGCCTTGCGCGACGATATTTCGGCGTTGATGAAGCTCGCAGTAGAGACTGGAGAGGACGTATTTTCGGGCGCCAACGACGCGGTGTTGGTGTCGGGCGAGCGTCGACTCTTAGATGTCTCGGACCTATCTGAAAATATGAGTCGGCTGCGTCGGCTCTTTGATCTCTTTGAGCAGAAAGCGTTGCTGGCACGACTGCTGGATGCATCGTCGCAGGGGCAGGGCGTTCAGATTTTCATTGGGGGCGAGTCCTCGCTGGTGCCAATCGAGGAGTTATCGGTAGTAGCAGCGCCTTATGAGATCGATGGCCGTGTGGTCGGCACACTCGGGGTGATTGGGCCCACGCGGATGGCCTACGAGCGGGTTATTCCCATTGTGGACATCACCGCGAAATTACTCTCCACCGCCTTGAGCCATCCGGCCTAAGGCAGTCCGAACCCGATCGCGATGCCCGCCCTTCGAACAGAGCCTCCCTTTCAGCACGGCAGTCGGCTACGCACAGGCGTGTTGCTGATCAATCTTGGTACGCCAGATGCACCGACAGCCAAGGCATTGAAGACCTACCTCAAAGAGTTTCTCTCCGATCCGCGTGTGGTTGAAATCCCCAGGCTTGTCTGGTGGCCGATTCTTAACGGGATCATCCTGAATGTCCGTCCGCAGAAATCGGCCGTTAAGTACGCCAGCATCTGGATGGACGAGGGCTCACCGTTACGCGTTTACACCGAACGGCAGGCGAATGCCCTGCGCAGTGTTCTTGCCGCCCGAGGGATCGATGTTGATATTGAATATGCCATGCGCTATGGCAATCCAAGTATTCATGATGTACTTGAGAAAATGCGCGGACGGGGCCTGCGTCGACTGCTGGTGCTGCCGATGTATCCGCAGTATTCATCGAGCACCACGGCAACTGCCTTCGATGTGCTGTTTAAGGAATTTGCAGCATTGCGCAATCAGCCTGACCTCCGGCTGATCCGAAGCTTTCATGATTTTCCGGCCTACATTGATGCGCTTGCGGGCCAGGTGCGTCGCCATTGGGAGGCGCATGGCCGAGGCGATCTATTGCTGTTTAGTTTTCACGGTGTTCCAAAGCGCTCACTGATTAAGGGAGATCCGTATCACTGTGAGTGTCATAAGACCGCACGGCTTATTGCCGAATCACTCGGCCTTACGGAGCGGCAGTGGCAGACTTCATTTCAGTCACGTTTTGGTAAAGCCGAATGGCTCAAGCCCTATACGTCTGAGGTGATCCAGGCGCTGCCTGCACAAGGCGTAAAGACGCTCGACGTAATGTGCCCAGGCTTTCCGGCTGACTGCCTGGAAACTCTGGAGGAAATTGCCATGGAGGGCAAAGAGGAGTTCCTCACGGCTGGAGGCAGTCAGTACAGATACATTCCTTGTATCAATGATCATCCTGACGGCATATCGGCCATGGCAGATCTTCTTCAGGGCCATCTCGCGGGCTGGCCCCTGGCCCATGATGACGCCACTGCTCAGGAACTGGCGCTGCAGCAGCAGCGTGCCCTGGGGCTTGGTGCCAGCGAGTAGCCCGGCCGCCCGGAGGCCTTGAAAACCTCCACGTCGGGCCCCACCTATTTAGGCATTCGTGTTAATTCCCACTGGAATGCCCCATGTCCGACTCTGCTGAAGCAAAAAAAGTTGATGAAACCCTGATGAGCCAGGCGCAGGCACCTCAAGAGCCGCCGTCGCCCGCCCCGGAGGCTGCGCAGCAAGCGCCTTCCCCTACTCCCACCCTAGAGGAGCAGCTTCAGGAGGCCCTGGCGAAGGTCAAAGCGTGGGAAGAAGAGTATCTGCGCGCCCGCGCAGAAACGGAGAATCTTCGAAAACGTAGCGCGCAAGAGGTGATCAATGCGGGAAAGTTTGCGATCGAGGGCTTTGCCGAGGCGCTCTTGCCTGTCGCTGACAGTCTGGAGATGGCGTTGTCACTCGAGCAGCAGACCCCCGAGGGGCTGCGTGGCGGTGTCGAGCTGACCTTAAAGCAGCTCCAGCAGGCCTTTCAAAAGGGCCGTCTGACCGCCATTGACCCGGTGGGTGAAAAGTTCGACCCCAACCGCCATCAGGCCGTGTCAATGGTCGATGGGAATGCGCAGAATCCCGCCGTCGCCTCTCATCATGTGGTGCAGGTAATGCAAAAGGGATACATGGTGGCAGAACGGGTGCTTCGGCCCGCCATCGTCGTGGTGGCCCAGTAAACACGTTTTCGGACGATGGGGAGGCCCCTTGAAAAGCGGCCTTTTGGCCCCATCTAACGGTTATTCAACCCAATTTCTGAAGGAACGCAACCATGGCAAAAATTATCGGCATTGACCTGGGAACGACCAATTCCTGCGTGGCCATCCTGGAGGGTGGAACCCCGAAGGTTATCGAAAACTCTGAGGGTGCCCGGACCACCCCGTCGATCATCGCCTACATGGAAGATGGCGAGATTCTGGTGGGCGCGCCGGCCAAGCGTCAGGCGGTCACCAATCCGAAAAATACCCTGTATGCCGTCAAACGGCTGATTGGCCGTAAATTCGATGAAAAAGAGGTGCAGAAGGATATCTCCCTGATGCCGTTCGAGATTTCGAAGGCCGATAACGGAGATGCCTGGGTGAAGGCGCGCGACAAAAAACTCGCGCCCCCTCAGGTCTCCGCCGAGGTGCTGCGCAAAATGAAAAAAACCGCAGAGGACTATCTCGGTGAAGAGGTGACCGAGGCCGTCATTACGGTGCCCGCCTATTTCAACGACTCTCAGCGTCAGGCCACAAAAGATGCAGGTCGCATCGCGGGGCTGGAAGTCAAGCGGATTATCAATGAGCCGACGGCGGCCGCGCTGGCGTTTGGACTGGATAAGGCCGGTGGTAAGGATCGGAAGATCGCGGTCTACGATCTTGGCGGCGGTACGTTCGATGTCTCAATCATTGAGATCGCGGATGTGGATGGTGAAAAGCAGTTCGAGGTGCTCTCCACGAATGGCGATACGTTCCTGGGGGGCGAAGACTTTGATCAGCGGATCATCGATCACATCATCGACGAGTTTAAAAAGCAAAGCGGTGTGGATCTGTCCAAGGATCCAATTGCGTTGCAGCGGATTAAAGCGGCTGCCGAGCGGGCCAAGATCGAGCTGTCCTCGAGCCAACAGACTGAACTTAATGAGCCCTACATTGCGATGGCCAATGGCGCTCCGGTGCACCTTACTTTCAAGATCACGCGTGCCAAGCTCGAGTCCTTGGTCGACGACCTGATCTCGCGCACCATTGAGCCCTGCAAGATTGCCATGAAGGATGCGGGGGTATCCGCCTCGGATATCGATGATGTGATTCTGGTGGGTGGTATGACCCGCATGCCGAAGGTCCAGGATGCTGTGAAGGCATTTTTTGGTAAAGAGCCGCGCAAAGATGTTAACCCCGACGAGGCGGTGGCCGTGGGTGCTGCGATTCAGGGCTCGGTGCTCGCCGGTGATCGGAAGGATGTGCTGCTGCTCGATGTCACTCCCTTGTCGTTGGGCATTGAGACCTTGGGCGGTGTCATGACCAAGATGATCCAGAAGAACACCACCATCCCGACAAAATTCTCCCAGGTCTTCTCCACGGCAGATGACAATCAGCCGGCGGTGACTATCAAAGTCTTTCAGGGCGAACGTGAGATTGCTAACGCGAATAAATTGCTAGGCGAATTTAATCTGGAAGGAATTCCGCCTGCTGCGCGCGGTACCCCACAGATCGAAGTCACTTTCGATATTGATGCCAATGGCATTTTGCATGTCTCGGCAAAGGACAAGGCGACTGGCAAAGAGAACAAGATCACCATCAAGGCCAACTCCGGACTATCGGACGAAGAGATCCAGAAAATGGTGAAGGATGCCGAGGCCAACGCTGAGGAGGACCGCAAGCGTATTGCGATGGTCCAGGCCCGTAATGCGGGTGAGGCGATGGTGCATTCGGTGAAGAAATCTCTCGAAGAGCATGGTGACAAGATTGGCGCTGACGAGAAGGCCAAGATTGAAGAGGCCATTAAAGAGGCCGAGGCTGCGCTGAAGACCGAAGACCAGGCGGCCATTGAGGCCAAGACGGAGAACCTGATGAAGGCCTCTCAGAGCCTCGGAGAAAAGGTCTATGCGGACGCCCAGGCGGCAGCGGCAGGCGCTGCAGCAGCAGGAAACGCGGGCGGTGGGGCAGGTGCAAAGGCTGACGATGTGGTGGATGCCGATTTCAAGGAAGTGAAGCGTGACTAATGTCCAAGCGCGACTACTATGAAGTGCTTGGTGTTGCCAAAAATGCCTCCGATGAAGACCTCAAGAAGTCGTATCGAAAGCTGGCGATGAAATATCACCCGGATCGCAATCCGGGTGATAAGGCCGCTGAGGAAAAATTCAAAGAGGCCAAAGAGGCCTATGAAATGCTCTCTGACGCCGAGAAGCGTGCGGCCTATGATCGTTTTGGGCATGCAGGCGTCGATCCCAATGCGGGCGGTTTCGGTGGCGGTGGCGGCCAAGGATTCGGCGGATTTGCCGATGCATTCGGCGACATCTTCGGCGATATTTTTGGTGGCGCAGCGGGCGGTCGTGG